>SXGT01516170.1_pt1 | contig 22571 bp, 18 predicted proteins | sample 3176221 | NCBI WGS metagenome assembly SXGT01 (sample SAMN11356862, study PRJNA531348) | freshwater metagenome | isolation source: freshwater sample F1-120 | place: China: Fuxian Lake, Yuxi | collected 2017-12-25
AGAGAAGTGCGATGTCGTCGAGGGGGGATCATCATCTTAAGCCCAATAGTTGGGACGACCTTGGTGGGCTCCCGAAGCGTGCCGCATCTGTGACGAGGCACGGTTGTTCGCCGGACGTCGTCTGGGACCACGCTGATCCACGGCAATCCCCCCTGGGAGGGGCTTGGTGGGGAGTTCAGGCGGGTGCGTGGCCACGTGGCAAGTTCAGGACATCGCGGTTGTCGAGGGCGCGAAGGAGCGCCTCGCCGACGATCTTGGCCGACTTGATTCGCGTGCACAGGAGAGCGGCAACATGGGTGCAGCGCCTGGACTTCGAGACCACGTGCGCCTCGACCGACACGCAGCTACACGAATTGGAAAGCTCCCGCCGAGCGATCGGCCCGGCGAGAGCACCAACCGTCGCGTACCGCTGGCACCAGCCCTGCCGCAGGAGTCCGTCGCTCGGATTGGCTCTCAGCCCAGACGCGGCTTCATGCGCCAGCGGATGAGCAGCAGAAGTCCGCCAAAGATCGCCAGCAGCACCGCCATCGGTCCCCAGACCTCGTCGAGTCCGCCACCGCGCAGGATGATCCGCCGCGCAATGATCTGAAACCAGCGCAGCGGGAAGATACCGCCGAACTCCCGCACCCCGTGCGGCATGAGCTGGTAGGGCAACATCGACCCCGAGAGCACGAACGAGGGCATGATGAAGAAGACCGAGATGAAGACCGACTGAGCCGAGTTCGAAGCGAGCGCCGAGACCAGCACTCCGACCCCGAGCGTCGCGAGCACGAAGGGCAGCGTCGCCACCGCCAGCGCGATCAGGCTTCCCCGCGGCCAGAAGCCGTAGAGGAGCCCGGCACCGAGGACGCACATCACAAGCCCGACGTACGAGAGCAGCACGTTGGGCAGAAGCTTGCCGAGCAGGAGCTCGATCGGGCGGACGGGCTGCGCCAGCAAATGCTCCCAGGTGCCGTTCTCCCTCTCGGCGACGAGCCCGAGGCTCGCCGCTGACAGGCATAAATTGGTCAGCAGGAATCCCGCCAGCGCCGGCAAGTAGAAATCCCGGTCGGAGAGGGTAGGGTTCCAGCGGAACTCCTGGCGCAGTTCGACCGGTGGAGGCGGCGGATCCAGCGCCGGGCGGGCCAGGAGCTGTGCGATCCAGCCACCGACGCGTGCCGCCCGCAGCGGATCCGAGCCGTCGAGCAGCACCTGCACCTCGCCATCGCCCGCTTCGAGCGCCCGCCGGTAGCTCGCCGGGATGACGACCAGGGCAGTGATCGTGCCGCGCTGGAGGAGATCGCGCCCCTCGACGTAACCACTCACCCGCTGCGGCGACAGAAAGGCTTCGTCGGTGCCCACCCGTTCGATGGCCTGACGCGAGGCCGGCGTCTGACTGCGATCCAGCACGCCCCACGAGACACGCCGGGGCTCGAAGGACATGGCGAAACCAAAGACCAGCAGCATCACCACGGGCTGCGCGCCGACCGCTGCCAGCACGGTCCGGTCATGACGCAGCAGCGCAAGTTCCTTGGTCGTGACAGCACGAACGCGGCGCAGGAAGCCGAGCACGCTCTCGCTTGACGGCATCCACGATCCCTTCACGCCCGCCTCCCGACCGCGCGCAGAGCCAGCGCGACGAGCCCGGCCCCCATCAGGACGATCACCCCGAGTTCGCCCGCCACATCGAGCGGTCCCTCGCCGCGTAGATAGATCGCGCGGCTCACCCGGATGTAGTGCGTGGCCGGGATGACCTCGGCAAACCACCGGAATGCCCACGCCATGTTGTCGATCGGGAGGGCAAAGCCCGAGAGCTGGATCAAGGGCGTCGCCAGCAACACAGTTTTGGCGACGGCCTCCTGCGCTGTGGCAGAAGTTGCCGAGATGATCAGCCCAAGCGAGAGCGAGACAACCTGATAGAACGTCGACACCAGCAGAAAGAAGACTGCACTGCCGGCCGGCCACACCCCCCAGAGGAAGCCAGCCGCAAGCATCATCAGGATCACGTCGAGCGAGAAGACCGCACCGAGCGGCAACACCTTGCCAAGCACGATCTCGAGATTGGTCGCCGGGGTGACCTGGAGCTGCTCGAAGGTTCCGGCGGCGCGCTCGTTGACCACCGACACCGCGATGATGAGCGTGGTGGCAAAGCTCAGGACGAAGCCGAAGGTTCCGGCAACCATGTAGGGCTTACCGTCGAGCGCTGGATTAAAGAGCGCCCGCGTAACGACCCGCACCACGGAGCCGCTGCCGGCACTTGCCCCGGAGGCGCGCACGATGGCTGGCACGCCGGCGTCGCCCAGCGCCGTCGCAGCCATCGTCGCGCCAAGGAAAGACTCGGCATTGCCGGCGAGCACCGTCTCGGCACCATCGTAGATCACCTGCACTTGCGGCCGGGCCCGGCCGGGGCCGGCCGGTCCGAGATCGGGGCGAAGACCGCGGTCAAGACCATCGGGCAGGACCAGGGCAAGCGAGAGCCCGCCGTCCCGGAGCATCTCGTCGAGTTGGTCGCGGTTCGCGAGCGCGATCGGCTGGAAACTCCGCGTCGCGGCCAGCCCCGCAACGAGCCGTCGGCTGGCGGGTGAACGGTCGAGGTCAAGCACACCCATAGGCAGATACTCGACCGACGTCGAGAGGATCGAGGAAAAGAGCAGCAGCGCCACCAGCGGCACGGCGATGAGGATGCTGACGGTGAAAGGATCGCGCAGCGTGGCCAGCGCCTCGCGTCGCATCAAGACCAACAGTCGCGCGAGCTTCACGACGCCGTCTCTCCGGCCTCGCGTGCCAGGACGCGGAACACATCGCCCATATCGGGAGGGTCGATGCCGAGGAGATGCGCACCTCGCGCCTCGGCTGCGGTGCGCAGAGCGACGATCCGCTCGGGCGACAGGCTCCCCATCCGCAAGCGAACCTGCGCGCCCTCGACCGTGACCTTTGCCGCTCGTGGCGGGAGCGCCGCCTCGAGTGCTGCGGCCACGGCGGAGAGGCCGGTGGGCGGACCCGTCACACGAACGACGTAGTCAGTCCCGGTCCGCTCGCGCAGCTCGGCGGGAGTCGCGTCGGCGACGATCTTGCCCGCATCAATGAACGATACCCGGTCGCAGTAGTCGGCCTCCTCGAGGAAGTGCGTGGTCACGAACACAGTCCGCCCTTGCGCCGCCTGTTCCTGAATCAACTCCCAGAAGAGCGCCCGCCCGACGAGATCGACGCCGGCGGTCGGCTCGTCGAGGAAGAGCACGCGCGGCTGATGCAGGATCGCCAACGCAAGTCCGGCACGCTGGCGCACGCCCGCCGGCAGATCGCTGGCCGCCTCGCGCTCGACATCGCCGAGCGCGAAACGCTCGCGCAGGCGGTCCCACCGGTGATCGAGTTCCTGGCCGGCCAGGTTCTGCAGGCCGCCATAGAATTCGACATTCTCGCGCAGCGAGAGCCCCTGATAGAGACTCACCCGTTGCCCCATGTAGCCGATGTGGTCGCGGACCCGCCGGGTCTGGGCCATCACGTCAATCCCATCGACGACGATCGACCCCTCGGTCGGGCGCAGGAGTCCGATCAACATGCGGATCGTCGTGCTCTTGCCCGAGCCGTTGGCGCCAAGAAAGGCAAAGATCTCGCCGGCATGCACGCGCAGCGAGACGTGATCGACCGCCGTGAACTCGCCGAAACGGCGCACGAGGCCGTCCACCCGGATGATGGGTTCGACGTTCACGCTCGCGCCCCGACGGGCGTCGCCTCGCTGGCCGTCGCGGCCAGCGCACGCATCATCGCTTCGATGTCAATCGCCGCGGCCTCGGCAAGCACAACACCCGGCAATCTCTCGAGCGCCGCGCGCACGGCGGCCTCGCCCGGAGAGCGCTCGGAAGGAACCTCGATCCGGGCGTACTGCCCCGTCGCCGCCACGCCCGAGACGAAGGCCAGCTCGCGTGCCTCGCGTGCGATTGCGCGCGGCGCGGCACCCCAGACGCGGTAGAGTTCAAAGGGGGTGGCGGCGCGGAGTTCGGCCGGACTGCCGGCGGCAACCACGCGCCCGCCTTCGAGATAGGCAAGCCGGTCGCACATCTCGACCTCGTTCAGGTAGCTCGTGCTGACGACGATCAGGACCTCGGCGCGGCGTTCGTTCAGGATGGCCCAGATCTCATCGCGCGCGACGATATCAACGCCGGCCGTCGGCTCGTCGAGCACGAGCAGGCGTGGCTCCGCCAGCAGCGCGCTGGCGATTGCGAGCTTCTGCTTCATCCCACCGGAGAGCGCGCCGGCGGGACGGTCGATGAAGGGCCGCAATCCGGTCCGCCCGAGAAGCATCTCGCCGCGCGCCGCGATGGCGCGGTCAGGGAGCCCGTGCAGGCGTCCCGTCACCAGCAGGTTTTCACGAATCGAGAGTTCGCGGTAGAGCCCGAAACTCTGCGGCACGTAGCCGAGCTTGGCGCGCAAGGGAGCGGTGTCCTCCCGCAAATCAAAACCGAGGACGATCGACCGCTCGGCCTCGACCTCGAGCAGACCCGCAAGCGCCCGCAACAGCGTCGTCTTGCCCGCGCCATCGGGCCCGACCACGCCGAGGATCTGGGGACCCGCGGCGGCGAGGTCGATGCCGCGCAGGGCCGCACGCGAACCGTAGTGCTTGCGCAGCGCGCGCAACTCGATCGCGGGTGCAGCAACCCCGGCAAGCGCCATCGGCCTAGCTCCGGGGCCCGCCCGGATCGCCCTTCGGTTGCACCGGGCTCAGCGCACCCGCCGCCTCGTCGATCCGAATATCACCCTCCGCCCCGGGCAGCAGGCGTTCGGGCGCTTCGAGAATCCGGATCTTGGCGAGGTACACCTGCCCGAGTCGATCGCCCCGGGTCTCGATCTTCTCCGGCGTGAAGCTCGCTCGGTCGGCGATGAAGGCAATCTCGCCCGGGATCTCCATCTCGGTTGCGCTGTCGGGTTGAAACACGACCCGGGTTCCGACCCGGACCCGCGTCATCTCCTCGGCCGGCAGGTAAACCCGGACGTGGTTCTCGCGTGGGTCGATCACGGCCACCATGGCGCTGCCCGGTTGAGCCAGCTCGCCCTCGCGCAGGAAGCGTGTCTGCAAGAGCGTCGCGACGGCCGGCGCCCGGATCGCGGCCCGGTCGCGCGCGACCTCGAGTTCGCGCAGCTGCGCCACCGCGAGTTCGCGTCGGCGCCGCTGCGCCTCGAGCTGGTTCCGCGCCAGCGGGATATTGCGCTCCTCGGCGGCGGCCGTCTGGACCTGATCGCGCGCCTGATCGAGCCCGCTCGCGGCCTGGTCGCGGGCGGTCCGCGCGTCGTCGAGACTCTGGCTGGTCGAGGCCCCCGATCGCTCGAGGTCGAGCTCGCGCTTATAGTTGCGCTCGGCATGCGCGGCGGTCGCCTCGGCCCGGCGCAGCGATGCCCGCCGGGATTCGATGCCCGCGCGCCAGGTCTCCGCGGTGAGGCCGAGGCGCTCTTCCTGGGCACGGATGTCCGCGTCCGCGATCGCGATCTGCGCGCGCTGCGCCTCGATGCGGATCTCGACGTCGGCCGTGTCGAGGCGAGCCACCACGGCTCCGGGCGCGAGCATCTCCCCCTCGGCGTGCTCGATCGCGCGAACCCGCCCGGGGACCTCGGCCCGGATCAGCCGCTCCTCGCCCTCGACGAAACCCGTCCAGCGCTCCTCGCCACCACCACGCCGCGCGAACCAGAGCGCTCCCGCGAGCAGCACAAGCAATCCAGCCACGACAAACAGAATCCGTCGATTCATTGTTTACCCTCGATCGAGCGCGGCAGTCCCTGGCCGAGCGACAGCCCGATCAGGCGCTGCAGGTCGCCGCGACGGATGTGCGAACCATAGAGTGCGGTGGCCAGCACGGCGCGCTGGTTCGAGAGCAGGGACTCGGCGATCAGGACGTCCTCGCTGTCGGCCCGGCCGGCGTCGAGCTGGCGGGCGCGGATGCGCAGATTCTCGGCGGCCTGATCGACCGCGATCTCGGCCGTGCGGTGCGCGGCAAGCCGTTCGACCACGGCCTCGTGGGCACTTCGCACCTGGGCTTCGAGCGCGCGTAGCTCGCCCTCGACGGCAAGCCGCGAGCGGTCGATCTGCGCCCGCACCTCGGCGAGCCGGGATTCGCGGTTCAAATTCGTGTCGAGATCCCAGCTGAGACCGAGGAAGGCGCCTCCGAGCAGCTGCGGCTCGATCAGGTCGGCCGAGTTCCATTGCATCTGCGCGCCGCCCTGAAATCGTGGCAGACGCGAGCGCTCGATCGAGGTCTCGGTCTCGGCGAGCCGGGTGCGATCCTCGAGCAGACCGGTGAGCATTGGATTATGTGCTTGGGCGAGCGCGAGCGCCGTCGCGAGCGCCGGCAGCTCGGGGGGCATCCGCTCGTCGGCGACTCGCGTCGCCGCGGCAATGTCGAGTCCGAGCAGTTCGTTCAGCCGGCGACGCGAGTCGGCGATCGCCTGCCGACGACGCAGGCGGAGCTGCTCGGTCTCGGCGAGCGCCACCTCGACGATCAGGATTTCATTGCGCGTCGCGCGGCCCTTGTCATAGCGGAGCCGCGCCTGGCGCAACTGCTCCGTGTAGCTGGCCGTGGTCTGGTCACTCACGCCGACCAGATGCTCGGCTTCCAGCAGGCCATAGTAGGCCCGCACCACGGCGAGTTCCTGCTCCAGAGTGGTTGCCCAGGCGCGCGCCGTAGTGCCGCGGTAGCCGGCCTGGGCGGCACGCAGCGTCGCGCGCAGTTCGCCGGAGAGGTCGAGTGGCAGTGCCAGCTGGGAATTCACGATGCCAAAATCGGCCGGCTGGATCTCGAACTGCGACAAGGAAGTTCCCGGCGGCAGGAGACCTGCGGGAATATGCACCTGGACTTCCTGGTTGGCCGAGAGCCAGTCGTAGCGCGCCGTGGCTGTGGTCGCGGGCAGGAGAGTGCTGCGCACCACCCCGACCTCGGCGGCGGCGGCCCGCACCAGGGCCCGAGCCTCGGCGATCCGCCGATTGCCATTGTCGGCTAGCGCAAGGGCGGCGGCGAGATCGAGCGGCGCCGCGGCCGCCTGCTCTATCGCGACAGCCGGCGCGGCCGTGAGTGGAGCGCCGTCGGCCGGGGCCACCGTCACACCCGAAAATCTGGCGATGGCGGCAATCTCCTGCCGCCGCGCGGCGGCACTCGGTGCGCCCTCCCCCTCGGGCCGGGTGAAAGCACGTAGGCCCCCGCAGGCCGATACGCTCGCGAGCACGCAGCTCGCGAGCGCTGCGAGGCACCACCCCTGCCCACCGTTCCGCACGCCTCGGGCTTACGCAACTCGCCGGGAACCTTCAAGCCGCTAGACCCGCCCCTCCGTCCCAGGCGCGGCGCCGTAGCCGGAGCGACGAATTTGATTTACCCGTGTTCGCGGCTTGACAATCATTACAAAGGTGAGCGGCGTCGCCCGGCGCCGAGAGGTGGTCGGTCTCCTCTCGGTCTCGCCCTGCGCCTGTCCGCGACACGGCGGAGGCCTGCGGTGCGCTCCGGCCGTCGAAGGCGCCAACGAGTTGCGCGCGCTACTCCGCCGCGCAGCGGACGACGAAGCCTTGACTTTGGCGATGGCACAGGGCCTGTTGGCGGCGGAGAAATTCCATGCTCGCGACCCAGATCCGCCAGGCAGCAAGAGTGGCGAGTCGTCCGGCCCTCCGCCTCGTTGAGTCCCATGCCCACGCCCAAGCCCAAGCCCCCCATGCACTATCCCTTCGTGCCCGACTGGGGCGACCCCGAGTGGTTCACCTTCCCCGCTTGCGATGGCGATGGCCGCCGGCTCGGCGTCCAGACCTATTTCATTGACGGCTTCCTGCACGGCCGCCAAAGCGGGCGCGAGATCGCCTTCATGGCGGTCGTCACCGACGCCCGCCTGCTGGCCAGTACCCTTCGCTTCAGCTTCCTCTCGTTCGCTTTCTTCGATTGCGCCACCGGTCGCTACGGCACGTTCACCGATTTCGACCGGCCACACGCGCCCGAGGAGACAAAAGGCCGCCTCACCACGGCCGATGACCATCTGGCGCTCGACTACCGCGGCAAGCGGGGGCGCGGGGCGTGGCACAACCGACGCGATCCGAGCGGCGCACTGGTGCCCTTTGGCTGGCGGCTCGAACTCGCGGGCACCGACCACCACGGTGCGCCGATGGCGCTCGAACTCGAGATCGACGCGACCCGCCCCCCCGCGCCGCTCGGGGGCCGGCTGCTCGGCGGCGAGATGATGTTCCTCGGCGAGCCGCGCACCTTCTCCTACTTCCAGAGCGGCCTCTCGATGCGCGGCCGGCTTGCGTGGCAGTCCCCGCCCGAGAGCAAGACGCCGCCGATCGACGAAGAGGTTTCGGGCGAGACCGGCTGGATCGACCGCCAATGGGCAATTGACGATTTCTCCAAGCACCAGGACGCCGAAACCGCACGCTACCGCAACGAATGGCGCGTGATCCAGCTCGATTCGGGATGGGACATGAGCTGCTTCCACCAGTTCCAGCGCGACCGGGCCAATGCGGTGGTGCCGTGGACCGGCCTCTCGGCACAAGGCCCGGGCCCGCTGCACGAACTGCGCGCGACCCATCGCGTCGAGCTGCGCGTGCCCGATTTCGTGCGCAGCCCGGGGATCGTGCGTGCGCCAAGTATGCTGAGCGAGGGGCCGCGCTGGTTCCCGCGCCGCTACCGCCTGCTCGCTCCGGAGTGGGATCTCGACCTCGAATGCGAGCCGCTGATCGAAGCCCCCGCGCACCGCTTCCCAATCGAGTACTGGACCGGGCCGGTGCGGGTGCACGGCCGACTCTTCGGCAAACCCACGTCGGGCGTCGGTTTTGATGAACGTAGCCATCCCCGCATCCGCGACTTCGAACTCGCAGCCGCACTGCGTTCGGCTCTCGACCACGGCCCCGATGCCAACGATCTCGCCCTGAGTCGGCTTGCCCTGCGGGTCTGGGAAGTCGAGGCCCTGCTCCTGCGCGACGACCCGGCGGCCGCAGTGGATCATCTCACCCGACATGTCCTGCCCGGACTCGTCGGCCAGAAGGGCGAACGCGCCGAGCGGCTGCGCGCTCTGGCAGCGGACGTTCGTTGCAGGATCGAAGAGCGCTGCACGTTCGGCGAACGGACCAGCACGTCGTCGGCAACCGCGCCGACGCCCGTTCCAGCGGCCGGCATCCGGCCTCGTCAAGATAGTAAACTATGACGCCGACCGGCATCGCCCTGGTCACCGGTGCCAGCCGCGGGCTCGGTCGCGCGATCGCGCTCGAGCTCGCCGCGTGCGGCTTCGAGGTCGTCGCGACCATGCGCGACCCCGCCGCGGGGGCGGAGCTGCCGGCTGCGGCCGCCGCGCGTGGCGGCCGGCTCCGGGTCGAGCATCTCGACGTCACGTTGCCCGAAACGATCACGATCCCCGAGGGACTGCGCGTACTGGTCAACAATGCGGGCCTCGACGCGGCGATGCTGCCGGTCGAGGCGCAGGCGGTTGCCGAGTGGCGGCCGATCTTCGAGACCAACGTCTTCGGCCTGGTCGAGGTGACGCATCGTGCAATCCCGGCGCTGCGGCGCGCGGGGGGCGGCGTGGTCTGCAATCTCACGTCGTCGTCGTTGCTGGCGGGTGTGCCCTTTTTCGCGCTCTACCGTGCCAGCAAGGCCGCCGTCGCCGCTTTCGGGGAATCGCTGCGGGCGGAGGTCGCCCCCTTCGGCATCCGTGTGCTCGAAGTCCTCCCCGGTCCCATCGCGACCGATATGCTCGCGGCCTCCGACCACATGCCCGAGGCGGCCCGGGTGGCCGGCTACGCCGAGATGGCCGCAGAGTTTCACGCCAGCCGTCGCGCGATCGACGCCCTGATCACCGAACCGGCCGCAGCCGCACGCCGCATCGCCTCGGCCATCCTCGACGACGCGAGCCCCAAACGTATCGCGTGCGACCCGCTGGGTGACGCGATGCTCCCCGCAGCCGCCGGAGGATGACGCTTGGCGCCAGAGACGACGTGCGCAATTCTTGCGGCGCGCGCTGCCACCTGATCTTCTCCCGCGGATGAACACCACCGAGCGCCTGGCTCAGGCCCACCAGCGCTTCCTCGACGCCCAGCGTGAAACGGCCCAGCTCGTCGCGGCGGCCGATCATCCGGGCTCGCCCCAGGACATCGCCGAGGGTTTCCGCTGGGCGACCCGCATGGCCTCGATCGCGCTCGATTGGGTGGTCGAGAAGAACGACCCGCTCCACCCCGTGCTCTTCAAGCAACAAGACGAGTACCGCAAGTTCATCGTCGACAACCCGGACCTCTACTACCACTTCAGCGTGCTTGACTGCCATGAGACCTACCGCCTCCACGGCAACCGCGGTGAGGCCGTCTACGTCGGCCTCACCTTCGGCACCGACATCTTTCGCTGGGGATCGGGCGGCAGCGAGCCCACCGGAACGCTGACGCAGGCCCACCTCGACCAGTTCGAGATCGCGCCCGACGGCTCCTTCGAGGTGATCCTGAGCCCCGAACCCCACCCCGGCAACTGGGTCAAGCTCGAGCCGCGCACCCAGCATCTCGCGATCCGCGAGACCTTCACCGACAAGAGCCGCCAGCGCCCGGCCGTGCTGCACATCGAACGAGTGGGGCCCGCGATCCCGCCACCACGACTTGCGCCCGACGACCTCGCCAACAAGCTCGAACTCGCGGCGAGCTTCATGCTCTTCGTGGTCCGCACCTGCATCGCGATGTGGGCGGGCTCGGCTGCGGGCGTCAACGCTTTCCACGGCGCCCCCGGCAGTGCCCACGTCGAGGCGCAGGAGGACGAGGTCGATACGCATTGCGACACCGACATGGCCTACATGGGGGCGCGCTGGAGGCTCGGCCCGGGCGAGGTGCTGCGCGTGCGCGTCGCGCCGACGCGGCGCCCGTTCTGTTACTGGGGTCTGGTACTCGTCAATCCATGGCAGGAGTCGTACGACTACCGGTTCACCCGGACCTGCACCAACAACGAATTGGCCACGCGCAACGACGACGGCACCTGGGATCTCGTGATCGCTGCCGAGGATCCGGGCGTGCCGAACTGGCTCGACACCGGCGGCCGGCGCGAAGGTCAGATGCTGCTGCGTTGGGTGCTGGCTCCGAACCCGCCCCTGCCGCGCTGCGAGATCGTCTCGCTCGCCGAATTGCGGCGCTGAGCCCGCAACGGAACGAAGCAACGATGGTCTGGAAACCTGCCCCCCGCCCGACCTGGGTCGATGCCCTGAACGCGCTGGGCGCAAATCTGGGCGACGACGGCCGGTCGCTGGTGCCGCTCGATGCGGCCGACCTGCTCGCCGCCGCCCAGCGAAACACAGGACTTGACGATTACGGCGACGCGGGCTTCCGCGCTGGCCTGACCAAGCTGCTCGACGCTCTCGAAAGCGAGGCCCGGCTGACCTTGACCGGGCGCATCCTGGCGCGGGCGGATCTCCAGCGCACGCTCCAGAACCGGCTCGGGATGATCGCGGCCGGCAAGGCGCACCCCGAGATCTCACGCGAGCGCGTCGAGGCTCCGATCTTCATCACCGGCCTCGGCCGCACCGGCACAACCCTGCTGCATGACCTCCTCTCGCAGGACCCCGCCAACCGGGTCCCGATGCAGTGGGAGCTCATGTATTCGGTGCCTCCACCCGAGACCGCGACCTACGCAAGCGATCCGCGTATCGAGCAGGTCCGACGCGAGATCACGGTGATGGACGAGGCCGATCCGGCCTTCCCCGGCATGCATGAGCTCGCCGCCGACGTGCCAACCGAATGCATCTACATCTTCGCCCACGAATTCATGAGCGATATGTGGGTCGGCAAGTTCAATATTCAGAGCTACGCGATATGGAACGGAACCACCGACCGCGCACCGGCCTACGCCTGGCACCGCAAGACCTTGCAGCTCCTGCAATGGCGGCATCCCGGCCGCTGGGTCCTCAAGGCACCAAGCCATCTCTCGCAGTTGCCGGCGCTCTTTGCCGAGTACCCGGATGCGCGCGTGGTGATGACCCATCGAGATCCGCTCCGCGTCCTCGGTTCGCTCGGCAGCTTGATGGCGACACTGCAACGCATGCGCTCGGACCACGTGGACTACCAGAGGCGCGTGGCGGAGATGGCCTTCGGTTTCGCCTTCCTGCTCGGGCGCGTCATGAAGGAGCGCGACGCCGGTCGGATTCCGACCGATCGGATCACCGACATTCGCTACCAGGATCTGGTGCGCAATCCGGTCGGCACGGTGCGCGCGCTCTATGCCGGCTGGGGCCTGCCCTTCACCGCCGAGCACGAACGACGCATCCGCGCCCGCCTCGATGCGCAGGGCCACGGCAGCGTTCGGGCCACCCACAGCTACGCCTTCGCCGACACCGGCCTCGACCTCGCCGAGCAGCGCACAGCCTTTCGTGCCTATCTCGAGCGCTTCGGGATCCCGGCGGAGGAATGACGGTGGACGCCGGCCGCGGCGCGCCCGTGTACGACCGCCACCGGTGACGGCACGCGCGTGGCCACCTGCCCCACCGCCGCAAGATTCCGCCGACGACGAGGCGCGGCCCGCTCTTGCGACGCACGCCCCCAGCAGTTTCAGGCTAGCGTCGCGTGCTTGGCGTCGCTGCCGTTGATCTTGCGACGCACGCCCCTGCCACCAGCGGCTTCAGGCCAGGCGGCCACCGAACTGGCGGTAGTGCAGATAGGTCGGAATCATCGCCGCGGCACCGATGACGTGCCAGATCGCGTGTCCCTGCCAAAAATGACTCGACGGGTCGCACCAGAGGCGTGAGAGGTCCGCGCCGGAGAAGACCGAGGCAAGCGCCATCAGCGCCAGCCCGAGGATGAACGGGCCGTGACCGGTGGCACCCCCCTCCCGCCGACTGGCCCCGGCCTCGGTCAAGAGCACGACCGCGAGCAGGAAGCCGATGATACCCTGCACCGGAAAAGCCGTCGTCCTGGCGATCAGCACGGTGAGCACCGTGAAGACGCCCACCAGACTCCAGAGCCACGCGAACGTCGCCTGCGCCGGCACCACCCCGAGGCGCACACCGTTGAGCACGACAAGCAGCAAGAAGAAGACGTACATCCCGGCGAAATCGCCCACCTGCGTCACGAAGGTGACCGAGGCGTGGTAGACGAGCGAGCCGAGGCCGACCCAGAACGCAGCCTGGGCGAAGAAGCGCAGGCTGCGTTCGCGCTCACCCCGCGCCAGCGCCCAGAGAACGGCCGCAACCACAAAGTAGGCGAGATTCGACCAGGTGTTTGCGGGCTCGGCCGCCCAGGCGCAGAGCGTCTCCTCGCACCACTTGACGTTGGGCGGCCCGCCCCAGGCCCGCAGCCCGTCCCACGGACACATCCCCACAACCATCTCGGCGGCGCTCATGAAGAGCTGCCATCGCGGGCATCGGGGCGCTTGTCAAGCTCCGGTGCTCGCGTGCTCCCGCACCCGCGTGGCACGGGGCCGCCCTTCACACCCCACAGGTACCGCGACGGGGGCAATACGCCCACGCTCGAGACGACCATGGCCAAAGCCGCCGCGACCGGATCGAGTCGGCCCCCGGACGGCGAGAGCGATGGCCAAGGCGTCGTGTCCCTGCATCCCTCGCGCAGAGCCGTGGCGCGCAACACGCCCAGACGTTTGAGCTTGTCCTCGGGCGAGAGGCCGGTGACGACCTCGCTCGGCGCGAGGACGGCCGAGCCCAGGCCGGCGCGTCAGTCCCCGCAGGCATCACGACCGCCGCAGCACAGCAGGTCGCACATCGGCACACGCCCGAACGCCACTCTGGCATGGCCGCGCGCGATTCACGGGCACGGGAATCAGTGCGCAGCCCCGGTCCCGTTCGCCGGAAGCAGCCCTCGCGGACAAACGAGGTTTCCGCGGCACCGCGCGTGCATGAAGGCGAAAAGCCGAGAGCCACCCCGGAGAGTTCGCGCGGAGGAGAGCCATGCGCCACGAACACCACCCCTCGAAGAGCAAGATACGGATCGCGCCGTGGGCATCGCCCGCACGCACACGCTGGCCTCTCATCAACGAAACAAGCGTGCCCTGGATCCCGACGATCATCGTGGCGCTCGCGCTGAGCGGGCTCGCAGCATGTGGCAACACGGCGTCCACGCCCGTGATCCCGGGGCCCCAGGCCTGCGCCGAGGGCACGGACTACCCGTCAACCTTCGCCGCGATCGAAGCGGCGATCTTCGACCGACACGGCTGCCGCGCCACGGCATGTCACGGCGCATCCATCGCTGGCGGCCTCGATCTCTCCCCGGGCCGGGCATGGGACAACTTGATCGATGTGCCCTCGACCGCCAGCGCGCTGCCGCGCGTGCTTCCCGGCGACCGTCGGCGCAGCTTCCTCTACGACAAGCTCGCCGCCGCGACCGATCCCGGTGGCGTCGCCATCGCCGGTTCGCCGATGCCTGTCGGCGCAGCACCGCTCTCGGCCGACGAACTCGAGGGCGTGCGACTGTGGATCCAGGGCGGCGCCCCCCGCGAGGGCACCGTACCGGGGACTGAACAATTGCTCGATGCCTGCCTCCCGGAACCCGCGCCGCAACTCATCCAGCCACTCGCCGCACCCGCGCCCGGCACCGGCATTCAGCTCACCATGCCCACCTTCGATCTCCCTTCGGATGCCGAGGTCGAGTACTGTTTTGCAAGCTGGTACGACATCAGCAATCAGGTGCCTGCGGAGTTCCTCGATCCGACGGGGCAGTTCTTCAGATTCTCCCGCCAGACCCTCCGCCAGGACGCGCAGAGTCACCATTTGATCCTGAGCCTCGCCCCGATCGCCCCCGAGCAGCTCGACGATCCCTCGTTCGGTGCGTGGACTTGCAAGGGAGGGGAGCGGGCCGGTCAGTCCTGTACCCCCACCGACCTCGATGGCTGTGGCACGGGCCTCTGCGGCAGCGAGCCGGAACCGACGTTTGCCTGCATCGGCTTCGGCCCGCCGACGGGCGTTCCGCCGGTCGGCGGTGCCATCGGCGGCGCCCAGACCGCACAGGCCGAGAGCCGCTATCCCGAGGGGGTCTACGCCCAGATTCCGGTGCGGGGCGTGCTCTACTGGAACTCGCACTCCTTCAACCAGACCGACACGGCGACGACCATGCACGCCTGGCTCAACTATTATTTTGCGGACAGCTTCGAGCGCCCCCTCCGCACCATCTTCAACACCAACGCGATTTTCGCGGCGAGCGCGCCGCCCTTTACCAGCGAGGTGGTCTGCAATGACCACGTCCTGCCACGGGGAGCGCGGCTCTTTGAACTCTCCTCGCACGTCCATCGCTGGGGCAAACACTTCTGGATCGACGGGCCGGGCGGGACCCGGCTCTATGACAACTACGTCTACAACGATCCCGTCTATACACGCTTCGATCCGCCACTGGCCTTCGACTCGACAGATGCCGCCGCGCGGACCCTGCACTACTGTGTGCGCTACGAGAATGGCGTCAACCCCGACGGTTCGCCCGATCCCGAGACCGTCGCACGCTTCTCGCAGGTACCCGACCCCTCGCTCGGCGCCGGCGTGTTCATCGACAGCAGTTGCGAGCCCGTGGCCTGTGTCAGCGGTCGGGTGGCCGCGCCCTGCGCGGGCGCCGACGACGATGCGAGCTGCGATTCGGCGACCGGCGCGGGCGATGGTTGGTGCGACGCCTGCCCGCTGCGGGGCGGCGAGACGACCGAGACCGAGATGTTCATTCTGCTCGGACAGTACTACGTCGTGCCACCGGCGGGTGAACCTTGACGTCGGCGGGAGGTGCCCTCCCGACAAGGTTCGCCCTCAACCGGCGCGAATTTCTGCGTGTCGCAGGGACAGATAGCGCCGCTCTCGCGGTAAGTGAGCTGTCCGGCCGTGGCAGCGTCGCGGCGGAGACCGTGCGCCACGGCCTGAGCGCGCCGGACCGGTCGCCCCTCGAAGCCCTCGCCGAAGCCCTGATCCCGGAGGACGAGACGGTCGGCGCGCTCGGGGCCGGAGCAGTCGAGTACATCGACCGCCTGCTGGGCGCGTTCGATCAGTCGGTGCCGGACCTCTACCGCGGCGGTCCGTTCAGCGGCCGGGGCGGCACAAGCGCACGCGGCGGTGGCCCCGCCCTCCGGCGTACCTGCCAGAGGAGGAGCCACCGCCGTGTCATCGGGCGGGCGCGTGAGCCCGCGACTCAGCCGTGCTGCTCGGACGTCACCGTGAAGTTCGGATAACCCGCCGCGCCCATCTCGGGCAGGTCGAGCCCCTCGATCTCGATTTCCGCCGGAACCCGCAGCGGCGTGATCAGGTCGCTCAGCTTGAACCACACCCACGCCATCGCGAATCCGAACACCGCCACCACTACCGCACTCAGGATCTGCGCCCCGAGCTGCGAAGCGTCGCCGTAGAAGAGCCCGCGTACGCCATCGAAGCCGAAGGCATCGACGTACTCCTGGCGCACGACGCCGTTCCAGCCCGCACCGTACTTGCCGTTGGCGAAGAGTCCGAGCGCGATCACGCCCCAGAGGCCATTGACGCCATGGACCGAGATCGCGCCGACCGGATCGTCGATGCCACGGCGATCCCAGAAGAACACGCTCAGCACCACAACCACGCCGGCGATGGCACCGATCACCACCGCGGCCCACGAATCGACGAAGGCACAAGGAGCGGTGATCGCGACCAGTCCGGCCAGCATGCCGTTGCACATCATGCTGGGATCGGGCTTCATGCCACGCGCAAAGAGCGTCATCATCGACGCGAGCGCCGCCGCCGTTCCGGCCAGAAGGGTATTGACCACGACCGCCCCAATGCGGAGGTCCGTGCCCGAGAGGGTCGATCCCGGATTGAAGCCAAACCAGCCGAAGGCAAGGATGAACGTCCCGATCACGACCATCGGAACGTTATGCGCCGGAATCGGCAGCGGCCGACCGTCCTTGGCGTATTTGCCGATACGCGGACCGATGATCATCGCGCCGGCGAGCCCGATCACGCCACCCATGGCATGCACCACGCCCGAGCCGGCGAAATCGACCGCCCCGTGGCCGAGGCCCCAGTTGAGCCCGGCCTTGGCGAGCCAGCCCCCACCCCAGACCCAGTTGGCATAGAGGCAGTAGGGCAGCGCCACCCACAGGCCGTAGAGGCAGAAATTTTTCCACGACCAGCGCTCGCACATGGTGCCGGTCGGAATGGTCGCGGTGGTATCCATGAAGACCATCATGAAAAAGAAGAACACCAGCACACTGGCGTCATCGAAACCGGAGAGAAAGAACCCGGTCGTCCCGATCAGCGGATAGGTGAACACCCCTGCTGCGGCCGGGTCGGCGCCGATGCCAAGGCCGGAGTTCAGGAGCGCCAGGCCGGGGCCAAGGCTCGGATACCAACCGGGCGGCACGGGCCCGTTCCACCAGTTGCCCCAGCCGATCGCGAAGCCGTAGGCCCAGAAGGCGATGCAGCCGAGCGGGTAGATCATCATGTTCATCGCGATCGTGTGTGCCGAGTTCTTGGCTCGACAGAGGCCCGTCTCGACCATGGCGAAGCCTGCCTGCATGAACATCACGAGGAAGCCCGCGAGCAGCGTCCAGACGATGTTGATCGAGTACATGTTGTGGACGATGCGATCGTAGAGACCGGCTGGCGTCATCTGCGCCGGATCGCCGTCGCCCGGGGGCGCCGAGGGCGTGACCCAGTAGCCGGCGTTGGCGCCGGTCGCATCGGGCCAGAGCGGCTTCTCGGCGTCGGGACTCGTCGCCGTGAAGTAGGGCGGCAGGGGCGCTGCGTCCTGCGCCAGCGCGCGCTGGACGACCAGCAGCGAGAGCAGCAGCCCGGCGGCCGACAAGAGTATTCTCAGAGGTTTCAGCATCTCATGGTCCTTTCCTGCGCCGGACCACGGTCCGGCCTCGATTCGCGGCACTTCCGAGGGGAGTCCGAGCTCCGCTGCCGGCTCCCTCGCAGAAGCCGTGCCGAGGAATCCGGCAGCCTCGCCCGTCTCGGGCGCAGTCCAGAGATCGGCGTGGTCGACCGCGCTGCCGGCCGTTCTCGCCCCAGAATCCAAGGCCTTTCCGGCCTATCTCCGGCGGCACCCGCCTCGACCAACGGACAGCGGCCGCCTCTCACTCGATGCGCCCTCGGGCGGATGTCTGCCCGCGTGGCGGGCACTGCCCGAAAAGCGTGCATCGATCCGGCGTGATGGAGTTCGGCTCTGCCCTCGCCTCTGCCACTCGATCGTCGTGGGACGCTGCCATCGCCGCCAGCAGATGGATCAGGTGGACGAGCGACCGCGCGACACTGCCCACGGGCCTACTGCTGGCCGGTGGGCTCTTGGGAGCGCGGGTGCTGCTGGTGCGACAGCCCCCCTTGCCCGGATCCAGAGCCGGCGGCTCCCCCCGCGCTGGCTCCGCCTGCCGACGCGCGATAGACCGACCGGTCTGGGGGCAACGGAAATGGGCAGGTTCTCACGCGACGACATCCACCAGGCCTTCGAGCACTACAAGCGGGTACGCGATGAGGCCTCCCGTACCGGCGACTGGGCACGCTGGGCCGCGCTCTTCACCGCCGACGCGCACTACATCGAGCACGCCTATGGCGAGCTGCGCGGCCGAGACGCGATCTGCGCGTGGATCATCGATGTGATGGCACCCTTCCCCACCATGACGTTTCCCCAGGGCTGGTCGGTCATCGACGAGGCCAGCGGCGCGGTCGTATGGGAGGTCTGGAACGAATTCCCCGCCCCCTTCCAGCCCGACGGTACTCCCTTCCGCTTCCCCAACTGGTCGCGGCTCGTCTACGCCGGCGACGGCCTGTGGCAGTCCGAGGAGGACGTCTACAACCCCAAGCGCGACGCGCCCGGAGTGTTCAAGGGCTGGCTCGATGCCGGCGGTCAGCTCCGCTCCAGCGAGAAGGTCAAGCAGAAGCACGGCTGAGGCGCCCGCGGGGCAGCCGATCGCGATCGTGGTCGCGAAGGGCATCGCTGCTTCGCGCAGGCCCAGCGCGTTGGCACCTGCGAAACGCGCCGCCCTGATCGTCAGCTCGGGCGGCGGCGCTCGGGCTCGGCGAGGCGAGCAAACGCGCGCAGGGCGTTGCGCCGCTCGGGGGGAATGCGCTTCAGGCGGCCGTCGAGATCGACCAGCGCGTGCTCGGTGGTCCCGCTCAGAATCCTCGCGCCATCGTGGGTGACCTCGTAAGCCATCGCCAGCGATGCCCCGCGCACCCACTCGAGCCAGGTCTTGACGGCGAGTTCGTCATCGAAGGCAGCGGCCCGGTGGTAGCGCAAATCGAGGCGCGTGGTCGCAAAGTGATGCCCGGCCGCGACGTAGTCGCGGTAGGGCTGGTCATGCGCGTCCATCCAGCGCACCCGTGCCAATTCGAGGTAGCGGACGTAATTTGAATGGTGCACGATGCCCATCGCGTCGGTCTCGTAGAAAGCCACGCGATGCAGGATGGTGGTTCCCTTCACCGGTGCCTCAGCCCGCACCAGACCCGGCGGCGCGCAGCATCGCGAAGATCACCACCCCGGTGACCGACACGTAGAGCCAGATCGGCAGCAGGATCCGCGTCACCCGCGCGTGGCGCCGAAACTGCCGCCTCCAGGCCAGATAGAAAGCCGTCAGCGCACCCGGCACCACAGCGATCGAGAGCACGATGTGGCTTACCAGGATGACGAAGTAGAGCGGGCGCAGCAGACCCTCGCCGGCGTAGCGCGTATCGCCGTGCACCCAGTGGTAGACGAGGTAGCAAACAAGAAACAGGGCCGAGGCCACGAACGCCGCGACCATCAAGGCCCGGTGCAGGCGGACGTTGCGTGCGCGGATCGCGAACCATCCGGCGGCGAGCAGTGCCGCCGAGGTGCCGTTGAGGGCCGCGTTCACCGCCGGGAGGAAGCGCAGGTCGGCACCGCCGGTGGGCGCCGCCTCGCGCAAGATCAGGATATAGGCGAGGAAGGCAAGCGCCGCGCTCGAAAGAAGGGCATTGATGGCGTAGAAGAGCCGGTCATTCGAGGCGGGGCCAACGCTGGCTTGGGTGCTGGGATTCATGCCTGCGCTGCCTACCAGAGCGTCCGCCGGGCTCATAACTGCCGACAGCGGACATGAAGCGCGGAGGAGATGAGGGCTCGAGACCGGTCAGACGAGCGGCGGGATGCTCCTGCCGACAGCAGACGCGAACCGCGGAGGAGACGAGGGCTCAGGGCCTCGCGCCGAGCGGCCCCAAACAACTCAAACCGCATGGCCTCGCGGGTCCGGGTAGCGCGGACGCCAGCGCGCTGGCCCACAGAAGTGCCCCCTCGGAGGGAAGACCGCTTTAAGCGAGATCCGGCCCTGACCGATGTTCGGAGGGAAGGATTCTCCCGTGGTCCACCTCCGAGCCCCAGAACTTCGTAGCGCCGCGATCAACGGCCACGCCGTGGACGGCCGGCCCCGCACAGCACTGGTCCTCGGCGGCGGGGGTATCAACGGCGCCGCTTACGAGGCCGGCTGCCTCGCCGCGCTGGAAGAGGTCTTCGGCGAAGGCTTCTGCCGGCGCTCGTTCGACATCTATGTCGGCGTGAGCGCGGGGGCGATCATCGCCTCGCTGGTGGCCAGCGGCGTCTCCCCGCTGCGCATCCGCGACGACATCCTCAACGAGCGCGACACCACCTTCAACTTCCGCCGCTCTGACGTCTACCGTTTCGACCTGCGCAGCTTCCTGCACACGACCTGGGACGCCACCCGCCGCATGGCGAGTGTGCTCCATGCTTTCCGCCGCGAAGGCCTCTCGTTCTCGTTACTGGACTTGACCGACGTGCTCCAGGAATTGCTGCCCTCGGGCTGCTTCTCGCTCGAACCGCTCGAAGCCTACCTGCGCTGCGTGCTCGGCGAGTCCGGCATGGGCAACGCCTTCAGCGATCTCGAACACGATCTCTACGTACCGGCGATCGACCTCGATCACGCCTCGCGCGTGGTGTTCGGCGACGGCGAGTGGAGCGATGTGCCGATCAGTCAAGCAGTGGTTGCGTCCTGCGCGATCCCGGCCTTCTTCCAGCCCTGGCGGATCGGCGAACACAGCTTCGTCGATGGCTGCATGGGCGGGGCCTGCCACCTCGACATCGCGATCGACCGTGGTGCCACGCGACTGCTCGTGATCAACCCGATCGTCCCCTTTGACGGCGGCCCCGGGCGCAGCTCGATTCGTTCGCTTGCGACCGGGAAGGCCTGCGGGATCGCCGACATGGGCATCACCTTCGTCAGCGACCAGGCGATCCGCATCATGGGCCGCCACGGGCTCGAAGCCGCACTCAGGGCCTGCCGGGTCGATCACCCCGAGGTGGACATCGCCCTGCTCGAACCGAGCCGCAGTGAGCCGCTGCTCTTCGTGCATGGTCCGATGAACTTCGAGGCCCGCGCGCGCATCCTGCACTACGCCTACGAATCGACGCTGAGCGAACTGCGCGACCACGCCGGCGCGGTCGCCGAACTCTTGCGCGCGCCGGCGCTTCACGCGTAGTGCCGGGCACGCCACCCCGACGCGAGGAGCCCTGCACTCAGCGGGGGAACCCGTCGGCGAACGCATCCGGGCGGAACATCGCATCAACCCGGAGACCGCAGTCGAGGCATCTGATGACCGGGCCGAAGCCCGAGCCCGCATCCCGGCCTCACCACGCGGCGTCGCCACGGACGCGGAAACACACCGACGCCGGTGTGGATGCCCGACTGGCCGCGCTGGGCTAGGATCGCCGGGTGCCGAAGTCGTGTCGAAACCTTGCCCGGATCCGCCCGCGAGGATGTCTCCGATGAGCAGAACTCCCGCCCCCTCGCGCCTCGAGAGCGCGCTGGCCCGGCGAATTCTGGTTCGCGCCGGCGGCATGGGCACGATGCTCCAGGGGTACGGCCTCGGCGAGGCCGACTACCGCGGCGAGCCTTTCCGTGACCACCCGCGCGATCTCAAGGGCAACAACGACCTGCTCTCGATCACCCGGCCCGACGTGATCCGTGAGATCCACGCCGCCTACTTCGCTGCCGGCGCCGACATCGTCGAAACCAATACCTTCAACGCCAACGCGATCTCACAGGCCGATTACGGGCTTGAAACCGCCGTGCGCGAGATCAATCTCGCCGCGGCGCATGCCGCACGCGCCGCGGCCGATGCCGCGAGCACCCCCGAGAGGCCTCGCTTCGTCGCCGGCTCGATCGGACCGACCAACCGCACGCTCACCGTCGGCCCACGAGTCGAGGACGCGGCCTACCGCGACATCAATTTCGTCGAGCTGGCCCAGGCTTACGCCGAGCAGGTGCGCGCACTGGCCGAGGGTGGGGTCGACCTGCTGCTCGCCGAGACCAGCTTCGACACGCTCAACATGAAGGCCGCGATCTTCGCGATCGAGCAGGTCTTCGAGGAGCGTGGCTCGCGGCTGCCGTTGATTCTCTCCTGCACCATCACCGACCGCAGTGGTCGCACCCTGTCGGGACAGACGATCGAGGCCTTCTGGGCGTCGGTCGCGCACGCGCAACCCCTCGCGGTCGGTCTGAATTGCGCGCTTGGAGCGGCCGACATGCGGCCCTATCTGGAGGCCATCGCCACCACCGCACCGACGCGCATCTGCTGCTACCCCAACGCCGGACTGCCAAACGCATTTGGCGGCTATGACGAGACGCCCGAGCAGATGGCCGCCGTCATCAGTGAATACGCAAACACAGGCTGGCTCAACATCGTCGGCGGCTGCT
>SXGT01197090.1_pt1 | contig 22565 bp, 15 predicted proteins | sample 3176221 | NCBI WGS metagenome assembly SXGT01 (sample SAMN11356862, study PRJNA531348) | freshwater metagenome | isolation source: freshwater sample F1-120 | place: China: Fuxian Lake, Yuxi | collected 2017-12-25
CCCCGATCTTCCAGATCTCCGACTACGGCCTGGTCGCCGACGCCTTCAAGGCAGTCCCCGAGCTGGCGCTGGCGATCAAGGCGGTCAAGGGCTAGGAGCGGCCTCGGCGACCAGCTCCAGCGCCGACAGGTACGCGAAGGCGCCCTGTTCGCTGGAGACGTCGATGAACACGTTCCCCCAGGCGTCCGGGGCCACGCCCTCCACTGCAGCCACGGTGTCGTCGTTGGTGTTGCCGGCCCCTGCGCCGGGGCCCGACGTCTGTAGCAGTGCGGTCTTGCCCTGCACGTCGTACCGCGTCGCCCGCACCTCTGAGTCGTCCCGCGCTGCGAAGAGGCGCACGGTGTAGGTCTGCGCGGGCGAGAGCCCCGAGAGGACCAGCGCCCCCGGCGCGTCCGCGTTCTGAACGTAGAAGAAGTCCCCCGTGGCGCTGCCGACCGCGAAGTCGCCCAGCTTCGCCGCGTCCGGCCACAGGAGCCCGCCGTTCTTCCGCCCGTTGCAGAGGAACCCCCCGGAGATCACCAGCGACACGGGGGTCGGCGCCCCCGTGGTGGTGACCAGATCCCGCAGCACCTCTCCGGCCAGGATCGAGTCGCCGCCCTCCACGGGGAGCCAGTTGTTCCAGTGGTTGCCTCGGTAGTCGGGAGACGGGGTCAGCTCGCCGTCCTCCGGGTTGCTGGGACCCACGTCGACAAGGAGCCGAGTGCCGACAGGGAGCGCGGGCGCCGTCGTACTCGGCGACGCCGGAGAGAGCACCGCCGCGACCGCAGGTCGGATGGCGCTCTGCCACAACGCGTAGCCTGAGGGCGACAGGTGGAGGCCGTCGGGTTCGAACAACGAGGCGTCCGGCGGCTCGCCCGTCGCGAGGAACGGCGTGGCCACGTCGATGAAGTGGAGCCCGGGATCGCCGGCGGTCAAGGCGGACGCCGCCGCGTTGAACTCGCTCACCACCGGCCACTGCGCCCAGCGCGCGGGGTTCGGGGTCACGGCGATGAAGAAGAGCGGCAGCTCCCAGCCGAGCGCCTCGCCCACCCGCCACCTGAGGCACCGGAGGCGATCCAGCACCACCGCGGGCTCCACCGCGAAGGCGAGGTCGTTGGTCCCGGAGAAGACCACCACGCCTCGAGGCTGGTGGACGGTGATGAGCGCGTCGGCCCGCAGCGCCAGCTCGCCGAGCTGCAGTCCGCCCAGGCCTCGCTGCACTGGCGCGTAGTCCGAGAACGCCTCGTAAAGACCCTCCCACCGCCGGATCGACGAACTACCGGCGAACACCACGCCCCCCGGAGGCGCAGCCCCGAGGGCGGTGTACTTGGCCAGATCGGCGTCATAGACCGGGGTGAACGCCTCGACCTCCGCGCAGGGGCTCGGCCCGGGGTCGAAGACTTCGGGCGCTGTGGCGTCCTCGGCGAGTGGCGGGAGGTCCGACGAGTGAGCATCGGAGCCCCCATCGAGCGGCTGTGGGACGTCGACGGGCTCCGCGTCGAGGGCAGGAGCTCTCGTGTCCTCGGGAAGCCTCGGTCCGGGCACGTCGGGAGCGAGGTCGGAACCGTGACCGTCGAGCTCCGGCGCCTTTACCCCGGCGTCCGCCTCGGCGACGATGGGCGAGGGTCCGTCCCCGGCGCACGCTGCCGCGAGAAGCCACGACAGGCAACAGACGGCACGGCGGAGAGCCCGCATCGGTCCGGCCGCGTCGCTTAGCCGAGGAGTCCCGGCAGGAGCCCCGTCGCATAGTCCGGGTCGCCGAAGAGCTCGGTGGGTGCGCCGAGCGCGGTGAGGAGGCTGGCGTGGAGGTCGTTGTGGGCCTTGCCGGCGTAGGTGAGATAGCGCCCTCCGGGGATGCCCAGACCCTTGCCGCCCCCGATGACGAACGGGACGTCGTCGTGGCTGTGGGACGCGCCCTGGCCGAGCTCACTGCACCAGAGCACGGCCGTGTGGTCGAGGAGCGTTCCTCCGGCTTCGGGGATGCCGTCGAGGCGCGCGAGCAGGTACGCGAACTCGCTGGCGTACCACTTCTGGCGGTAGGCCCACTCGTCTCGGGAGGTGACGTCGGAGGGGCCGGCGTGCGAGAGCATGTGGTCGTCGGAGAAGCTGTTGAGGTGGGGGAAGCGGATGTTGTTGGAGCCGCTGGAGTATTGCACCGTGACGACGCGGGTGACGTCGCAGGTGAGAGCGGCCGCGGCGAGGTCGAGCTGAGCTCGCGAGACGGCGGCCATGGCCGCTTCGCTCTCGGGGTCCGAGCTGAGGGCCGCCTGGGCGGGCACGGCGCAGGCGGCCAGGTCCTGGAACGTGAGGAGCTGGGTCTCCAGCGCCCGCAGCATCGCCGCGTGTTGGTCGAGCTTCAGGCGGTCTGCAACGCTGACGCGGCCACGCAGCCAGCGGTACTGGGCTCGGGCGGAGTCCAAGACCGACTTGTGGGTCGACTTCAAGGCGATCTGCTGCTCGATAGGGTTCTGGACGCCCTTGAAGAGCTGGTCCCAGACCTGGACCGGGTTCGTCATCGGCGGGAGCGGGAGCGAGTCGCCGGCGTAGTTGATCCGGTGCGAGACCGCCGAGCCGAGGGTTCGGATGCCGAGCTCGAGGCTCTTCCGCGGCGTGGCCGCTCCGATCGCTGCAGCGGCCACCTGGTCCATTGAGATGCCGGTGGCCCAACCCGCGGTCGAGCCGTCGCCCCCGACCATGTCGCCCGCGTTCAGGTGGCGTCCGGTGAGGATGGCGCCCATGCCGCGCTGATGCGGCTCGCCCGCGCCCTTCGCCGTGGACCTCAGGTGCACGCCACGCAGCAGCACCAGCTTGTCCTTGAAGGTGAGCAGCGGCGAGTGGAGCGGCTTCAGGGTGAAATCGCCAGGATCGCTCCCGAAGTTCGCGCCGGTGTCCGGGAACCACGTCTCCGGGTTGGTGCCGTTGGGCGTGAAGAAGATCAGGAGCCGGCGCGGCGGGGGCTTGTCCGCGGCGAACGCCGTTCGGGTGAGCGACGGCAGCAGCGGGACCAGCGGGGCGGCGGCGAGGCCGCGAAGGAAGTGGCGTCTGCCGATCACGGCGTGCCTCCGCTCCAGGCCTTGCCGCCTGATGGATCGAGGAAGCCGGCGGGGCCCCAGTCCGTGTCCTCGGCCTCCGCGAAGACCATGTGCGCTGCCCCGTCCAGGGCCCATGCCGGCATGGTGAAGCCCCAGCCGGGCAGGGCCTCCGCCGGCAGGCCGAACACGGCGATCACGTCGGGTCGCGAGCCCGACGTGGTCGTCTCCCCGAGGAACGCGCCGCCGGCCCAGCTGGGTTTGTCGAGGTAGAACCGCACGGTGATCGGCGTGGTCGGCGAGTTGGGATCGAAGGCCCAGCCACCGGCGGTGTTGCCGGAGACCACGTCGATGGTGCCGCGAGGCAGCGCGGAGCTGGTCTGGAACGTCTTGGGCGAGCCCACGAGCTCGAAGTTGGAAGAGTCTCCCACGTCCACGGCGATGAGCTGGACCGTGTGTTGCCCTCCGTCCAGGGCCGCCGCGGGCAGCACGAAGCGGAAGCCATGGTCTCCGGCGTACCCGGTGACCTGGTTCACGTCAGGTCGGGGCAGGTCAGCCCGGGGGTAAGGCTCGACCACCTGGCCGTCGACTCGGACGATGATGAAGACCTCGTAGCTCGGCTGGTTCGGGTCGAGGGCCCAGCCGGTGACGAGGCCGTTGCTTTGCACCGTGTCCCAGTAGCCGATGGGCGACTTCGGGTCGGGGTCGCCTGGTGGCAGCTCGATCGGCGGGATCTCGTCCGTGGGTTTCGGGGTGGGGAGCACCAGCTGCGGGTCGCTCTCGTCCACCGGCTCGGGCGGGACCCAGGCCTCTCCCGGGCGGTACCGGAAGGCGTCCGACCGCACGATGGCCACGAGCAGCTCGGTGACGTCGCCGCCGGACTGCACGAAGCTCTCGGAGATCTGCGCGAGGTTGCAGCCGTCAGCCGGTGCCGAGGTGCCGCGCCCCATGACGAAGCGATACCAGTGCTCGGCCACGCAGCTCGCCACCCGGGGGCTGGCGGCCAGACGGTCCGAGAGCTCGATGGCGCCGTCGAAAGGCCCCTCTGCGGCGGGATCGCCCGGCACCCAAGTGAGGGCGCCGGTGGCGATGACGGGGAGCGCGTTCTCGGTGTCGCGCCAGCGGCCGAGGTGGTCGTAGTGCTCGAAGCCGAAGCCGATCGGGTCGATGAGCTTGTGGCAGCCGGCGCACTCCTCGTTTGCCGTGTGCTCGGCGAAGCGCTCGCGGGTGGTGGCGTTCGGATCGGGGTCGGGTGGCGTGATGATCACGTCGGCCGGGGGCGGCGGGATCGTCTGACACAGCAGGCGGTCACGCACGAACAGCCCCCGGCGGATCGGCGAGGACTGACTGCCGTTCGCCAGGATGGCCAGAATGGCCGGTTGGGTGAGGAGGCCGGCGCGCTCCGCCTCGGGCGCTGACCAAGGCAGGTAGTCCTCGGCCGGGCTGGGCGCCCCGGCGTGGACGGCGGCGAGCACGTCGTCGACGTAGACCGTGCTCGAGCCGAGGAGGCCCGAGAGCCCATCCCCGGGCGAGAGCACGGCCGAGTGTACGAAGGCCATCACGCTGTCCCGCCAGCTCTCGCGCAGCGCCTCGATGGTGATCCCCATGGCCGTGAGCTCGGGTGGGAGCGTCTTCTCCACGTGGGCCAGCTTGTCCAGCTCGAGCCACTGGCGGTGGAAGCTGTCGATGGTGTCGAGCGCGCGCGGGTGACCGAGCAGGCGCCGCGCCTCTGCCTCGAGCCCGTCCGCCGAGTCGAGCTGCTTTGTAGCGGCGGCCGTGAGGAGCTCGTCATCCGGGAGCGAGGACCAGAGGAAGAACGAGAGGCGCTCGGCCAGCTCATGACCCGTCAGTGGGACGGCGCCGGTGTCCTCGCCCGCGAAGACCTCGGTGACTCGGTAGAGATATTGTGGGGCGAGCAGCACGCTGCGGATCGTGAGCGCCACGCCGCCGGCCGAGCCGCCGGTGGCTGCTCCGGCGTCCCAGACCTGCTTCAACAGGGCGTGTTCTTCGGGGTGTAGGGGCCTGCGGAACGCCCGGCGGCCCAGCTCTGCGGTGACAGCGTCGCGGCAGGCGGCCGCGTCACCGCCCTCCGCGGCGCACGGCGCGACCAGGGCGAGCCGGTGCGTAACCGCGTCTTCGGCGAGCACCCGCGCGGCTTCGATCTGCGCCTCGACGAGCGCCGGGCTCGGGAGGTGCGCGTCCGCGTTGTTCTCGAAGCCGAGCGCGTGATTCTCGGGCGGGAAGGTGTCGCGCCCGATGGTCGTGGTGGTGAAGAGCAGGTCGCCCGCGGCCAGATCGTACTCGAGCCGCGTCAGGAGCCGCGCGGCGGCGATGCCCGGCTGGATCTCGGTGCACTTCGGCTGGTCGCCACCCGGTACATCCGGCGACAGTGAGTCTCCGGATGGGGGCGTCGCGTCCTCCGTTGTGTGGACCGCGTCCGCCAGACCCGATTCGGTGTCAGAGCCCTCGCCGCCGGATACTTCCGACGCGCCTGCGTCCGTCTCTCCGACGTTCGTCCGTCCGCCGCTGAGATCCGGAGTGACCGAGTCCTCGACCCCCGACGGCAAGGGGTCCCGATCCAGCGCGGTCTGGCATGCGAGGAGCCCGAAGGAAAAGGCAACGAGGTAGGGGCGAGTTCGCACGCGGTGAGTGTGGCATGACGCAGGGGCGCCGCGAAAGGAGACAGGGCTCGAGATCGCGACGGCGTGCCGAGAAGGGCGTCTGCTGACGGACGCCGCGCAGACGTGAGATGTGAAAGACTATCGCCGCACGCCTCGAGTGCAGCGGGTAGCGCACACCGGCACGACCGCCGCCGCGCTGTACAATTCGTTTCGGAGGGGCTTAGACTTCTATGAAGTCCTACCGAGGAGGCCGTCGCGATGCCCATCATGAGCCATGAGTCCTGGCTACGACGTACAGACGCGGGCTTTGCCGCCCGGCGCGGCACCCACCTACGGGCGGTCGACGCGGCGCTGCAGCAGTACCATCAGAGACCGGATCAGGGGAGCCTCAATACGCTCAGGAGCACCTTGAAGGCATGGACCACCGCCTCGACGCGACACCGTATGCTCTCGCGCACCGAGTCTTCGGACGACTGGCTCGACGATCGCCGTAATAAGGACCACGCGGTCGATGATCTCTACGTCCAAGTGGGGCTCGGAGCCCTCTCAGAGAGTGACCGGATCCAGGTCGACGCGGGCCTGGCGGAGCTCGAGTCGGATCGCAAGGGGCTGCTCAGGGTCCTCTTCGAGGGCGCGCAGCTGGAGTGGAGATCCGGTGTCGCTGGCAAGATCCTCGGCCTGAAGATGGACGTGGGGGTGGGTGGCGTCTTTGCCGCGAACAACCTCAAGGCGACAATCACACGCGCACCGAACGTCGCGCCGGTGCCCAGCGGGCCTGCCGGCCGACAGATCGCCGACAGCATCTTCGGCGACCTCGTGCCACCCCAGCTCAAGAGCGAGGTCGCCGCCGCCCTCCAGCTCATTATCCCGGGCTTCATGGAGAAGTTCGGCGCAGCGTGTGTACCGCTCGTCGGTGCAGGCGTCACCGGCGTGCTTGCGTTGAAGAGCTTCGTCGCCGGCGTCAGCAGACAGAGGGAGGTATGGGCGTCGGAGGCGCTCCGGGCCAGTGGCCAGATCGCGGATGGCGACCCGGTTGCGGCGTTCGTCGCCCTCGAGGTCGCGCTGACGCGTGACCGCAACAAGAACTACTTCGAGGCCGCCACCGGTGCGGCCGAGTGCGGGGCGAAGATAGCGGGCACCCTCATAGACGGCGGCGTCGCGTCGAACGCCGCAGTCGGCCTCGCGAGCAGCATCATGCAGCTCACGAATGTGATTCGAATCGTCGTTCGCGATGTCTCGGAGAAGAACCGCGCCAACGAGCTATTGGCCAGCGGCGACTTCGATATCGGGGTCTGCCGCGCGCACCCGATACTCGGGGCGTACCTGATCTGCTGTGCGCCGCACGGCGCCCTCCTCAACCTCACGAACCTCGCTTGGCCCCACCGCTGGGTCCGCGACCTGCAGAGGGCCAGCGAGAATGTGGCCCCGCTGCGCGAAGTCGCCCGGGCTCTGATCGACGATAGCCGCTTCGTGATTCCGCAGCTCGCCCACCACGCGGGGCTCCTGAAGCGGCGCAAGGACCTCATCAAGGCAGCGATCGCCTCGCGCGAGCAGCGGTCGGTCGCGCTGCTCACGGCGAAGGAGCTCGAGGTCGACGGGCCGGAGTTCCGCGAAGCGTGGAAGACGGACGACGAGCTGCAGGGAGGCATCCTCACGATCCCTGCGTTGGAGACCGGCGCACCGCCCCCTAACCGATACCTCGTGGCGTGGGAGGCCCGTCGCCGCGCCAGGGGCCAAATTCCCTGATCAGGCGATCCCTCGCCACGGCGAAGGCGAGGAGCACGCCCGGGATCCCCACAACCGCGGTCACACCGAACCAGCCGGCATAACCGAGCTCCTGCGCGCCTACGCCAGAGACGGCGCTCGCAACGGCCCGGGTCAGCCCCGCAGCGGCGGTGAGCGCGGCGAACCGAGTGGCAGGCTGGTGGCCCTCCGTCGCGCTGATGAGCAGGGTCACCAGCGGCGCGGCCCCGAGTCCCGTGGTCAGCGCCTCGAACGCGCCGGCGCCCAACACGGCCGTCGGGCTCGGCGAGATCGCGACCAGGCCGTAGACCGCGTTGCTCAGCACCTGAGACGCCCCGAGCCACGCCAGCGCCCTGGGGAGCCCCAGACGACCGGTCAGCGCGCCGCCGAGCAGCGCGCCCGCGGCCGTGAGCACCGAACCACCGAGGGCGCCGAGGAGACCCATCTGGTCCGTGGTGAGCTTCACGTCGACCCAGAACGCGCGGGACATGGTGGCGGTGAGCGCGTCGCCCAGCCGGTAGAGCACCGCAGCGGCCACCACCGCGAGGGTGTCTCGGCGCAGCAACCATGCGAGGAGCGCCGCTACGAAGCGGGGTTGGCGTTCCCCCGTGGCGGCGCGGGTCGGCCCTGGTACGCGCCACAGCCCGAGCAGCAGCAACGCGAGCAGCGCCGCGACCAGCCACCACCCCATGGCCCAGCCGTAGCGCCCGCCCAGCCAGATCGCGCCGCCGCCGCCCAGCGCCATGGCCGTGCGGTAGGCCGCCACGCGGAGCCCGGAGATCTGCCCCAGGGCGTGCGCGGGCGTCGCCGTGATGAGCCACGCGTCGAAGGCCACGTCGAGGAGGCCGCCGAACACGCCAAGAGCGACGAGAGCCGCCACCGCTGCAGCGGGCCACGAAGCGCCGGCGACGGCCGCGGCCAACATCGCGGTGAGCGCGGCGAGCCCCCACGCCTTGTAGCTCCAGACGTTGTCGACCCAGGGCCCCCAGAGGACCTTGGCCGACCAGATCCCCGCCACGGCCCCGAGCGCGCCCACGACCGCCTGGCTCTCGCCAACGCTGCGGGCCCACACCGGCACGAAGTCGCTCACGAAGCCCATGGGCAGCCCCGAGGCCAGCTCGAGCGCCGTGACCGTGAGCGCCAGCGACCCGACGCGCGCCGGTGTCACCGGCTCTTCCCGAAGTGGAAGCGCAGCGCGGGCAGCAGCCGGCGGCGCCAGTCGACCTCTCGGTGCCGGCCCCGAGGGTCGGCGCGGAAGTGGAGGTCTACGTGTCCCGACTTCAGGAGGAGCGAGCCGAACCGTCGCGCCCCCGTCAGCATGCGGGGAGACTCGCGGGCACCTGCATCTAGGTAGATCTTGCGGTGACACGGGACGCCGTGGGCCACGACCCATCGGAAGGCGGCGCCGCGAGCCACCCACAAAGACGGGGACATCGCGATGGCGCCGCCGAAGGCCTCAGGGTGCGCGATCACGGCGTAGAGCGCCGCGAGCCCGCCCATGGACGAGCCGCCGATCACGGTGCGGCGGGCGTCCACGGTGAAGTGCAGGTCGCGGCGCAGCGTCGGGAGCAGCTCCGAGCGGATCCAGACCAGGAACGACTCCAGCTCGGCCCGGTGCGCGCCGTGCGCGAACGGCGACAGCTCGGAGAAACGATGTACGCCGCCGTGCTCCAGCCCCACGATGATCGGCCGGACCACCGTCTTGGCCAGACGCTCCACCGCTTGATGTGCGTGCCAGCCACCCGCGTAGCTGGGCGCGTCATCGAAGACGTTCTGCCCGTCGAACAACAGGAGGAGCGGCCGCGGGTCCTTGGTCTCTCCGGCGGGCACAAAGACACGCGCGTGCTTGAGCCGAAGGGTGCCAGGGGGAGCTTCGTAAGGGCCGAAAGGAATCGGCCGACCCCGCGGGGTCGCGATCGGGAGCCCTGGGGGGATCACCACGAGAGCGTAAGCACCACGAGGCTCACAGGCCGCCCTCGAACTCGAGGAACCGGCGCTCGAGCTCCCATTGGAGCCGCGCCTTGTCGTTGGCCTCCAGGAACGCCGCGCACGCTCCCACCGGCGGATCGCCCAGGAGCGTCGCCTCCGTGGGGGTGCAATCGCCCACGGGGAGCGCCTCGGCCACGGACCACCAGAGGCTTGCACCCTCCACGAAGGCGTGCTCGAGGCTGTCCCGCGCCATGCGCTTGAGCTCGCGGTACCCGAGCTCCTGGTCGAGCACGCCGCGGCGATACTCGCCCGCCATGCTGGATCGCGAGATCCCCTGGTCATCGGTGGCCAACGCGACGGGCACGCCCCGAGACATGTAGCCGCGCAGCGGGTGCGCCTCGCCGCTGACTTCGAGGATCTGGATATTGCTGCTGAGGCAGATCTCCACGAGGACCGAGCGCTCCTTCATGGTGGCCATGAGCCCCTCGGGGTCGGGCTCGGAGAACACGTCGAGGCCGTGACCGATGCGGCGCGCGTGGCCCAGCTCCACGGCCTTCCGAATGTGCGCCGCGGCGCCGAGCGTGTGACCTGCCGGCAGGTACTCCTGGGTGAGCTCGCCGGCGTGGAGAGCGATGCGTAGGGGGCTCACGCCCGTAGCCGTGTACTTGCCGTGGAGGAAGTCGAGCATCGCCATGTGAATGTCGTAACGCTCGAGCGATGAGGGGTCGTCCTCGGGTGAAGAGAGATTGGCGCCCACGATCCAGGGGGTCCGCACGGCCATCTCGAATGCGCCGACCAGCTGCCCGAAGACAGTGTCTGCGGGCCCCGTCCGTGCGACCTGCGCCAGGAAGCCCAGCCCCACTTCGCATGCCGGCGGGGTGGCGATGTCGTCGCAGCCCAGCGGCTTACGGTAGCCGCTCGCCGCCGATTCCACCACGGAGACGTCGTCGTCCAGCGCCGCCTCGAAGTCCGGATCGGTCAGGATCGCGTCGTAGAACGCGGGGAGGTCCTCCGCGGCGAGTGGACCCGACCACACCGAGGCACCCACGGCCCCCACGTTCTTCGCGAGGTTGAACATGGTCTCCACGCGCAGGGCGTTCTCCTCGGCGGCGCGGTTCAGCACGTCTGCGATGCTCTCGTTCCGGTGGCCGCCGGCAACGAGCCCGAACTTCGCGAACGTGGCGAAGAAGTGGTCGTGGCCCGACTCCTCGCCGGGCACGAAGTCCTGCATGGACCAGGCGCGGATGATCGCGTCGAAGAAGGGACCAGACTCGGGGATCGGCTCGGTCTCGTCCGTACACTTGTTACCGAAGAGGAGCCCGTAGGTCTCGGGATCGACGCAGTTCCCGTCTTCCCGTGCCCAGTCGAGGTAGTTCTCGGCGTACACGGCGCCCGTGAGGTGATTGTGCAGATCCGCGCCTTTCGGGACCGCTCGCAAGAACGCGTCGAGCGCGTCCGGATCGTCGAGCACCTCCTGAAGGCGCACCTCGGCCTTCTCTTCCGCGGCCGCAGCGCACGCTGCCCGTGTCCCGCACGGGGGCGGCGCGTCCTGTCCGGTGTCTGCCGTCGCCGATTGGGTGTCCCCAGCTGCCGGGACGTCCCCCGCCTCCGAGACGTCATCGACCGGTTGCGCAGGGACGTCGGCCGAAGCCGTGTCCCCCTTGGCGGAGCCAGCCGTCTGCCCGGACTCGCAGGCCGCCCCCAGCAGGACGAACGCTGCGACAAGGGTGCGGTGCAGTGGGCGCCGCGTGGGCAGCAGGGTCTTGGGCGTCACTGGGCGATCCTCCGGGGCCCCGGAGGGCTGTGCGCCACCCATCATCCTCGGAACTGAACCACGGCTCCAGCGAACAGGCGCCACGCCGCGCCGGAAGACGTGACGATCTCTGGCAGGTTTCGGGTCTGGACGCGGTGCGGACGTCGAGCGCATCATGCCGCCATGTTCAAGCAGGTTCTCCTCGTCTCCATCGTGGTCTCCCTAGCCTCTGTCGCCGGGTGCAAGAAGGACGCGGTCACCACCCAATGTGTGGAAGCCGCGAAGACGTACGTCGGGCTCAGCGACAAGCGCTCCCAGGCGGCGGGCGAGCACCTGCGGATGGCCATCCAGATGTGCCCGATGGCCTGCAAGCGAGGCGAGAAGGAGGCGTGTGAGGCCGACAACAGCGTGACCGTGGCGCTGTGTGACCTCGAGGGCAAGGAGGCCTGCCAGCGGATGTGCTCGGAGGACAAGAACGAAGCGGCCTGCGCCCGCGTGAAGGCGATGCCGTAAGTCTCCGTGATCGTCGCGGCTCGCCACCTTGACGGCGGCGGGCGTCCGCGGGCGCGCGTCAGCGGGCGCGCATCCGGTTGTTCTTGGCGTTGTGCTCCACTTCGGCCAAGCCGAGCGCCTCCAGCACCGGCGGGAGATACATCCCGAAGCGCCCGCGCAGGCCCTTCTTGAGCCCGTACCAGCCGCCGACGGGGTTCTCCGGCGAGCGTCCCCACGCCTCCACCGTCCCGGGCGCCGCGTCCTTCTGCTCGTCGGCCGAGCCTAGCGGAACCCAGTCGCCCGCGGCGACCAGCATGGCGTGCAGGTCGGGGATAGCGCGCGCGTTGTACTTGAGGGTGGTGGCGCCCACCTGACACACCAGCACCGGTGGCTCGACGGAGTCGTCCTTGTAGAGCGTGTAGTCCGAGGACAGCGGCGGGGTCTTGAGCTGCCAGGGATCGGATTTGGTGCCAGAGCCGGACCAGTGCTGCGTCATGGAGCCCCCTCGAAGGTGGTGAGTCACGTGGGCGGCGAGCATGCCGAGCGTCGCAGGGCGTGTCTTGTACGAACGCGCCCGCCGGCCCCCGAATTTACCAGAGCGCGGGAGCGCGGAGGTGAACCGGGCCGGGGAGCTCTCCCGCCCCAGCCCCAGCAAGACTCAGCGCCGAGGCGCCACGTCAGCTCGTCAGGGCGACTCAGGACTGGTAGCGGATGACGTTGGGCGCGAAGTCCGTGGGCGCGTCTTCCGGGTAGAAGCGGCGAAGGTCGCGGGGCGGACTGCCGGTGAAGCGCCGCAGCTCCCGGGTGAAGTGCGACTGATCGTAGTAGCCGCAGGCATGGGCCACGTCGGCGAGCGGGGCGTCGGGCGCGAGGCGGCGGCCATCGGCGCCCGGCCGGGTCTCGGAGCGCAGCCACTGCAGGGCGGCCTGGAAGCGCACCACGCGGGCCAACACCTTCGGGCTGAGCCCGAGGTGTTGGGCGAATAGCCGGTCGAGGTGCCGGGCAGACACGCCCACGTCGACCGCGACGCCTTCCACGGTGGCGCTGGGCTGCTTCAGCAGGAGGTCCTTGGCCCGGGTGAAGGTTTGCACCGACGCGTCCGAGCGGAGCGCAGCGGTGAACCAGGCATCAAGACGCGCGGCGCAGGCGTCGGGATCGAGGGCAGCAAGGGCCTCGACCAGCGGGGTCACGCAGGGCCCGAACGCTCGCTCCGGAGCCGGCGTCTGATTCGTGAGGCTGCGCGCCGGCACCGCGAGGAAGGGCGCCAGGCCGCCGACGCGAAACCGCACGCCCACCACGTGCACTGCCCCGACCTGCCGGATGCGGATAGGGTGGTCTCGCTGCGCGTCGAGGTTGGGCGCGTGGTGCAGAACGGTCTGGCCACGAGACGTGCGGTGGTACGCCGCGCCGTAGTTGAAGATGAGATCGGCGCGGGCTTCCACGAAGACATCGACGCTGAGGTCGAAGCCCGCGTCGGGAGCGCGAACGAACCAGTAGTGCTCGATGAACGGTGATAGCGCGGGGGCCGGAGAGCGCACGACGTACATGCCGCACGCTTCGCACGGGTCAGTTGGCGCCGCAACGGGTCAGATGCCGCCTGCTCGAGCAGCGGCACGGGGCCGTTGCGTCTGCGCTCACCGCCTCGGGGCACCTCGCCCCGAACGGGCCCCCCGGGGGCCGCCACGGCCCAGGTCCCAGGGGGGAACTCCACGTGTCGCACGCCCTGCCGCCAGAGCGCGAGCGCCACGCGGTAGGCGTCCCAGAACCACCGCCACGCCGCAAGGCGCTCTTGGCGCTCGGCACTGTCGGTCGCGAGCACCGGCTCCGGCCCCGTACCCGGCCCCGAAGGCTCGGGCGTGGTGGCCCGCTCGTCCGGACTCCGCCCGAGACACCCGGTACGCCCGATGAACCGGCGACCCGCCTTGCTCATCGCCTCGCGCGCCCGCTCCTCGGCCTCGTGGATTGCCACCTCGAGGTCATGCACGAACTGCCCTCGGGGCCCTGCATCCGACGGCACCTCGTAGGCCAGCGTCACGGTGTCGGGCGGGCGCCCGCGATACCCGAGCTTGCGGTGTAGAACAGGAACTCCGGCCGCGGGACCTCGACGGCGCTCCCCACGTCCCTGGCGTTGGATCTCACGCCAGGCCAGTCTCGCCCGTACTCCACGCAGCCCGCCGCAACAGGGTTGGCGGCGACATACGCCGGCGCCACAATCACCGCCTCTCACCCCACGAGCTCCTTCATGTCCACGTTGTCGCGCTCGAACGCGGCCCCGTGGTCACCCCGCCAGGCGTTGAGCGCCCGCGCGAGCAAGGTGTCGAGCAGGTGCATCGCTTCGGGCAAGGCGCCATGGTGGTCCACCACCACGAGGTGCATGTGGTTACTCTGTGCGGTCATCCTGAGGAGACCCACACCGTACCGGCCGGGCGCATAGGCCACCAGGTAGCGGATCAGGTGGTTCGTCCCAGCACTCGGGGCGAAACGAAAGAGCCGGTGCACAGCCCGCGTCGTCACGAGCCAGGCCGATCCAGGAAGAACGCGTCGAGGTGGGGTCATGCGTACGCGCAGAGCAGGACCTGGACCAGACCCGGCGACCCGTGAAAACAGCGCTGGCGGCATCGGAGGTCCACTCGCGCGGCCGGCCGTGACCCCAACATGTCACACATGCCGACGACCTCCGACGACCTCAAGGGGCCGCAGTCCGCAGCCCCCCCCGTGCACCCCTCCGCCCCAATGCCCAGCGCCCTTCACGAAGTCCTCGTCGAGCTCTTCCGCGAACGTCCGGAGCTTGCCGCAACCCTCGCCCGCGACGCCCTCGGCGTCGATCTCCCAGCGTGGACCTCCGCCGAGGTCCGCGAGGCCGACCTCAGCCAGGCCGTGGTGGAGTTCCGGGCCGACTTGGTCGTGCTGTTGCGGGACAACGTGCCCGTGTTTGCGTTCGCCATCGAAGCCCAGCTGCACATCGACGAGGCGAAGCGCTACTCCTGGCCAGTCTACGGCGCGGCACTACGCGCCCGGTGGAGATGCCCGGTCGCCGTCCTGGTGGTCACGCCCGATCCCGCTGTGGCGACGTGGGCAGCCCGCCCCATCACACTGGGCCCCAACAACGTCTTCTTCGCCCTGGTCCTCGGTCCGAAGGCGGTCCCTTGGATCACGGAGGCGGATGCAGCGCCCCCGGAGCTGGCCGTGCTGTCCGGGCTCGCCCACGGCAACGAACCGGGAGGTCTGGAGACCGTCGTGGCGGCGATGGCCGCAGTGGCCACGCTCGACGCGGACCACCTCGAGATCTACTATGAGCTCATCATCAAAGGCCTCACCGAGGCCACTCGCAAGGCATTGGAGTCCTACATGAATACAGCAGGGCGCCAGTTTCGAACGGAGTTTGCCCAGAGGTACTACGGCCTCGGGAGCGCGGAGGGCAAGGCGGAGGGCAAGGCGGAGGGCAAGGCGGAGGGCAAGGCGGAGGGCAAGGTAGAGGGTCTTGCGGTGGCACTCCTTACGGTCCTGGCCGCTCGCGGGATTGATGTGCCGCTGCCCGTGCGCGACGAGATCTCCGCGACGACGGACCTCGCCTGTTTGACGGACTGGATGCGCCGGGCCAGCACGGCATCCACCCTCGCCGACGTGCTCGACCACCAATGAGCGCGCCGTCACTCTGAGCTTGCCGGTGCGCCTCCTGCTCGCGCTGCTGTTGTGCGCAGCGCCGGCGGGAGCCGTCAACGCGCCCGCCCCGGGGGCAGCCACTGCGAGCACCGTCAAGCTCCCGGCGGGTCCTGGTTCCATCAAAGGCCTCGCTGATCTGGCCTCCGCTGACCTGTTCACCGGCCAGGTCTCGCTCTCTGTTCCGATTCCGCTTCCCCCAGGTCGCGCCGGGCACGGCCCCTCGCTTGGCCTCTCGTACTCGGGGGCCCTCGGCAACGGGCCCGTTGGCGTCGGGTGGACCCTGGGCCTGCCGATGATCCGTCGCTCGACGCGCTTCGGCGTCCCGACCTTCACGTCCCAGGATGAGCTCGAGCTCGCCGGCCTCGCGGCTTCCGGGCGCCTTGTCCCGGTCGGCGAGCGTTACGTTCTGGAGGGTGCGGGAAACGCCGTTAGCGTGTGGCGCACCGCCGAGGGCTTCGAGGCTGTCCAATCCGACGGCTCCCGATTGATCTTCGACGCCGCCCAGACCGAGGGGGAGCGTGCCACCGCGTGGGCGCTCTCGCGCACCACGTCCGTCCATGGCGAGGTGATCCGCTACGGCTGGAAGCCCCACCTCGGCCAGCTCTACCTCGAGACCGTTGACTGGGGCCCGGAGCGCCCGGGGAGTCTCACGCGCTACCGCGCCACCTTCGTCTACGGCGCCCGCCCAGACGCGGTGATCTCCTATCGCGAGGGCTTCCGGGTGATTACCGCGCGGCGCCTCGAGCGCGTCACGGTATGGGTCGACGGCGTCGAGCGAAACACCCTGCACCTCGCCTACTCCGACGAGATCGCCGAGGCCGCGGAGATGCCGCTCTCTCGCCTGACCGAGGTGCGCATGACGGGTGTGCAGGGGGTGGGCGAGGCCCCGCCGATGCGCTTCGAATACGGCGGCCGGCTCGAACCGAGCTTCCACACCCCCGCGGGCCTCGACGGCTTCCTACCGGGCTCACGGGGCGTCACGCTGCTCGACGTCGACGGCGACGGCCTCACAGATCTCGCGCGCTTCGACCTCGGTCTCCGAGAGTGGCGCCGCAATCGCGGCGCGTTCGGCGCCCTCACGCACTTCGAGCACGCGCGCCCGCTCCCCGGGGGCGATCTGCGCCACCTCGACGACGTTCGCCTCATGGACCTCACAGGCGACGGGCGCCCCGAGATGGTGATGGTCACGGGTCGAGAGTGGCGCGTTTACGGCCTCGCGAACGGTATCCATCCGGACGGCGACGGCTGGCACTTCCGGGCACTCGCCGAGAGGTGGCCCGGGGCGACGGATCTGCCGCTGTTCGATCCGCGCGTCGCGTTTGGGGACCTCAATGGCGACGGACGCACCGACGTGCTCGCGGCGCTCGGAAGCGGACTCCGGGTCGCGTTGGGCGAGGCAAACGGCCTCGGCGAGCTGCGCCACGTGGACGCCCCGGGAGACTCGGGCGGCGTGATCGTGCCGGGCGACTCGCGCGTCGAGCTCCACGACATGAACGGCGACGGCCTCGACGACCTCGTGTTCTGGGGCGTCCGGCACCTGCAGGTGCTGCACGGCCTCGGCGACGGCACCTTCGCGCCCGCGACCCGGCTCACCTACCCCGGTGGCTGGGCGCTCACCGGCGCCGAGACGCTCCGGCTCCAAGACCTGAACCGCGACGGGCTCACCGATCTGGTCCACATCGGCCCCTACCACGTCGAGCTGTACACCGGCCACCCTACGGGCTTCTCGGACAAAGTCACCGCGCGCCTCGCGACGCCGTCGGGCCAGCGCCCCGACGACCTCGTCACCTTCGGTGACCTCAGCGGCAACGGCTCTAGCGACGTGATCTGGTCCACGGCCAACGGACTGCATGTGCTCGACCTCGTAGGCGACACGACACAGGCGATGATGACCGGGGTGACCAACGGGCTCGGCGCGCGCCAGCGGTGGCTCTACCGCTCCAGCGCCGCCATGGCGCAGGAGGCCGAGCGCGACGGGGTGCCGTGGGAGCGCTTCCCGAAGTCGCCGCATCCGCTGCCCTGGAGACAGACCGTCGAGACCGGGCGGCCGGGTGAGCTGGCGCGCGTGACCGCATTCAAGGTGCGCGACGGCGCCTACGACGACGAGGAGCGCCGCTTCGCCGGCTACCGGCTGTCGCTCGCGACCACGCTGGCAGACCCGGATCGCGCGGTCGAGCAGGTGGTGGTGGAGAGCGAGTACGAGCTCGGCCTCGGGATGAGCCGCGTGCTGCGCGGGAAGCCGTGGCGGGTGCTGACCACGGACGGCCTCGGCCGGCGGCTGAAGGAGGTGGTTTCGGTCTGGGACGCCGTGCCGGTGGCCGGTTTGCCCGATGACGTGGCGCTGCTTCGGGTGCCGGTGGTCGTGGAGGAGGTGGTCGAGGTCTACGAGGGGGCGGAGGAGCCGCTCACGACGCGGACGGTGCACACCGTTGATGATGAGGGGCGCATCGTCCGCACAGAGGTCGAAGGTCGGCTCGACAAGGAAGGGGACGAGGTGGTTACCGAGACGGCGTACGCCTCCAACGTCGCGACCGGCGTGCGCAACGTGGTCTGCGGGACGCGGGTGCGCTCGAGCGTGGGCGGGCCCGTCGTGTCGTACGAGCGGCTCCACTACGACACCCGGCCGGCGGTGGACCAGGGCTGCGGCGCGAGCGCTGAGGCGCTGTGTACGTGCGCCGTGGAGCGCGGCCTGGTGGTGGCCAAGGACGGGTGGCTCGGCCCGGTCGCGCTGCCGGGTGGTACCGAGCCCGGCCGTTGGCTGCGGCTCGCCGAGACCGACTTCGACCCTCATGGAAACCCGGTGCGGGCGCTAGAAGGCGGCGTGGAGCGCGAGCTCGTCTACGACTCTGACGCGCTGCGCCCCGTCGAGGAGCATCTGGTTGGGGTGCCGGGCCTCGTGTTCTCAGCGAGCTGGGACCCGGTGCTCGACACGATGGTGGCGGTGACCGATCCCAGCGGGGTGGTGTCGCGGGTGGAGTTCGACTCGCTCGGTCGGACCGTCCGGCGTTACGGCCCCGACCCCGCCGGCGTGGAGCAGCTGCTCGAGGAGTACGAGTATGTCACCGAGCCGGCGTCCCTGACCTCCCCGGGGCCCCAGGTACGGGCCGTGCGTCACGAGCACGGGGCGGCGCCGGACGGAGAGTCGGTCACCGTGATGAACGGCCTCGGGGAGCCGCACTACACCGCGACCTATGTCGGGACACACGGCACCTCAGAGGGGCCGTGGCTCGTCAGTGGGTACCGGGCGCGGAATCGCCTCGGGCTCACCACCGAAGTCTGGAACACTTTCGCGACGGCGCTCGATCCACGCCAGACGGCGATCCCTCCGCCTGGGGCCGAGGTGGCGAAGCAGGCGCTGATCTACGACGCGCTCCGTCGCGTCATCGAGCATCGGCTGCCGGCCACACCGAGCCTCCCGGAGGGCGTAGTCCGCTCGATGACGATTGGGCGCTTCGAAGTCGAGACCGGGATGACCTGGAGCTACCAGGGGCCGAGCGGCGCGCCGGTCCCCATGACTGCCGCGGTGGAGCACGCCGAGTCCGATGGCCTTGGGCGCTTGGTTCGTACCGTGCGAACTGTGCCGGACGCGCCGGAGCCGGTGGAGACGCGCGACAGTGTGTACGACGCGGCCGGGCGCTTGCTCGAGGAGCGCTTCCAGGGAGACCGCGTCGTCCGGACGGCCGTGGTCGACGCGTTGGGGCGGATCCGTCGGGTGAATGACCCGGACTTCGGGTATCGGGCGTGGGAATGGGACGACGCGGGGCGCATCGTGGCCACGGAGAACGCGGTCGGGGACCGGATCGACTACAGCTACGATCTGGCTGGGCGCCTGGTGGGGCGGCAGCTGGTTGCGGCAGCCGTGGACGAGGTCTCCGTCTGGCGCTACGACACGCCGCTCGCTGGCTGTGATGCCGGCACGGGTGGTGCGGGGCGTCTCCTCGGGGTAACGCTCGACCGGGTTGGACTCGGGCGGGTCGAGACGTCGTGCTGGACGTTTGACCCACGCGGGCAGGTGGTGCGCACAGAGCGCGAGCTGCTGGGCAAGGCGATGGTGACACACCAGACCTCGTCGCCGTCAGGTCTAGCCCTGGGGGTCTCTTTCGAGGACGACGACGGCGTCCGCCTGGCGCTGACACAGGGCTATGACGCGGCCGGCCGGCTGATTTGGGTAGACGCCGTGCGGCCGGTGCCTGCGGGAGACGTGTCGCGGCTGATCTGGGCGGCGACCGGGTACGACGCTCGCGGCGCGCTCGTGGCGGAGCAGCTCGGGAATGGCGTCGTGATGGGGTACGAGACCGACGCGCTGGGCCTGGTCTCTCGGTTTCGGGTGGGGGACGTAGAGGCGACGAGCGGCGCGACCGCCGCGGATCTCGAGGCGGCGCTCTGGGACCTGCCGCCGCCGGCGATCCGGCTGGACCTGGCCGTGCGCCACGATGCGCGCGGCGCCCCAGTTGACGTCGTGGATATGTCGCCGGGTGCGGGTCTCGATCAGACGGCAGCGTACGCCTACGACGCGGCGGGGCGGATCATCGGCGCGACGCTCGGCGGGGCGCTCGGGTCTCCGACCTTCGAGTACCAGTACGACGCGCTACAGAACCTCACACGCCGGGCGCTGGCGGGAGGCACGGCGCCGCCGGGGCTCGTGGCGCGCCTTGGGCAGTATGTGCACGGCGGGACGGCGCATCCCCGGCGGCTGGTCGACGCGGCGGGGTTGGTGCTCGGCTACGACGCCGCTGGGCGTGTGGTGGACTACGGCGGGGCGGACGTCGCGTTCGATGCGGATGACCGGATCGTCGGGGTGGCCCGGAGCGGTGAGCCGGGTCTCGAGTACGCGTACGGGGCGGACGGCGAGCGCGTCGGAAACTGGGTCGGCGGTGCGCTGGAGGAGCGGCGATATGGGCCGGGGCTCCTGCACAAGCCGCTCGACGGGGCGCTGGAGGTCGTCCTGACCATTGGCGACCGACCGGTGGCGCGCGTGCGGCTGCCGGATGAGGCGGGGGTGACGCTTGGCGACTTCGATGTGCGGTATCTGCACAAGGGGGTCAGCGCCGGTCCGGTGCTGGTCACCGGGGCAGCAGGAGAGCTGCTCGAAGAGCGAGTGTATGAGCCCTACGGGGCCCTCTTGGCGGCAGAGGGCGCTGGGGAAGAGCCGTATGGATGGCTGAATAAGCCGGTTGACCCGAACACCCTGTGGACGGACCACGGAGCACGTTGGTACTCGCCAGAGGTCGCACGGTGGATGAGCTCGGATCCGCTGAGCTGGCAGATGCCAATGGACCAGCTGCCGTTTGGGTATGTTTCCGGGCACCCGACTCTGCGATGGGATCCAGACGGACGCGATGAGTCGACCGAGATCATCCGTGGTTACCGCAGCGACAAAGCACAGCTCCACGACGTATCTGCTGCGCTACAGAAGCAGCTCGGGCCCAGTATTGCGAAATTCGTCCAGGACTTGCCTGAGGAGGCCCGAAACACCTTCATAGAGGCCATAGTAACATACACCGCATTCAAGGGGGTCAAGCTGCTCGCTCCACTTGCGGAGAAGGCGTGGAGCAGAGCGGTCCAGGTCATTCGAGACCACCGAAAGCGCGACGCGCCGGAGGCGCCGCGCCGCCCCAAAGTTCAGAGTCCAGAGTCGAGTGAGGAATACTCGAACGAGTACCGGGAGACCAAGTCGGGTGACGCCTCAAAGGGGGGAGACGACGCCGTCCGGCTGGTAGGCGGTCGCCGCCCCATCAACTCAGGTACGCCGGACAGATGCACCCATCGGGCGTCCGGTTCACAGCGGAGGGGTTCCCGGACTTCTCACCGTTCGCCAAGGCCCGAGTCGAGTTGAAGGGCTTGACGGGCAACTACGCCAAGGACGCAGCGATGGCGAACAAGGCCGTCGGGTTGCGTGCGACTCCCGAGAACATGGTCTGGCACCACGTCGAGGACGCCCGAACCATGTTGCTCGTCCCCAAGGACATCCACAGCGCTGTCCGGCATACCGGCGGTTCGGCCATCCTGCGAGGACAATAGCCGTGACCGTGAAACTGAAACGACGAAACCGTGGGGCGACGGTTGGCAGCATCCGAGACATCGTGCCCGGTGCGACGCCCGCAGAACACGACGACTGGATCGAGTTCCTCCGAAGGAACGACGGCGCAGTCCCCGAGGTCAACGAGTTCGACGTGGGCACGGACAGCGGTTCTGGAGTGCAAGCGTTCTTCGGCGTTGCAGATGTTCAGGAGACTCGACACCGCCTCTCCGACCGAATGCCCGATTACCTCCTCCCCATTGCCGACGCCGAGGGCGGGAACTACGTGTGCCTTGGGCTGTCGCCTCAAGGCTCAGGAGTCCACTTCTGGGACCACGAGACGGAGGAGACCACGCAGGTCTCGTCCTCTTTTGCCGAGTTCCTCGAAGACCTCCGCCCCTTCGACGCTGACTCCGTGGAGTTGAAGCCGGGTCAGGTCGTGAGCGCATGGATTGATCCTGCCCTCCTCGAAGCCGAGAAGAAAAAGGGCTGACGCCCGCCCCGCCGGTCGGCCGCCCCCTCTTGTAGACGCGCACGTCGAAGCGCGGGATTTCGTCGACGCCGACCCTGGAGCGAGCGCGTGAGGTCAGAAGGGGATCTCGTCGTCCCGGAAGGTGCCGTCGTCGGGGGACGTGCGGAGGACGTCGAGCGGCAGCGAGAGCTGCCGATGGTCAGGCTCCTCGATGGTTGCCTCGCGCAGTCCCCGTTGTCGTGCGACGACTTCGGTGAGGAGGTCCGCGAGGAAGTCGGCGATTTGGCCCAGCTGGTTGGCGTCGGCCTCGAGGGGAATGCGGAGCACGGTCATTTGCTCACGCGCTCCTCGCGCTGAGGACAGTGCTTCCGAACCACTTGGGCAGCGTAGTCGGAGCTCGCCTGCGGGTCCAGGCGCCGGGGTGGGCCTCTTGGGGCCGGTGGATCGTGCTGGCGTCGTCGTTATTTGGGTGATCTTCCCGACGGTCGTAACGAGGGGAGGGGTGTGTTGCGGCTGCCCGCCCGGGTGATCTTCCCGACGGTCGTTACGCGGAGAGGGGTATGTTACTTCCCTGGCGGCAGTGCCACTCGCGTCGACGCCGGAACTGTTCGCCTGGTTGCGAGGACGTTGGGACAATATCATCTCGGGACTCGATAGGTCGAGTGTGGAGGGCACGCCTGCGCCCTTCCTGCGCTACGCCGGCTCGCCCCTGCCCTTCCCTTCTCCGGGTGATCTTCCCGACGGTCGTTACGAAGGGAGGGGCTCGTTACGGGCCAGAGAAGCGAGCGCTAAAGAGGCCGATGTCGTCCTTTCGATACACTGTCGTTGGATGTACCGCGTGCAGTAACTGGCTTCGGTGGCGCCC
>SXGT01246421.1_pt1 | contig 22556 bp, 15 predicted proteins | sample 3176221 | NCBI WGS metagenome assembly SXGT01 (sample SAMN11356862, study PRJNA531348) | freshwater metagenome | isolation source: freshwater sample F1-120 | place: China: Fuxian Lake, Yuxi | collected 2017-12-25
CTTCGGGATCACACGTAGCGCGCATGCGCCCGAGGAGGTCGTGCTGCGCTTTCGGCCGGAGGTGGCGACGTACGTGCGCGACAGGCGATGGGCGCGCGACCAGCGCGTCGAGGGTCACCCGGATGGTGGCTGCACGCTGCGCTTTGTGGCGACCGGGCCCGAGCTCGTGACGCTCGTGCTGGGGTTCGGCGACAAGGTGCACGTGGACGCGCCGGCGTGGCTGCGCGCGGCAGTGGTCGAGGAGCTGCGCGGGGCGATTGCGGGGTATGGGGGATGAGACGAATGTTCAGTACGGTGGTGGGGGCGGGGGTGGTGCGAGGATGTGCGGGAGGTGGACGGACCGATCATGGCTCGCGAGGGGTTGACGCACGTGCCGATCTGCGCTCGACGTATTGGCTGGCAACGAAAAGCCATCTTGTCGATGGGAAAGTCGGATGCAACCGTCAGTTCACGTCGGTTACCATTGCGTTGGGGCACTTCAAGGCCAAGTTCCCGCGACGTCCGCAACACTGGCCTGAACGCCGGACTCATCTGGAAGGATAAGAACGTATGCTGCTAGACCTTGCTGAACTCAAGAGACTCGTGGCGGGTGGCGCCGTGGCCATCCGCGGCACTGCGACGCTGGAGCCGGCTGGCGGCCCAGGGGACAAGATCTTCCCGCCGACCCACGCCGTGGATGACAAGAACAAGAAGCCCGGCGCCAAGTACGCGTTCGAAACGCGACGCATCGCTGGGCAAGACATCACGTGCGTGCTCATCGATTCGGTGCAGAGCCAGGCGAATCGGATGGAGGAGGCGCTTCAGGCACTGTGGGACGACAAGCGTATTGCACTGCCTGTCGTGAGCGTCGACTTCTCGACGATCGCACCGGAGGTGGGCCGTGTCACCTCGCTCACCGCGCCCCACCGCATCGCGGATGCGCTCCTGCGCGACAGCTTGTTCAACGGTCAGCTCTTTCGGCTTTCGGACGTCGGCAAGTCGTTTACGGACGCGAGTACCAAGAACGCCACGGCGCTGTTCAAGGTCTGCCCGACGGGACTCGTCTTCGGCTTGTGGGACAGCACGGGCCCCAAGGGCGGCCTCGGCGCCAAGTTCCAGCGAGCGCTGGTGTCCGAGATCGTCGGCATCAACGCCGTCGCTGGCAGTAAGACTCAGTGCCGGATTGACCCGGCTCAAATGGTGAACGCGGCCGCAGTTCTGTATCGGAAGGCACGCACTTCTGGTGAGTCGCTCACTTGGACGGCGGACGAAGCGGAGGCCGAGCGTGGCAGGGTCGGGAAGGAAGAGAATGTGGCCCTGAAGTGGGGGGCGAAGTGGAAGGGCGGCGCATGGACACAAGGTGACGGAAAGGTGACAACGGCCAATCACAGCAACATCCCGCCAACCATCGATGCCGTCGGCGGTGGCGTGACGATCGACGAGGCAAGGCACACCGTGGTGCTCTCGCTGGCGTCCCTTCGACGTCTGGGCTTCGACACGGGAGCGGAGGAATCTCGCACGGTGCTGGCTGCGCTCGGGTTGCTCGCGGTACTCGGCGCGGAGAACCGCGGCCACGACTTGCGCTCTCGCTGCCTGCTCGTGCCGAAGAAGGGCTCCGCGCTAGGGCTCGAGTCGGTCGCCCGAGATGGAAGCACGACACCCATCGAGCTCGATTTCGACGCGGCAATCGCGCTCTACAACGCCGCAGTCGCCGCGCTACCCGATCAGGTCAAGTTCGCGAAGGCCGCGGGCAAGGCGCTCGCCGAGCTTACGCCGTCTCCAAAGCTGGCCGACCTCGTGAGGAGGAGCCACGAGCTTGTGAAAGCAGGGGCCGAAGTCGGAGACGAGTGATGCTCGCGATTGAGATCGAGTTCCTGACGGGGCGCTACGCGGCGACCGCGCACAACGATCGCGGACGCGCCGAGTGGCCGCCGCACCCTGCGCGCTTCTTCTCGGCGCTGGTCGCCGCGCTCCACGATCACGAGGAAGTTGACGTCGCCGAACGAGCAGCGCTCCTGTGGCTGGAGCAGCAGGGCGCGCCGTCGCTGTGGGTCGATCTCGGTTCGAGGGTGGGGAGGCGGCAGGTGCACGACGTCTACGTGCCGGTCAACGACGTCACGCTCATTGGCGATCCCGAGAGGGCCCTCCGGGAGGCGAACCGGAAACGCGCCGAGCTGGCCGAAAGCGGCGGACCCACCAAGGAGTTGAAGGCCGCTGAAAGGCTGATCGAAAAGGAGCTGACGAAGCTCGACGAATTCGTGAGGGCTCAACAGGTCGTGGAATCCAAGCCTTCCGACAAAGCTCTTGCAATGGCCGTTGCACTCTTGCCAGAACGTCGTACGCGCCAAGTGCGCACCTTCCCAGTCGTGCTCCCCGAGACGCCAACCTTCGCCTTCCTCTGGCCCACCGCCGATGCTTCGCCGCATCGAACCGCCCTCGAGCGGCTTTGCGCACGTGTGACCCGCCTGGGGCACTCTTCGTCGCTCGCGCGATGCCACGTCGTCGATCGCGACCTCACACCAACGCTCGTTCCGTGCGACGAGGGTGAAGTCGTCCTGCGCGCGGTGGGTCCCGGTCAGCTCGAACGACTCGACCGAGCCTTCGACCACCATCAGGCCTTCCACAGCCGCGTCCTGCCAGCGCGTCCTCAGCGTTACGGCGCGGCGTCCAAGGCCGCTTCGCCTTCTCCGATGGCGGAGAGCGTTTTCTCGGCCGACTGGGTGCTGTTCGAGCGCGTCGGCGGGTCACGGCCGGTCGCTTCACGCACGACCGATCTCGCGCGGGCGCTGCGCGGGGCTCTGATCGAGCTCCACGGCAACCGGGATCTTCCGGCGACGCTCTCGGGCCACGCGGAGAGCGGCCCCACGGAGCAGCCGCATGTCGCGTTCGTCCCGCTGCCGTTCGTCGGAAACGAACACGCGGACGGGTCGCTCATGGGTTGCGCATTGGTGCTGCCGCGCGAGCTCGCAAAGGATGATCGTGAGCTGCTGCTGCGCCTCGTCGGGAGGTGGGAGACAGAGCGCTCGGACCAACGAGGCAACCTTACGCTCGCTGCTGGAACGCTCCCGCCGTTCATCGTTCGGCGAGTGGACGTGTCAGCGAAGGCTGCTCTCGATCCTACGCGGTGGTGCCGCGCATCCACCCGGTTCATCACTGCCACGCCAATTGCCCTCGACAGAAACCCGGGCAACCTGCGCAGCAACCAGGACGGGACCGCGCGCCGGGCCGCACTGGAGGCGCAGCAGAACATCAGTGACGCGTGCGTCCGAGTTGTCGGGGCTCGGCCCTGCTCGGTCGAGGTGTCGCTTGCGCCCCTGCTCCCCGGCGCACAGCACGTCCGTGATTTCCTGCCGTGGCCTGGGCGCCCCGGTCGAACGCCCCGCGTGCGAGTTCATGCCGACATCCACTTCGAGACGCCTGTGAGGGGCCCGCTGCTGCTCGGCGCCGGGCGCTACTTCGGCCTGGGGCTCTGTCTACCCGTGGAGGACACATGACCCTCTCCACCGACAACTTTGGCGCCTTTCACGCAGCCGTACATGGCGGCAAGCAGCCCTTCGCCTGGCAGCAGCGCCTGCTCGAGCAGATCGTTCGAGAGAAGGCATGGCCGCGCGTGCTCGACCTGCCGACCGGCTCTGGCAAGACCACATGCATCGACATCGCGTTGTTCGCCCTCGCGCTCGACGCACCGAACGCGGCGGCAGCGCGTTGGTGCCCGCGTCGCATCGCAATGGTGGTGGACCGCCGCATCGTCGTCGATCAGGTCGCGGAGCGCGGGCGCTCCATCCTGCGGGCCTTGGTGACGAGCACAGATGCCACCGTCGTCAGGGTGGCCATGCGGCTGCGCTCCTTGACTCGTACGGGCGAGGAGCCCCTCGGCGTGTTCACGCTGCGCGGCGGCATGCCGAAGGACGACGGCTGGGCGCGTACACCTGATCAGCCGCTCGTCATCGCCTCGACGGTCGATCAGGTCGGCTCGCGCATGCTCATGCAGGGCTACGGCGTGAGCCAGGGTATGAAGCCGGTGCATGCGGGCCTGCTGGCCAACGACACCCTGCTCCTGCTCGACGAGGTGCATCTCTCTGAGCCGTTCCGCCAGACGCTCGATCAGCTCGCACGCCTGCGAACGCGCTTCTCGGGCAGCGGCGTGAAGACGCGCTTTGGGCACGCGTTCTTGTCGGCGACGCCGGGCACGAGGGCACAGCAACCGTTCGCCCTGCTGGACGACGAGAAGACGCCCGACTCGGCGCTCGGGCCGCGCCTGCACGCGAGCAAGCCAGTACGTCTCGTCGAGGTGGAGGACAGAACGGCCCTGGAGAAGACCTGCATCGAGCAGGCGAAGGAGCTGCTCGAACGGCATCGTACGATCGCGGTGGTCGTAAACCGCCTCGCAAGTGCCAGCGTGATCGCTCGACAGCTCGGCGAGATGCTGAGAACGGATGCAGCGGTCACGTTGCTCACAGGCCGCATGCGCCCCCTCGACCGTGACGATGTGCTCCGCGAGCTGCGGCCCGCCGTGCAGACAGGGCGCAGTCGGAGCGCCGACGGCCCGAAGCGCGTCATCGTCGGCACCCAATGCATCGAGGCGGGCGCGGACTTCGATTTCGACGCCATCGTCACCGAAGCGGCGAGTCTCGACAGCCTCCGGCAGCGCTTCGGTCGCGTTGACCGGCTTGGAAAATATGCGCGGGCAGAGGGCGTCGTCGTCTACGACAACTGCAAGAAGCGCAAGGAAGAACTCAAGCGTCGAGGAGAGAAGCTCTCGCTGGCCGACGACGATCCCATCTATGGCACAGCGATCGGTGAGACCGTCGCGTGGCTGAAGGAACAAGAGAGAGAGCGATCCAAGAACCTGAAGAGCGAGCGAAAGATCAAGTCCGAAGCACAGATCGCGAGGATGGCCATGGTGGATTTCGGCGTCCTCGCGCTGGAGGTCCCGACTGGTGACGACCTGACCAAGTTGCTCGCGCCAAAGCCGAGCGCGCCGACACTGCTCCCCGCGTACCTCGACCTTTGGGCCCAGACTTCGCCTGCCCCGAGCCAGCTACCCGACGTGAGCCTCTGGTTGCATGGGCCCAAAGCCGGCCCGGCAGATGTGCAGGTGGTCTGGCGTGCCGATCTGACCGAGGAGGTGCTCTCGCGTGGGGACGTCGCCGCTGCGACGGCCGCCGTGGCAGCGGTTCGACCGTCGAGCCTCGAAGCGATGTCGCTGCCCTTCGTGACCGTGCGGGCGTGGCTCGCGGGCCAGCCCGCGCGCGATCTGGGTGACACGGAGGGCGCGACTCCGGAGGACACTGATGAGCCAAAGACGGCAGGGCGCCGCGCGCTCCGCTGGAGAGGCGACGAGAGTGAGATCGTCTGTGCGCAGTCCGACTCGGAGACCTCGCTAAGGCCTGGCAACACGATCGTCGTTCCTGTCAGCTACGGCGGCATCCGCAGCGATTGCTTCGACGCCACCTCGACCGAGCCGGTCCAGGACTGTGCTGAAAGGGCCCAGCTGCTCTCGCGCGCACGGCCTGTCCTGCGGCTGCACCCCGTCGTCGTCGGCGGGCTCGGGCTCTCGCTGCCCCTCGACGATTCCGCCGACGCGCGCAGCGCGCTCGATCTCCTCGCCCCGAGTGGCGACTGGCCAGCATGGAAGCGCCTGTGGGCGGAGAAGCTCGCCAAGGGGCGGGGTTCGCTCGTCGTTCCCGGCGAGCCTTCTTGGACCGTGATCGAAGCGAAGCGAGTGCCGCTCGCCACTCTTCGAACGGTTCTTCAACCCGAGGACACGCTCGAAGACGGCGTCGAGCTGACTACCGACGGCGACGACTCGTTTCATGCCGGACGGGCCGTCTCGCTCGCCGAGCACAGCGCCGACGTCGAGGCCTTCGCACGGGAGTACGCGACGCGCTGCGGGCTCGGCACGGGGCTCGCGGAGCACGTCGCGCTCGCCGCATGGCTGCATGACATTGGCAAGGCCGATCGGCGCTTTCAGCTCATGCTGCGAGCGGGGAGCGAGATTGAGCTCTTCAAGGACGAGACGCTGTGGGCCAAGTCAGCGATGCCGTCTGGCGCGCGCGAGGCACATCGACTCGCACAGCAGAAGAGCGGCTATCCACGCGGAGCGCGCCACGAGGTGCAGTCGCTCGCGATGGTCCAACGACAGTTGGAGGCCGTGAAGAAAGGCTTGAAGAAGGCAAACACCGCGCAGGAGCCCGATCTCGATCTGGTGCTCCACCTCGTCGCGAGCCACCACGGCTACTGCCGCCCCTTCGCGCCCGCCGTCGTGGACGAGAACCCCGTCGATGTGACGCTCGCTGAGCACACGAGCACGACCTTCGGCGAAATTGCTTTCGGTCCGACAACCTCCCGTAACGGACTGCACCGCCTCGACTCGCCGCTGGCTGACCGTTTCTGGGGACTGGTCGCGAAGTACGGCTGGCAGGAGCTGTGCTGGCTCGAGGCCATCCTTCGCCTCGCTGATCACCGGGCCAGCGAAGAGGAGCAATCGAAGCCATGAATCAGCTTCTCCTGCCCGGGCTCGACGGGCATCACCTCTGGGGCTTCCTCACCGCGCTCGGCTCATTGTCCTTGCTCGATGAGCATGCGCGCGAGCAGGGTCTCGGTCCTCCTCGGCTCGCTTTCAAGGAAGATGGTACTGCGGTGCTGCAGAGCCCCGCCGTAGCGGATCAACTTGCGGTGGTCTTGCTCGCCAGGCTGAGGGCCTTGGGGCCCAGTCTCGATGGGAGCCTCGGAAACATCAACAGGCCCTCTGACTTCACCAGGTCGAACTACGAAGCAATCGCGCTCGAGGGTGATGCTCCGACCACTGTCAACCTGCTTGCTGGCTTGGCCTGCTTGGTGGGCGATGATGCCTCCGAATCCACGTTGTGCGCAGCGAACGGGTCGAGTCACCAGAATCTTGTTCAGTCCATGCGCGACGTGCTCAAGCTCGTCGAAGAGGAGCACGTGCGGTTAGCGCTGTTTGAACCCTGGAAGAGGTCGTACCGGATACCAGACGTAAAGCGAAAGGAACTCCAGCTCGGAACCAGGAAGCCCACGCTTCGCCTCGACCCGTCCGATGAGCGCCTCTACGCACTTCGGCTCTCGAATCCGACGACCACTGACGACTTTTCGACCGAGCTTGGCGCACAGGCGCTTGCCATCCCAGCCTTCGGGTTGCTGCCGGTCGTTCCCGGCAAGGAGTCCATCACAGTTGCGTCAAGACGCTCGGGAAAGCGGGTCACCTTCTCGTGGGTGCTTTGGACGGTTCCTGCCACGCTTCGCACCGTGCGCTCGCTCGTATGGGGGGGCGTTGGCCGCCCCAAGGAGCAGCGAGAACGGGGCGCATTCGCGGCGTTCAGCGCAGATCGCGTCTCCGGCACGAAGGGGAAGCTCTCGTTCGCGCCATCTCAAGGCGTCTGGTGATGGCAGGGCCGCACGGCTCGAGGGACACTCGCACGGTCGCCGCCTTGCGAGGTCAGTGGGGGAAGCCATGACCACCCTCACCGCCCTCCAGTCGCTCGTCGCCCCAGACGAGTCCGAGACACTCGAGCTCAAGCGGTCAACCGCCGAGCTCAAGCGCGCCGGTGAAACACTGTGCGCCTTCCTGAACGGCGACGGCGGCAAGGCGCTGATCGGCGTTGGGTCCAACGGAAGGCTCATCGGCCAGGAGGTCGCGGACACCCTGGTGATGTCGCAAGACGAGTACGCGCGCCTGCTTCTCGACCGCAACCACAGTCGGTACCGCTGGGAGAACCAGCCCGCGATGGGCGTGCGCCTCGAAGACCTCGACCGCGAGGAGATCCTCCGCGCGCGAGCGACCGCCATCGAGCAGCGCCGGCTCTCGGCCGGCACGAGCATGGACATCGGCGACATCCTCGACCGGCTTGGCCTGCGCATCGACGGGCACGTCACCCAGGCCGCGCAGATGCTCTACGGAACCACGTTCCTGCCAAACTACCCGCAGGCGCTGCTCAAGCTCGGGCGCTTTCGGGGCACGAAGATCACGGGCGACATCATTGACAACAAGCAGGAGCACCTCCACGCGTTCGCGATGGTCCGCGAGGCGATCGCGTGGCTCGACCAGACGCTGCCACTGTCGGCGCGCCTCCCACCGGGCGCCATCAATCGCGAGGACCGGCTGCCGGTGCCGGCCGACGCGCTGCGCGAGATCGTCATCAACGCCGTCATCCACCGCGACGTGAGCAACCCGAGCTCGTACGTCGCCATCGCCGTCTTCGACGACCGCATCGAGATTCACAGCATTGGCGCGTTCCCAACCGGCATTCGCGCCGACATGCTCACACACAAGCACCGCTCGATCCCACCCAACCCACTCATCGCGGGCGCGTTCCACCGTACGGGCGCCATCGAGGTCTGGGGTCGGGGCACGAACCGGGTCATCGAGGCCTGCCTCGCCTATGGCATCGCGGCCCCGACGTTCACCGAGGCGTCGCTCGCCGTCTCAGTCACGTTCGCGGCGGACATAGTTGCCGACGTGGCACATCGAGGGCACCAAGTCGGCACTAAGTCGGTACCAAGTCCAAGTCCTCGAACTTGCAGACGTTCCGCGCTCAATGACGGAGCTCATTGGACCTTCTGGCCGAACGGACCGGACCAAGTTCCGGGATCAAGTCGTAGCTCCACTGCTCGAAGCCGGGTTGCTCGCGATGACCATCCCCGACAAGCCGCGAAGCTCGAAGCAGCAGTACCACACGACGGTCCTTGGACGCGCCGCCCTCGCGGCCGCGAAGAAGGCATGAGGGGAGAGCATGAGCATCGCCATCACGGTCCAGCGAGTCCACATCGAGTTGTCGCGCGTGCAGACATATCTCTTCGCGGTGCCGCGCTTGCGTGCGATGGTCGGCGCCAACGCACTCCTCGGCAAGACACTGCGCGTCGAGTTGCCGAAGCTGGCGCAAGCGACGGAGCGCGGCTGGATCCTCGCCCCGAGCACCGAGGCGTACCCGGGTGCCGACGCGAACGATCCGCTGAGGGACCACGACAATCCCGTTGTTGACGCGAAGGACGGCATTCTCGCGCGAGACGGCGGCCACTTCGAGGCGCAGTTCGCGAGCGGCGCCGACGCGTTCGCCGACGCGGCCGGGCAGCTCCTACGGTCGGACTTACCAGGCCTGCGCTTCCGCGTCTCCATCGACGGAGAGCCGCGCACCAAGAGCCAGGTGCATCTCTCGACCGAGCTACCGGTCCTGGCGCCGTGCGAGTGGACTGGGCGCGGGCTGGCGTCGGCCATCGTCGAGCAGGGAGACGAGCGCTCCGCCGTCTCGCTCGACGTCGCGCAGCGACACGACGCAGCAAAGCGAACCGAGAACGGCTCGGCCGTCGACGTGGCGAGCCTGCTCTGTGACAAGACGAAGCTAAAGACCCTCAAGCGCGCGCAAGAGCTGAAGGAACTCGTCAACAACGGCTACCTCGCGCTCATCCACGCTGACGGCAACGGCGTTGGCAGCGGAGCCGGTAAGACCGACTGCGACCGCGCGGCGTTTTTCCATCGCAACCGAGTGCTCCTGCGACGCGCGCTGCAGAAGGCCATCGACGCACACTGCCCCGATCGAGGGCAGGCCGCGCTCATCCCGCTCATGCTTGGTGGCGATGACCTCTTGCTCGTGAGCCGGGCCGAGATCGCGTTGCCCTTCATCGTCACACTCTGCGCAGAGTTGGACGCGCTGCAGAAGGCGAGCACGGACTTCAAGCTGACCCTCGGCGTCGGCGTGGTGTTCGCCAAGCACGCCATCCCCATCCATCGGCTGCACGAGGTCGCCTCGCAGCTCGCCAGCTCGGCGAAGCGCCGCTTCCGTGGGCTGAAGGACGGCGAGGCGAGGCGCTCCGTCGTCGATTGGGCCGTCTTCAGTGCCGCCTGGGTCGATGACCCAGAGGATGTGCGTCGGCGCGACTGGCTGCGCGGCAGCGGCAACCACCTGCGCATCCTCTCGCAGCGGCCCGTCGATGTGCTGGGTCAGGGGCTCGACTCGCTGCAAGGGCTCGTGCGCGGGGCTGGCAAGCTCGCAGGCGCGCCGCGGTCGCAGCTTCGCTACCTCGTCGACCAGCTCCCACGTGGTCATGCGCTTTCGGAGCTGGCGTTCGCCGAGCTGCCGCAGGAGGCGAGGAAGCCCCTCGCAGACGCGGGCGTGATTGAGCCGTGGCGGCGCGCTGCTAACAACGGGCCGTGGCTCACCGCGTTGCTCGACCTCGTAGAGATTGCGGAGATCGCGCGCCTCGGTCGCAACACCGAGCGCACCAACACTGAGCAGGAGGCCGCCCATGTCTAAGAAGCACAAGGCGCACCTTCCAAAGCGGCATGAGCCGAAGGCTCCCAGTCGTTCCGATGTCGGAACGGCGACCAACAGTATCGAATGGGTGCGTCGCACGCTCACCGCCGAGTTCCTAACGGACGCGCACCTCGGCTCGGGCTCGGGCGGCGGTGGTATCGACGCTCTCGTTGCGCGTGATCGCCACGGCCGCCCCGTCATCTGGGCCTCGCACATCGAAGGGGTGCTGCGCGACGCTGCGCGAAGGCTCCGCAGCGATGAGGAGGCTGGAAGGCTCTTCGGGCGGGCTGGAGGCGAGTCGCAGCGCGCAGTGTTCACCTCGCTATACGCAAGGGAAAACACCGAGAGCCACGTCTGGAGGTCCACGGCGCGCGAGGCGTTCGACAACCGGGCGCCGAAAGACGACACGCTGCGCGTCATCGAGTACGTGCCCAAGGGGACGAAGCTCGTCGGCGAGGTCGAGCTGCCGGCGAATCAGATGTCCACTCTGCAGCGCCTCGTGCAGGAGGTCGACGCGCTTGGAGGTGGTCGCTCCACCGGTACCGGGCGGGTGAAGCTCTCGCTCTCGGACGCAGCGAACACCCCTCGCACGACAGGCTCACCGACGGGCCGCCTCACGCTTCTGCTGAAGAACCGCGATCCGCTGTGCATTACCGCGACCGCGACCCCCGACAACCTAATCCCGAGCCTCGCCTTCGTGCCGGGCCGCACGCTGCTCGGTGCCTTCGCCGCGTGGCTTATCGCCGAGGGCGAACGCGACGCGGCCTCGCTGCTCACGTCGGGAAGGGTCTCAGTGAGCGATGCGCTCCCGTTGCCAAGCGCTCCAACGAACCTCGATGGCGTCGAGGTGCTGCCCGCGCCCCTCTCGCTGCAGAGCGAGAAGCCGAAGGGCGCAGCGGGCGACGTGCCTTGGTGGGCCCACCCACCGTCGCCGACGAGGCGGTTCGATGCGTGGAGCGCCAGTGAGAAGTTGAAGCGACCCGAAGATGATCTCTTCGTCTACCGCGCCAGCGCGAACGATGCCTGGACCACGTTCAGCCCGGCGCGCCGCGTACGGCTGCGCAACGGGAGACCCGATCCGGAGCAGGCGGACACGTCGCTCTTTGCGATCGAGCAGATCGTCGAGGAGACCTACTTCCTCGCCGAGCTTCGCGGGTCGCGTGAAGACCTGAAGAAGCTCGCGAGCAAGATGGCGCCGGTGCTCGAGGGGCGACGCTGGCTACGCGTCGGTCGCGCAGGTGCGCCGGTCGAGGTCGCGCAGCTCGCGTGGTCGGGATACGCGTCGGCGACCAAAACCACGGACCAGCCGCTGCTCACGCTCACGTCGGATCTGCTCGTGCGCGACGAGTACCTACGTTGGCGCACAGCGATGGATGCAGACACGCTGAAGGCGCTGCTGGGCGACGACGTCCAACTTGGCAAGTCACTGCAAGATAGCGTCATGATCCACGGCTTCAACGGCACCTCGCGCCTCTGGCGCATGCCCGCGGCTGCCATCCGGCGTGGCTCAGTGTTCGAGGTCTCTGGCGCAGGCATCGCGAAGCTCGTCGAGCGCGCCGCGAAGCACGAGTGGCTGGGCGAGCGCACTCACGAGGGGTTCGGCCGTTTTCGCCTCGATGCGACGCTCCCCGGTGTCACTGGAGAGGCCCCTGCGAGCAGCTCGCGGTTGACCGTCGCAGCGGACATCGCAGAGGAAGCCATCGCTTTGAAGGCCCAAGACTGGTTCAAGACGCACAAGTCGCTGGCCGAGTCTGGCGGTGGCAACGACCGCAAGCCAAGCCTCTCTCAGTGGCTGGACCTCGTCGGCGACCTGGAGCGGGATGACGCGAACGCGCTCAAGAGCCGCCTCAATCCGACGACGGTTGGAGGGAAGTGCTGGAAGCACCGAGACGCGAAGGCGATCTTGGACAAGCTGAACAACGTCCAGGCGCCTCAACGAAAACTTCGGGCGCGCCTCTTCGTTCGCTGGCTGCGCGCCGACCTGCGCAAGGGGGCCCGATGACCACGAAGCTGACGCTCTTTACTGCCACTCTCGTGCAGGACTCGGCGCTCTCCGTGTCGGGCCTCGACCGCGAGACCAGCTCCGACCAGCCCTTCGCGCTCGTCGATGGCGTGCCGACGCTCGTCGGGCGAGGGCTCAAGGGTGCCGCCGTCGCGATGACCAAGCGCTTCTTCGACCCGCTGCCGCGCGCGGTCTCGGACGACATCAAGCACGGAGCGCTGCGCCGTTCGGCCTGGGAATTTTCCGACGCGACGACGACGGGCGTTCCGCGCATCCGCGCAGGCGTCGGCATTCGCCACAAGAGCGGCGCACGCGCAGGCGGCGTGCTCTACGACAGAGAGGTCATCCCCACGGGCACGAAGTGGCAGCTCAGCTTCCGTGTCGACCGTTCCTATGCTCTCGACGACGCCGAGTTCACCGAGGCCGAAGGGATACTCGGCTACGTGCTCAAAGAGCACTGGGCCAAGGGACGTTGCTGGCTCGGTGGGGGTGCGGCGCGCGGCCTCGGTTGGTGTCACCTCGAGGCGTTGAAGGCGTACCGTTTCGACGAGGCGACCTACGAGCTGTGGGTGACCTCGGGCCGCTCCCGGTTACCAACGGCGCTCGCAGCGGTCCCGGTGGTCTCGCCTACGCGATCGTGGTGCCTCCGCACGCTCGACGTGAACGTCTCGTTCGGCGAATACAAACCGAAAGAGAACGAGCCCGCCTGGGGCCTCGACATGCTCGCCGTCGGTCCGCACGACACCGAGCGGGCGGTGCAGGCGACGGGTGACGGGCTGTGGGCCAAGCCTGCGTGGGCGACGAGAGTGCAGACACCCGACACGCTGAGCACCGATCGCGCGCTGCTTATGGAAGGCGGCCGCCCGCTGCTCCCCGGCGCGAGCGTGCGCGGCCCGGTGCGTCACGCGTTCTCGCGCAGAGAGCGGGCGGTCGGTCACGACGTGAAGGACCCGCACCTCGTGCAGGGCGACGTCGGCGAGGATGACCCCGCAGGCCAAGTGTTTGGCACGGCCAGGAAGAGCAGCCGCATCCTGATTCGCGACTCGCGCGCGGAGGGCGAATGGGCGGCGGCGAAGCTGCACTTGCACGCGGAGGACGAATTCTCGGCGGGCTCCTACGGCAGCGCCAAGCGCGACGCGGTGCGCGTGCTTCGAGGCATGTTCCCGGTGCGCATCGTCGTCGAGGGCGCGACGAGCGACGAGGTCGAGCGGCTGGTGAGGGTTGTCGACCACCAGGTCGCCCTCGGTGCGCTCGGCCATCTACCGATCGGCGGCCACAAGACGCGCGGCGCAGGCGCGGGTCACTGGCAGGCCAAGCCGTGGGCCGACGCCGACGTGGCAAAGGCGAGGGACTGGACACTGCCGAAGGAATCCGCTGGGGCGACCCTGCACGGTTCGCGTGCAACGCGCAGCTTCATCGACCGCCCCAAAGCGGTCCACGCGTGGGTGCGAACGCAGACTGGCGTGGTCACCGAGTTGCTTACGCTCGGAGAGGCCGCGAAGCTGGCGAAGGTCGCACTCGGTGACCTGCTCGTCGCGTGGTGGTGTGATCCGACCATCGCCCTCGGCTTGCGTACGCCGCCCACGACCTTCGGGCGCGAATGGCCGGCTGAAGACGACGCGCTTCACGTCGATGAGATCGCGTTCTACGCGGAGCACTCGGCCTGGAGGGCGGTGCGCACGTCGGGCGGCGCGCGCTTCGTCTTCATCAAGGAAGTCCCGTCGCAGGAGAGCGACTCCAAGCGAACGCACGTGGTCCACACTCCCGCGCGCCTGCACGGGTTCAAGCGCTTCTCGTCGGCCAACACTGGCCAGGGCGACGTGCTCCTGCGCGAGTGGCACGTTGGCGACGAGGTGCTCGGCTTCACCCTCACCCAGGAGCAACGCTGATGCCCGGCAAACCCGACAAGAAGCACCGCATCCGCGTCCGCACACTCGACGGCAAGTCGCGTGATCAGGGCGCGATCAACCGGTTGAAGAGCAACCAGCTTGGTATGCCGCACCTCGACATCGTCGGCACAAACGTCGCGAGTGAGTTCATCATCTGCGCCTCGAATGACACGCACATTGAACAGGTGCGCACGAAGCTCGACGGCGCAGGGCTTGAAGTGATCGAGGTTGGCGACACGACTATCGCAGCCGCCGCCGCGCCGAGACCAGCACCGCAGCAACCTCCAACGGGCGGGTTCCAGCAGCAACGAGGTGGCCAGCAAAGCCCGCATCAGGGCGGGCGCCCCACAGCGAGCAACGCGCAGCGGCTCCCTGGTAAGCCCTACGGCTTCGTCGCGCTCCCGGAGCACCTCACGACCTCATCACCGATCTGGCACGACGGCACGAGCAGCGAAGGACGGCTCTCCGGTGAGGTCCGTTTCGAGCTCGAGACGCTCACGCCGCTCCTCGTCGGCTGGGAGCGCGGTCAGGTCGGCGACAACGAGAACGACTGGCCAGTACCTGAAAACCTCGTGGGGACACCGCTCACCAACAAGAAGTCGGTGCTCTGCCCGCTGCGCGCGCCGTGGGGCAGGCGTCCCGTTGTCATCCCCGGCGACTCGCTGAAGGGGCTTCTGCGCCACGAGCTAGGCGCGCTCCTCGGCGCTCCGATGGAACGCGTCGCGGAGCGCTCGTACTCGTACCGCCCAAACGCGCTCTTCCCGAACCAGCCCAACCCGAAGCTCATCGCGCGCATCGCTCGTGTGCCGAGCGATGGCGTAGAGATGAAGTCACTCGACGGCGAGCATCAAGTTCGCGTGCCGAATCGGCTCGAGCTGCTGCCCGCGAACCTTCGCTACGACAGGAAGAAGCAGGTCAACGGCACGTGGGAGTGGACACCGGCGTCAAACTACTACCGCTTCGACGACGGCAACGGCGCTACCTACCGCGGCGGTCAGGGCGCAGGCGAGAAGCTCAACTCCAAGCGCAAACTGCACGAGAAGCTCACCGCCAATCCGAGTCAGCCGACCGAGACGTCGCCGCTCTCGCTGGCCGTCCAAGACGGCTACCTCGCGACCGTTCGCCACCTCATCAATCTCAACCACGGTCACTTCTCCGAGCGGCACCCCGATGTGCCGAACACCGTCAAGGGCGACGCCGCTTGCAGCCGCATCCTCGAGGCCGCGAAAGACGAGGTCTTTCAGCCCGGTGATCTCGTGTGGGTCGAGTGGGACACCGAGAAAGAGTGCATCGTCTCGTTGGGTTGGCACTACTACTACCGCTGGGCCTACACCGACTCGGTTCGCAAGGATGCTGATGCGCCGAGCTTGGAACGACACGGGCTTTTCCCGCTCGACGACGAGCGTGAGAAGGACTGCGATGGCGCACCGGCGGGGCTCTCGGCTGTTCGGCGGCTCTTCGGCTACACCGGCGATAACGAGGGTAGTGCAGGGATCGGCCAGGACGACCACGCCCAGCTCATGGGCCGCGTCTTCGTCAACGCGGGGCTCGAGGTCGTCGGCGAGAACGACAGCGACGAGCAGCGCTTCCTGCCGCCGACCTTCCTCAAGGAGCTGGGCATGCCCCGCCCCAGCGCGGTCGAGCACTACCTCAAGCAACCGCACCACCCGCGCTCGCGCCCCTCGGACAACGCAACGCTCGTGACCTACGGCGATGCCGCTGACTACGACGCGCCCGGGGAGCTGGCGGGTCGCAAGTTCTATCTCGATCGGAGAAACGCCCAAGCTGAGGACGCCTCCGACACGAACAAGCAGAACGACCGCAGCACGCTGGCGCTCGAGGCGTCTCAGACGGGCCGCACGTTCCGTTTCACGGTCCGCTTTCGCGACCTCGAAACGAGCGAACTGGCCGCCATCGTCGTGGCCCTGAGCCCCGACCAGTTCAAGGGTGTGCTCGGCGGCACGCACACCGACGGCTACTGTTCGAAGCTCGGCTACGCGCGCCCGCTCGGCTGGGGCAGCGTGCGCATCGAGGCCAAGGCGCTCTTGTTGCTCGATGAGGCGGGCGCCGCTCCAACACTAGACGCCGAAGCCAACCTCAACGCCTGGGTTGAAGCCAACCACCGGAGGACGGAGACCCAAGTAGAGTGGCTCGCCATCCATCGCCGCAACCACCCGGACGCGGCGGACTATCCGCGCGAGAACGGCGAAATCTACACCTTCCACACCTCGCTGCGTGCCACGCACTCGCGAGTTCGTCGCTACACGGAAGGCAGGTCGCCATGACGTCGCTGCTCGTGATGACGGCGGGCCAAACCGACGTGCAGCTCGTCATGGACGGCCAGAGGCACAAGCTAGATGGCAACGCTTGCGGCACGCTGCACGACGCCATCATGGAGCGCTCGTGGTCAGTGGTCGACGCCCCGAGCAGAAGAAGCAGTGACATCATCAAGGCTTTGGGGGAGGGCGAGCAGAAGCTCTGCACGCCCAAGCTCGACGCCGTGATCGCACACCTCGGTGACACGCCGCCGACATCGGCGCTCATCTTCGAGACCCGCCGGCAGGATGCGAGAGATCCACGCCTCGCGGGCGAGGTCATGGAGCGCCGACTTCGCGATCGTGGCGTCGAAGAGGTGACCCGTGTGGCGTTTCTGACAGAAACCGAACAGCTCGAAGATCCCTCGAACGACGTCGACGCGGTCGTTCGCCAGTCGGTCGTCGTCACATTGTCGAACGCCATCGGTCTTGCCGCAGCGAACCTGAAGCCAGATGACCACGTGTTCGTGGCTACGACCGGCGGCCTCGCTGCTGCCAACGAGCTCATCAACGAATTGGTGCGGCTGCACACCGTCAGCGGTCCGAGCGTCGCGGCGCTGGAGGTGCCCGATGGTGATCGCGCCAAGCGAGACGAACGAGCTGTGGAGGAGAAATTCCACCCGGCAGCGGGCTACCGCGCACGCTGGCATGCGCTTTCGCTCGTCGAGAAGGGCAATCTCCTCGGCGCGTGGGGCGCGGTGAGCCATCTCGAAGGCGCGCCCGGCCAGGATTGGACGCAGGTCATCAAATGGCTCGCGCACTTTGCCTCTTCATTGCCGCTTCCGACGGCCTGCGACCTCGTGGTTCTGAGCCATCAGCGCATGGCGGTGCGAGCCGCGCTGCGCGTCGACCTGTCGCTTCGCGCGGGCGACGTCCCGAGAGCTGTGCATGGCACCGTGGCGTTCTACGAAGCCGCGCTGTGGGACAGGCTAGGCGAGCGCATCGAGCGCTCATTGGACCCGAAGAAGCGCCGCCTCTTCAAGGTCAAGAGCGGTGCAGCGCCGACGAAAGACAAGCTCCTCCGACAAGGTGACGGCTCCGACGACGATCGGAAGCGCCCTTTCGAGTTGAAAGAGACGGTCGACGGCGTCGATTGGTTCTGGGTCTACGACGGTGACGGCGGTGCCGGTGCGCGCATCGCCAAGCACTTCCTCCAGAGCGACGCATTGACCAGGTTCGATGGCGTGCTCGGGAGCAACATTCGCGAGCTACGCAACGACATCGCGCACAACGAGCCCACGCCTTCGCTGATGAGCGACGCGCGCAGCCGCATGCAGACGGCCGCGCTCTGGTCGAGCACCGACACGTTCTTGACCCAACCGCTCGTCCAGGCCGTTCTGAACGACCTCGGCGTGCCCCAACCCGAGAAACTGCTCGTAAACCTGCTAGTGGAGGTCCGCCAGAGAATCGTCACTACCGACGCGGCGAGGCGGACGCCATGACCGCCCACACCCACTCCCCGCCGCCCCCCAGCCCCTCCCCGACACCGATTCCAGCGACGCCGGAGGCCGGCGATGTCACTGGCGATAGTCATCTTGGTGGTTCGCCTCTTCCCAGGGCATCGGCAAGGATGCGATCGACGACGGGTTGCGAAATGCGCAGTCCTGCGGCCCGGAGGCGGTCTACCGTTTCTGGCAGGTCGCGAATCACGCCGCGGTGCGCAAGCAGGGCGACGGCCCCGAGCGTCCCGATCACACGACATCCAAAGGAACGTGCCGCCCGGCGGGCTGCGCGGTCGTCGAGGAGGGTTCTCGCCGGAGGGCTGGCGAGGGCATGGGCGATGACCTGGGATTCGCCGGGTCCGAGCTGCCACGCAACGACGGCGGGCGATAGCGCCAGGTCCGCCACGACGCGCAGGTTCGCGCGACCACGGACCTGGACCGCGCAGTCGTCTCGCGTGCGCCCTTCCTCCAGTTCCCACAGGACGGCCGCGGGAACACGCAGATCGCACGAAAGCCCGGCCAGCCAGTCCAGCCCACCGATTCGCGATAGCAAGATCAGCGGAGAGGCGTTGATAACGAGCGGCTCATCCACCTGCCAAGGCTTCGCGGATGTCGTCCTCTGTCTCTTGGCAAGCCGAAACCCCGGCGCGGCCAAGTGCGTCGATGAACTCCGCTCGAGAGAGACCTGCCACCGCGGCCGCCGCACCTTGGCTCACGATAGCGTCGGCGTACCAGCGCACAGCCAACGCGAGGCGCATCTCGCGGGCGACCTCGTCGGGCCCGCGCCTCGCAACAGCCAGGGTGTCATCAGGGAGCTCGACATGAACAATCATCGCTGGCCTCCACTGTGGAATCGTGCTCTGCACCGCACCGGCAAGCAACTCGCATGCTGGTCAGCATCGGTGTACTCGGCTTCGCCTCGCTCCGGGAGGCTCACGCCGCCGCGCGCTCCGACACCAGCAGGCCACGCACTGACAGGTCCTCGTCGAGGGCCTCCCAGTGAATCCCTAGGCCGTGTCCAATCAACCGCCAGCCCGCGCGCTGCTCCTCGGTGGCGTCGCGCAGCGTCGGGAACCACTCGACGGGCACGTGGATCACACGTCCGTCAACCAGCTCGACGATGAGGCAGTCCATGTCGAACCGGACGTTGGCCGCACGTGGGTTACTTGGTGCTGAAGTGCTCATGCCATGCCTCCAGAAACCGCAGCTGATGTTCGAAGACCAGCTCGCAACAGCGGCGAAGGAGCCGCGCGGACAGGCCTTCGGAGTACTAGAGCCGGATTGGACGCAACCAGAACTTCGCAGGGCCCTCGCCGTGCTCGACGTGAATATGAACCGGTTCTCTCCCCTCGTTGCTGAAAAAGAAGAATCGGAAGCCCTCGACTCGAAGCACGACCGGCACAGCGCCCATCATGGTCCGCTGAAGGCACCGGAGCAACTCCAATGACCCCCGAAGCCGAGCTGCTCACCGTCTCCGCCGCGGCGGAGGTCGCTTACTGCCCCCGTTCCTTCTGGTACGAGGTCCACCACGGCCGGCGCAAGGCGCGCAACGCAGCCGTCGAGGCCGGCTTCCTCGAGGACCAGGATCGCCTCGATCGCGACGTCCGCCGCACACCCGCCAAGACCCGCCACCTCGCGGTGCCCGTCCTCTCGCGCCGGCTTGGCGTGCGCGGCGAGGTCGACGTCGTCGAGGAGCTGCCGGACGGCGCGCTCGTGCCGCTGGAGTATCGCCACGGCCACAGCCCCGGCACGGCGACCGACCGCGTGGCGATGGCGCTCATCGCGATGGCCCTCGAGGAGATGAACGCCGTCGATATCCCCGTCGTGCGGCTCTTCTTCATGGCCGATCGCGAGCCGGTCGACCGCCCGATCGACGCCCCCCTCCGCGCCGAGGCCGAGGCCACCGTCACCGAGGCGCGCCGCATCCTCGCCGACCCCAATCCGCCTCCGAACCCACTCCTCCCCCGCTGCAACGGCTGCTCCTGGTACGACGTCTGCGCACCCGACCTGACCGCGCGCGCCTCCGGGGCGCAGGTCGTTGGCACCATGGCCCGCAGCGCCTTCGAGCGCGTCGTCTACGTCGACACCGCCGGCACCTCGGTCAAGCTCCGCGGCGAGGCCATCCAGGTCGTGCGCCCCAAGGCCGACGACACCGCCAAGGAGGAGGTCCTGCTCACCGTCGGCCTCGAGACGCTCGACCAGCTCGTGCTCTCTGGTCGCGGCGTCCACGCGTCGCTGCCCGCGATTCGGAAGCTGTCCGAGCGCGGCATCGACGTCACGCTCACCTCCCACACCGGCCGCTACGAGGGCCGGTTCGTCAGCGAAGGCTTCCGCAACCCGATGCTCAAGCGCGCGCAGCACCGTCGCTCGCTCGACCCGGCCTTTCGGCTCGCCTGCGCCCGCACCATCGTCGAGGCCAAGGTCCAAAACCAGCGCGTCCTGCTCCAACGCCAGAAGCGCACGCAGGACGACGCCGCCTCGGTGACGCTGCTGGAGGAGGCCCTCGCCGAGATGCGCCACCAGGCCGAGCGCGCCCCGACCGCCGACTCAATCGAGGTCCTGCGCGGGTTCGAGGGCAACGCCGCCCGCGCCTATTTCCGCGCGCTCGACGGGGCCGTGCTCGGCGGAACGCCGTTCTCGATGGCACGCCGCACGCGCCGGCCGCCCACCGACCCGTTTAATGCGTTGCTGTCCTTCTGCTACGCGCTCCTGACCAAGGACGTCGAGGCCGCCATCCTGCGCGTGGGCCTCGAGCCCTCGCTCGGCGTCTACCACTCCGAGGTCTACGGCCGCCCGGCGCTCGCGCTCGACCTGATGGAAGAGATGCGCCCGGTCATCGCCGACGCCGTCGCGCTGCGGCTCGTCAACCAGAAGATCCTCAAGGAGGCCGACTTCAAGGAGACGCTCGGTGCCGTGCGCCTGACGGACGCCGCGCGCCGCCGGCTCTTCGAGGCCTGGGAGAGCCGCATGACCGAGACCGTCGCCCACCCCACGCTCGGCACGGGCTACTCTCTGCGGCGCACGCTCGAGATCCAGGCGCGGCTCTTCGCCAAGGCGCTCGAAGGCGACCTCTCGGCCTATGTCCCGTTCCGCATGCGGTGACCGATGGACGCGCTGGACTACTTCCTGGTGCTCTACGACATCGCCGACGACAAGCGCCGCACGCGCCTGTTCAAGCTGCTCGAAGGCTACGGCGCCAGCTACCAGTACAGCGTGTTCGAAGCACGCCTCGACGCCCGACGCCTCGTCCGGCTCCGGCACGACATCACCGAGATCATCGACCGCGACGTCGACCGCGTCGCGCTCATCAAGCTCTGCGAGGCCTGCCGCAAGAAGGCCGACCTCCTCGGAACGCAGGGCTCGACCATTTGCCAGCACGTCCTCATCGTGTGACCGTCGCCGCGGGTGCGTCGGGAACCCGCGCCCCCCAGGGTTCACCCGATCGCTCATTGACAAGCGATTCGAACCACTTGCAGCCGCCCGCGTGCGCGTGTAGGGTCCCCGCACGCGCACCGGACGGGGCCTGCCCGATTCGGAGTGAAATTCTTGAGTCAGAACCGCCAGTTGGACCCCAGGCCCCCTTCCGTGATGACAACGTCACGGCCCCATTGAAGCGCGGGGGCCGGGGCGCGGCGCGATGGAGGTGGCGCGCCCCTTCCGTGATGACAACGTCACGGCCCCATTGAAGCAGGTAGTATACAAGCATGTTCTTGCATAGCGGGCTGTCCCTTCCGTGATGACAACGTCACGGCCCCATTGAAACTCGATGACGAAGTTGCGCTTCGGCGACTTCATGCACAGCCCTTCCGTGATGACAACGTCACGGCCCCATTGAAGCAGTTAAGAAGTTAAGTTCAATAAAGAAACACGCTTATGCCCTTCCGTGATGACAACGTCACGGCCCCATTGAAGCCAGAACACCCGTCACATGACGGCGCGGAGCTGCAACCCCCTTCCGTGATGACAACGTCACGGCCCCATTGAAGCTCCGAGGCCCTTGTTCGCAATCTCCGCGACCCGCGCCCCTTCCGTGATGACAACGTCACGGCCCCATTGAAGCAGTCGGGTCGGGTCAGTCCGGTTCTTTACCGGGTGCTCCCTTCCGTGATGACAACGTCACGGCCCCATTGAAGCCCACGCCGCTCGTGGACGTCGACCCGCTCACGGCGATCCCCTTCCGTGATGACAACGTCACGGCCCCATTGAAGCGAGTACTCGGCACGGGCACTCTCCCTCGCCATCCTCCCTTCCGTGATGACAACGTCACGGCCCCATTGAAGCTTGGTGAGTCCATCGAAGGCCGGCGTGGTCGTCGCGTCCCTGCCGTGATGACAACGTCACGGCCCCATTGAAGCCCAGCCCGGTTCAGCGATGCAGACGAGGATCGCCTCCCCTTCCGTGATGACAACGTCACGGCCCCATTGAAGCCCGGCTGCCCGAAGCTCCGCCAATTTCTCCCGCAGCACCCCCTTCCGTGATGACAACGTCACGGCCCCATTGAAGCCCGCTCATTGCCGCGCCTCCGCCCCGCCGTGGCCGACCCTTCCGTGATGACAACGTCACGGCCCCATTGAAGCGTGATGGCGCTCGCGACGACCTTGCGCGCAAGCAGCCCCTTCCGTGATGACAACGTCACGGCCCCATTGAAGCCTCCAGCC
>SXGT01181420.1_pt1 | contig 22554 bp, 21 predicted proteins | sample 3176221 | NCBI WGS metagenome assembly SXGT01 (sample SAMN11356862, study PRJNA531348) | freshwater metagenome | isolation source: freshwater sample F1-120 | place: China: Fuxian Lake, Yuxi | collected 2017-12-25
AAAAGTTGGGTATCACAATTTGTGATACCCAAATCTCTACACAAAAGTCTGCGCATATCACCCTTAGCCTTTACCGAACAGGGCGTAGCCATGCTTTCGAGTGTACTGAGAAGTGATAAGGCGATACGCGTAAATATTCAAATTATGCGCATGTTTACCAAGCTTCGTGAAATGATGGAGACTCACCGGGACTTACGGGAGAAGATTGAGGAACTAGAAAAGAAATATGACGACCAGTTTCAGTCTATTTTTGTTGCAATTAAGCAGCTTTTGGATTTTTCCAAGAAGGAAAAGTCTAAGCGGAAGATTGGCTTTAAGCTAACATAAACCCTGTTGGGCCCGATCCAGAAAGGTGAATATCGGATCTTTTCTCGCCAAAGAGCTGCTCGAAGTCGTTATGGAGGAGCGCGTTCCATGAGCGATCCCAAGATTTGTATGAGGACTTGAGGAGCTTGAGGAGTTGGGCTGTTTTTGATGTTTCCTTACCGCAGAGAGCGAGATTGAGGGTTTCGTACTGGTTTTTCGTGGAGAGCTTTTTGGTTTTTGGGAAATTCAAGACAATGACTGGATGTTCTTTTGTTAGGCGTTTGATGGGGGTGATTTTTTCACCGAAATGCGTGACGAGGGCGAGCTGGGGTTCGAGAAAAAAAGGAACTTCCATGCCGAGTTTGGTTGCGAGGGTGGTGAGCTTCCTATTGCTTAATGGCTTACTGTGGAGCTGATTCAAGAGTGTGAGTGTGGCTGCCGCATCACTCGAACCACCACCAAGTCCAGCGCAGATGGGGATATTTTTGTGGAGGCGAATGGAGATAGAAGGATTTTTCTTAATGGTTTTGAAAAATAGTATGGCGGCCTGATGTACGATATTTTTCTCTCCTTTTGGCGATACAATACCCGATGTCTTCAAGCTTATTCCTGGCTTTTTTGTGAGACGAATCGTGACTTGATCAAAGAGCGAGATCGGCGTCATGATCGACTGCATCTCGTGGTACCCCGAGGGAGCTCTTTTTAGAATATCGATGGTAAGATTTATTTTTGCAGGAGTGTCGAGTGTCATTATTTTTTGGAAATTTCAACAGTTACAATGGCCATACAGGAAATGCCTTCGCCGCATGCAGACCGTGTGGTATTTTCCCCAGTAGTAGCGGTAATTCCAATCTCGGCTGTTGAGATATTTAAAAGTTTTGAAAGAGATTTTCTCAGTCCTGGCGCTAGGGGATCGATCTTTGGTTTTTTGCACTCGAAGTTCAGACCAACGTGCGTGATATATGCATTTTTTTCTGATGCTTTTTCGAGAATGTGAGCGAGATATTTCGTACTGTCGGTGATGCCTTTCTTACACAGCACATCGGAAAAACTGCCCAGGGAACCTCCGCCGATAGCCTGTGAAATCGCAGCAGAAAGCGCGTGAAGCGCAACGTCGGCATCGGAGTTTCCTGAAAGCTTTGGTGTTCCGGCAATCTTTATTCCGCAAAGGGTCAGTGATTTTCTTGAAGTCTTATCGAAGAGGTGCGTATCAGTACCGAGTCCGTAAACAAGGCGCCGAGCGTCTGTATTCTCAAGAAGATATTTTGTGTACTCGAGATCATTTCGAGTGGTGATTTTTCGATTGAAGGTCGATGCCGGAGTCCAAGAAACTGGCAGACCAAGATGCTCGATAAGCCGTGCTTCATCCGTGAACTCTACATGGTCTTTTTTGGCTTTTTTATAAGCTTTTTGCAGAATGTCGTAGCGGAATGTCTGTGGCGTTTCGGCGTGAAGAATTGCTGAGCGATTGATGGTTTGTATGATGAGATTTTTGTCATTTATTTTTTTCAACGTGTCGGATGCCGGACGGGCGACGATACAGGCGCCTGACATTTTTGCGAGTTGAATTGAGGCCTCAATTTCCTCCATGGTTACGAGAACATTTCCAGAATTATGAAAAATAATGGTTGAGCTTTCCGAAGGCTTGAACTTTTTTTCTGCGTAGAGGAAGCCATTTTTTACCGACCCAAACCGAGACTCTCCGCCAAGGACGAGATGGATATCTGCTAACTTTATTGTAGAAATTATTTTCTGAAGGCGTGTTTTATTCTCTGAGTTACAGACAATAATAATCCTATCAATCTTTTTTGACGCGATAAATGGCGCAAGCGTATGCAGAATAATCGGCTTTCCAGAAACAACAGTCTCGATCTTGTCGACACCTTGCATGCGAAGACTTTTCCCGGCGGCAGCGATAATAGCGATGTTCATTATTTGCGATGCGTGCAGGATGTGAGCTCGACAATTTCCTCAAGATTTGGCTCGGGATTGTAGTCGTGAATCTTCGTATGAGAACGAATGTACGGATAGATTTCATGAAAGGCTATCTCGTTGCGAAGAAACTTCTGCACTGCCTCGTCATTCGCGTGATTGAGAATAGCTGGCATATTTCCCTGTACCTGAGCCGCTCCCCGAGCGAGCGTGAGACCTTCGAAGATCGACTCATCTGGTTTTTCGAAGTGGAGACTTCCTATTTTTGTGAGGTCAAGCCGTGGAAACTTTGTCTCTTCGCGCTCAGGAAAGAACAGGGCGTACTGGATGGCAAATCGCATATCGGGAGGGGACATTGCCGCGGTAATATTTCCATCTTTCCACTGAACCATACTGTGAATAATTGACTCTGGATGCACAACAACCTCGATCTGATGTGGGGGGATTTTGAAGAATGAGCTTGCGACAATCAGCTCAAAGCCTTTATTCATCAGGGTAGCGGAGTCAATCGTAATTTTTTTGCCCATTTTCCAAACTGGATGATTGAGCGCTTTTTCCCGAGTCACATTTTTGAGATCGCTTTTTGCTGTTCCACGCAGAGGTCCACCAGAACAGGTAAGAATAATTTTCTCGATATCTTTTTCGTTACGTCCCTCGAGGCACTGAATAATACTTGTCAGCTCCGAGTCGATAGGAATAATAAGAGACTGATGCTTTATCGCCATATTGAGCATCATATGGCCGGCACTTACCAGACTTTCCTTGTTCGCAATCAGCACCGTTTTTCGGCTCTGTATAGCGGTAATGGTGTGAATAATTCCTTGAACTCCGCTAATCGCATTTACCACCACTTCAACATTTGAATCCCGAATGAGTTCACTGATTCCTTCTTCGCCGGGAACAAGTTCGGGAAATTTTTTACTGACGGGATAGCGTTCAATTTTCAGTTCGGAGATTTTTGACTCGTCCGTGACGCAAATGCGATCGGGTTCGAACTCCTGCACGAGCTTATTGAAAAGCTCGATGTTCTGATGCGCTGACATTCCAACAATGTGAAAGCGGTCAGAGTTCTCGCGAATGACATCGAGAACCTGCGTTCCGATTGAGCCAGTGCTGCCAAGAATGATAATATTTTTCATTTTCGTTATGCGGTTGTTGGATAGTCTGCGTCGATAATTGCGAGAAGCTCTTTGAGTAATTTTTTCTCTTCGACCGTTTTTACGATAACTCCTTTTTTATAAATAATGCCACAGCCGCGACCAGCAGCAATACCATAATCCGCTTCACGCGACTCGCCAGGGCCATTTACGACACAGCCCATGACCGCGATCTTGATAGGCTTTTTGATGTATGCTGTTTTTTCCTCTACCTGATGCGCCAATTTGATAAGATCAACTTCCACGCGTCCACAGGTTGGGCAGGCGATAATGGTTCGCTCCTTCTCATATAAGTGAAGGGATTTGAGAATTTCTTTCGCTACTTTTATTTCCTCGAGCGGATCTTCTGACAGTGAAACTCGGATCGTGTCACCAATACCTTTATGCAGCAGCGTCCCGATTCCGATCGCGCTTTTCACACTTCCGGTGACAAATGTTCCTGCCTCCGTAACTCCGAGGTGCAGGGGATAATCACACTTCGCAGCGATCTGTTCATACGACTCAATCATCTCGGGAACGTTGCTACTTTTCAGCGCGATAACAAGATTATGAAAATTGTGTTGCTCGAAAAACTCCACCCATCGCACGGCGGACTCGACGAGAGCAGCAGGCTCAGGACGTCCGTACTTAGCCCAAAGATCCTTCTCAAGTGAACCAGCGTTTACCCCAATGCGAATGGCACTCTTATATTTTTTTGCGGTTTCGATGACGTCTACCACCCATTCTTTTTTTCCAATATTTCCCGGATTGATACGGATTTTGTCGGCGCCGTTTTTCATCGCAGCGATTGCCATGCGGTAGTCGAAGTGAATATCTGCAACGAGTGGAATGTGAATTTTTTCTTTGATCGCACGGATGCCTTCGGCATCTATCGGAAAGGGGACCGTGACGCGAATAATTTCACAGCCTGCTTTTTCGAGTGCGAGAATTTGTTTTACGGTAGCCTTCACGTCATGCGTCTTCGTGGTGCACATGGACTGGATGGCTATCGGATTCGTACCGCCAATAGCGACTGATCCGATGTTGACTACCCGGGATGTTCGACGTGCTGGAGTTGCCATGGACTGTATTCTAGGGCGCGGTGCCATTTGGCGCAAATCTAAGTTGACGAAAAATGGCTTTCGCTCTACAATCCTCTCACTTATGAGCAAGCATCCACGCATTAATGATCAGATTCGTTCTCCGAGTGTTCGTCTCATCGACGAAGAGGGGGAGCCGCTTGGCGTCGTTCTTATTGAGCGAGCTAAGGAAATGGCTCGAGAACAGGAGGTTGACCTGGTTGAAGTCGCTCCAAATGCTCAGCCGCCGGTCTGCAAACTGATGGATTATGGTAAATATATGTACCGTCAGCAGAAAATGGAGCGTAAGCACAAGGCCCAACAGAAGCAAACCGAGGTAAAAGGTATCCGAATTTCGCTTCGTACCGGTGTTCATGATCTTGAAGTTAAGGCTAAGCAGGCGAAAAAGTTCCTCGCGGAACGCAATATGGTCAAAGTCGTCCTCATGTTTCGAGGTCGTGAGGCAGCCCACTTGAATTTGGGACGGGATAAGCTGGATCAGCTTTATGCTATGCTCCAGGATGTTGCCAAAATTGAGGATCCGGCAAAGAGACAGGGAAATCAGTTAATAATGATGCTTGCACCGGGAGGTACATCTGTGGCAAACTTAAAGCCCGCCGCTCCGGCTGAAGCCAATAAAGCTCAATCTGAGCCGTCGTAAACTCTACTAACGTTATTTATCACCCCTTTTTATGAAGCAAAAAGTACACAGCGGCGCAAAGAAGCGATTCAAGCTTACTGGCACAGGCAAAGTCAAGTCTGGTAAGGCTGCACACCGACATCTCATGGTTAACAAATCAAAACGCCAGAAGCGAAGCTTCCGAAAAGGCGTTATCCAGCTTTCAGCAGGCGAGATTACTCGCGTGAAAGGTTTACTTCGAATGATCTAATCTTTAATTTTTCTTTTTATGCCACGCGTCAAACGAGGTGTTGCCTCCCACAAACGACACAAAAAAATGCTGAAAGCAACCAAGGGTTTCCGAGGTCTGCGAAGCCGAACATTTAAACAGGCAAAGACTGCCTGGATGAAGGCCGGTGAGAATGAGTACCGAGATCGAAAGGTGAAGAAGCGCGTTATGCGAAGCCTCTGGATCACTCGATTGAACGGCGCTTGCCGAACGGCGGGTATTTCTTATAGCCGATTCATCGAAGGGCTCACGAAGAAAGCTGTCCTGCTCGACCGAAAGGTTATGTCAGAGATTGCTCGAACAGAGCCAGAAGTTTTTGCAAAGCTTGTTGAGATCGCAAAAAGTGCGGTTCCAGCGGTGAAGCCACGAGCGAAGCGAGTGGCGGCAGAGAAGGCGTAAGGAAGAGAGAGGATTTATATAACATTCGAAAACCGAGATAGCTTGTATGGCGTCTCGGTTTTTTATTTATACTTTTAGACGGTGTAGGTGAGTAAATGCTCACCATATAATGTTTTGGTGTTCGTGTCATGCGGAAGTACCTTATTGGTCTGGTTTTTTGTGATTTTTTTGGATAGGATTTTTTATACACCTATTAAAAATTCTATGGAAATATCCGAGATTGAACTCCATCAAACATTTGTACAATATGGCGCCACTGCAAAAGAGTGGTTGCGGAAGTGTGCACTTCTGCTTCCCGAGATTCATCGACGACGCATCTGGGAAAAGAAGGGCTTTGGGAGCATTTATGAATATGCCGGAAAATTAGCTGGCATGAGTAAAAGTGCGGTTGAGGAGGCGCTGTGGGTTGCTGGAAGAGTGGAAGATAAACCAGAACTCTTGCGAGTTATTGAGAAAAAGGGAGTTGGCGCGGTAAGACCGGTGGCGAGTATAGCAACGATTGAGACAGCTGAATTTTGGGCGGAAAAGGCGAGTTTGATGAGTATTCATACCTTGCAAACGTACGTTCATGAAGCGAAGCGTGAAGGCCTTAAGGATTTGCCGGACGTCCGGCAAATTCAATCAGAAACTATTGATATAACGATGCAACTGCCACGAGGAATGGGTGAGCGACTGATGAAAATAAAGGGTGGGCGCGAGTGGGGTGAGGTAATGAACGAGCTCTTATCCTTACAGGAAAGAGAGCGGGAGCAAAATATGCCAGAAGAGAAGATAACGGATTCTCGATATATTCCTGTGGAGATTGAAAAATTTGTCATTAAGCGAAGTGGAGGAGTGTGCGAGTTTGGTGCATGTCGACGGCGGTATGATATTTTGCATCACATTCAACGATTTGCCCTGGAGCATGTCCATGATCCGGCACGAATTGTTGCGCTCTGCACGGCACATGAGCGGATTGTGCATCTTGGCCTCGTGGAGGACGAGACCATTTTGCCGCGACAGTGGAAAATTGTATCGAAGGCAGATTCGAATGATCCTCGATATCGAGTGGATGTTCTCGTGCAACAATACCGAAAAATGGCTAGATGAAGGCAATATATTTTGCTATAGTGCCCACACTATGAAGGCACTATTTCGGAAAATTATTCTGGGCATTCTAACCTGGTGTGCACGGCGACGGCTTGCAAGAATGCGGGCGCATGGAGTGCGCGTGGTTGGCGTGACGGGTTCGATGGGCAAGACCACCTGCAAAGAGGCGATATCGTATGTTTTGCGTGGGTCGTTTCAAGTGATGAGCAGCGCAAAGAGCTACAATACTGAGTTTGGACTTCCGTTAACCATTCTCGAGTTACGCAGTGAGTTTTCTTCTGTGATCGGATGGGCGCGAAATATTATCGTGGCGATATGGCGTGCATTTTTCGCATCGACTCGTTATGACTTTCTTGTTTTGGAGATGGGCGTGGATAAGCCGAGGGATATGGATGTGCTCCTGAAAGTGATCAAAACCGTTGATGTGAGCGTATTTACTGGCGTGCATCCGGTACACATGGCCGAGGGGCAGTTTGTGAGTATGGATGCGATTTTTGAAGAGAAGGCTAAACTTGTGAAAGCCACGCGCCCTGAGGGCGTGGTGTTTTTGAACGAAGATGATGAGCGATGCCGAGCGCTGGGAAGAGAACTGGGTAGCCGAAAGGGTGGAGCGAAGGTGGTGATGTATGGGGGTGGCGAGCGCGATCCAGCAGGTAGTCCCGGGAGGGGCGCAAAAATGCGCGCGAGCCAGGTGTATGGCGGATGGGACGGGCTTCGATTTGAGGCAAACTACGGGGAAGTTCGGGGGCAATTTGATGTGCCGGTACTTGGCACACAGCATGTTAGTTCGCTCCTTCCTGCGATTGGGTGTGCCTTACTTCACGGTATGTACATGGGTGATATTGTTAACCGCATGCAGAGTTTCCAACTTCCACCGGGACGCCTTACGCTCATTCCAGGGAAGCACGGTGCCTGGATTCTTGACAGCTCATACAACGCCTCGCCTGATGCGGTTCGAGCGGCACTTGTGACGCTGGTCGAGTTGGCCGAGGAAAAACAGATGACGCGTCGGATATTTGTTTTTGGGAATATGAATGAACTTGGAAGTATTTCCGAACGTGAACATCGTGGCATTACGAGCTCGTTACTAGGAAGTGTTGATGTTCTTATTACCGTAGGAGAGCAGGCAAAGTTTTGTGCGGATGAGGCGATAGAAAAGAATATATTACCGAGAGATCATGTCTATTCCTTTCGGACGACTGATGAAATAGCCTTATTCTTTCAGGATTTTTTGCGAGAAGGAGATCTTGCACTCGTTAAAGGGTCGCAAAATAACATACGTCTTGAACGGCTTATTAAAGCCATAATGAAGGATCCTGAGCTCGCTCAGGATCTTCTAGCCAGACAGGATTGGAACTCGGTATAATACCCCTATGACACATACTCGCTATCGCTGGAGAGTTGTTGGCAATGAAGCGCTCCTGAATCAAATCGAGTCGGATATAACGCAAAATAATCTCGCCCATGCGTATATTTTTTCTGGTCCGCCTGAAATCGGCAAGCGGACGATTGCGCTGACTCTTGCGCATATCTTGCAGTGTGAAAATGACTTCTGTCATGACTGCAAAATCTGTATGCAGATTTCCAAAGGCATCCACAGTGAAACGATTGAGTTCCGCGATGATGGCGAACAGTTAGGTATTGATGCCATGAGGGATCTTGTTTTCCGTTTGAACTTAACTCCGGCAGCGAAATATAAAATTGTTATCATTGAACGCGCTGAGCGTATGACCACGGAGGCCGCAAACTGTCTTTTGAAAACCCTTGAGGAGCCACCGGCCCAGACGCTTTTTATTCTCACTACGGACAATATTCGCGAACTTCTGCCTACAGTTATTTCTCGATGTCGAACTCTCGGAATGCGACTTTGTGAAGAGCAGGAACTTCTCACATTTCTGAAAGAAAAATATTTTGACGTCGACGAAAGCACCCTTGAGCTTGTCTGCGAGCTATCTCTTGGTCGCCCTGGCGTTGCATTCAAAATTCTTGAAGATCCTGAAATTATGCGATTTTACAAATCCCTCTACCAGGATCTCTCCCGTTTTTTTGAGTTTAATAATGTCTTTGAGCGGATGGTCTACCTTCAGGACTTCATTGAGGACAAAAACCGTATCACTATTTTTCTTGATATCTTCACGCACCTCACCCGACGAAAACTTCTCGCAGGAACAGGCGATCCAGCTCGATATTTACAGCTTATTGATGCCATTTCTTTCACGAAGCTTGCGCTGCGCCAGCACGTGAACTCGCGCCTCGCACTTGAAAATCTTATGCTCTCTTTTTAAAAAATCACCCTCCGTATGCTCTATATGTTTCTCAGTTTCGGATCGCTCTTAGGACTTTTTGTTATTTACTGGAAAAAGCATCTCGAACTTGAACAGAAAGGTTCATGGGCAAAAGAGATGCTCCAGAAGCTCCATATCAAGCGCCACACCAAGTCCGAGACAACCCAGGCGGAGATGCTCCTTCTCACGCCCGAGCAGCAAAAAACACTCAAGGATACCTACATGAGTGCCGAAGCGTTCTTTGAAAGTGGAGATCTTGATGAGGCAGAAAAACTCTATATCCAGGTCCTCTCGCTTGATGACGCGCACATTGATGCCAATATGCGTTTAGGGCTTATTTACCTCAAAAAACAGCTCTCTAAAAAAGCAGAGGCCATCTTCAGAAAAGTTCTCTCTCTGATGCCTTATGACCCCCTCACGCTCTCGAACCTTGCCTACTCACTCTATCTTCAGCGCAACTATCCAGAGGCAAAAGATGTCTATCTCCAGGCGATTGAACTCGATCCGCATCGTGCACAGCGATACATTAATCTTGCGCAGGTTTACCGCGAGCTAGGGGACTACGAAAGCGCCGTACAGACCATTCATAAGGCATTTTCCCTTGAGCCTCAGCACAACGGCTACCGACTTATTCTTGCCGAGCTCTACAATGATATGGGCAATACTGTCTCTGCTCGCATGATTGTTCAGAATATTCTGAAGCATGAGTCAGAGGATGACGCGCTCAGAAAAAACGCTCGCATTCTCCTCAAGCGACTCGATAATCAAGCGGGTTAATCCTGAAAACTCTTTTCACCGGAAACGACTGGAGCCTCCTCACCCTTACCAATTCCTACCAGGTACTTTTCTTGCGTTGCCTTGTATTTGCTGGCGATTGTCTCCTTGATCGGCTCGCCACCAGCGGCTGGCGTTATATAACGATACCAGACCGTGCTGAATCCGACATGCGCCTTTTCCACCTGCTTCTTCACTCCGGGAACAAGCGTGTCAGTTTCCACGAGAGCTACTCCACTCAGGCTATTGCGATTGGAAATGCTCGGTCCTTCAAGGACAACTTTTCGTGCATCCTTGGTCCCATAAAGAATAAAATACGCCTCAGGGCCCTCGGTATATGCCTGCATGAGCAGGTGGCCTGCTGTGTCATTCTTGAATCGTAAGTCATGGACACCAGGATAGATGGTTGCGTCGATGCCATGCCCACCAATCTGTGAATAGTAGGATACCGCGTATGAGTGCGGGCTGCGCTCAACGATAGGAAGCCCGCCATAGAGGGCTGCGCGATAAACAGTTGTCGAAACCTGACAGAGCCCACCTCCAAACTCAGGAATTGTTCCCTCAGGCTTGATCACGAGCTCCTTGAGAAATCCGTGCTGCCCATCCACTGGTCCGAGATGGGTATTGAATGAAAAGATCTCCGTAGGTGGAACAATAATTCCGTTAAATTTTTCAACTCCGACGCTGATATTATACATACGGTTTTTTGGAGACCCGTAGTAGGAAGTATGACCAATTGAAACTACTTCTTGTATGCCAAGCGCCTGGAGCTCTGGAGCGACTTCGAGTCCGAATGGCTTCTCGTCAATCGGGAGCTCGACCAGCGTTTTTCCAGCACTCCAAGCCTGGACGAAACGTCCATATAGCTCGTCTTTATTGAGCATGAAGCCATTTTTTCCTTTTCCATCAAACGTCGCCTTTGGACCCTTTTCGCCCGCGACATGCGCAATTTTTACCGTGGCCGGCTCTTGATTTACCTTCGTCTCTAGCTCGCGTTTTGCATACTCTGCGAATCTCTCTTTATGAATGGTCGCCGTAATGACCCCTGGTGTTTCAGTATTTTGTTGGTACTCCATCACCTGCAACTGATCTCGAAGTCGCAGACCAATTGTGTGATCTTTCGACTTGAATGTGTAGAGCGTGTTGTATTTTTTCATCAACTCCGGAAGGAGGGGCTTGAGATCGGCCTCGAGAATATCCGGCGTTTCAACCGTTATTTTTGCCACAAGGGGAATAGTAGATGATGTGCGGATTCGACCACTCAAATCGTCTATGAGCGCCTTCCGATTCAGAAAAAGCCCAGGCTTCTCCGGCTCGGTGCGATGTCTTCCTTTTTCAAATACAATCTTTGCCGACTGTTTCATCTGAAGAGGTACGGCGAGTTTCACCTCTACCTCTTCGGCAAATTTCTCCATGATAATCGGCCGAATAAACACCGATCGATCCTCAAATGTCACCTCTATGCCTGTATTTTTAAAAGTCTCAACTCGAGCTTTTTCGGCTTTATGCACAGCTATTTCATGGGCGGCATATCCACATGCAAAACTGAAGGTAAGGATACCAACCGTAATAAATATACCTTTGCCGATTGGAAATTTTTTCATGAATAATTAATCTTGCTCGCTAGGAATTTCCTTCGAGGAAGCGCGACCTGATTTTTTGACTTTTCTATGAAATCCAAACTTCTCGCGAATTTTTGCAAAGAAGCCCTTACTCTCCCCACGCTGCTCCATCAACTCATCCTTCATTTCTCCGGCTTTTTTCTTGATCATTTTTCGGGTTTCTTTTCCTGACTTTGGCGCAAAGGCAACACCAAGAACAGAGCCAACAGCACCTCCGATAATAAGACCCATAACAATCTTATCAACGGCCTTTGTTATTTTTTTATCATCCTGTGGGTTCGTATCAGACATGGGAAGTGAGGTTAAAAGGACTGAGGATTAACGAGAACTATACGGTTGGCGCTTTTGGACGCGCGATATCGGCTGACTTTGTGGTTCGGATAATATTCACTCGAACGTAGCCAGGATAGGCAACATTTTCTTTGATTTCTGCAGCAATGACGTCAGCAAGCGGCTGCATCTCTTTATCATTTACCGCGCCCGGATTTACCATGACGCGCAGCTCGCGGCCAGCAGACATTGCTGAAACCTTGTCCACTCCTTCGTATGACATCGCAATACCCTGAAGAGCATTGAGACGATCAATATATTTATCGAGAGACTCCGCGCGCGCGCCCGGTCGGCCTGCGGAGATCGCATCAGCGCCTTTTACTAGAAAAGCCTCCGGGGTTTTTGGTGGCTCCGAGTCGTGATGCGTCCATGCTGCATGAATCTCACTATCATGAAAGCACTGGAATTTCTCCATTAGCTCCTTTGTGAGGTAATCATGGGCCCCAATAATATCTGGATTCTGATCAATCGCTTTACCGAGGTCATGAAGGAATCCACTAATCTTTGCTGTCTCAATATCGAGACCGAGCTCATAAGCCATCATGAGTGCAAAAATACCAACCTCATAGGAGTGGCGCATAATATTCTGACCATAACTTGTTCGGAACTGAAGGCGTCCAATAACCTGCAAGCACTCATCTGGCATCGGCCGCTTGATATTCATTCTCTTCAGCGCCTCTCTTCCTATAGCCATTAATTCACGGTCTGTTTCTTTTTTCGCTTCCTCAATTTTCATCAACACCACGTCTTTTGTAATTTTCTGTCGGTACTCAAAAAGTCGCTCAAGACTCTTTTTCGCAATCTGTCGGGTAATAAGGTTGTAGTGGGAAATCGTCGCAACACCCGGGAAGTCATTAAAAATAATATCAACTCCATCGAGCTGCTCCTCGAGAAAAATAATATTTTCCGCGTTTGGACCTACAACATTTGGCTTATTCACATCATTCATAACCTTCACCTGCAACCCCTTCTTTTCATTCGATGTAGAGGTGGAGAGACGCTGCAATGCGCTCAGTACCGTATTGCGCGCTTCCTTGTCCGCATATTCTTTATAATACTCTTCAAGCCTTTTTAACTTATGTTCATTTTCTTCTCGCAACTCCTGCTCTAGATCAGCAAGAAGCTGGATTTTGAGATCCTTCGGATCTCTGCCTGCGGTCTTTTTTAGTTGTGTAAAAATCTGACCACCAAGCTCTTTTACATCTTCGTCACGCTTTTTATTTTCCTCCTGCTCTCTCATAAGGGCGAGCTGTAACTCATTATTCCTCGCCTCTTTTTTTCCCAAAAGCTCTTCTTTTGAGACGATTGACTCCTCAATCTTCTTTAAAAATTCATTAAATGTCTTTATGGAGTCCTCATTGGTTACCACCTGCTCACGAACCTTAATTTCGGCATTTTTCCGAAGCTGTTCAGCTTCACGTTTTGCCTTCTCTACAAGATCTGATTTTTTCCCGTCAATTTCTATATTTGACGGTTTTTTTGGTCGCAAAAAGAAAGCAGTTACTGTACCACTTATGAGAATTGCCGCTAAAAGACTGATAGATTGCACAATCATCGTGCGCCTATTTTACACGATTTTCCCCTGGAAACACAAGGGATATTGAAGCTAACTTTAAGCTGTTTCACTCCTCATTTTTTGAATAACAGACACTAACTTATCGACAACATATTCCACATCTTCTTTTGTCGTCATTCTTCCTAGGGTTAGCCGAAGACTCCCGTGGGTCAACTCATACGAAACACCTATCGCGAGCAACACGTGTGATGGGTCGATATTTCCCGATGTACATGCCGACCCTGTCGATGCACAAACCCCTTCCTGATCAAGATTCACCAACAAAGTTTCACCCTCAATACCTTCAAACGATAGATGGATATTATTCGGGAGCCTATCTGTTCGATGGCCATTTAATTGGCATCCAGATACCCTCTTTTCAATTTCAGCTATACAAAAATCTCTCAAACCCTCACAGTGACGAGAGTACTGCTCGCGCTCGCGCTGCACCCACTCCACCGCCTCTCCAAAACCAACAAGCGCCGGTATATTTTCCGTTCCTGCACGAATTTTCTTTTCCTGCCCACCACCATACATACGAGGGGAGAGCTGAACCCCTTTTTTCACATAGAGGGCGCCGGCACCCTTCGGGCCATATATTTTTCCGCTGTTTATTGTCGCAAGGTCAAAGCTGTACATCTGCGCATTCATATTAAAAAACCCTATCGTCTGACAGATATCACTATGAAAAACAGGGTACTTCCGTTGATGATCCCTTCTATACTGCGACACAATCTCACCCATCTTCTGTATATCCTGCATCGTTCCAATTTCATTATTCCCATGTATAACACTGACAAGAATCGTATCTTCCTGGAGCGCATTTTGTACCTGTTCTGGCCGTATAACACCCTCATTATCTGGCTCAAGGTAGGTAATCCTGCACCCATCCTGCTCTAACTTCTCACATACAGAAAGAATAGATACGTGCTCAATTTTCGTCGTAACAATATGTTTTCCGTAGTTTTTATATTTTTCAACAACCCCCTGAATGGCGAGATTATTTGACTCTGTTCCGCCGCTCGTAAAAAAGACCTCCTGAGGAGAGCAGCCCAGTGCGTCCGAAACCTGAAATCTAGCTTTATCAAGCGCCCTTCTGGCCACCTGTCCAAATTCATAAATACTTGATGAATTTCCGAAGTATTCAGAGAAAAAAGGCTTCATTTTATTAAACACCTCCTCTCGAACAGGGGTCGCCGCCGCGTAATCCACATATATCATCTTTTTATTCATAGGTTTCTGTTACACCTCTTATTTGAGCCATCATCCTATCATATCTTCAACAAATGTGAATATCGTATTTTTCTGTGTATAAATTTACTGTTATGAACAAAATGTTAGATATTTTTTAGGATTCTGGAATTCCCAAAACTGTTCATAGTTTTTCTATTTATTACTTTTTGATCACCTTTTCTGTGTATAAGTTTGTTTTTTATACACACTTCTCTTGTATACAAAAAATGATGTGGAAAGAATTAGAACTCAGATAATCCATCTAAAAAGTGGTTTTTGCACAAATAATACCTAAAAATTGTGTAAAACTTGTGTTCCTCTATTATTACTATTTCTTAATAATTTATTATTCATAAAATAACAGAGAAGGGAAAAAGTGTTGTGTTTCGGGGTTGGATCGATATAATAAGTCCGATATGAAACTCCTCTGTGAACAGAAAAAATTCCTTGATGCTTTAGATATTGTTAGTCGTGCGGTCAGCTCAAGCAGTACTCTTCCGGTTTTGAATAATATTTATATTAAAACTGAAGGGAAGAGTGTTTTTTTTGCAGCCACAAACCTTGAAATTGCTGTTCGGTATTTTTTTGAGTGCGAAGTAAGGAATGAGGGCTCCCTTACGGTACCTTCAAAACTTCTTATGAGTTATGTTTCACTTCTTCCAGCTGAGAAGCTTGAGGTAAGTGCTTCTGAGGGGTTGTCTATGACGGTAAAAGGCTCTAAGACGCAGACAAAAATCAAAGGTATTCATGCTGATGAGTTTCCTGTTATTCCTGAGCTTGAGAAGGGAAGTGAGTTTACCCTTCCGGTGAAGGATTTGAGTGTGGCTATCCAGCAGGTTGCTTTTGCGGCTTCTCAGAACTCTTCCCGACCAGTACTTTCTGGAGTACTTCTCTTGATTGATAAAAAAGTTTTAAAAATGGTGGCGACTGATAGTTATCGGCTTGCTGAAAAACAAATTCAGCTTCATAAACCTGTCGAAGAGAAGGTTGAGTGTATTATTCCTGTTCGAACAGTTCAAGAGCTTGGAAAGTTGCTTTTAAGGGCTACAACTCCCGAGGTAACAGTTGGAATTAGTAAGAATCAGATTCTTTTCAAGATTGGGGATATTGAATTTACCTCTCGTCTTATTGAGGGGCGATTCCCTGATTATGAGCGAATTATTCCAAAAGAAAGTAAATCTAAAGCTGAAGTTGATACCCAGGCTCTTCAGTTGAATGTTCGGCGCGTGAGTCTTTTTGCTCGAGAAAGTAATAATAGTGTCAAGGTGGCTCTAACAAATGACGGGAAGTTAACTATTACCACCGAGGAGACAAAAGTAGGTGAAGATAAGGCCGAGGTGGATATTATTTTAACTGGCGAGAATAATAAAACAGCTTTAAATGCCGAGTATCTTCTTGATGTGCTTGGCGCTATTGGCACCCAAAAACTCTCAATGGAGATGAACGATAAACTCTCTCCGGTTGTAATTAAGCCTTGCAATGATGAGAGTTATGTCTATATTATCATGCCGCTCAAAGTTTAGTTTTTATTCGTGGGCGACACTTTTTTGTGAATACGATACGTGAATACGTCTGATAATTCAGTTATTCGTCGCTTTTCCTACCCTCTTTACACGAGGGTTATTGATACTTTTAATAAAAGTAATGCTTTAACGTTATCTGGTTCCGCGAGTTATTCGTCTCGAGTTTTTACGGTTGCAGATGTGCTTAAAAATACAAAAGAGAAATATAAAAATCTTGTCTGGGTGGTGAATAATAAATCTGAGCGAGAGGTTCTTATTCATGAGATTCCTCGATGGGTTGGGTTGCCGACCTTTGAGTTAGATTTGAAGGGTGGTGAGGATTGGCAGGTGGTTAATGTGGAGCGGTGTTCTCGTGATGAGAAGCGATATAATCAACTCCATATCGCCGAGTTTTTATCGTACTTTTTTCTTCCTTTTCCGAAGGCACTTGTTATTCCGGCGTTTTATTTTTATCTTCATTTTCCGACGTTTAATGAGGTGAGGGATTCTATTTTTTCACTCCAAAAAGGTCAGAAGGTTTCTCATGTGGATATATTTGAGCGATTGATTTCTATGGGATATCTTGTGGCTCCAGATAATCAATCTCTCGAGAAAGGCTCCTATGTTCGTATTGGTGAAAATATGCTTATCTGGCCTGTTAATTTTCCATATATTATTCAGATGAATGGCGGTTTTGATGGTATTGAAAATATGTTTTTTCTCGATCCGATTACAAAAGAGGTAGTTCAGGAAATTGACGCGGTTGATATTTTTTCTATTTATTATGACGACATGAGTGGGAAGATTTCTGATTATATTAGTAAAGATTCACTCTTTGTTGAGGATGAGTTGGATATTACTGATGATATGTATGAGAAGTGGAATAAGGTGGTCTCCGATATCTACAGTAAGACAAAATCTATTACCTTTACATTATTTAATGAAGATGGTGATTCACATGAGCATCTTCATTATTTGACGTTTTTGAAGTATATTGATTTGTATGATTTTACGAATGATTTGATTAGTAAGAAATCCGATAACTGGAATGTGTTAATTTTTACAAAGAGTAAAAAGCAGCTCCTTGATATTTTTCACACCTATAATATTCCGTTCTCAGATGTGTTTGATGTTGTTACTCTGGATAGTGGAAAAATTTATCTTATTGAAGAGGATAAGGATGCGATTTTCCCGTATGCCTTTCAGAATCCGGAAACAAAAATTGCTGTCGTAACCGATAAGGAGATTGCGATTCTTCGTGAGGATAAAAAGAAGGTAACCAACAATCAGCGTGTCTTTACTGACCTGATGTCAGGCTTGAAGGTTGGTGATTATGTGGTACATGCGGATCATGGAATTGCAGTGTTTCTTGGTCTTGAACAGCGAACGGTTGATGAAATTACCCGTGAGTATTTAAAGCTCGGGTATGCTGAAAACGATAAATTATTTGTGCCGATCGATCAGGCGGATAAAGTTGGGAAGTATATTGGTTCTGAAGACTCAATGCCACGACTGACGCGACTTGGATCGACCGAGTGGAGTTCGATGACAAGTAAGGTGAAGAAAGAAACCGAGTTGATTGCGCAGGAACTTTTGAAATTGTATGCCGAGCGAAAACAGGCAAAGGGCTACGCGTTTAAAGAGGATGATCAAGCTGAAAAACTTCTTTCTGAGTCGTTTCCATATGATGAGACCCCTGGTCAAATTAAGGCGATTTTGGATGTGAAGGCGGATATGGAAAAGGCTGCACCTATGGATCGTTTGGTGTGTGGAGATGTTGGGTTTGGTAAGACGGAGGTTGCGGTTCGTGCTGCGTTTAAGGCAGTTCGGGCGGGCAAGCAGGTGGCCTTCATTTCACCTATTACGATTTTGACCGATCAGCATTTCCGGACGTTTACAAAACGCATGGATCAGTTCGATGTTCGTATTGCGATGATGAGTCGATTTGTTGATGTAAAGGAACAGAAGCGGGTTCTTGAGCGACTCGCAAAAGGAGATGTTGATATTGTGATTGGGACCCATCGTCTTCTTCAGGGGGATGTGAAATTTAAAGATCTTGGATTGATTATTGTCGATGAGGAGCAGCGATTTGGGGTGAGCCAGAAGGAGGCACTGAAGAAAATCAAGGCGGGTGTAGATGTTCTTACATTGACTGCAACTCCGATTCCGCGAACACTGAATATTGCGCTCAATAAATTGCGAGATGTGACAACGATTACAACTCCACCGCCGGGTCGCCTCCCGATTATTACCGAGGTTCGAAAATTTTCTATGACAATTATTCGAGAGGCGATTATGCGCGAGATACAGCGCGGTGGACAGGTATATTTCCTTCACAATAAAGTTCAGACGATTAATACGATGGCTGAAAAGCTCCGAGCTCTTATTCCAGAAGCACGTGTTGGTGTGGCGCATGGACAGATGGGTTCTACTCAGCTCGAAGAGAAGATTGTGGACTTCAAGGATCATAAATTTGATGTCCTTGTGAGTTCGACGATTATTGAAAATGGTATTGATCTTCCGAATGCAAATACGCTCCTTGTGAATAACGCGGAGAAGTTTGGACTCGCACAGTTGTATCAGTTGCGTGGTCGTGTTGGTCGTGGAAAAGTCCAAGCGTATGCATACTTCCTTTATCACGGACAGCGACTCAAGTTGGATGCGAAACGTCGCTTGAAGGCGATTGTCGAAGCGTCTGAGTTGGGTTCAGGGTTCCAGATTGCCATGAAAGATCTTGAGATTCGCGGTGCTGGTGAAATTCTTGGCGCAAAACAGCATGGAGTCATTAATATTGTAGGCGTGAGTCATTTTATCCGCATGTTGAATAAGGCGGTTGAGGAGTTGAATTCCGGAAAGTCTTCCGAGAAGTCTGATGAGCCGGAGGATGTGAGCGTTGAGCTTCCGTTGACCTGTTATATTCCAGATTCGTACATTGTGTCTTCGAAAGATAAGATTAGTGTCTATCAGAAGATGGCGGGTGCTGATACGTTTGAGTACCTGAATGAGATGAAAGACGATGTGATTGAGGATTATGGAAAGATACCAAAGGAAGTTGCGAATTTATTCAAAGTTATTGAGTTGAAGCTGCATGCTAAGCAGGCGGGTGTTTTGAAGGTGAAGGCTGACAATGTTCACATGGGAAAAGATAAGCAGATTATTTTCTTCCAGCTCTCCAAGAGGGTGAAGCCTGAAAATATCATGAATCTTCTTGAGTACAATTCGAAGTGGCAGATTTCCGGAAATAAGCTTCAGATACATGTATCTGATTTGGGTATGCATTGGGTCGAAGAGCTTCAAAGTTGTCTTATTCGGCTTGCTGAAAAGATATTTGGGGTCACTCGTGTAAAAAATCCTAAAGAGGATTGATATTTTTAGTTTTGTCGCGTAGAGTGTTTCTAATATAGATATGTTGACATATCTTAATATTTTTGTTATAATATATCCTTATGAATTTGAAAAACTCTTTAGCGGGGCTCGCAGTTGTTGGCGCAACACTTTTTCCATCTCACGGTGAAGCTAAGGCTTCAAACAAGGCCTTAGGCAAGGCTTCAGGCAAGGCTTCTAATGATGGTCTCCATCAAGTTGAAAAGCATACTCATCCACATCATCTTGCTATTGGCGCAGAGAGCGATGGCCACAAGACTCTCGGACATATCCTTTATACCCATGAACTCGTTGATCATTGGTCGATTGGAGCCGGTGTCGGTCTCGGCTCTAGTTATCGAGGTAGATTTGCTGGAAGCGGGGAAATAGTTGGTACTTTTCATAAGGGTGTCGTAAGTCCGATTTTCGTGGTCGGTGAGGCTGGAGCCGGTGTTGAATTTGTTGGCAATAAGGTCGACCCGATAGCCAAGCTGACATGTTTGATCGGCGTTCGACTCAGTGATACTCTCGGCCTTGCCGTTGGGCCTACGGTTATTGCAACCCCGAGCGGCGTTCAGCCTGCTGGCACAGCAAATCTAGCAATTGGATTTTAAATTTGATATACTTCAGATCTACTCTTTTTGAGTTGGTGAGTTCTTTTACACGTGGGGATGTCCGGCATTCGACATTGGAAATGCATAGTTACACTGCGATCCGGTCGTCGCGCCAGTCCGGCCGTTATCAACGTTTGGCGCAAACTAAATGCAGAGTCAAATTTGCTTAGTGCATTTGCTCGTGAGGAGGCTTCTGTCTCTGAACTCGCTTTTGCCTAATTCCTTCTGAATTTTTTCGGAAGGCGCTCCTTTAGCTGATGCTTAGGCGGCTAAAAAGAGTGTCATATTTCTAAGCTTACCTGTGACGCGGGGAGCTACGAATCATGGGAACATTTATTAGCCTTTTGTGAGCGGCTTTTGGTCCGTTCTCTATCACTCGCAAAACAATAAGAGCGGACTATGATTGTAGGCGTGTAATGATGCTTCTTTTGCACCCGGGTTCAACTCCCGGCATCTCCACCAAAAAAATATTATGTTCGAGACTTGTCGTTAGGCCTTTCTCCGTCTTACCAAAATCATCACGACAAATGCGGTGTTGGCGGCGATGATTGTGAGAGGATAGAGCCAGGTTGCGAGAGAGTGGGTTTCGAGGGCGAAGAGACTCATGATGAAGGCAATGTTTGCGACCCAAAAAACAGTGATTGAGTCCTCGAATGGCTTTTTATAGCCCTTTATGAGGGTGGGGATCATGCCGATAACGTCGATAATGCTTACGAGAATGACGGCACTGAGCGGGTCTTTGGTGAGCCACCAGAGAATGAGGGCGACGCCAGATCCAGCGAGACTTAGCCAGTCAATCAGTGAGAACTTTCTTTCGCCATAGATGAAAGAAAGGATGAAAATAATGAAACATGCCAGGGCGGTAGCGCCTGTAAGCCAACTTCCAGCCCCACCTTTTTCTACGACTTGAGCGGCAAATGCGATAACTGTCAGCACTGTCCATACGAGCCAGGAAAAAGCGTGTGGTTTGATTTTCCGACGTAGAATTAAGTACACATACTCAATACGACTTGCGGTCGCAATGAGAATCGCAATGATACTGAGGAGGCTTTTGTAATCGGGCATGTGTCTATTATACCATTTTGAGGTATAATGGCCATGTACTGATGATCTATAATCTGATTTTTATGCAACAAAAAAAGACGTTTTCAAAACTCGTTGGTTCAGCTCTTGCGCATGTACAGTCGCTTGCCGATGACGTGTTTCATTTTGGTTTCAAGAAACTTCGAGAAATCAGTGAAGAAAGGGAGGTGCCTGTTGACCAGCGCGGCGAAGTGAGACTCGTGAGTGCGGTGAAGAAAGTAGCGAGTTTTTTGGGTGACTCGGGCGAGGCTTACTATGAAACCTACGAAGGCATCAAAGCTAAAAAGGCCCAGCGTGCTCAAAAAAAGGAGCATCACGAGGTTATCGATGAGTAGTCTATGGTGAGGGCATGGTATTTTTTTCTCACATCGCGTATACTCGATGAGCTTTTAAAGCTTCTCCTATGCCATTTTCCTGGGATGCCTGGCCCCGGCCGATCATCGCTCTTGCTCCACTCGCTGGGTGGACTGACTCGGCGTATCGACAAACGGTGAAGAAACTCACGGACGGTATCGTCTGTTTTTCTGAGCTGACGAGTGTTGCGGCGCTGCATCATAAAAGTGAAGGAACGTATCGAATGCTCGATTGGGATCCAAGTGAGTTTCCATTGATCATGCAGCTTTTTGGAAAGGAGGTTGAATTTTTTGTTGAGGGTGGAAAAATTCTTGAAGAGATGGGAGTTGCGGGAATTGATATTAATATGGGATGTCCGACGTGCAAGATTACCTCGAATGAGTGTGGGTCGGCGTTGCTGAAAAATCCCCAGTTGGCTGCGGAAATTGTCTATAACTTGTCGCGTGCGGTTTCTGTTCCGGTGTCCGTGAAGACGCGACTCGGATTTGATTGCTATGAAGAAAAAAGATTCCTCGATTTCTGTACAGGCGTGCAAGATGCCGGTGCAAAACTTCTGACGCTGCATGGACGAACTCGCAAGCAGGCATTCTCTGGTGTGGCTGATTGGAATCCGATCTATCTTGCAAAAAGTGTTCTGAAGATTCCTATTATTGGGAATGGAGATATCGTCAGTGTTGACGATGTGTTTGCTCGACGGCAAACGCTCGATGGTGTGATGATCGGTCGAGCAACGCTGGGTAATCCGTGGCTTATTGCTGAGATTGTTGCCGCGATTCGGGGGGAAGCCTATATTCGTCCGAAGGATATCTTGGAAAAGTTGCCGCTTATTCGTCATCACTTTGCTTTGGCGGTCGAAATCATGGGCGAGCAGCATGGCATGAAAGAGATGCGAAAACATCTGGCTGCTTACCTTAAGGGCTTCTTTGGGGCCTCGGCCTATACCCAAAAGGTTATGGAGGCGAAGTCGGCGGCGGCTGTAGTCGCGGTGTT
>SXGT01141786.1_pt1 | contig 22552 bp, 21 predicted proteins | sample 3176221 | NCBI WGS metagenome assembly SXGT01 (sample SAMN11356862, study PRJNA531348) | freshwater metagenome | isolation source: freshwater sample F1-120 | place: China: Fuxian Lake, Yuxi | collected 2017-12-25
CGTAGGGCACGATAGCTGCGGCGGGTGTCACTCCTCGTCTGCTCCTTCTGGATTGGTCGCGCTTGCCAGGGAGAGTCTACGATGAGACAACCTCTCACTACACACTGCAAGACTACTGAGCACCAGTGTCCGGTAGTGAATGCTTTTTATGGCATAGTGTTTTGAAGTTGTACTGTGTCCCAATCCATCAATCTGCGGGAATATGTACCACATCCAGTGAGTTCGCTTCTGGCCGCTTCTTAACTCTGGGAGGACACTATCGTAGATCCTTTCTTGCGCGCTCGTGAAGCGATTTAAGTCAAACGGGTCATCACGACCGATAGTATCGCTTGCTTTTATCATGCTTGACTCTTTGTTCTGCCTAACGCCGGCGGTGAGCCACCGCGCCATGTACCGCACCCGCAGACCACACAACCCCCATTGGCGCGGTCGGCTCCACTGCTGTGTTAGACCGCACGGGTGCGTACCATGGGGTCCAATGCTCGGGCGTTTCAGCCCGGTTCCGGGTGAGGTTCACGTCGTTTCAAGGCCAAAAACCCTCCCCAGGAGCTTGATGATTGCTCCACAAACCATATACATTCCCATCAAGGCTGGCACAGCAAGATACATGCAAACGCTTGATGATCGCGCCTGCGGTAAATGATCACGCACCGCCAGAAACGGCAGGACATTGATGGCATGGTAGTTTGTCATCGGATATGGCAGGAAGAAGAGCATCCCCGGGGCATTGATGAAATAGAAGAGACCGCCATCCCCCAGCGCCTGTGCCAATCCCATGACTATAATGTACTGCCAGAGCGTAAAATGGTAGCGGGTAATGAAGCCCCAGATCACCGCAAAGATCACGAGATAGGCCGGCAGGGTAAAGAGGAGATCAAGCGCATAGTGGATCAGCCCCTGCGCCAAGGAAGTATCCCCGCCAATACGCAGCGAGAGAAAGACCGGCATGGAGATCATATGAAAGCCCTCCACCACCGCGGCAAAAACGGTGCCCAGCCCAATGAATCGTGCCTTGTATGTACGCCAGGGGACAGCCTGCACCCACGTCGAACGCCAGGCGATTTGGCCAAAGAGGAACACGATCACCAAGAGGCGGGTCATGCTCTCAGATGAGAGACCGGCCAGCGCAATCGCCAGGCCAATGGCGAGCGTTGCCCATAGACAATACAGGGTTGGCCAGAGCGCAACCTTCTGGCCAACCGATACCAGCAAAGGCAGCACAGCCCCTCCAAGTTGCCGTCATCGCTGACGTATAGGTTTCCACAGAACGTCAAACGGCCTCACTGCGGCCGTTGCCTCTGCGCTCACTGCGCGCTTGTCTTGGGATCTTTCCTTTCCTGTTTCTGGCGTCTAACGCTGCGCACTGGCACGGACACGCTGCCTGCTGCACGATCCCACCTCCCACCATGCCGCAGAGGCTGGCACGTGCGTGCCTAATCCCTGTTGGACCGCCTACACCCGCTCAACCATGAGGAGCGCGAGACCGGCGTACATGCCAAAGATCGCATGCGATGCGATACCCGTCACTGAGGCCTCCTTCTGTACATGATGCCGCCAATACTGCGCGCGGCGATCTCTACGCCAAGAAACGCTGCCTAAAGACGCTGTGCCAGGAACCGCAGCAGCCGTGGTACGAGGAATCCCGAGAAGCTGTTCGCCTCCTCCACCGGGTCCTGCATCCAGAAATGCGGGGCGGACTGCACGATGACCGTACGCACGTAGAAGCGCGCCTGTTTCAGGGCCAGCAGAAAGGCCTCGGATTGTCGGGGGAGACAGATGTCGTCGTTGGTCCCCCAGACCAGCAGGAACGCGGTGCTGTTGTTGGCGAAGGTCGCGTGCGCAATCGGCGAGGCGGCGTACCAGGCGCGGCGGTCCTGCATCGGCGGAAAGCCCATCAAGTTCTCGGAGACATTGTCGGTGGGGCGGGCAATCAGGTTGTGCTCCCACGCCGCTATCAGGTCATACGAGCCATAGACCCCGACGACCGCCTTCACGTGCGTGCTCACGCTGGCATAGGGGTCATCGCGATAGGCATTGACGTAGTCCGGGGTATCCCCCGCGAGGGCCACCAGCGCGCTGAGAGAGGCGCCGGCGGAATCGCCCATCAGCGCGAGGCGCGCCGGGTCGATCCTCAGCTCCGCGGCCTGGCTTCGTACCCACTGGACGGCCGCGCGCACGTCATGCAGCGCGGCCGGGTACCGGTTCGCACCGTCGCGGATCAGGCGGTAGTCGATGCTGAACACCGCATACCCGCGCTCGGCGAGATAGGGGCCCATATACTGGTAGATGTCGCGGCTGCCGGCCTGGTAGCCGCCGCCATGCACGGCGACGATGGCCGGGCGGATCTCCAGCCCCTCGGGCAGCCAGAGGTCGCCGACCAGGGCGGCACCGTCATGGGTGCCATACTGCACGGCCTTGCGTGTTTCCATGCTGCACTCCTGTACGGACAACGGTTACTCAGAGCGTGGTGCCTGCTTTCCGCAGAGCCGCACCTCATGGCTGAGACGAGGCACGACATTCGCCCGCTACACGAAAGGAAGCAAAAAGTTGAGTAGAAGAAAACGCCCCCCGCGCCGTTGCCGGCGTTACGGGCCTTCCACCTCCCTAAACATTCAATAAAACGATGAGTGACAGGAATATCCAGTTTTAATACTAATATATTTAGTTCCTCTCATGAGATTGCCTGCGTGTTCCGATTTACTCTGTGAAGCCGAACGCCGGCGGTGAGCCGCCGCCCCCACCCACCGACTGCTGCAGACCCACAATCCTAGGCTGGGGGCGGTCGGCTCCAGTGCGTGGTGAGGCGCCACGCCCTCGCCGCTGAGGGCCGCCTGCCTGGCCGGGGGCGGGAGACGGGGCTTGGTCTCGTGGCCGTGGGGGCGTGGGGTTCCCGGTCTTGGGGGTGCTCCCGGTCTTGGAGGTTCCCCGGTCTTGGCCCGTGCGTCGCGGTGTGGGAGCGTGTCTCCTCCTATGGTGAGAGGTGTTCCCCACGCCTTCGGCGCCTAACACTGTATTCGATGACTCCGCGTCGTCACGAAGCACCCTTATGGTGCTTGACGACTGGTTGGCGTCTGAGGAGGGCGAGAGGTGTGCTCTGCGACACTGCGTTGTCCGAGCACGCCTCTCAGCAGGTCAATGAGGTTCCTGTCCATCAAGCACCCTTGCGGATGGTGCTTGACAACTGGTTGGCGCAGCATAACTAGCTGATCCCCAGCTCCGAGCGCAACTCCCGAATGGTCTCGGCGCGTGAGCGTACGGCCCGCCGTTGGCGTCGGCCAATCGGCTCATTCTCGACTTCAGGAATGACTTTGATGGCCACAAATACCGGGCCTTCCATGGCCATGATGCCGTCAATATCGCGACCAAACTCTTCCAGCGAGTCGAAGTTAAACGTCGCAGCGTATCCAGCTTCTTTGGCGACGCCAGCGTAGTTCATATTCTTGGCGTTGGGAACCGGCTGGCCGCCCGTGGTGGCATAGCACTCGTTATCGAGCACAAAGTGCACGAAGTTCTTGGGGGCCTTGCCGGCAATCGTCGCGATAATGCCCAGGTTCATCAGTAGGGCGCCTTCTGAATCAAACAAGACGACTTTCTCGTTGGGGAGTCCGAGCGCTACGCCGAGGGCGGCGGCGGCAGTGTGCCCCATGGCACCACCCAGCATCAGGTCGCGCTTCTGATTGGTGGTAAAGTCGGCCCAGTGCTTCCCAGACGTCCCGGTTGGTACGACAATAGATTTGCCCCGGTGGGGCTCAAACACTCGAAAGACATCCGCTGCAGCAATCATGTTGTGTCTCCTTCCATCGACGTTGTCAGACTGAGAGCCTCTCCCAGTCGGCCATCCACAGACCTCTCCACGGCGTAGAGGCGACCGACCGGTTGCCCCTCCCAGGAGAGGCGCTTAGCGATTAAAACCGTGATATTCGTCGCCCACCAGCACGGCGACTGGGCGTTTGGTGGCACGCGCCTCCTCGAAGGCCAGGGAAATACGCGAGGAGTCACCGTCTTGTTCGATCAGGTAGTAGTTGATGCGGAAGGCATTGAGAAATGGCTCAGTGTAGCGCGCCGCCGAGTCGGAAATGACGCCATGACGCGTCCAACCGCGGTAGCCAACCACGAATACCAGCGGGAAGCCGCTATCCAGCGCCATACCCCGGATCGAATCGCCGGATTCCAGCATGCCGGTGTTTTGAATCAGGCACACCGGAACTTTCCCGGCGATGTTGAGTCCCAGCGCCACGGCAAAGGTTTCCCCTTCACGCGAGGCCGGAATGGTCTCCAACCAGTCCTGCTGTTCCATCAGCTCATACAGGTGATTGGTTTCACTGTCCGGGATGGTGATGACATGCGTCACGCCATTTTTCTTAAACTCCTCCACGATGGTCTCGGGACGGAGTAGGGCTGCCTGTTGCTCACTCATTGTTGCTCCCCTTTCTGAGTTCCCCGTTGCACTTCCCCTCTCCCCGCAGGAGAGGCATCCTGTAATTGATAAATCTGTACGCGATGCCGTGAATGCTCGGCGACGTAGAGCCGCCCCGCGTGATCCACCCGCACAGACACCGCGCCCCAAAAACGTTTTTCTTGCTCCAGGTTGGCAGCACTGTGGCGTTTGGTAACAATATCTGGGCTTGCTTCGAGAAATTCCGCGGCCCATTTGGAGAGCGTCGCATCACCGTACAGCGTGGCTAGGTGCCTCCCGTCCGGCTGCAGAATCTGCACACGCTCATTGCCCCAGTCCGCCACAATGATGTGCCCGGCTTGGTCGATGCACAGCCCTGTAGGTCGCCGGAACTGCCCGTCGTCGGTGCCCGTACTGCCGATGAGCGCCAGAGAGTGTCCTTGTGCATCAAACACTTGCAAGCGGTCATTCCGCCAATCGGCCACGTAGACGTTGTCGGCGGCATCCACGGCGATACCCCAGGGCATGTTCAGCTGTCCGGCAGCACTGCCAAACGTACCCCACTGCGTCATGTAGCGCCCAGCAGGGTCGAATTTTTGTATCCGATGGTTCCCAGCATCCACCGCCAGGAGATGCCCTGTCGCATCAAATGCCAGGCCCGCGGCTCGCTTGAAGCAGCCTGCTTGCGTGCCAGGACCACCCCAGCAAGCGAGCAACGTGCCATCCTGGGCAAACACCTGCACATCATGCCGCCATTCATCGCTGATGCACAAACGCCCCTGGGGATCGACCACCATGGCGTTGGGCCACACCAGTTGACCCGGCCCAGTGCCGTACCTGCCCCATTCTGCCAGATACTCTTCATCCAGCGTCATCAGGCCAATACGCAGCCCGCCATTAGGGGCATCAAAGATATTCGAGCGGCTCAGGACAAAGAGCCGTCCATCCCCCGCCGGCGCGACATCGTACGGATTGCTCATGCCACGCCCGAATTCCACGAACATGCCAATGGTCTGGCTGTAGTGATACGGACTTGCCACGGCTTCCCACCCTTACACGAAGGCCAATTGTTCAAAATGACCATTGACGATTGGCGCCGCCTCGACCTGGAACCAGCGCTCGACAATGGTGCTATAGGTGCCGCGAAAATCGTTATTATAGGCGAGATTCCCCTCAATGAGGGCGTTGCTGCGTAGGCTGGGATATTCGCCATACATGCCGCCCTTGACCGCATTGCCGAGTACCATGGCCATCCCACCAGCGCCATGGTCCGTGCCCGAGCCGTTATCACGCACGCGGCGGCCAAATTCGGACCATAGGAGCATGAGGACATCATCCGCCGCGTTATGGGCCTGTAAATCGGCAAAGAAGGCGGTGACGGCCTCGGCAATCTCGCGCCACAGATTCGCATGGACCAGGAGCTGCGCTGCATGCGTGTCAAAGCTACTATGCGCCGCGTAAAAGACCCGAGTGCCCAGGTCAGCCAGTTTCACCTGGGCAATGCCCCGCAGGCTTTGGCCAATGGCGGTCTGGGGGTACATGGTCGTGGAGCTGTACTTGTCAATGGCTGTACGCAGGATATCGGCGCCTTTCTGCGCATCGAGCCCGGTCTGCCCCATATAGCGCATGGCCTCCTCCACGCCGGACGGCGTAGATGGCGTCTGGGGTAGGCCCTGGTCCTGCCAGCCATCGTCATACATCCACGAAAACACTTCCAGCGCGGCCTGACGCTGCGACACGCTGGCCAGACTGGTCAGGAGACCATAGGAGTCTAAGGCCGCCACCGACGCCACCGGCACACCAGCCAGCGACAGGGCGCGTGGCAGGCCGCGGCCAAAGTTCACCGCCGTTAAGACATTGTCAGCGCGTGGGTCGAGATCACGCACCAGCTTGCCGAGCCAGCCATCGCTGGACATGGTATCGGGCTGCGCGGTGTACCAGATGTCCATGGAACGGAAGTGCGAGTAGTCGGGCTTGGGGTAGCCGATGCCGTTGATAATCGCCATCTTGCCTGCATCCCACCACGGCTTTAACGGAGCCAGGCTGGGATGGAAGCCATACTGCTGGTCGACGGGCAGCACCTGCTCGGCGGGGATATGCACGGTCGGACGCTGGTCATAGTACAGCGGGTTGCCGTAGGGCACGATGGTGTTGAGCGGATCGTTGCCACCGGTGAGCTGCAGCACTACGAGGGTTGGGGTCGTTAGGGCCATGACAGCCGTTCCTTTCTGCGCAGGGCTACGTCATCTGAAATTCACGTGTGGCCGCAATGAGCGCCAATAACTCCCCAACGCGCTGCTCCGCGGCCTGGCTGTCGTGGGTGAAGTCCACAGGACCGCCCTCGCTGAGGAAGGTGACCAGCGCCGCGTGCGTCTTGGGGCGGACCGGCATGGGGCCCAGCAGATCAAGACAGGCATCGACACATTGCGTTGGCGCTAACGTGCCATGCGCCCGCAGGCGTGCCATCAGTCGCTGTACGCCGGGCTTGCGGATGTCGCCGAGCTGCTGAGCGCCGAAATTGACCCGTTCGACCAGGATCCCCGTGTCAAGCCACTCCTTGCCCATGTGCCAGCCCTCGACGCTGGGCGGATTCAGCAGATCCTGCCCCATATAGCGACATTCCAATGAGATGGCTTGAAAGCCCGGTTTGGGCTCCGTGTAATCGCCGACGAGACGCATAATCCCGGCGACGTATTCGGCTGGACTTTTGACCTTGGCGTAGTAGGCATGCGGCGAACGGAACACCTCGGAGAGAAAGAGGGACCGCAGCATGGCACGCAGGTCATAGCGCGAGGCGTGATACACCTCGGCGAGCTGCGCGATGGCCTCGGCATCTGGTACGTCGGCGACAAAAAAGAGGTACAGGCGTTTGGCCAGAAACAGACCCGTGGCCGGCTGGCGCACAATGATGTCGATAATATCGCGACCGTCAAAATTCCCACACTCATTCAGAAAAGTCTTGGGACCGTCATCGTGCAGCGCGGGGCGAAACGCAAAGGTCCAGGGAAAGCGGCCATAGGGTTTCACCGCTGGGAGCGGATCCTCGAACGTCCAGCCGGTAAAAGCCCGGGCGCAGTTTTTGACGTCATCCTCGCTGTAGTTGCCGATCCCCATAGAGAACAGTTCCAGGAGTTCACGGCCATAGTTTTCGTTGTGGACATCTTTGGTGTTGCGCTGGTTATCGAGCCAGAACAGCATGGCCGGGTCTTGCGACAAGGCGAGGAGGATGTCGCGGAAATTCCCTAGGGCCACCCCACGAAAGGTGGCGATCTGGCGTGCCATCTGCGGGGGATGCTCGACCTTGGCATTCCCCGTGGCAAACAGACCATGCCAGAAGAGGGCCATTTTTTCTTCCAGCGGGCGCGGCGTATTGATCAAGCGCCACACCCACACCGCCTGCGCCACATCAACTTTGCGTGCCTCGTGGAAATCCGGGAAGGAACGAAACAGCAGATCGTCTTCCAACGCCGGGGCCTGCTCGGGATGCAAGAGCGCTTCGACCGTGGCCGCATAACCCTGGTCCAGCGCGGCTTCGAGCCCGTCACGCGTTGCCCCAAAACCGGCACGCCGGAAGAGATGCCCCATCAGCTCAAGCGGGCTGAGCGTCTGCACAACTGTCGTATGCTTGGTGACCATCATTGGTGTCAATCCACGCCACACCCTAGGCATAGGGCGAGCGTTTGCAGAGGGGACGTATCGAGACAAGATTTTTCCACCGTATAGCACGCTGGGGTGTTTGTCAACAGGCACCGCAGGCTATGGCAATGCTCTGTGAGACAGTCCTGCGCCTGGAGCCTGTCATTTTTCTGACAGGTCTGCGTACGGCAGCTGTCATTTTTCTGGCAGATACCATATCCTCATCGCTGTCCATGTATCTTTTTCCAAAAAGATGCATGAGAATATGTGGTGTATTTTCAATGTGTTAGAATTTGTTCAGACTTTTTTTTACGTAAGGAATCTTTGGCACATCCATTGCACACTCTTATGGGCATCCAGCATGTACGGTGTTGGAGGCTTCACCAGCATCGTGGCAAACGAGACGCCAAGGAGAGGGCACGAGTGATGAGTCCAGTCGCTAGCCAGAATGTTCGTCAGACCCAGGCCCCACGAATCACCGCGCAGACGCTGTCACGCCGTACCACGCACCAGACACAAGGGTGTGACGCCGCAGAACGAGAGCAATTCATCCTAGAATATGCTCCCACCATCAAATATCTGGCGCAACGCCTGGCCATGCGTATGCCTGCATCGATCCAACTTGATGATCTCATCAATGCTGGCGTGATCGGGCTGATCGACGCTATTGAGAAATATGATCCGAGCCGTGACAATCTGTTCAAGACCTATGCCGAGTTTCGTATCCGTGGCGCGATGCTGGATCAACTGCGCGATCTCGACTGGGTGCCTCGTTCTGTCCGCCAGAAGAAACAGGCGCTGGATCGTGCGTATACGTCCTTGGAGCAACGACAGGGTCGTGCTGCCACCGACGAAGAAACTGCGGCATTTTTAGGGCTGGAATTGGACGAGTTATATGAGTGGCTCTCGCAGCTCCGTGGCATATCTCTCCTGAGCCTGGAAGCGCCGGGGCTGGCGCGCCAGCAGGGTGACACGGTGAACCTCCTCGACGCCGTGGTCTCAGGGGCCAGCGATAATCCGGCGGTGATCGCCCAAGAACGGGGCATGCGGGACTTGCTTGCCACAGCGATTGAGACGTCGTCCCATCAAGAAAAAGTCGTGATCTCGTTGTATTACCATGAAGAACTCACCATGAAGGAAATCGGCAAAGTCTTAGATATTACGGAATCACGGGTATCACAGATTCATACGAAATTGATGTTACGTCTACGCGCCAAGATGCAGGATCTTCTGGCCATCTGAGGTATCGCCATGCGCGGCTTCCAGTCCCCAGTCCTCAATGACGGGTGCTTCACCCGTCACTGCGCCAACGCTCTACGACCTTGCGCTACGAGGTCCATGCTCGCGTCCCTGGGCGCAGGACGCCGGGTGCTGGGCTCCTTGAGCCTATGGCGTCCCACCCAGACTGTGCCGTCATGCCTCTCCTTGCCCCTGTAGTCACCCGTACTGTTTAAGTTTCCTAGCCGATCTGCCGATACAAACCTCAGAACCTGACACCGTATCTTGCCGACCTTGCCGGCGCACAGCGCATGAGGATCACGTATGAGCCTGGTGGATAATACACGCATCGTACACCCGCCCACGCAAGGCAATCCACTCAAGGCGCGGCGCGTCACCAAACGACCACGTGCACAGACCTATTGCAGCACGGTCAACAGACAAGAGAGCACAGAGCTGCCGGAGCGTCTCCAGCTCCTCTGGGAGGTCTGGAATGTGGCGCATGCGATGCCAGACAGTCGAGAGGCACGCGTGGAAGCGGCGCGGCGTGCCGTGCAAAACGGTACCCTCTGCCTGGATCCCCTCACGCTCGCCACCTGTCTCTTACAACGCTCCAGCCCTGTGCAGCCTCATGTCGTCTCTGCGGTACCCCCGATACGCCTGTAGAGACGCGAGGGCGGCACTGCGCGGTGGTTGCGTCACGCGCTATCCCAAGGCGCCGCCACGTAGCTCCAGCATCGTCTGGGTAAACACCTCCCATACCCGCGGCGCATCGGCACACGTGTGGGAAGACATGTATCCCGTCGCCAGGTAGCTCCAGATGGCGATATCGTGTATCCCGCACTGCGCCATCAGACGCATTTCATCCCCAAGCAAGGACTCCTGACCAGCTGGCACGCGGAAGCCTTGAATCCACATCTGTGCGTGTTTGTGATGACGTTGGCAGGCTTGTAGGAGAGCTTCGCAAAACACCTGAGTCGTGGCCACCTCCCGACGATGCCACAGTGGGTAGGGATCCGTCGCAAGGATGTCAAGATGGGGATTGGCCGCAAAGCGGGCGCATTTACGCTGTAAGCCTTCGAGGTCCTCGTGTTCGGGCAGGATGCAGACGATGTTACGCAAGCCGTGGCCGGCGGCCATCGCCGTGGCATCCTGAATCAGCTGCAGCAGCGCTTCCTGCTTGCACTGTCGGACCTCGGGGGTCTCGGTGGTGGGGAAGGCTGTGCCATAGAGGTGTCGAAACTGCGCCTGACAACGCACGCAACAGCAACTCCACAGCCCTTGTTGCTGTGTGGCGCCAAAGGGGAGGGAGAAATGTGGCTCATCCCAGAAGATGGCGTCCGCGTGCAGCACCTCCGCCACAGTGGTGATCCAGCGTTGCAGATAGGTGCGTACCTCCGCAGAATTGGGACACAGCAGAGGGAGAGGCCGTCCGTCACTGCGCTGCTGTTGTCCTGCGAGATCCCAGGCACCGCGTTCACTAAAAGCTTCGCCCCCAAACACGCCGCAGACACCCCACGGATCGATATAGGCTTGCAACCCTTGCTCATGGGCATAGCGGACACAGGCGACGAGCGTCCCCTGGTAAAAACGGTGATCTTCTTCGGAGAACGTGAAGATGATTGAGGAAAATCCCAGGCGGGCAATGGCCTCAATGTCTCGTTGACAGTGCAGCGGATTACGTACGCCAAAATAGCTCACACCAAAGTGCATCTCTGCCTCTCCTGAGGCCCGACTCCGCTGGGCATGGGAAGTCGGGCCGCATACCGTGACTCACTTGGGCGTGTTCTTCCCCCGCGGCGATGGCACTGGCATCGGTACCGGCGCTGGGGCCTGCTCTTTGATCACTTGAGACCATGCCGTGCGCTGTACAGGGAGCGCGGGCTTCTCCCGAAACGGCGAGGCATGGGGGATGACGGGCGTCTGAGGAGTAGGTTTGTCCACCAGGGTAGCCACCGGCGCTTGGGCCTCTGCGGGCTGGGAAGAGGCAGGCAGGACAAGCGTCTGGCCGGTTTTGACATTCGTCTGTGGACTGAAACGATTCGCTGCCGCCACCGTCGTCACGTCGGTGCCATGGCGCTGCGCAATGGCAAAGAGGGTGTCGCCAGCACGGACCTTATACGTTTTAGCGTTGGCCTCCCGGACCGGTGGGGGAACCGGGATCGGCGCTAACACCACAGGGACGGACGGCGTGGAGCGAGATTCCACCACAGGACGACGCGGGGTGGGTGCAACGCGTGACGGCGCTACGGCTGCGGCCATCTGGGCCTGCGGTCGTGGCTCCAGCGGTGTGGGACGCGGGGCTTCCACCATCCGTGGTGGTGTCACCGGGGCTATACTTTGCTCTCTGATGCGCGGCTCCCTGGTGCGTGGCTCTGCCGGGGCTGGTGCTGCGGCCACTTGGGCCTGCGGTCGTGGTTCCCCCGGTGTGGGACGCGGGGTTTCCACAGTCCGGGGTGGTGTCACCGGGGTTAGACTCTGCTCCCTGGTGCGTGGCTCTGCGGGGGCTGGACGTGGCGTCGTCCATACCGCAGGCGCTACGGCGCTTGGGGGTGGGTCGACCACGGTCGGGGAGATGGCGATCGCGACAGGGGGCGGGACGGGCAAGGGCGTGGAGACAATCGGCGGCGTCGATGCGTCAATCACTGGATCTTCGAGGGAGTGTGACGGTATGACGTTGGCCACCTGTGGCAGTGCTGTGCGGCTCTGTGGCGCTTCGGCCACCTGTGGCTCCCTGACCATGGGGGGCGCCAGCATCAACGGTGCTTGGGCATGGGCTTCGAGGATCACCGGCTGCGAGGGTTCAGCAAAGGATCCCAAGTCGTAGGAGGCGCCGCCTGTCCGCGCCTCCAGGAACCCGGAGGGGAACGACCCTGCCGCTGGGATGTCGCCGAAGTACTGCTTATGATTGGTTGACACCTCAAGTGCTGCCAGGAATTCCGCGTAGAAATTTTGCGACGCAAAGCCAAACAACGGTCCCCGATAGCGCTGCACAATCACCCCAAAGTCTGTGGTGCCCATGGTCGCCACGGCCTGTTTCATCCCTTGCGCCCCATGATTATAGGCCGTAATCGCCAGCGGCCACGTGCCCAGCCTCTCGTAATTCTCACGCAGTAACCGTGCCGCCCCTTGCGTGGCCACAGAAATGTTGAGACGCTCGTCCACCACCCCATCCACCCGCATGAAGCGCCGGCCCGTCGAGGGCATGAACTGCCAGACCCCAGCCGCACCGACTTTGGACAAGGCCCGATTCTCAAATGACGATTCGACGTGCGGTAGCCGTGTTAGGGCCGTCGGGACGCCTTCGGCAGCAAAAATGGCTTCCATCTCCGGCAAATACGTCCACGAGCGCACCAAACCCTGGACAAAACGCCCGCGCATCCCGCCTTGAAAACGCATTCTACTCATCGCGGCTCGGAAGACCTCGGGCTCTTGCTTCCCCGCAAACATATCCCACACCCGTTGTTCGTCACCAGTCAGAGCGGTGCGTTTGCCGTCCGCGAGGGTCGCGAGGACCGTACCATAGCGGTTGCGCTCCTCATCAATGGCCGCTTGACGCCACGTCTGACCACTCGGCAGGTCGTTGTACCACATATGGTACACAATGGCGACATCCTCCATATCGTGTAACACCCCCCCCGTGGTCTCGAGTCCCGCAAACACGCGTTTCCAAAACTCCACTTTGGGGCGCAAGGCATCAGGGATAGGAAACAGCGCGGCGGACGCCATGTCTGCCTGCACTCCGGCCGCCCGCCCGAGCAGGCCACACAGCAGCAGACCGGCAGTCATGAGCCACGTCCGCCATCGGCGGCATCGTTGCGTCGTAGATGGTGATGGCATGAGATCACGGCCTCCTCTAGGCATGCGTCCGCACCGTGGCGATTTTCGTTTCCATCTCTGCTTGGAGCACCTTCTTTGTCAGTTGAAATTTCTCGCGGAGTTCCTGAGCCCCCACCATGGCTTCCTGAGGGGGACGTCGCTGCAGCAGCTGTCGGATGTCGGCCTGCATCATGATCTCTTTTTCCGCAATTTTGGCATCATATTGCTTGCGCAGATCACTGATGGCTTGGCGTTGCGTATCGTTGAGCGTGGTTACCGTCTCGTCATTGCCGGTGGCGTTGAGTTTTTCCATCGCCAGTTCGAGGGCGCTTTTCATCCCCGCCATGGTGTATCTCCTTGTCACACATTCGTAGTCGTCAGTCATCCGCCTGGGCGTATGCCGTGCGTGTAGAGTCTTCGTACGGTGTGTCGCTGTGCCACGCGGCGTCTTGCCAATGGATCGGGGCAGACGACGCGAGCGGCCGACCACCGAGCATGACCATCTCCAGATGGGTGAGGGCACGGAGATCCTGGCTCGGATCCCCAGCGACCGCCAGAATATCCGCTTGCTTGCCTACTTGCAGCGTGCCGAGGGTGTCAGCGACATCGAGCGCCTCAGCGGCCAAACCCGTGGCCGAATGCAGGGCTTGTAAGGGCGTCATACCCAACTGCTCCATGAGCTGCAGCCCGAGCACTGGCTCGCCAAAGGGCGTCAGATTGACGCCGTTATCCGTCCCATAGACCAGGCGAGCCCCCATGCGGTACAGCGTCGCCATAATAGCCTCGCGGCGTTCGCGGGCGCGCAACCCCTGGTCTTCGTCGTGGGTCCGCGTGGCTTGGCGCCGGAGACGTGCCGCGGGGTGATACCCCGCCGGCAGTGTTGGCACAATATACGTGCCGCGTGCAACGAGGCGTTCTCCGAGGCGTGGGTCATAGACAATAGCGCGTTCCGGCGTCATAAAGCTGGCATGCTCAATCGTCCGACAGCCAGCCTCCACCGCATGCCACATCCCTTCCACCCCATGACAATGGGCCCCCACCGTCAACCCCCGCGCTGCGGCGTCTTCCACGGCAGTACGTATTTCTCCGGCAGTATAGCTGGCGACCCCAGGGTTCGTCGTGGCGGTCATCCCACCACCTGTTGCCATAATTTTGATAAAATCTGCGCCCTCGTCCGCCAAACGCGCAATGGCGTCGCGTATCCCCGTCAGGCCGTCCGCTTCGCCATGGAAAAAATGGCAGTGGCCACCAGGCGGGGTGAGCGGGCGACCGCAGGCACGCACTCGTGGGCCCGGAATCAGGCCGCGTGCGATAGCCTCACGGAGGACAAACGTCGTCCCAGCGCGGCCACCACAATCCCGGACCGTGGTCACCCCAGCAAACAGCGACAGACGGGCGTTGTCTGCGGCGCGTAACAACAGGAGGTCATTGGATTCGTGCGCCAAATCGGCCACTGGATCTGCCGTGCCACCCCATATCAGGTGGACATGCGCATCAATGAGCCCTGGCAGTAGGGTACAATGGCTATAATCCAGGAGACGATCGACGTGCCCCCAGGCCCGCGGCGTCTCGTGGCCGCTGTGCACCGCGCAAATCTGCGTATTGTCGATCAGTAGCAGCGGCGCGGGGAGCACCGCCGCGCCTGTGCCATCAATCAGCTGTTTACCGCGCAAGATAAAACGCATATGATTTCACTCATAGAGGAAGATCAGTCTGACTGGGGGAGTGTACGAGAGCCGATGGCAGACGTCAAGCGTGGCTCTCTCTTGCGGTCGTGTGCTGGGAGGGAAAAGAGAGGGTCACGTTTCTGTGCATACGGTCGATACATACGCCATGGGCAGATAGCCTGCTTCCCTGTTGTAGAGAAGGTCTCATCGTATGGATTTTTTTGGCACATCACACAGGATAAATCGTTCCATAAATGTGCTGATGCTGGCCCAAAGTGCCACCACCCCTGAGGCCATACAGGCCATCAAGACGCTCCAGGGTTACGGTTCTCTGGTCATTCCGAAAATACTCGATACCTGTGTTAAGACGCGTCTCTCCGCGCCGCTGCTCACACTGCTCGCGACGTACGTGGCGCCAGAAACGTTGCCACTTTTTCGGCAGGGCTTGTGCAGTCCTGTCCCCCGCGTGGTGGCCACGGTAGTAGAGGTGTTGACGAAAAGCACGGATTACGATCCCCACCTGCTCCTGGATGGCTTTGCCGAGCCTGGGATCGCCAAATCCGCAGTGAAGCAGCTCCTCGACGCCCACAAGCAGTCACTCAATCCTGCCATACTGTTACGCGTGCTGGAAACCTTGAGTGCCGAAGATCGATCCCTCCTGTCAAGCCTCGTGCTGCAGACGGCCTCGGCGACTACCGTCTCCGCCCTCATCGCTCACCTGCAGAGCGATGAGGAAGACGTACGTTTGCTCTGCACGCAGACCTTGATGCGCTTTCCTATTGAGGCGGTGCGCACCGCCTTCTATACACTCCTCACCGATCCATCGTCGCGGCTCCGACTGGCGGCGCTTGCAGGGCTTGGGCGTTTACCGTTTCCTCCCGATTTTCCAGTGATTTTTCAGCGTTTAGCAGATGAAGATGCACGGGTGCGTGCTGAGACGAAACGGTTTCTCTCGCAGTGCCAAGTACCCCAACTCCTTGAGGAACTCTTCAACATCCTGGAAGACGCGGCCTCACCCATCCGCGCCGATGCCGCTGACCTTCTTGGGACGGTGCGTGATGTCCGGGCTATGCAGGCGACAGCCGCGGCCCGCCCCCATGCGACGGCGACATGCGCGGCGCTGTTGCGCCTCCTGTCCGCGCCCAACACCCAGGTACGTCGGATGGCCCTCGTAGGGCTGACTAGTGTCAAGAGTACGTTCGATATCACCTCGGTCAGTCCTTTCCTCTGGGACGCCGATCACCAGTCTCGACGGCTAGCCGTTGCGATCCTCAAAGATTATAAAGTGCCCCAAACTATTGAAGCCTTGAAGAAGGCCTTCCGAAACGAGACGTCTGTTGTCCGCTTGGATGCCCTGGCGATTCTTGATGTGATTGCCGACACACATATCGTGCGTGAAGTGTTGGGTTCGTTCCGTGAGGAAGAAGAGGCTATTGCCGAACGCGCCATCACGCTGCTGGGCTCCCGTGGCGCTACGCTGGTCATTCAGGCGGCCTTAGAGTTCACGGCGGATGCGGATGCGTATCTTCGTCGTACGGTGGCGACGCTCCTGACGCTGACAAATGACGCCACGGTAGTGCCCTATTTAGTAGACATGCTCGCCAAACCCGAGGCGTGGGTGCGGCGATGTGCCGCCGAGGTGTTGGGGATGTTAGGATCTAAAGGGCGCGATGCCGTACCGGCCTTGATGGCAATGGCCCTGCGGGACGAAGCAGAGGGGCTTATCGCCCTTGATACCTTAACGAATATCGGTGATGCGCGGGCCATCCCCGTCTGCCTCACCCACATGCAGCACGGGATGTCCACCCTCCAGGAAAAGGCTTTGCACGCCTTGGCGGTTGTGACGGATGGGAAAAATTTTGATGCAGTCTTATATCCTCTCTTGGCATTACGTGACAGCGTACCGCAGGCGCGAAAAGCCTTGTTCAATCAAACGGCTGTGACCATAGTGCGACGCTTTCCAGGCCGTCTCACCCTCGATAAAGTGTGGCCCACGATCATGACAGAAACCCAGGTCATAGAGGTAGACATCCCTGAGAACATGGGAGTCGTCGGGCCATCCCTTGTGGTCAATGTGGTACCACAAGAAGCGGTGCGTGCGCTGGAGGAGAGCCCAGCTCCCCCTACGGATGCTCCTGTCCCCCAGCTCCCAGCGGAGACCCCTACGGCCGAGGTGGTGGATCCCACGGCAGGCATCCCTGGGACCATGCTCGGCGGACGATACCTGGTCATCCAGCGCATTGGTGAGGGCGGCTTTGGCACCGTGGTGTTGGTCAAGGACACGGTGGTCAACGAAGAGCTGATTCTCAAATTTCTCCATCCACGCTTTGCAACAGATCAACTCATGATGCAGCGCTTTATCCATGAACTGCTCTATGCCCGCCGGATTACCCACGAGCATGTCATTCGCATTCATGATTTTTTACAATTCGGTCACACGTATGCCATTGCGATGGAGTATTTTGCGGGCCACAATCTTGCAAATGAGATTGAAGAGCAACGCTTTCTTACGGATAGGCAGCGCGGCTTTCATATCCTCGTCAGTATTTGTCGAGGCATGCAAAGAGCGCATCAGATCGGCATCCTGCATCGCGATATGAAACCGACCAACATCCTGATTAATGACGAAGGCATCGTGAAAATTGTGGACTTTGGGCTAGCGGCAGTGATGACAGATGACGCAACACAACTCACACGCGTCGGAGAAATGCTCGGCACCCCGCTCTACATGGCCCCTGAGCAGGCCAACAATGGCAAACTGGATGCGCGCACGGACATTTATAGCCTGGGGGTCATCATGTATGAGATGTTCACCGGACAGCCCCCCTATGGAGGAGACCGTGCCCTGGCGATCTTGTTCCAACACGTGGCGGGGAATCTGACGCCCCCGCGCACCGTCAACCCAGAGATTCCTCCCGCCGTCGAGGCCATCATCGTCAAAGCCATGGCGGTTGATCCTGGCCAGCGTTTCCAGCGTATGGAGGAGTTTGAGAGCCGTCTCCTCCCCCTGTTGAGCTAGCGGGGTACAGGGCCTCTGCGCCGTGAGGGGTTTCCCCCTCGCCTACCACATGGCCCCTCTCTCCCGCCATCCCTCAGGGGCACGAGGAACCGCGGCACAGCTCCCCAGGGTGCTTGCGCCTCTAGAGCGCTGCTAAAACTCGTGCATGCGTGGGAGCACTTCCCGACCGAACAGCTCGATGGCGCGCATCACCTCCTGGTGGGTGGTGCCGGCGTGCTGGAAGCCGAGGTCGACCACCCCCACGCCGCATCGGTCATGGAAGGCCCGCAAGTGCTGCACGATGGTATCTGGCCCTCCCGCCCACGTCACCTGCTCCCGCCGAATCGTTGGCGGAGCGCTCTGGGGACTGCCACCACTGACGTTGTGGTGGCGCACGTCAAACGCCTGTCCAGCGCGGGCGGCGAGGACGGCGCGGGTCACGGAAGCGCGCAAATCCGCGCCGCGCTCCCCCAGACCACTGGCGTGCAGCGCCTCCAGACGCTCTGCCGCCTGCCGGTCGGTCTCGGCGAGGAGGATACTGGCACGGTACACGACCTGGTCGGGAGTGGGTTGCCAGCCGGCATCCTGGCACCATTGGTAGTACTTGTCGGTGACCGTGGCCATCTGGTCCACCGGATCATACGAGACCGCGAGTCCCAGGTGATGCGAGGCGGCGTACTGCACCGCGTCGTCACTCCGGGTGGCCACGATCACCGGCGGCAGTGGCTGCTGTACGGGCCGTGGGCAGACCGACACGGTGCGGAAGTGATAGTAGCGCCCTTCCCAGGAAAAAGGCTGGGGCTCGGTCAGCGCCTTGAGCAGCAAGTCCATGCCCTCGAAGAGCCTGGCCCGGCCTTCCGCTGGATTCATACTGTAGGGCAAATCCTCGCTGGGGATGCCGCGCAGAAAGGCCATGATGATCCGGCCCCCGGTCAGGTTGTCCAGCATGCCAATCTCCTCGGCCGCCCGGACGGGATTGTGATGCTGCAGCAGTTGTCCTAAGAGGGCAATCCGTACTTTGGTGCAACGTTGCGAGATGGCTGCCGCCATGACTGCCGGATTGGGTGTCAGTCGGTTGCCTGAGTAATGGTGCTCCGAGCAGCTAATCCAGTCAAAACCCATCGCTTCGGCGAGCACACATTCTGCCATCCCGTCCGCGTAGCTCTGCATGGTGACCGCTGGGTCATGATAACTTGGCGGTACCGGCCAGGTGGTAGGAAATGTGTGGCGCTCTGTATAGCCCATCTGCGCAAAAAACGATGCCTTCATCGCACACCTCATGCCCTGGTTGCCGCCTACGCGTTGATCATACCGGTCTGGCGCCCGACGATGAACGTCTCGCGCCGTGCCACGTAGTCAGACACGGCGTTGACCAGGGTCTCGGGCCGCTCTGCCTCAATGAGGTGGCCGGCATCATAGATAAAGGCGATGTTGCTGTTGGGAATCCGTGCCCGGTAGCGGCGTGCCGCTTCAGGAGCCACCAGCATGTCCGCTGAGCCAAAGAGCACCAGCGTGGCGCAGGCAATCTCACTGAGCCGGCGTTCTGCCTCGGCATCGTGCTGCCCGCCGGTGAGGCGCTGCCGCAGCGCGTGTTCCTGAACCACGCTGGCGGGGTCAAGGTCCGCCAACCCTGGGGCCTGGCTGGGATGGGCGCACAGGCGCCGGACGATGTCTTCCGCCCTACTGGTCAGAGGACCGACCAGAGACAGGAGGGCTGTCGGGGCAATCAACACAAGGGCCTCCACCTGATCGGGCGCTTGCAGCGTCTGCCAGAGGGCCACGTGGGCACTGAATGACGTGCCAATGAGCGTATACGGGGCCGCGCCTACCTGCGTGGCGGCCCGGGCCATGGTGTGGGCCAGCTCCGGCACCGACTGGGAGCGCGTGTTGACCGCTGACGTGCCGCATCCCGGCAGTTCGAGCACTATGACGCGATACTGCTGGGCGAGCGTGTCGCGCAGTGTGGGTAGGCCCCAGGTCAGGCCCGCCAGCATGAGAACTGTCCCGATCGGTTGAGATGGGAGGGATTCCCAGGTGCGTATGCGGAAGCCGTCCACCTCAAGATGGTCTTCCTTGCCTAGCGCTGTGCGCTGCTGTCCCGCCTGTGTCATCGCGGTTCCCTTTACTGAGAAGTCACCCCCCACGCCACCATGTTGCACAGGTCGTGTAGCACCTGAGAGGCCATCGGCTCGGCACCAAGGCGTAGATGCGCCAGAAACTCGCGGTTGCCCTGCGGACCGAGCACAGGTGAGGCCATGGCGCCCTGCACGCCAAATCCACCAGCCTGCACTGCCGTTAAGACCTCCCAGAGCACCTGCTGGTGTTGGTGCGGATCGCGTACCACCCCGCGTTTCCCCACCTGTCCCTTCCCGACCTCAAATTGCGGCTTTATAAGCACGACACTGTCGGCCTCGGGGGTGAGCAGACGGGCCAAAGCCGGCAATAAGAGCCGCAGGGAAATAAACGACGCATCAACGGTGAGGAGGTCCATGGGCTCGGGCACCTGCTCGGGCTGGAGATAGCGCGCGTTGGTGCGCTCGTGCACAATCACCCGTGGGTCCGTACGCAACCGCCAATGCAGTTGGCCATAGCCCACGTCCACGGCGTAGACGCGCGAGGCACCGGCTTGCAAGAGACAATCGGTGAAGCCACCCGTGGAGGCGCCAACATCCATGGCGACGCGTTGCTGCACGACCACGTCAAATGCCGTCAGGGCCGCGGCGAGTTTTTCGCCACCACGACTGACATACGGGCTGGGGGCGCCGAGGCGGGTCACGGTGGCTTCGAGGGCAATCAGGGTGCCGGCGCGCGTGCTCTTTTCCCCGTTGACGGCAATCTGTCCGGCGAGAATGAAGGCATGGGCTTGCGTGCGGCTCAATGCCAGGCCGCGCTGCCACACCAGGACGTCTAGGCGCTCACGGGTGGCCATCTTAGAGGTCACGTGCCACAATATAGGCCGCGATTTGCCGTAGCCGTTCGGCAGCCGGGCCGAAATCGGCCAGCGCCGCGATGCCCTGCTGCATGAGTACGGTGGCGCGCTGGCGCGAGGGTTCTACCCCGAGGAGCCCCGGATAGGTGGCTTTTGCCAGCGCCGCATCCCGCCCCACTTGTTTGCCAATCACCGCCGCATCCCCTTCAACATCCAGCAGGTCATCAGCAATCTGAAACGCCCACCCGACATCGTGACCGTAGCGCTCCAGGGCCTGGACCTGTTCTGGCGTCCCACCGCCGAGGAGTCCCCCGACGGTCACGGCGGCGGTCAACAGCGCTGCCGTCTTGTGGCGGTGAATGTACTCCAGCACCTCCAGCGGCACGGGTTGGCCTTCGGAGAGCACGTCCATCACCTGACCACCGATCATGCCAAAACTGCCCGAGGCCCGCGCCATGCGATAGCTCACCTGTTGTAAGAGGGGCGCGGGAAAGCGCGTACTCAACGGCGGGCTGCTTAACACCTCAAAGGCGTGCGTCAATAGTGCGTCTCCGGCCAGGATGGCCATGGCCTCCCCGTAGACTTTGTGGTTGGTGAGCTTGCCACGACGATAGTCATCGTCATCCATGGCGGGCAGGTCATCGTGAATCATCGAGTAGGTGTGAATGTATTCCAGCGCCCCCGCGGCCGGGAGTACCGCCTCACTGTCCCCCCCGACCGCGGCGGCCGCCGTGAGGGTGAGAATGGGCCGGAGGCGTTTACCACCAGCAAAGACGCTGTAACGCATCGCCTCCATCAGGCGTGCGGGATAGGCGTCGGGGGCCGGCAAGAGTTGATCGAGCATCGCCTCGACCCGTTGGCGCTGTTGCTCAAGATAGTCCTCAAGAGGCTGCATAGGCTGAGGATCTCCCACCTAAGCACGAGGGGATGGTTCCCCAGGCGTAGTTGCGGACTCATCGTGTAGGACAAACGGCTCAGCGGCCAATGTCCCATCGGCTGTGGTGTGCAGGATGTCGATACGCTTCTCTGCCGCTTGCAGTTGCTGATTGCAGTGGCGGTAGAGATTCACACCTTCTTCATAAAACTGCAATGACTTCTCAAGGTCAAGGCTTGCCGTTTCCAGAGCCTCGACGATTTCCTCGAAGCGCTTCAAGGCTTGCTCGAAGGTCAAATCGGCCACCGTCAGACTCCCTCTGCTGCATGGTATCCACGGTACACGCCAAGGCACCGTCACTCAGCACGACTTCCACCTGTTGTCCGGGCTGCACGGCTCCGATGCTGGTCACGAGGCGTTGCGTGTCCAGATCACGACAGAGACTATAGCCGCGACCGAGGACCGCCAGCGGGCTTAACGAGTGCAGCGTACTGCCCAGACCGTTGAGGTGCTCGCGATGCAGGGTGAGCTGCGACCGTAGGGCGGCATCCAGCCGGTTCTGCAACGTCTGGACGTGCACTGCCAAGCGTTGCCAGCGTGTCCGTGGGTTCACCCGGACGAGCGTCTTGGCACTCTGCTGCAGCTGGTGCTGTCGAGCGTGCAGGCTGTCCTGCCAGCCTTTTTCAAGCCGGGACAACAAATCATCCACGTACTGTTGCCGCGCCTGCACCAATCGGTGCGGCTCACGGAAAACCCGACAGGCCATGAGGCGCTCTAACCTCACGTAGGCCTGTCGCCTGGTCTGGTGCAAGACGGTGCGCATGCGCGCCTGCAAGGCCTCGAGCTGCTGGCGCAATTCCTCCTCGCTCTTCGCGACTAGAGCATTTTCATAATTTACGCACTGCATATCCGGCTTTATAGAAGAAGTTGTTGCAATGGGATGGGGTGACCGCATCATAGATCTTACCAATGGCGCTCCAGAGGGCTTCGACGGTGCGTTCGGCGAGAGTGCGCA
>SXGT01654985.1_pt1 | contig 22550 bp, 14 predicted proteins | sample 3176221 | NCBI WGS metagenome assembly SXGT01 (sample SAMN11356862, study PRJNA531348) | freshwater metagenome | isolation source: freshwater sample F1-120 | place: China: Fuxian Lake, Yuxi | collected 2017-12-25
CGGGTCCGCCAGCGAGCGAGGGCAATCCCTCGCAGGTCGGCCTACATCGCTGCGTCGTTCAGCTCGTCGCTGGTGCTGCGTCCACCCGCGTCCGATTTTCGCAGGACGCCATGGGGAGGGCGCCCTTGAAGTCGTGTTCTTGTCCCCCGTGGGCGAACCCCGTGTCGTCGCGGTGGTGAGCCAGCTTGCTCGTATCACTGTCGATCCGTCCGTGTGTCACGGCAAGCCCGTGATCCGCGGCCTGCATGACCCGGTCGAGTCCATGCTCGACTAGCTGGCCGCGGGTGACAGCATCGACGACCTGCTTGCCGAGTTCCCCGATCTCGAACGGGAAGACCTGCCTGCCTTCAGTTTGCGGCGATAGCCATCAAGCTGAAATTCTTTACATACATACAGACAGCGGCGGGAAGTTCCAGACTGACGCTCATTTGCCGCCTTCTCTGTGCCGTGCCTTGGCGGCTGCGGGGCACGATGCGATCCACACATCTGCCCTCCCGGACGGAAACCTGATGACGGACGAGACGATCATATCCGGGGCTATCGCCCAAGGGGGTGTCTTGGTCACCAAGGACCTCGACTTCTTTGATGGTCTCGTGTTGCACGGTGCACCGCCGAAAGTCGTACTCATTCGCTGCGGTAACGTGAGAAAACGTGACGCAGTGGCGCTGGTGGTGAGCCAGCTCGAAGCGCTCGTCTCGGGCATTGAAGGCGGTGATCTTGTCGAGGTTGAATAGGCGGCACGACGGCCGCAGCACGAGGTGGCGAGCGCGTTTGCGTGACCACTCTTGGCGAGTGCGGGGCGCCTCTCTTCAGGGGCGAGGGCGCCGGCCGAGCCGCGGCAACCAGCGGGGCACGGTGCGGCAGTATTCTTCGTACGCTGGGCCGAAGCGGTGGCGCAGGTCGGGCTCCTCGTAGAGGACGACGAAGAGGTGGAAGCCGGCGGCAACGCAGGCGGCCCAGCCGAGCACGGCCGTGCTCGGCAAGGCGAGGGTCTCGCCGAGCAGGATCGAGACGACTGCGACGTAGCCGGGGTTGCGGCTGTGGCGGAAGACCCCGCCCACGACCAGTCGTGACGGCGGCAGGATGGGCGCGGGAGTGCCGTGGCCCTCGCGGACGAAGCGCACGAGAAAGCGGGTCAGCCCCACGAGGCCGGCCGCGATCAGCCCGATTCCCGCGATGCGCGAGAACTCGCTGCCGAACAGCGGCGGGCCGATGGCGAAGCCGCTGAGCCACCACGGGACGAGGCCCACCACCGTCCCCGGAAAGAGCAGCGTGAACACGACCGTCGCCGGTGCCGCCCAGGGCGGCGGCAGGTCGAGTGCGCGGCCGGTGCTCGGTGGCGTCTCGGGCATGTGCCGAGTCTGCCCGCTCCGCCGTCCGAAGTCATGCGCCCCGAGCCGAGGGCGGCACGGCGGCGGCCGGCCCAGAGGCGGCGCAGCTCAGCTCAGCCGGGCCAGCGCCTCGGCGGCGCCAATCGTCGCCACGAACATCGCCCCGAGGCGCAACGTCATGCGCTGTTCGAGGTCGGCGAGCCGCCCGTCGAACCGCGCCGAGAACTCGACGAGACGTATCTCGAAGCGCCGCTCCAACTCGACGAGACGCATGTCGACGTGTCGCTCAAGAGTTTCGAAGCGGCCGATCATTTGCGTCGCCAGCTCGCGCAGATCCTGTTTGCTCGCGGGTTCGTCGGTCATGACTGCGCCCAACGCGGCGGCCTGCCCCTCGGCCTGCTGCTCGCTGAATCCAGCTTCTCGCAATCGTCGCGCGTAGGCAAGAGTATCGAGTGCACGCGCCATGAGGATTTCGCTCCGCTCTGTGTCCGAGGCGGGGACACTTCCTTCTCGGCGAGGAGTGCTCAGGCCGGGCCAGTCGTCGCCCCGAGGAATGCCTCCGCGAGCCGGGAATCGCCATGTCCCCCGCGACAAGAATCCGTGCCGGGGCGGGCCGGGCTCTCTCCCCCGTCATCGGGTGCCGGCTTCGCTGCACGGCGCCGTGGTCTTCGGCCGGCCCCGGCCGGCGATCGGGCGCCTACTCGGACAAGCAGGCGCTTGGGGCGGAGGAGTCCATCGCACGCCAGCTTCGCCCCGCGACGAAGCTCTGTGTGCCGCCAAACTCGAGGCAGAGCGGCGGCTGCTCGCCGAACCCGAGACGGATGCGTGCCGTGGTCGGATCTTGTGCAAGGTCGATCCCGAGCCCGCCGTCGACTTTGACCAGGACCAGTTTACCCGGCTTTACGATCACCGCGATCTTCTCGCCCGCGACGCGACCGGCGAAGCGGTAGCCCGCATTCCGTCCGGCCGCGCCGATGTAGCTCCAGGTCTGCGCCGGAGGATCCTGCGGCAACACTCGGCTCAGGTCGCACGGACCCGAGCAGCCCGCACTCGTCGTCAAGTGGAGGTGGCCACCGTGCAGGACGGGATCGTCCGCCGAGCCGTTGCCGGCACCGAGGTCACTCGCGCCGTCGAGAGAGAGGACCGAGATCCGCTGCGTGGCCGGATTTGCGGGAACCTTGAGCGTGAGACGTTTGCCGGAAAGGAGGAGCGCCGCAGGCGCGGGGGTGGCCGCGATCCGCCGGATTTCGCCGTCAAAGAAGGCGGTCACGTACACGGCACCGTCCGGTCCGCGGACCAGATCGACGATACCGCCGGCGTCGGTGACGATCGTGGTCGGGGCCAGCAGGCCATCGCGGCCGGCCGTGGGATTCGCGAGATGGATGGTGCCAGCGGTGAAGTCGGCGAAGACGTACGCGTTCTCCGCCGAGAGGAAGGCACTTCCGGCGAAGGTGCCGCCCGTGATCGACGTGCCGAGTGCAGGCAGGGTCGCTTCGCCGGGGCAGCCGGTGCCGTGCGAATAGCTGAAGATCGGCGCCGCGTAGCTTCCTGGATTGCAGCCCGCGGGAAAATTGGCCTCACACGCAGGCCAGCCGTAGTTCTCGCCCGCGCCGACGATATCGATCTCCTCGAAGGCCAGATCTCCGACGTCGGCGACCCAGAGTTTGCCAGAGAGGGGGTCGAAATCCATGCGCCACGGATTGCGCAGGCCCCAGGCAAAGATCTCCTCGCGTACGCCGGCCTGCCCGACCAGTGGATTGTCCGCCGGTACGGCGCCATCGAGAGTCACGCGAAGGATCTTTCCTTCGAGCGCATTGAGATTCTGCGCGTAGGGGTTGGTCGATGACCCCGGACAACCCTGATTGTCGCCCCGGCCGGTATCGCCGACACCGATCCAGAGGCTGCCGTCCGGGCCAATCCGGAGGCCACCGCCGTCGTGGTTTCCGAAGTCGGTGCGGAAGCCCGAGAGGAGGACGACCATCGAGCCCAGATCGATCGTCGAGTCGGCGTTCATGGTAACCCGCACGACCTCGTTCGAGCGCCCACTGGCGCTGGCGCAGCCGCCGGTTGCCTCCGTGCGGTAGAGGAAGATCCGGCCGCTATCGGTGAATCCGGGATCGATCGCGATGCCGAGCAGGCCCATCTCGCTGCTGCTGCAAACCGGAAGCGTCACGAGGGTGGTCGTACTTCCGTTATCTACGAGTTTAAGCTTGCCGGCTTTCTCCGTGACCAGCATCCGTCCGTCGGGCAGGAAAGCGATCCCGGTCGGCTGCGAGAAACCGCTCGCGACCAGCGTGTCGGTAAAGCCCGGCGCAGGCACTCCGGCCCGCGCGAGCGTCGCGCTGGCCAGAAGGGCCGCGAGCAGAGGAGGGAATGCGCGCATCTTCAAGGGCCAGCGTACGCCCTCCATCGCTCTCCGAACAGGGATGGCACGGGCTGGTCGCATCGCGTGAAGCATCCGGGTCAGCGCCGATGCGGACCCGTCCGGGCCTTGTACACCCGGGCGTCATTGCGTTGCGCGGTCGCGAACTCCGCCTGCCAGCAGGCGGGGCCGCCGCTGCGCACCAAGCGGGCCGTGACCGTGCCATTCAGGTCGAGGGCCGTGAGGCCGAGTCCTTCGCCCTGGCCGCGGGCAAGGAGACCGGCCCGACCAGCCTCTCCCGAGCGCAGCAGGAGGTGCTCGATGCCGTCTGGAGTCCTTTCCGAATCGACATACTTCAACTTTGTTGGGTCGGCCCGCCAGCACGGCTTTTCGTGACAGGTCCCGGCCGCGGGCACGGTGCTGCTGAGTTTCAAGCCGCTCTGGTCGAAGATGCAGAGGGTGAGGTCGGTCACCGTGGTCGGTGACCCGAAGTCGAGCAGCGCCACGGGCGAGCCACTCGTGAAGCGCCACGCGACGGAATCGTGCTTTGGATCATTCGGGTGGTCCACCAGCAGCAGGCTGGCGGCTTCGGTCGACATCGCGTCGCAGAGTACGTGCTCGGGGGGCACGCAGCCTTGCGGTGGCGAACAGGTGAGGCACGGGTCGCAGCGAACGGTCCCGCCGGTGCAAACACCGGAGGTGCAGACGCCGCCCACGGTACATTGGGCAGGGTCGTCGCAAGCGGTGCCATCGGTGGCCGGGATCTGACAGTTGGCTGAACAGCAATCGCCGTCGGCCGTGTTGCCATCGTCGCAGGTCTCGCCCGCGTCGAGCGTACCGTTGCCGCAGTCTGCGCAAATTTCAAGGCCCCAGCCGTCGAGCCAACCCGTGTCGTTGGTTTCGAGATCCTCGACCTCGAGTGTCCAGGAGCCGGCGGCCGCCTCGCCGAGCAGTGGCGCAAGCGGCGTCGCTGGCGCGCGCAGGCGATGGTCGTTCAGTGGACAGTGCAACGTGGATCCGCCGTCGGCGACGTCGAAATAAAAGTCGTCGCTATCCCCGCATGTCCCTCCGGGGAGCAGCGTTGCCGTGGTGCCCTGTGGGCTCCGCAGGGTCATGCGCAGATCGGAGACGTAGGTGTGGCGGCCCTCGAGATTCACCACCCGGAGGTGCTGGATCAGTCCGAGGTCGGCGATGGAGAGCGTGGAGGTCACGCTCCCTTCATCGAGAATCGCCATCGGCAAGTCCGTCGCCGAGTAGACCGGGCAGGTGATCGCGGGAGGCTCCGGGGGTGCTCCGATCGTGACCGGGACCGACGCCGAGTTGTTGCTCTCATCAGCTTCGGTGATCCTGGAATCGGCATCGACAGCGACACGCAGCGTGTAGGTGCCGTCGGGGACCGCGGCATCGGTCAGGTCGATATACTGACACGGCAAGCCCGCATCATAGACATCGGAGCAGCCGGCGGAGATCCCCTGGAAGCCGCAGGTGTACACCGGGTCGTCGCAGTCCAGGTCGAGGAGACAGAAACCTTGTTTGTGACCGCTCACGACGACCTGGCCCGTTGCGTCAATCAAGTCGGCACGAGAGAAGCCCTCGAAGTGCGGGTGGCCATGCGCTTCGCTGCAGACGTAGAGAGGATTGCCACACACAGCACCGGGGTTTCGCGAGCAATTGGGGCAAGCCGGATCACCCATGATCAGGTCGTCGGGGCCGAGATTGCGGGTGCGCAAGGAGAAGTGCAGCAGGCGGCGCCCGGTCTGGGCACCAGCGCAACCCTCCACGACGTCGCCGGGATTGACGGTGTCGCTCTCGGCAATGTTCACGTCGAAGACTTCCGCCGTCAGATCGGGCAGTGCCGAGGATCTCTCTGGCAGCAGGATCAGGGCGAGTAGGGGAATGAGCCGAAGGCCTGACGCCAGCAGGAACGATCTATCTGCGTTTCTCATGGAACCTCTGTCGTGAAGGAACCCCGGGGCCCTCGGCGGTGCCCGCTGGGACTCCACTCGTCCTGCGGCCAGGGAGCCGCGGGAGGCCAGACCCCGGAGCCTCCAGCTGGGATCGGCCCGAGCATCCGGAAACATCTTCGGCCAGTCGTGGGATTTGCGCAAGCATCGTTCTGAAGGGAGGCAGCCCGAAACTCTCGGCTCGGATCACTCCACCGCTGTGACCCTATCGCCCAGCCCCCGGCGAGGAGGACCTTTCGACAGACGGGTCATTCCGGTCGCTTGACAGCGGGTGGGCCTCCGGCCAGCCACCCCGAATGTCGCTGTCACGCTTGCTGGTCGAGAGTCTCGGAGGAGACCGAGACCGGATTCAGGGCTCATCGGGGCTGGCCTGGGTAAGTTCCGCAGTGCCGACCTGGTAGTCCCGACCGCAGAACTCGCAGCGCACCGACTCGATCCGGCCGGCCGCGATCTCGGCGAGCGCGTCGGCACCGAGGGTGCGCACCGCGATCACCGCGCGTTCGAGCGAGCAGCGGCAATTGTAGATTACAGGGTCCTGGCCCAGCGCCTGCAGGCCCAGCCCCGAGAAGAGCGCCCGTGCCGCGTCGGCGGGCTCGTCTCCTGCCCTGACCAGATCGTCGAAGCGGGCCTGGCCGAGCGCGCGCGTGACGCGCTCGAGTTCTTCGCGCGCGCAATCCGGCAGCGGCTGCACGAAGAGGCCCCCGGCTCGGAGCACTTCTTCCGCATCGTCCAGCACGGTGGCGAGCGAGATGGAGACCATGCTCTGCTCGGAGCGGAGACAGAATTGCTCGAGTGCTGCGGCGATGTCGCAATGCGCCACCTCGACCCGGCTCTGGTAGAGGCTGCCGGCGCGCGCACCCTGGCGGGAGACGACGAGGGCAGTAGGGGCGTCGGCAGCTCGTTGGTTTGCCGCGTCGCAGGACGCCCGTCCCCGGACCTCGGGCCCTGGCCAGACGTCGGCGAGCAGAGTGCCAGCCGCACCCTCGTGTTCGATCAAGCACTGCACGCGGTCGGCCGGACACTGGGCGAGTTGCATCAGCGCCGTACCGGTCAGCAGGTTGCCGTAGAGGCGGGCCAGTGGGGTTCCGATCTGCGCCACGCGCACTGCGTCGGCGACGGCCTCGGTGGTGGTTGCCACGAGGACACGGACCGTGCCGGCGTCGGTCATCCAGCGCTCGATGCGGTCTGCCACGTCTCATCCGATCGCAGACCGATGGCGCGAGGTCCATGGCCCGTCGAGCTCGAGGTCACACCGGTGCCAGAAGGGAGGGCTTCCCCCGACACCGCTCAAGGAGCGTATCGTTCGGCGGCGTCGCTCGTGACTCCGGAGGCGTGGCTTCAGGGCAGGAAGGCGAGCGTGAGATGGGCGTTGCCCACGCCCGTGGCGCTACCGCCACGGTTCTGGAGCAGAATGCCCTCGAAGTCGAGCAGCTTGGCGACCTTGCGGGTGTTCTGGACGCCGATGCCGAAGAACTCCCGGATTTCATCTTCGACGGTGTCGGCCGAGCCGGTGTATTCCGTCGAACCGAGGGCCTGGGCCAACCAGACCGCAACCTCGGCATAGAGTGAGGTGGCGTCACCCTGAAAGACGTCGTTGGTCGCCGGGTCGGCATCGCAGCCGCCGATCAGCAGCGAGAGACCGGCGTCGCGGGTCAGTCGTGCCCGAAAGGCCGAAGACACCCGTCCGCGATTGATCCGGGCGTAGAGGTCCATGTGTCCGCTCTGACCCGTCAGCGTGGCGTCAATGGTGCAGGTGTGCGTGCCGGCCAATCCGGGGTTGGGCATGATGTACCACTGGCCGCCGACCCGGATCGCGCGCGGCAGATCGAAGGTGACTTCACCCGATTTCGATGCACCGCTCGGGACCGCGAGATACACGACGTGCGCCTGCACCGTCTGGGCAGACGCGGTTCCCGCGCCGAGGACCCCTGCCATCACTGCCGCGAGGGCCAGTATTCCGCGCAGGTGGCGTCGCGCCGTGGTGGTGCCGGTCCCGGATGCCCCGTCTCTCCGGGCGCGAGGTGCGTGCTCATTGCAATCTTCGAGATGAATCATGTGGGGGTACTCCGTTGGAAGAGGCGGTTCAACCAGGTCTGCTTGCATAGGCTCTGCGGGCAGCGGTCAGATTCATTGCTGTTATCTAGGGCGCGACGGGCGGGCAGGTCATCCCGCGCGTCCCGACGGTACACGAGCTGAGGCTCACGACGCGGTCGATCCCGCGCGTGGTGATGGCAAGCAGAAGCGGCGGGTCGGTGATGTCCGGAATATTGATGTCCTTGACCGTGATCTGGAAGCGATAGGAGCCGTTCGGGACTCCGCTGGTGCGCAACGGGGTGAAGAGCGCGCGTGCCGTCGTGTCCGCCTTGCGGCAGTCATAGCCGCCGTAGCGTTTCGTCAAGCATTCCCCCACGGCGAAGCTGATCGTCTCGTCGGTGGCGCTGGTGCCCTCGAGATGGATCCGCAAGCCCGCCAGCGGATCGAAGATGTCGGCGACACCGAGAACGCCGGTGGCGAAGCTGCCCGTTGCGACGAGCCGGCCGGGTCGCACCACCCAGGTGAAGCGTGCGACGAGCTTCGTCACGGTCAGCGCGGCTTCTTCCGGGTCGCAGTTGTCGGTGGTGCCGTCGCCGTCGAGGTCGCCGCCGGCACAGTTGCAGAAACCGTCGATGCAAAGATCAGCGCTCGTCGCGGGGTCACTGTCGTCGCAGGTCGCGCCGTCGTCCTCGTAGAGGTCGACCGGACATGCGGCTTGCGCCCCGTTGCAGGTCTCCGCGAGGTCGCACGGGTCGGCGGCAACGCGGCAGGAGGTGCCGTCCGCCGCGAGGGCGTCGGCCGGGCAGTCGATCGCCGTTCCATCGCAGGTCTCGGCCACGTCGCAGGTGCCCACGGAGGCACGGCACTCGGTGGCGGCAGGTGCGACGGCGTCGACGGGGCAGGCGGTGCTGATGCCGTCGCAGACCTCCTGGACGTCGCACACTCCTTCGCTTTTCCGGCAGATCTTGTCGGCGCGCCGGATCTCGTCCGCGGGGCATGCTGCGGCGGAACCGGTGCAGGAGTCCGGCAGGTCGCAGTCGCCGTTCTTGGCGCGGCAGAGAAAGGACGAGGGCTGGAACGAATCGTTCGGGCACTGCGCGCTCACGCCCGAGCACTCCTCGAACCGATCACAGTCGTCGGCTTCTTCGCGACATTCCGTCTCGAAGTCTTCAAAGACGTCTTCGGGACAATCGGCGACGTCGCCGTCGCATTCCTCCTCCAGGTCGCAGAGGCCGGCGGCGGGCCGGCAGATTGTGCCGAAGTCGAGTTCGTCGAGAGGACACTCCGCGTCGAGGCCGTCGCAAGTTTCGGCGAGGTCGCAGACGTCAACCGCAGCGCGGCAGACCGTCTCGTCGCCGCGCAGTTCGTCGGTGGGACACTCGTCGCTGGTGCCATCACAGACTTCGGCAATGTCGCAGATGCCGAGTGAGGGGTTGCAGACGGTGCCCGCGGTGATCTTGGCATCGGCGGGGCAGGCGGCCTGTGCACCCGTGCATTCCTCGGCCAGGTCGCAATCGTCCGCGGCTGCGCGGCACTCCGTGCCGGCGACTTCGAAGGTATTGGCGGGGCAGGTGATCGCGGTGCCGTCGCATTCATCGTCGACGTCGCAGTCGTCCGCGGCGTCGCGGCACACCGTGCCGCTGAGCGCGACTTCGTCGGCGGGGCAAGCCGCGTCGAGGCCGTCGCAGTTCTCGGCTTCGTCGCAGGGGCCCGCGGCCGCCCGGCACTCTGTGGTATCGGCGGCGACCTCGTCGAGCGGGCAGTCCGTGTCGACGCCGTCGCAAACGTCGGCGACATCGCACGATCCGGCAGCCACGCGGCAGACGGTCTCGCCGCCGCGCAGGGCATCGGCCGGACAATCATCGCTCGAGCCGCTGCAGGTTTCGGCCACGTCGCAAACGCCCAGGGCGGGACTGCAAACGGTTCCCGCTGTCGCCTTGGCATCGGCCGGGCACGCCGCCGAGAGGCCGGTGCATTCCTCGGCCAGGTCGCAATCGCCTGGGGCTGCGCGGCACTCCGTGCCGGCGACTTCGAAGGCATTGGCGGGGCAGGTGATCGCGATGCCGTTGCATTCATCGTCGACATCGCAGTCGTCCGCAGCCGGGCGACAGACCGTGCCGCTGAGCGCGATCTCGTTCGCCGGGCAAGCCGTGTCGAGGCCATCGCAGTTCTCGGGCTCGTCGCAGAGGCCCGCGGCAGGCCGGCACACAGTCGTGTCGGCGGCGACGGTGTCGAGTGGGCAGTCGGTGTCGGCGCCGTCGCAGACCTCGGCGACATCGCACGATCCGGCAGCAACGCGGCAGACGGTCTCGCCGCCGCGCAGGGCGTCGGCCGGACAAGCATTGCTCGAGCCGTTGCAGGTTTCGGCGATGTCGCAGGCGCCGAGGGCGGCATTGCAAATGGTTCCCGCCGTTGTCTTGACGTCGGCTGGGCACGTCGCCGCAAGCCCGGTGCAATCCTCGGCCAGGTCACAATCGCCCGCGGCCGCGCGGCACTCGGTGGCGGCGACTTCGAAGGCATTGGCCGGGCAGGTGCTCACGAGGCCGTCGCATTCCTCGGCGACGTCGCAGTTGCCGGCGCTGGCGCGACAGACGACGCCCATGGCTGCGACCTCGTTCGTCGGGCAAGCGGCATCGAGGCCATCGCAGGTCTCGACGGCGTCGCAGCTCGTGCTGGCGCTCCGGCATACGGTCCCGGCGCTGGCGAGAATATCCGCTGGGCAATTATTGCTTGAGCCGGTGCAGGTCTCGGCGGCGTCGCAGAGGTCGGACGCGGGGCGACAGCTCGTGCCGGCCGTGGCCTTCGCATCCGTGGGGCAGGCGGCCGCCGAGCCGCTGCAGTTGTCGGCAACGTCGCAGGCGCCGGCGCTGGCACGGCACTCGACGGACGCGGCGGCGAAGCCGTCGGTTGGGCACGACTTGCTCGCCCCGGTGCAGGTCTCCTGTACATCGCAGGCCTCGGTCGCGAGCCGGCAGACCTCGCCCGCGACCTGCACGATGTCGGACGGGCAGCTCGGGCCCGTGCCGCTGCATTCCTCGGCCAGGTCACAGGCTCCCAGGGCTGCGCGGCACACCGCTCCGGCAACCCGGTAGCTGTCGCTGGGGCAGGCTCCGGCGGCGCCACTGCAGGTTTCGGCGACATCACAGGTCCCGGCGCCGGTGCGACAGGTCGTTCCGGCGGACACAAAGCTGCAATCTGCAGCACAGCAGGAGGTCGCGCTGCCGTTGGAGGCGCCGAAGTCACAGCTCTCGCCGAAATCGACCACGCTGTCGCCGCAGACCTGGGCGCTCGCGACCAGCGGCGACCAGAGCAGTGCGAGCAGCGCGGCTGCCAGCATCGTGGGAGCGAGCCAAGCTCTTCGTCCGAATTGTCGAGCGTGACGATCGAGCATGAGGGTTCCCACGGGTGCGGCGTCGCACGCCACCTGCGACACGGATCCAGGAAGAGGCCAGCCCGGGGGTGACGCCCGGGGCGGACTGTCGTCGAGGTTAGCCGCAGTACGCTCGGACGGGCAAGCCTCTTTTCCCAAGAGATGGGACGATCGCGGGGCGACCTCGCCGATGCCATATGCCGCGCGGTGTCGGCGGAGCGGTCGCCGGGCCGTTCGGGCGCATCGATGGCCCGCAGCACCACCCGATGATGTTGGCGATGCTCGGAGGAGCGTTGGCGGGTCCGTCGAGGTCCGCGGCGCAGCCGGCTCCGCTGGTCCCGGTGAACGGAGGAGTGGGGCTGGGTCAGTCGAGCGCTTCGACCTTGGGCAGCACCTTGCGCTCGGCCACGATGCAGGCAGCGAAGGAGGGGCGGGCGTGGAGGCGGCTGAGATAGGCCGCGAGACCCGGCCAGCGCGTCGCGTCGACTCGAGCCCCGGCGTGCAGCAGGTTCACGAACTGGCTGGCAACGGCAATATCGGCGATCGAGTAAATCCCGTCGAGCAGGAACTCGCGCCCTTCGACCTCGCGCTCGAGGTAGTCGAAGTGGGGCGGCAGATCCTCGCTCAGCGTCTTGCGGGCCGTGGCGAGGTCGGGCTCCCGGCCGAAGAGGCGACTCAGGACGAGGGGGCGGAAGATGCCCGCGCCGATGCGCGCTGCGAGCTCCGAATCGGCGAACTCCTCGTACCAGAGGGCGCGCGCGTGGGACCAAGCGTCCTGTGGGTAGAGCGCGGGCGAGGGCTGCTTGCGCTCGAGGTACGCGCAGATCACCGACGAATCCGGCAGCGTGCCGGCCGGGCCTTCCGTGCCCACCGAGCGGTCGCGCAGGACCGGGATCCGCTTCGCTGGGTTGAGCTGGACGAACCAGTCCGGCGCCGGGAAGGGCATCACGGCCTCGATGTCGAAGGCGAGTCCTTTCTCGGCGAGGAAGACCTCGACCTTGCGCACGAAGGGTGAACCCTTGACCCCGTAGAGGAGAAGTTCCGCAGCCATGCCGTGCCCCCGTCGTGATGGCGGCCGCGCGGCTCGCGTCCGTCCCGGTAGGGGACGGCGGGCCGCTCGACCGCGTGTCGATGGCGTGGCTCCTAGAGATAGGGACGTGCCCTTGCCAGTCGGTCCCTCGGTCGCGCTGCGGCCCTCTGGCGCTCCTCGCTTGCCGCAAGGTGTAGGGCAGTACGATTCCCCTGCGCGGCGGCGACGAGCTTGCCGGACGGGGGCTCCTCGTTCGCGGCAAGGCGAAGGACGGCTCATCGCCTGCGCGGAGGCGACGAGCTTGCCGGACGGGGGCTCCTCGTTCGCGACAAGGCGCAAGCACAGCGCGTCGCCAGGGCGCGTCTCGCGCGGGCAGGGGTTCCTTCGTGGGCTTGTCTCAGGCGCCTGCGGTGGTGCCGTCCCCGAAGCCGCCGCGACGGCGGATCTCGGCCTCGAGCAGCCAGATGCGATCCTGGCCCCATACCGGGAAGTCGGATTCGGGATCAGGCCCGATCAGGCGGTAGCTCGGCACGCCCCAGAGCCCGAGTTCGAACATTTGCGCCCGGTTGGCTTCCAGCTCGGCGCGCCAACCCGCGTCGACGTCGAGGTGCGGGCCGGCCTCTTGCCAGTCGAGCCCGGCCGCGGTGACGACGTGGCGCAGGCCCTCGTCGGTGCCGCAATCGATGCCCTCGGCCCATGCGGCGCGGGCAAACGCGAGCAAGTACTCGGCAGCCCGGCCCCTCGCGCAGGCGAGCGGGTAGAGCGAAAAACCGCGCTCGACAGGCCGGCCGACCGGATCGGAGATGTGTCCGAAGGGGATGCCGGCGTCGTCCGCCTCGCGCTTGGTGTCGAGCACGATGTACATGCTCTTTTCCGCCGGGATGGGCAGACCGCGCATCACCATCGGCAGGACGGGCCTGAGTCTGAGTTCGATGCCGTAGCGCCGGGCCAGGGCGTAGGTCCGCTCCATCGCGATGTAGGTGTAGGGGCTGCGCAGTGAGGGGTAGAACTCGAGCGCCATGCCGGCGCCGTTGCCGCCGACGACCGGAGCCTGCGCATAGTCCGGACGCACGATCGTGGGACCAGCCCCGGCGCCCGCCCGCGCCAGGCCGAGATCGTGCAGGCGTCGTTCGAGATGATGCAGTCGATCGACACCCCAGTACCACTCGCCGCCGTAGTGGAAGGTGGCGCCAAGGTAGTGGCCGAGTCCCTTGCGCCGCTCGTCGCCGCGGCGGCAGGCACTTTCGATCTCGGCGGGAGTGGCGACGCCGAGCCCTTGCGGCGGGTGCTCGGCGAGCGCGTCGAGCCGTGTTTCGTCGAGACTCCAGAGAGCCGCGCCGATTTCGCCGGCGTGCTTGACCAGGGCTTCGGGCGAAGCCGCAGCGAGCAGGCTCGCCGCCCGCTTCAGTGCGCGTTCCGAGGGCTGGCGCGCCCGGTCGGCGAACTCGAGGCCGTAGTAAGGCGCGACCCGTGCCGCATCGAGGCGCGACCAGTTCTCGAGCCGCGCGCGCTCGGGGGCGGCGGCGTCGGGAGGCGGCCCGACGAGAAAGGGCTCGATCACGACGTCCCAGCGCGCGGCAAGCCGCGGCAGGATCTGGGCCGTGAGCTGGCTGTAGGGGTCGTCGAGCTGATGGAAGTAGAGAACGCGGTGCGGCTCGCCCCCGATCCGGCGCCTGACCTCGGCCGCGCCGCGCCGCACCGAGCGCAACGCGCCGCTGGTGACGGCCGAGGTGACCCAGGGCGTGATGGTTCGTGTGATCGACGACATGGAGGCCCTCCGGCTCGGCGGGCACATCTAGCAGGGACTTTGTCGGATGGCCGCACGGCGGTCGTCGCGCGGGCGCCGCCGCTGGAGCGAGATTCGCGTTACCCGCGCAAGGGTGCGCAGACCTCGGTGGCAAGCCATTCGAGTTGCTCGAGCCACTCCTCCAGCGTCGCGCAGTTGCGCAGCGGGGCGCTGGTCCAGGTGACGCCGGCCAGGGCGAGCGCGCCCAGCGCGTCGATTAACGCCTGCCGTCCGCGGGGCAGCCGCGCGCGACCGGTCCCGGCCTCGTCGGTCGGGCGGTGGTGTTCGTCGACCGCCGGTGAGGCCGCCGGCACCCAGACGTCGAAGGGTCGGGTGCCGCGGTGGGCGAACTCGGGCTGGTCGCGCAGCCAGGCCAGTTGTCCCGGCAATTCTTCATTCTTGACTAGCCAGGGGCACCAGCCGTCGCCGTGACGGGCGGCGCGGCGGAGCGCGTTGCGAGAATTGCCACCAACCCAGATCGGTGGGTGGGGTCGTTGCACCGGCCGGGGCTCGAAGGCGATGTCCGAGAACGTGCTCCACTGTCCGTGGAAGCTCGGTGCGTCCTCGGTCCAGCAGGCCTTGAGGACCGCGAGCGCCTCGTCGGTGCGGCGGCCACGCTCGGCGAACGGGATGCCGAGGGCTGCGAACTCACCCTCGGCATGGCCGGAACCGATCGAGAGCATGACGCGTCCGCCCGAGAGAAGGTCCAGCGTGGCGACCTGTTTCGCTAGATTGACGGGCTCATGATAAGGCAGCACCACCACGCCCGAATTGATGCGAACGCGCTCGGTCGCGCCGGCGATGAAGGCCATCGCCGTAAGCGCGTGCGGCCAGAAGGCGCCCATGATCGGGACCATCGCCGTGGGTATGACGATGTGTTCGGGGACATTGATCGCGTCGAAACCGAGTTCGTCGATGCGCCGCGCCATGCGGCGCATCTCGGCGGGGCCGATGCCCGCCTCCCACGGCTGCACCGTGGGCGGGAAGCGGGTCAAGCCAGGCATATTGACGGTAAACTTGAGCGGCATCGGCGTCTTCTCCTCGGGTGCTCTGGATCGGCGTGACGCGCGCCTTCTGCGTGATCACCGGAGCGGACGCAACCGGGGTGAGAAAGCACCGCAACGCCGCGTCTGCCTACCCCGTGTCCGGTCTGAACATCTCCGCGGCGCCCGGCCCGCGGGAAGGCCTCCACCGCGACGCTGTGCCCGGCCGGTGTTCGGCCTGAACATCGCCGTGGCATCCGGCCCGCGGGAAGGCCTCCACCGCAAGGCCGTGCTTTCGTCGGTGGCCGGCCTGGCGTAGGTTCGGCGCATCTTTCACCCCGCGCCGAGTCGGGCAGCCGGCTTGCGGGCCGCAGGAGTCGAACCATGACGACCGTCAGTGCCGTGCTCGAACTCGATCCTTTCGCCTGGACCTTCCACGACGACCCCTATCCGATCTACGCGCGCTTGCGGGCCGAGGCGCCGCTCTATCGCAACGAGCAGCGTGGCTTTTGGGCCCTCTCGCGTCACGCCGACGTGGCGGCGGCCTTTCGCGATTGGGAGCTCTTCTCGAGTGCCGGTGGCGTCGCGCTCGAGCATGGCGCCGAGGCCAGTGCCAGCGCGTCGTTTCTGGCGATGGATCCGCCGCGCCACGACCAACTGCGCGGCCTGGTCTCGCGGGCATTCACGCCACGGCGAGTGGCGGCGCTCGAGCCGCGCGTGCGACAACTCGCGCGCCACTATCTCGGCGGTCTGGCTCAGCGCGGTGGTGGCGATTTCGTCGATGATTTCGCTGCACGCCTGCCCATGGACGTGGTGAGCGAACTCTTGGGTGTACCGGTCGAGCAGCGCACCGAGTTGCGCGAGTGGGCCGACACCGTGCTGCACCGGCCCGAGGGCGTGGTCGGGATCCCGCCCGCGGCGCGTGTCGCGTCGGGCAAGATGGTGGCCTGCTTCGTCGAGCTGTTGCGAGAGCGCCGGCGGCAGCCCGGCACCGATCTGGTCTCGGCGCTGCTCGATGCCGAGGTCACGGGCGAGCGCCTTCCCGACGGCGAGATCCTCGCCTTCCTCTTTCTCATGATCATCGCCGGCAACGAGACCACGACCAAGCTGCTCGCCAACGCGATGTACTGGCTCTCGCGCAATCCCGAGCAGCGGGCGCTCGTCGAGAGCGACCCTGGGCTTGCCGCGCGCTGGGTCGAGGAGACGCTGCGTTACGACAACTCGACCCAGATCATGATCCGCACGCTCACCCGCGACCACGAACTCCACGGTCGACGGATGCCGGCCGGCGACAAGGTGGCGCTGCTGATCGGCTCGGCCAATCGCGACGAGCGCGTCTTTGCCGACCCCGACCGCTTCGACATTCTGCGCGACACGCGCGAGTCGCTCTCCTTCGGGGTCGGCATCCATTTCTGTCTGGGAGCATCGCTGGCGCGGCTCGAAGGTCGTGTTGCCCTCGAGGAGGTGCTGGCGCATCTGCCGCGCTGGACAATCGACGAATCAAGGCTGGTGCGCGTGCATTCCCCCAACGTTCGCGGCTTTGCCCGGATGCCGCTGCGTTGCGGTTGAGGGCAGCGCCCGCATCTCCCTCGGGCTTGCCCGTCGTCGGCACCAGGCGCACGGGCAAGGTACGCCGCTCGTTGCCGGCCCGCTTCGAGCGCGAGATCACGACGAACTTCTGGATGACCGAGCCGGTTGGTGCTGCGGGACGGGGGAGGCGCCCTGATCCCATCGATCGGCGTCAAGCCCAAGTAATAGAGCGAGCCGACGGGTGCTGCGGGCGAGCGGTTCAGGGCGCCAGGGTGAAGCGGGCGCAGAGCGGCGTCTCGGCCGACGAAGGGCCCACCTGGAGTTCGTACGCGCCGGGCTCGATGATCCGGCGCAGGCGAGCGTCGTGGAACGCCAGACGGTCGAGCGGCACGGTGAGCGTGACGCGCTTGCTCTGGCCCGGCTCCAGCGCGACGCGCGTGAAGGCGACGAGCCAGTGCAGGGGCCGCACCACGGTAGCAACCGGATCGTGGGCGTAGACCTGCGCCACCTCCTCGGCGGCGCGCGCGCCGGTGTTGCGCAGCGTGAAGGCGAGTTCGATCGCCCCCTCGGCCAGTGCCGCCTCCGGCGCCAGGCTCAGGTCTGCGTACTCGAAGTGGCCGTAGGTCAGGCCGTGGCCGAAGGGGAAGAGCGCGTCGGAACGCTGGTCGGTGTAGTCGCCGCTGAAGCCCGGCAGAAGCGTGTCGGTCCACGCGCGGTCGTAGTGCTGCGGCAACTGGCCGACCGAACGCGGCATCGACACCGGCAGGCGGCCCGAGGGCGACACCGCGCCGAACAGAATTCGCGCCAGCGCGGGGCCGCCCTCTTCGCCGGGCAGGAACGCCTCGACGATCGCGGGTACGTTCGCGCCGATCCACGGCAAGGCGAAGATCCGCCCACCGAGCAGCACGACGGCGGTAGGTGTGCCGGTGGCGACGATCTCCTCGATCAGGCGCTGCTGGTGGCCGGTCAATCCCAGGTCCGAGGCATCGCGGAACTCGCCACTGGTGCAGCCTTCGATGAGGCCCGAGCGCCCGCCGACGAAGACCAGCGCGACATCGGCGGCCCGCGCCAGGGCGACCGCCTCGGCCATGCCCGAATCGTCAAGATTGGTGATTCCGCAACCACGCGCGTGGCTCACCTTGCCGGTTGGGCCGACGAGTTCACGGATTGCCTGAAGTGGCGTCTTCATCGGCGGGAAGAAGGGCCCGGCGGCGAAGCTCGACTCCTCGGGGCGCGGCAGCAGCCCGGCCTCACCCGTGCGGCGGTAGAGGATCTCGAGGTGCGCCGGGTAGTGGTAGTCGCCCTCGAGCAGGCGCACGTCGTCGGCCGCCGGGCCGAGCACGGCGATGCGCTGGGTGCGCTCGGGATCGAGCGGCAGGAGGCCGCCCTCGTTGCGCAACAGCACGATCGAGCGCTCCGCCAGACGGCGCGCGAGCTGGCGCGCTTCGGGCGACTGGAAGACCTCGGGCGCGCGTTCCTCGTCGACGCAAGGGTTCTCGAAGAGGCCGAGCCGGAACTTGAGTGCCAGGTTGCGCCGCGCCGAGCGGTCGATCAGCTCGATCGAGATTCGACCGCTCTCGACCGCGCGGGTCAGATGTTTGTAGCAGGCGGAATCAGGCAGCTCGATGTCGAGACCCGCCTCGAGTGCCAGGACCGCTGCGTCCATGCGATCGGCGGCGATCCGGTGCGAGAGAATCAACAGGAGGGGTGTGAAGTAGTCCGCCACGACCAGACCCTCGAAGCCGAGTTCGTCGCGCAGCAGGTCGGTCAGGATCTCGCGCGAACCCCCGCAAGGCAACCCGTCGATGTCGTTATAGGAGTTCATCACGCAGGCGAGGCCGGCCTCGTGGATCGCAGCACGGAAGGGTTCGGCGAACGCGTTGCGCAGTTCGCGTGGTCCGAGGTGAACCGGCCGGTGGTTGTGACCGCCCTCGGAGAGGCCGTAGCCGATAAAGTGCTTGGCGGTGGCGGCGACACCGTGCCGGAGATCCGCGCCTTGCAGTCCGCGCACGAAAGCGACGCCGATCCGGCTCGCGAGCAAGGGGTCCTCGCCGTAGGTCTCCTCGACCCGGCCCCAGCGCGGATCGCGTGCGATGTCGAGTACGGGGGCGAGCGCCAGTCGGGCGCCGACGGCCCGCATCTGGTGGCGGATCAACTCGGCGCCGCGCTCGACCAGTTCGGGATCCCAGGTGCTGGCGAGCCCGATGCCGTGCGGCAGTTGGTCGGCATCGCGCGCCGTGAAGCCGCCGGTGGCTTCCTCGTGGATCAACGCCGGAATGCCGAGCCGGGTATGGTCGCGGAGCCAGCACTGCGCCTGGTTGGCAAGGGCGGCCAGCTCGCGCGGCCTGAGGCCGCTCGCGCCGGCGATCCGCGTGATCTGGCCCGCGCCGTGCGGCATCCTCTCGGCGGCGCGCGCCGCCGAGAAAGCATCGTTTTCGACGAGCTGAGTCGACCATGTGCCCCCGAGCTGGGCGACCTTCTCGGCCAGGGTCATCCGACCGAGCAGGTCCTCGATGCGTTGCTCGACGGAGCGGGCGGGATCACGGAAAGGGGCGTCGTTCATGCTCATGCGATCACTCCCTGCGCGACCAGAGCTGCGACCTCGGTGGCGCTGAAGCCGGCCTCGTCGAGGACGCCGGCGGTGTCGGCTCCGGGGTAGGCCGGCGAGTGGCCGGGCGCACCCGGCGTGCGCGAGAGGCGTGGCGCCGGGCGAAGTTCGGGCATCGGCTCGCGCGCCAGACAGGCGCCGCGCGCGACGTTGTGCGGGTGGTCGAGCGCCTCGGAGAAATCGAGCACCGGAGCGAAGCAGGCATCGCTGCCTTCGAGCAGGGCGGCCCACTCGTCGCGCGTCCGTAGCGGAAAAAGTTCGCCGAGGGCGTGGCGCAGCCCGGGCCAGCAAGCCTGATCGTGGTGGTCGGGAAAGCGTGCCGCGTCGAGGCCGATGCGAGCGCAGAGTTCACGGAAGAAGTGCGGCTCGATCGCCGCAATCGCGACCCAACCGCCGTCGCGCGTCGGGTACATCGCGTAGAAAGGCGCGCCGCCGTCGAAGAGATTCGTGCCGAGTGCGTTGCCGTGCATCCCCGAGGCGTGCATGGCGTAGAAGGGTGCCGCGAGCGACATCACGCCGTCGATCATCGCGACATCGACCACCTGGCCGAGCCCCGAGCGCTGCGCCTCGAACAGGGCGCACACCACGCCATAAGCCAGATGCAGACCGCCACCGGCGAAATCGCCGACGATATTGAGCACCGGTACCGGCGGGCCGCCGGCGGGGCCGATCGCGCGCGCGAAGCCGGTGAGCGCTTCGTAGTTGAGGGAGTGTCCGGCGGCGCGCGCGAGCGGACCCGTCTGACCGAAGCCGGTGAGGCGTGCGTAGACCAGGCGCGGGTTACGCCCGCAGGCCACGTCGGGCCCGAGGCCGAGGCGCTCGGTGACACCGGGCCGGAAGGATTCGAGGAAAGCGTCGGCGCGCTCGATCAGCCGCAGCACCGTCTCGACACCGGCCGGGTGTTTGAGGTCCACCGCGATCGACCGCCGGCCGCGGTCCCAAAAGCTGTGCGGCCGCGGCGTGCGCTCGGCGGGCACGTCCGCGAGCCGCTCGACCCGGATGATGTCCGCTCCCATGTCGGCAAGCTTGAGCGAGCCGAAGGGCAGTGCCCCGAGTCCAGCCAACTCGACGATCCGCACGCCCTCGAGCGGGCCGCGGCAGTCCTTCCTCGTTTCTCGATTCTGCCCGTCCATATGCTTGCTCTCCACTGGCCCCACTCGGCTCTGCTGCGCGCGCGACCTCCGCGTGCGGGTATCCCGCGCCGCCGGCCGCGCCGCAACGGCCCGGGCCTCGGCAAGCTCGATCGGCTGGCGCGCGAGACGGCCTTCCGGGCGGCCGCCGTTTCCGGACCCCCAGAAGGCAGAACCAGGCTCCTCCCCGGAGCGGCCAGCACGCACAACCCTGGAGCCGATCGGCGCGCAGGGCGGGGCGGCAAGACGAGCCCCGTCCTCGCTCCGCCGCAGCTTCCGGCAAGCTCGCTGCGCTGGTGTGCAAGGGCCTCGCCACGAGCGTTCCGAGGCGTGCTCGGCGGATCAATCAATATCGCCATCTACCCCAAACAGGGGACGCGCCGCCTGCTCGGAGTGTGCGAGGCTGCCGCAACGCCGTCGCATCGCACGGTGTTCGGATGGCGACCGCAAGGACAGTAATGAGAGGCCGGAAACGAACCCACTGTCTGCCGAGAAGAAAGGTTTGACGATGTCAACTCCCGCCAGAGACTCCAATACGCCGCGCCATCAACCCACACCCTTCCGCGGGCAGGCAGGCAGGTGGCTGCTCCTCGCTGCGTGGGCCTTGATTCCCAGGGCGGCACACGGCGTTTTACTGACGTTTGACTACACGGGAGCGGTACAGACCTGGACCGTGCCCGCCGGCGTAACCAACGTCGATGTGGATGTGCGTGGTGCGGCCGGCGGAGACGGCTATCCGGATCTTGCGAGATATCCCGCACGGGGCGGCCGCGGCGGCCGAGTGGTAGCCCGGCTCACGGTCACGCCCGGACAGACCTTTGACATCTTCGTTGGTGGTCGGGGTGCTCGGGGTGAAAGTGTCTCGCTCGCCCTCGGCGGTGCCGGAGGCTTCAACGGTGGCGGCAATGGCGGCACCCAAACCATCGATAGTGGGTTCCCCGGCTCGGGCGGCGGCGGAGCTTCGGACATTCGTCCGCACGGCGAGAGCGTCAGCACCCGCATTGTTGTCGCCGGTGGCGGCGGTGGTGCGAGTAGCTGGGGCCCAGCGGGCGCGGGAGGCGGTTTGGTCGGTGGCGATGGCACTGCTGAAGCCCCAACTTGCGACGACGTCGGGCGGGGTGGGAACCAGTCCGGGGGCGGAGCCGGCGGAGCCGCGCCCGGTTGTGCTGGACTCACCGAGTTCGGACAGGGTGGGAGCTTGGGGGTCGGCGGCAAGGGCGGGGGTGGTGGCCATGGAGCCGGTGGAGGCGGGGGGGGTGGGGGCTACTACGGTGGCGGTGGTGGGCAAGGCTCGGGCGGGTGGGGTGGTGCCGGCGGGGGCGGCTCAAGTCTGGTCCCGCCCTTCGCCCAGACCAATGCCGACTTCCAGGACGGAGATGGTCAAGTTATCTTGGGTTGGACCTCGATCGCCTGCGACAACGACGGCGTGCTCGACGCGGGCGAGGCGTGCGACCTCGGCACGCAGAATGGTGTGGCCGGAAGTTGCTGCAGCTCGACCTGTCAGTTCGTCAGCGTGGGCACGCAGTGCCGCGCCGCGGGCGGGGCCTGCGACGTGGCCGAGAGCTGCGACGGCGTGAGTGCCGCCTGTCCGAGCGATACCAAGGCCGCGAGCGGCGCGGCGTGCGGCGACGCGAGTGACGACGCCTGCACCGACCCCGATACCTGCGACGGGGCGGGCACCTGCGCCTCGAACCACGCGACCGCGGGCACCGCCTGCCCGAGCGACTCCGAGGTCTGCACGCGTGACATCTGCGACAACACGGGTACGTGTAGCCACCCGGCCGGGAACAGTGGCACCGAGTGTCGTGCCGCGAGCGGAGAATGCGACCTGGCCGAGCGCTGTGACGGCACGAAAGCCACGTGCCCGAGTGACACCAAGGCGGTGAGAGGCGCGGCGTGCGGTGACACGAGTGACGACACCTGCACCGACCCCGATACCTGCGACGGGGCGGGTACCTGTGAGCCCAACCACGCTGCCCCGGGCATGGCGTGCAGCAGCGACTCCAGAGTCTGTACGCTTGACGCCTGCGACGGCGCGGGCTCGTGCGCGCACCCCGCGGGCAACAACGGCACCGAGTGCCGCGCCGCGAGTGGGGCCTGCGACCTGGCCGAGCGCTGCGATGGCACGAACACGGCTTGCCCGAGCGACGCCGCCAAACCCAACGGCACGAGCTGCGACGATGGCAACGCCTGCAGCGGCGGGACGGTTTGCACGGCGGGCGAGTGCGGTGGCGGCACGACGGTCGACTGCGGCCCGTGCGAGCGCTGCACGGGTGCCGGCGGCTGTGAGGTGGCGCCGCGCGACAACTGCAAGGAGGTCGTGGGCGAGTGCACCTCGCGCTTGAAGATCTTCGACAACGTCGTCGACATTCGCGACAAGCTCGATTGGGAGTGGCGCTCGGGCGGGCACACGACGTGGACC
>SXGT01022381.1_pt1 | contig 22547 bp, 17 predicted proteins | sample 3176221 | NCBI WGS metagenome assembly SXGT01 (sample SAMN11356862, study PRJNA531348) | freshwater metagenome | isolation source: freshwater sample F1-120 | place: China: Fuxian Lake, Yuxi | collected 2017-12-25
GCCGCCCAGTTCCAGGCTCACGCGCTTGAGGTTCGATTCCGCCGACGCCTTTAGCAGCGCCCGCCCGGTGCGCGTACTGCCGGTGAAACTGATCTTATCGACGTCCATGTGGCGTGCGAGCGCCTCGCCCGCCGTATGCCCGTAGCCGGTGACGACGTTCAGCACACCTTCCGGGACGCCTGCTTCCATGGCATATTCGGCGAGCTTGAGCGCCGTAAGCGGCGTCATTTCCGATGGCTTCAGCACCACCGAGCAGCCGCATGCGAGCGCGGGCGCAACTTTCCACGTCGCGATCTGTAATGGATAATTCCAGGGCACCACCGCGCCCACCACTCCCACGGGCTCGCGCAGCGTGTAATTCAGGAAGCCGCCGTCCACGGGAATGGTTTCGCCGTAAATCTTCCGAACCCAGCCTGCGTAGTAGCGGAAAGCGTCGATCGCGGGACCCACGTCAGAACCGGCGGCCTCCCGAACCGTCTTGCCATTCTCAAGCGATTCGAGGACCGCCAGCTCTTCCGCGTTCTTCGCCAGGATCTCCGCCAGATTCCAAAGGATCTTCTCTTTCTTCGAAGGGTCGAGGGCGCGCCACGTTTTCTTCTCAAAGCTCGCGCGCGCCGCGGCGACGGCGCGGTCGACATCCGCCGCCTCGCCGTCCGGAACTGTAGTCAGCAACTCTCCGGTGGCCGGATTACGGACCTCAATCGACTTCCCGTTCGCCGAGTCCTCACCCTTTCCGTTGATGAACAATTGCCTTGGACCCAGCTTTTCCCGAACCACTTCCGCGACACTCATGAACCTGATTCTCCCGTTGCGGCGCGATGAGAAGTTCTGGAGCTCCACTCGGGTCCCCGGTATATGCGCCGCGCAATCAAAGCGTACAACAGCCCCAGCCCGGCGATCAAACCGGCCAGCGTCTTTCCGGCGAGCTCGTTTGGGGGCATCATTAGAACCACGGAAATGAAGCCCGCGTAAAGTATTGCCGCAAGATTAACCGCGCCACCGAACCGTCCCAGGCTCCACACGGCTTCAGTTGGCCAGGCAGAGCCGCGAAGCCGCGCTCTGTAGGCGAACACCACGGGAATCGTATAGGCGATGTACAGCGCGACGGTGCTGAGAGAGGTGACGATCGGCACCGCGCCCGTCCACAGCATCGCGCCCAGGGAAGCTCCCACGACCGCCCAGATGGCAGCGCCAGGCGTGCCATGCGCGGCACTCACGGCGCGTAGAGTTTCGGAAAACGGCGTGCCGTGGTCCCGCGCGAGAGCGAACAACGTACGCGACGCCGAGGTGATTGTCGAGAGCCCGCAAAACCACATTGCCATTGATGCCAACGCCGCCATCGCGTTTCCGGCCTTCGCCCCCAACGCCTGTTGCAGAATCGCGATTACCGCCGGTATCACGTTCCCCTCGGCGTCCTTCGCGCCCAGGACTTCGGGAATTCCGCGAATCGCGAGCGTCAACGAAATCACGAGCAGATATCCCACCACGCCAGATACGAGCACGGACAATACGATGCCCCAGGGAGCGCGCCGCCGCGGGTCCTCCGTCTCCTCGGCCATGTGCGCCGAAGCGTCGAAACCCGTATAGGTCCATTGCGCCTGAAGGAGTCCGAGCACGAACGCCCAGGGATACCAGCTTCGCCCGTTACTGTTCACGGCTTGAATAAGGAATGCCGCCGGTTGTTTCGGGGCCAGGAAGAAGACAGCCGCCACGACGGCGAGCACTCCCACGATGTGGACGGTCACACTGAGGTCGTTCAGGATAGCGACCAGCCGCACGCCGTAATGATTCAACGCGCCCTGCGTCACCAGCACGAACGCGAACATGGCGAGCAGCAACGAGTGGCTCGAAGGGAGTCCGAGAAAGGGGAGGACGAATTGCGCGCAACTGAAATTGATGCCCGCGATCGCGGCGATCAGACCGAAGACGTTGAGCCACGCGACAAACCACCCCCAACCTGGGCCGCCGAGGTCGGCGGTCCAATGGTACATCGCGCCCGCGGTCGGGTACGCCGATGTCAACTCCGCCATGCTCGCGGCAACAGTCAAAGTGAGAATCGTCGCGACAGGCCAGCCAAGGCTCATTTCGAGCGGGCCGCCCATTTCGAGTCCGTACCCGAACAGCGTGACCGCGCCCGTCAGAATGGAGATGATTGAGAACGAAAGGGCGAAATTCGAAAATCCGCCCATGCCGCGGAAGAGTTCCTGGGCATATCCGAAGCGCCCAAGATCCGCGCGGTCCCGATCAGCCTGCGGCATCGGCTGAGGGCCTCGCGGGAAATAACTGTCCGAAATCCTTAAGTGGGACGGAGGAGACGGTGGGGCGGAACATCGAGCTCAAAAATCTCCTGACGTGCGTGATGAAAAAGACAGGCGGCAAAAGACGAGCGCCTGCCTCTATGCGTGATAATCGCAACGGTTGTTTCATCACCGGAGCTAAAGCTCTACGTCCTCTCCCAACTGTTTCCCGATGGCCTCCTGGATCAGTTCCTTCAGCGTCTGGCCCGTGCTCGCGAGGACGAAAGCGTTCTCCACGATGTCCCAATCGAGCTTGTAGCTTTTCGAATGGGCCGAGACCCAAACCTGCCGCACTGGAGTGTTTGGGCTGACGACGAACTTCCCTGGCGGGCGCTCGAACTCAACCGAAAGCGCCCCGGCGTTGAAATCGACGTCGAAATCGACCTCCTCCGACAGTGCGATCAGCGCGCGGTTCAGCGCGGCGAGCGAGTCGTCCGCTCTCTTCCTAAAAAGCTGTTCGTCCATCATCTCAGTATTACAAGCCTCGAATGCTTGTCCCCACAAGCGCCAGCGTCAGCCCGATCATTACCACGACCGTGGTCCACGCAACCAGATTATATTTCTTCGAATTTACCCATTCTTGCATGAGATCGCGCTTATTGATCAGCAATATCATGAAGATCAGGACAACGGGCAAGAGCACGCCGTTGAGCACCTGGGAAAAAAGAATCATTTTCACGATGGGGAACCGCGGAATCAGCACCACTCCCGCACCCGCAGCGATGAGCAGCGTGTACAACCAGTAGAATATCGGCGCTTCGCCGAAGCGTTTGTTTACGCCGGATTCGAAGCCGAGTCCCTCGCACACCGAATACGCCGTGGACAGAGGCTGGATGCAGGCAGCAAACACCGACGCATTCAGCAACCCTCCCGCGAAGAGAAAGAACGCCCATTGCCCGAACGGCTTGAGCCCGGCCGCGGCTTGTGCCGAATCCTGAATATCTCTCGGGCCGAATTTCCAGATTGCGCCCGCACAGGCGACGATGATGAAGAACGCAATGACGGACGTCATGATGCAACCGACGATCACCTCAATACGCGACTCCAGATAATCCTTGGCCGAAATGCCCTTCTCCACGACGGCGGCCTGAAGATAGAACTGCATCCACGGCGCGATGGTTGTGCCCACCATGCCAATCAACATCGTGATATAAGCTCCGTCCAGCATGAGTACCGGCCGCACGCTGTAGAGCGCCGCGGCCTTCCAGTTCGGTTCGACCAGCACTCCGGAAATCACATAGGTCACATAAAACAGACACGCGAAAAGGAATATTTTCTCGACGCTCCGGTAGTTCCCTTTCACCACGAGCCACCAGATCCCCGCCGCTCCGAGCGGTACGGAAACATAGCGGCTCAACCCGACCAGTTCGAGCGCGCCCGCGATGCCCGCGAAATTGGCCATGATGTTCGTCAAATTCGCGAGCACCAGCATGATCATGACAAGAAACGTGACGCGCAGGCCGAACTCTTCGCGAATCAGATCCGACAGCCCTTTGCCGGTGACAGCTCCCATCCGGGAGCACATCTCCTGGGTGACGATCAAAGCAAGCGTGACAGGCAGCAGAGTCCAGAGGGGCAGATAACCCCAGCGCGCGCCGGCCTGGGAATAGGTGAAGATGCCGCCAGCGTCGTTGTCGACGACGGCGGTGATGAACCCCGGCCCGAGGACGGCAAGGAACACGGCGATGTGATGGCGGAAGCGTTTCAGCATCTGGCGTCTCGGACTAACGGTGACGCAGGACCGAGATGATGTCGTCGGCCGTAATCACGCCCGCGAGCCTGCCACTTTCATCGACCACGGCGAGGGCGAGCAGATTGTACTTGTCGAAGCGTTCGGTGACGCGATCCTGCTTTTCGTCCACGCGGGCGTGGATCAGCCGTTCGGAGATGAGGCCAACGAGGGGCGCGGACTCCGGTTGCCCGAAGAGCCGGCCGAGCGGCACGGCGCCACGCAGGACGCCGTCCGCGCTTGTGAGAAACAGCGTATTCAGACTTTCCAGCACGTCCGCGTCTTCCTGGGCGGCGACGCCATCAAGAGCCGCCCGCGCGTCGGCCACGGTCGCCTCTTCCGGAAGCGCCACATATTCGGTGTTCATCATGCCGCCCGCGGTGTCGTCTTCGAATTCGAGCAACTCGCGCACTTCAGATTTCCCGTCGCCTTCCATCTCTTCGAGAATCTCGTCGGAGGTCTCCTCGAGAAGCTCAGAAAGCGCGTCGGCAGCCTCGTCCGGCGCCATTTCCTCAAGGATGTCGGCGGCCTTTTCGGGTTCGAGCGATTCGAGGATACTGGCCTGCATCTTGGGCTCGACTTCGGACAGCGCGCCTGCAGCCACTTCACTATCCAGCGTTTCGAAAATGGCTTCGCGTTCGGCCGGACTCAGATCTTCGACGATGTCGGCAAGGTCCGCGGGATGCATGCTCTCCAGCATCTGATTCGAGATGTTGAGCCGCAGCCGGCGCTGGGGATCGGGTTCAACGATGTTGCAGAACTCCCAGCGGATGGAATTGGGCTGAATGGGCTGCTGCGCGCGGCGGATCCAGAGGGGCGGGATCACGCCCTGGCAAAGCCTGCGAAAGATGCTGCGAATGCCGACGTCGACTTCGAGCACCCACAGCGTGTCGCGGCCCTCCTCTTTTCGGATTTCGAAGGTCACGTCGTTGACACGCACGACCTTCCGCCCGTTCACGTCGATAATCTGCTGATCGAGCAGGTCGCGGCACATGCGCAGCATGTATTCGTCGTCGTGGTAGGGGGTGAGCTGTTCGCCGGAAAGACGGATGCCGTCGAGCGAGATGGAAGCGACCTGTTCGCCGCGGACGCTAAGCCATGCCCATCCACCGCCGACGAGAAACCTGTCAACGCGCGCGGGGTGAATGCTCGGCGTAATGGCGGCGTCCCTGACGCGGCCCATACGGCGGCCTTTGAGATCGAATACCGGCAGCCCCGTCAATTCGGTGAGAAAGAGAAGATTCTCCGCCATGAAAACACGCCTTGCGGACTACGTTCGGGCGCAGAGGACCTCAAGCGCGTCCCAAGGCTGTTCGTGCTTTCTGCCGAAGCGCTCTACATGAGTTTGCTGTCGCCTTTTTCTACTATGCCTGAAGAGGGCGGCCCGCCGCAAGGAAAAATGGGCGGAATCGCGGCGACCGCGGTTTTGTGATTCCGCCCGATGATCAACGGCGCCGCCGTCCGCCCCGGAACCTGGCCCATTGAACGCAACAGGAGTGGACCTTGCCAGCAGCAACTTCCCTCAGTTTGACGGGAACCCGAATGCGAGCGAGCCGCGCGCGGGGCGTCCGCCCAGATCCGGATCGTCCGGCGGATAGTGTTCCACTCAGCGGATCGCGCCTCGCAAATGTCCTGCCGGTTGCGGCGGCGCCGCAGTAGCTCAGCCGAAGGCTACTTCGCGGAGAACTTCTGCACGCGCCAGTTCTTGATCTCGGCCACGTAGATGGACCCTTCGGAATCCACCGCCATGTGGTGCGCGAAATCGAACTTCCCGGGCGACTTGCCGAAGCTGCCGAACGCGCCGAGAATCTTGCCGTCCATGCCGAGTTTCACCACACGGTTAGCGTGGCCGTCGCACATGTAGAGGGCGTCTTCTTTCTGGGCATACCAAAGGCCCCACGGATTCCCCACGTGATCCCATTTCCCGAGGAACTTCCCTTCCGCGGTAAAGATCTGGATGCGCGCATTGGTGCGGTCGGCGACATAGACCTTGCCGGACTTGTCGATGGCCACGTCGTGAGCGATGTCGAACTCGCCGTTGCCCGTGCCCTTCTTGCCCCAGTGACGGACGTAGCCGCCGTCTTTCGTGTATTGAACGACGCGCTGGTTGATGTAGCCGTCCGAGACGTAGAACCCGCCGTCCGGCCGGAACCGGATGCCGGTGGGCTCGTTGAACCCGTACTCGGTATCGTTGTCGCCGGGCCGCTTGTACGGCTGGGCGATCACCATGAGGAGCCGCCCGGCCGGGGTGAACTTCAGGACGCCGTGGCCCTTTACATCGACCAGCCAGACATTCGAGTCGTAATCGACGCCGATGCCGTGTGCCGCCACGACAGGCACGTCCTTCCACTCGCGGAGCATCCGCCCGCCGCGGTCGAACTGGAGTACCGGGTGCGCGCCGCGATTGAAGACCCACACCGAATCGTCTTTCGGGTCCACGGCGACACCGGTGCCTTCGCCAAAATTCCATTCGGCCGGAAGCTGCGGCCAGTTCGGCACCAGCTTATGGGGAAGCACCTTAACGCCGGAGAAGTCGGCGCCAACGGCCGCGGCGCACAATACAAGCGGGAGGGCAAATTGAAAGATCATTCCGTGAGAATATGTCAGCGGCGGGTGCATGTCAACCGCGACCCGAGCCACCTGTGATTTACACCGGACGTGTTGAAAGCCAGGAAGTCAGTCATGTTGCGTCTGCGGCTGCTAACGCCGTTCGCGCTGCGATGCGCCGCGCAGGATGTAAAGATTTCCTGGGCCGGTCAGTCCGGCTATATTATCCAGTCGCCGGCGGCCCCCAAATGCGGGAGCTACCCAGGTGGGCGTCCATGCCGCTGTGGTCGTCGTGGTTGTGGAAGAGGGTGACAACGCTTGCCTGCATGGTGGGGGCCAGAAAGCCCCGGGCGGCGCCGGGGCAATTCCCGGATCTAACCCAACAGCGGGGCGATCTTCTCCGCGTCGTTCGGTACAACCGTGGGTGCGTTGCCGAAGGTGGCCCGAATGGCGGCTCCGTGCGGCCCCTCAAGTTGTCCGGTGTGATAGCGGTAGATATAATCCGGGTCCTTCAGAACATTTCCCGTCAACACCGCTACAACGTCCGCGCTCCTGTCGACAACCCCGGCCGCCGTCAATTTGCGGATGCCCGCGAGGGTCGCCGCCGAGGCCGGCTCACAGCCGATACCGGAATACCCGATCACCGCTTTCGCGTCCGCAATTTCCTGTTCGGTCACCCTTTCGACGACGCCCGCCGATGAGGTGACCTCGTGGATAGCTTTCGGCCATGACACCGGATCGCCAATCTTGATGGCCGTCGCGAGCGTCTCAGGATGTCCGACCGGAACAAGCGGCGATCCCGCGGGCTGGCGCGCCAGGTCGTAGAATGGCGCGGAGCCATCGGCTTGGACAACGGCAAGCCTTGGGATACGATCGATGAACCCTTGATCGCGCAATTCGCGCAGGGCCTTGCCAAAGGCGGACGTGTTTCCAAGGTTGCCGCCGGGCAGAACGATCCAATCCGGCGGGTTCCAGTCACGCTGATCCATCATCTCGATCACGATCGTTTTCTGTCCTTCAATGCGGAACGGGTTGATCGAGTTCAACAGGTATATGCCGAGCCGGCCGGCGAGTACGCGCACCAGAGCCAGGATCTGATCGAAGTTCGCCTCCACCTGTAGAGTGCGCGCACCATATTCGAGCGCCTGCGCCAATTTTCCGTAGGAGATGTTGCCGTTCGGGATGAAGATAATGGGGTCGAGTCCGGCGGCGCTCGAATAGGCGGCCATGGAGGCGGACGTGTTGCCGGTTGAAACGCACGCCACCCGCTTCATGCCCAGCCGCAGCGCCTGCGCCACGCCGCAGGTCATGCCATTGTCTTTGAAAGATCCGGTCGGGTTAAAGCCCTGGTGCTTGAACACGAGCCGGTCAAGGCCCGCGTACGCAGCCGCCTTCGGCGCGGGGAGGAGGGGAGTGTTCCCCTCCCGCAGCGTAACGATGTGGGCGTCACTGTCCAGAAACGGTATCAATTCCCGGTAGCGCCAGACACCGCTTTGGTCGATCGCGGCATTGCTCATCCGCCGCGCGCGCCAAGTCCGCTTCAGAGCTACCGGATCAATCGCGTTTGAGTAGGCTGCTTCAAGCAGGCCGCCGCACTTTGGACAGTTATAGATGGGCTCGGTGACCGCAAAACGCATGCGGCAGCGAGGCTCGAAACAGACGAGTTCAGATGCCATTTAGCCCGTCGTGTCTACTGGCGTACCTGCAATACCGTGGAGTTCGCGGTCACACCCTTCTGAGTGATGACGACCGGCAGATCACCCGTACGCGACCCGGGCGGCACGCGGAAGTTGATCTGATAAAGACCGACCGCGCCGGGCGTCAGACCCGCGAAGAAGATCTCCGCGTCCCTGCCGTCAACAGTCACTGTCACCGGCGAAACGACGGTTGCCAGCGGCGGCGTTGAAGGCGACGCCGTACCCGAGGGGACCTTGGGGTTTGTTTCGCCCAGACCAATAAGGTAAACGACGATCGGTTCGTTCGATCTCGCGGGGTTGTTTGAGTCGATCAAACTGAAATCGCCATGTTGCCCTATGATACGCCCATTGGCAAAAGCCGCGACTCCGGGCTGCACGGAAGAAAGCGAGATCGCCTCGGGAGACGTCAGCGCGCCATCCACAGTAACAAGGACCTGATACTCTTTGTCCGGCGCCAGTTCCGACGGAATTTGAGCGTTGATCTGGCCGCTGCTGACAAAGTAGAGAGGGGCTTCGAGACCGCCAATCAAAACGGTGGTTCCCTTGAAGGAAGTGGGTAGCGGGACCGAAGCGGGAGATTCGGCCGAACTCGCGAGTTCAGAACCAAAGATCGCAGCCACGGTTCCAGGCGCGAGCGCGGCTCCAACCTTCGCGTTGAGATTGCTAACCGTTCCGTTCGGCGTGAGGACCGGCGCCTTGTTCGGGTTGACCCCGCCGGAAATCACCGCCGTCGCCGGGGCAAGTCCCGGGGTGGACGCCGTGGACGTAACGGTCATCTTCGCGGCAGCTTTGGTCGGAGTCCAGGTGGCGGTGTACGTTCCATTCCGCGCGTCGCTCGATTGGAGTGCGATCGGCGCGTCGCCGTTCGTGAAGGACGCCACCACCTGAGCCGCTGCCGCAGCGTCGCCGCAATCGTCGAATACGCGCACCTGCACCTGCGTCGGCCACGCTACCAGACTCGAAAAATTGCCGGGAACGTTACTCACAGCCACAAGCTTAGCGGGAGTACAACCGGCCGCCCTTGGACCGGACGCGCCGGTTTCCCGGACCGCGAAGGCCGCCGCTGGGGGTCTCGGTACAACGATAAGAATTACGTTGATTGACCGCAAAGATCCGCCCAAAGAAATGTTCACTTCGCCCGTGAACACTCCGCGCTCTAACCGAGTCGCGTTCGCGCTAACGGTAAGCGTGACGGGGCTTCCCACAGATATGTTACCGGAGGCGGGGCTCGCGGAAAGCCACGCCGCGCCGTCGGCAGTGGAAACGGAAGCCGAATAGGGTACCGGCGTGAGGCTCCCCGTGGTCAGGCGGGCCCGCTGATCCCTTGCCGACGCTCCTGTCTGCGCGACAAAAACCATTCCACCATTTTCGAGTACGGGAACGTTAGGCGCATCGATCGGAACGACATTAAATACTATGGTAAAAGTTTGTGGGGAATTCGTAGCTTCGGGCGCGGTTACCCTTACGCGTCCGTAGACCGCCCCGGAAGGCAGTCCGGCCGGATTCGCCAAAACGGTAAGCGTTCCGACCGTGGTGGCGTTCGCGATTCCCGTAGATGGCCCGCTGAACGAGAAGACGCCGGCAGGTCCGGAAATGAATTCCGCAGTCCAGTTCAGCGTTCCCTCCCCTACGTTCTGAATCGCAATGGTATTTTGGAGCGTAACAGGGCTACTTCGCTTCGCTTCGAACAAAATGCCCCTTTGACTCAGAGCCAGTCTTCCGCCCGGCGCCGTCACCACGAGATTGACGGCCACATCGCAGTTCGGTTCGACGCACGCAGGGGAGGCGATCCGCACAACATCGCGGTAAACGCCAACGGCAAGACCCGCCGGAACCACCGTAACGTCGAGCGTCGCGGGTTGGCCGATAACCGTCCGGCCGCTCGCCGCCGACAACCGCAGCCACGGGCTTGCTCCTACAACGGAAGCGGTGAAGTTCTGAGGGCCACGACCGCCCAAGTTACGAACGAGGATCGTCTGCGGCGGAGGAGGAGCGGGCGCGCCAATGCGAGTGGAAAACTTCAGCAGATTCGGAGAAACGCCGATGGCCGGCGGGACATCGCTCACCGTGAAGCTAACCTGAATCTGGAGCGTACCGGCCGGACCCACCACGGAGATGATGGCTTTGTAAGGCGAGCCTGCCGCACTAGGCGCGAGACCCGCCTGATCCGCGAAGACGGCAAAGCCGCCCGGGGTCACGCCGGCAGCGGGCCTGACGGTGAGCCAAGCCGCGCCGTCCGTGCGAACCGTGTAGGGCAGGCGGAGATCTTCAGCCGCCACCAGCACGCGTTGGGGGGGGGGCGGGTCGCCATTAACGATCCCTTCGAAACTTAAACTGGCTTCGGACACGGCGAGGGCCGCCGGTAGCCGGACGGAAAGCGCGAAAGTCTTCAGTCCAATTCCCTGCCCTCCATCGGATACCTGGATGGAGAAGTTAAAGTCGCCAGTCGCGGTGGGAGTTCCGGCGAGCACGCCGGCCGCGGTCAGTGTGAGGCCGGCGGGCAGGACAGATCCCGTCGCCAAAACGAACCGGTATGGCGCCACGCCGCCTGTGACGGCGAACGTTACGGGCGCGTATGCCAGGTTCTGAACTGCCGGCGGCAAGGGGGAAGCGTTCGTGATTGTTATCAGAGTGCCGATCAGGAATGGCACGCTGTTTGAAGTCACGTTATCGGCCCCGACGGCGGTGTTTACCACCGTAATGGACGCCGTCCCCGGGCGGGCGGTGAACGCGGCCGGAATTACAGCCCGCAGGCTGGTGTCGCTGAGAAAGGTACTGACCAGGGCTGTGCTGTTGAACCGGACCTGGGATCCGACGGCTGCAATGCCGCCGCCGGTGTTCGGCAAAAAACCGGTACCAGTAATGTTGATTACGAGATCGGGCCCGCCGATAGCGACTTGTGAAGGAGTAACAGCGGTAATCACCGGCACCGGCGTTTGCGCGCTAATCGACATTGCGATCGCGAACGGAAGTACGGAGTTGAGGAACGTCCTGGCAGCTTTGCCCATGCTTTATTCTACGTCAATGCCTGCGAATGGGCAGCCTAGGGAGGTCCCTACTTGTGAAGCGAGGCGACAGGATGAGTCTTCGGCGAAACAAGCGCCCCGAGCGCTCATGAAAGATTCAGAGCCTGGATCAAAAGAACCCGTCAGCAGCGAAGTAACTCGAAAGTGCGCCCACAAGACGTTCCGCCCTGTCAGCGCAGCGAAATCGCCGGGCAATATTCGCCCTTGAACTCTCTCCGCCACCAATCTCCGCGCGCGGTTGCGCGATCGGTGAACTTGTATTCGTACAGGCGCGCCCGGACATACCTGGGCGGCGCCTCCGGGAACGGGTTCGTGCGAAGCAGCGACAACACCTCGGGCGACCCTTCGAGCAACCTCTCAAGGAACGACACGAACCAACGATTCTGCCGCACCGTCCCAAGCGCGGCAAACCACATCTGCCAGTCGAGCCGAGGCTGATGCGGCGCAACCACGGACGGTGGGCGCCGCACGTCGCCGGGCTTGTGCCGGAATTCATAGGCGACCCATTGCTCACCGTCGCGACTGCCTTCCACCACGATCTCCGGACGTGTCACGGTCATCACGGCGAAGAGTCCATAGCTATTGAACAATTGGAACCGTCCGAACGAGGGGACAAAGAGCGAGACCGCCAGGATCGCAGCCGGAGCGAAGCTGAGAACCCTGAGGCTCGAAGAGGGTTCGACCGGCTTGCCGAACACGCCATCATCAAGGAGCGTCAAACACAGCGCAAGCGTCAGGAGGTTAAAGAAGGTGTAATTGCCGGTGGCGAGGATTACGACCTGCAGCCCAGCGAATCCGGCGGCGGCGGCGAACCGGAAAGGGCGCGGAGCGAGGATCAGCAGCGGCAAGACGAGTTCGACACCGAACATGGCGACGGTCGAAGCCTTGAGCGCCAAGGGAGGTAAGTGGTGCGCGTACCAGGCGAGCGGCGTGGGCAGAGGTTGTGTTTCGAAGTGATACTGAAGCGCCGTGAGGCCGCTCCAGGCATCGTCGCCACTCGTCAGCTTGACCAGGCCCGACAGGAACATGAGGCGTCCGATCAACAAGCGGAAAAGCCACGTGACGGCGGCTTGGGGCTCGCTCGTCGCGGCCCACCAAATAGCAAGGAAACCCGCTTCGAGCAAGAGCGCGTCCCACTGGAACATTAGAAAGTCGCGTCCGATGTTCGAGAGCGACAGATACAGAAGCCATAGCGCGAAGAAGACGGGCCAGCGCAGCGGAGCTACGCCGGCCACAACGCCGAGAATGGCGCCAGCGAGGCACATGCCCATAAGGGCCGCGTCTCCGGCGTCAAGCCAGGCAAGGGTTGGAAGCAGCAAGAAACGTTCCGGGCCGTAGCTCTGAGCCACGGCCTGGAGGAAATCGGCCGCCGGAAGGATTCCGCTCCGCCCGATGAGGCCCTTCACCTGTAGGCCGAGCGATAGAAATGCGACGCAGTAAACGACCCCCAGGCAGCGTAAGAAGAGGGCCCGCGTAAACCGCATTGGCTAACGGCAGCCGGACGAGCCGGAACTACATGCCTTTGGCGCGCGCCTGAAAGGCCGCCGCCGCGCCCCGGCTCCGGCTGTCAAGCCACTCCAGATACGCGTCGGCGACCTTCTCCATGTTCGCCGCGAGGGCCTGATAGTTCATGGCGGCGCGGATTTGCGGCGTCAGTTCGCGAATCTTTTCGTAGGTGAAGGCCAGCTCTCCGGTGCTTTGGAAAAGCAAGTCGGCGTTCAGCACTCCGGCCGTCACAAACGACGCCACCATGTCCCAGTAGCCGACCGTCATTCTGAAGTAGGCATGCTCCGTAGAACCGGGCGGACAAATCTGGTTCATCTCCTCCAGCGTTGAAGCTTTGAATTTGCCTGTCATGAATGCACGGGCCTCCCGAAGCTTCTCTTCGCGCCTGACCTCGAACAACTTCAAAATCAGGTTTACATCGTCGTAGGTTGCTTGTGTCGCCATATGACTATTCCCCTTTATAAAGAACTCTCAACTCGCCGGCCGGAATCTCCAGGGGCGATGAGAGCCGCCACAGATCGATACCAGGCTTGTAGTTGCGGTCAAGAAAAAACGAGCGGGTCACGGCTTCCAGGCGGCATGAGCCCGAGGCCGCATCCGCCTTGCCAGGTCTGGTGTCCTTCACGAAAAGGCACTCGACGCCGATCGCGCCAATGCGGTCCGGCGCGGTTCCCGGAGGCAGTTCGACGGTGGTGCGGAACCAGCCGTCTCTCGAGATCGCGAAATCGGTGCGGCCCAGATGCGAACTCCTCCAGACGTCCTCGCCCGTCCTCCTGATACGCACCGCGAGAGCCGCGTCGCGGCCAACTGCGTGAGCCTCGATGTAAAAATAATTCCTGACATCGCTGATCTTTTCGCCGTCAACGACCCCGAACGGCCTCACCTTTCCCTCGCGCTCAAGCTCCTGTGCCATGACGCGATACGTGACGGCCTGCTCGTCCATGATCGATTCGCGCGAGCGCTGCGAAAGGTCTACTAATCGCGGCGCCAATTGGAAGCGGACGGAGGAAGTACCTTCGTCAGACACCATGTTGTTCTGCGTGGAGGGAATCAGCAGCGGGTGCCGCCCGTCGGCATACATACCGCGAAACGGAGCTTCTTTGTGGTCCCTCGTCTGCATGGTCGCTTCACCGGTATCGAGCCAGTAGCGGTAGAGGTACTCGATGTCGGTGGTACGGCCCCATCGCGCCATGAGAGCGCGGGTCGAAGTGCCTCCGTCCTCGTTTGAAAAAATCACCGTGTACTGTAGCAACGGCCGCCCGTTTTCGGTAATTTTCTCGCAATAGGCGGAAAGCGGGATGTCGCTAAACCTGCCGATCGTGCTCGGCCTTGCGTAAAGAACCGGCGCGTGAGCCAGCGCAGAGGAATAGGGGTCCCGGTCCGGGATTTCGCGAAATCTCACGGCCTGAATTTTGAGGCCCGAACCTTGTGCCGAATGCACATCGTTCCGTTCCACGCGCAGGCGGTGGGGTCCCCGCGGCAATCGTCCCAAAAACACCGCATAAGAATGCGGCGTCTCCCCAGCGAACGTCATCACGTGTTGGGGCGGCTTTGAATCGACCGTGAGGTTTACGAGCGCGGCCTCCCGGCCTGGCTTCGACCAGTCCGAACCCGGGGAGGAAAGTTCAAGGTCCACAATCACCTCCCCGCCTTGTCTGACAACAAAGCGGAAATCCTGCGGTTCGGAGGCGAGCAGGCCGGCAGCTGACGCAAACAGCGCGGGGACGAGGCGTCCTAGAAGTGCATTCCGCCGCCGCAAATCAGCACCTCGCCAGTAACATAATCGGAAAGCGGTGAGCAGAAAAACAAAACCGCTCCCGCCGCCTCCTCCACGGAACCCGCGCGGCCGAGCGGGCACGCCACCTTCACGGCCTCAATGACCTGCGGCTGCACCCCCACGGCGATCTCGCGTCCTTGGATTTGGATAGATGCGCCGGCTCCGGTGAGCGGCTGCGTCAGCCGCGTTTGAATCATGCCGAATCCGACGCAGTTCACGTTTACGTTGTGACGGCCCCACTCCTTCGATAGCGTCTTCGTGAGTCCGATCACACCGGCCTTTCCCGATGAATACCCTGCTTGCCCGGGGTTGCCTCCCGCAGATATCGAAGTAATGTTCACCACCTTGCGCATCACGCGTGCACCGGCCGCGGCTTCCCGCTTTGCCGCGTCCCGCAAGTGCCCCGACGCCGCTCTGAGGATCCGGAACGGAGCCGTCAAATGCACGTCGAGCATGGCCTGAAACTGCTCGTCGCTCGTCTTCTGGATGACGTTGTCCCAGGTGTAACCGGCGTTATTTACGATGATGTCCAATCCGCCGAAGCGGGCGATGGTGGCGTCGACCAACCGCTGAGGAAACTCCGGATTCGTCACGTCGCCTGCCAGACAGGCTGAGCCAGGCACCGTAGCGGACGCCTCGGCGGCGGGCTCGGCATCGAGGTCGTTGATCATGACGGAAGCGCCCTCGGCGGCCAAAGCTTGGGCAATGGCGCGCCCGATCCCCCGGCCCGATCCCGTAACGAGGGCGACTTTCGCTTCAAGAGAAAATGGCATCAATCCCCGGAGTGTATTCTATCGCAGTTGCTTCGCTGCCCGGGGAGTAAAGAGGTACAGGGGTGCGCGACCGGCGCCAGGGGTGAAAATACTTGATGAGGCGTATAGGAACTACGACCGGAGTTGATCCACTTATGTTGGCTCGATTTCTTTCGTCATCAGTATCGAGTGCCAGTGGTGTAATTCATCGGTAAGCACGCCAGTAGTAGCGAGTGTGAGCCGCGTCAGATCCGCGCTGTTCCAAGCGGGTCGCGCAAACCGTAATTCGCGACCGCTCCCCACGCCGGCACTCATCAACTCGAACTTGTGCGCGATTCTTGTCAACGCCGCAATTTGGCCGCCGTATCGCAAGGCGATCTGGTTATACTCGCTCTGGCTGCGGATTGCGGCGAACGCGCCGGCCCAGGCCGGTAGACCAGCTCCCAGGGCAATTGCTATCCGGTGCATCGATTCTGCGAGTTGGTGATCAGGGCGGGTTACGCCCGCTGCTTTTAGCGCCGCAAAAATGATGCGGTGCATCCATTCGTACCCTGGCGCGGCTTGCAGCAAATGCGATTCATGCAACCCGTGGAAGACCAAATAACTCAATGTGCCGAAAAAGGCCCATGCGATAAAGCGCCGTCCGAGCGTTTCAAGTACGTGTTCAGCGTAAGAAAGCTCTTCTATCTCCCCCTTGTAATAGCGGATCTGATCGCGAACCAAGCCCGACAGAACCAGATCTCGTACGGCGTTAAGATGGTCTCTGCCCATGCGAACCTCGGGCAAGCCCCCCTGCCGCAACACAGCGCGGGTGTACCAATTTTCCCAAACAGCCTGGTCGTGAAATGGGGAACCGTGAGCCGGCACTTGCAAACGAATCGTCTGGCCGAGCAGCGCCAGCCATGCCGCTGCATTCAAATGCCTTTCGAGCCTTCGGTAGTTCAACCACCTTTCATTCCAGCCATAGTGAGCGGCGCGGAAAAATATCGCCAGTACGATCGCCAGTGCGAATAGCTCGGCCGTCTTTGCCACGACACTCAATCCGGGGAACAGCACGTTAAGGAGCGCGAACGATACTGCCGTCGCTCCCAGCACGGCGGAAGCCGCGAACGCACCGCGGTACATTTCGCCATACGCACTCGCGCGGTGGTCGGCCCACACCGCGAACTCTTTGAAATTCCTGTCGATTTGTCTCTTGGACGCGTCCGCGCCGCGCGGCGGACACTCCGGCGACTCCGTGGACGCCCAGCGCTCTTCCCAATACTTTCGGTTCCTCTCCTCATCAAGCCGCCCGCGGTACCGCCGCTCGAATCCACGGGAGTCGGGCAACGGACCATGGGTCTTCGGTCGCCGGCCTAACCGGCGCAACGCACCCCTGACCGCGCCAAATCGCCCATGCTGTCGCGGCCGTTGCCCCTCCGGTAGCAGGAGCAGGTGCCGGAGTATTGTCTGAACGGAGCAGTGAACGCCTCCAGGTACCTCCGCCGAGAAAACTGGTTCTCGCATTTCTTTGCCGTCGTGATGCCACAATATTTCCGCTTCCTCCGGTTCCTCGATGGGGATCAAGATCAAGGGGGTTTCCGCCCGCAGGGCGTGCCGCGCTAGCCACAAAGTGCCTCCGCGCTGAGTTCCCGCCCCGTCGCTTAGGATGACGACGAGAACGTCTGAATTCGCCAGAACGACCCTGGCTGCGTTGGCATAGGCACGCGTCCTTTCAGTTTCCCCGTCTTCGCCACCGGCGGACAGGACGCCATCCAGTTCGAATACGATCTCCTTCTTTTCCATGAGTGCGTCGAATCTGCGCCCTGAATCCACGGAAACATGGTGCGGTGCGTTAGCGGTGATATCTTTTCGGAACTCCGCCCGCGGGGCGGGAAGTACGACCTGAAGGGCGTATCCCAACCCGGATGCGATTTCCGCGGCCAATTGATCCGCGCCCGCGGCCAGCGACGTGATCAAGCGGAAGCACGGTTCTGGCTGCTCCTTTCGCTTGCCGCGGAAACAAGACTCGTACTCCCCTTTCAGGCTGTTACACGCATCCACGATGCCCGCAAGCACACTCCTGGTTGCTTTGCCAATTCGCGCTTCGTGGGGGCGCAGATCGAGGTGCCCAGCCACCCCTACCCGAATCGTGAGCCGTGGTTGCGGGGTTGGGTTCTCCTCTTTCGCCGTGCCGAACAGCGTCGCCGCGGGGTTGAGTGCCGCCGCCGAATTCCATGCGAAGCTCTTCAGGTTGCGCCAAGCCAGACTCTGCATGCGGGTCAGGATACCTTTCCACGCCGCCCTAAGTAGAGGCGTGTTTTTTTGCTGGGTCGCCGAGTTGGCGCTTACGCCGCGCGCCGGAACGCGCCCAACGCAACTTGCGTGACGCGGTCGTCGCACTCGATCCAACGCACGCCGTTCCACTCCTTGCTCTGAATAATCCATTCCCCGCCCTCATAGGACGCGTGAAACGTGTCGTCGCAACCCGGAACAACCCACTCAACGTCTATTGGAGAGGCCCTGAAGACGCGCATTCCTGCGCCGTGCAGCAGTTTTAACATTTCGAATGAATCAGCGCTCCAGGATACTCCATCTTGAGATCTGCCTTCAATCGTCCATCTCCTGCCGGTGCGGGTCACACATCTGCTCCAGCGAAAGCTATGCTGCTGCGATTCCGACGGGTGGCGCGGGTAATACTGCTTCAAGCCTTCTTGATCCGGGCCGTGTTGATTCAAAGTAGGTTGGGTCATACGCCAAACAAGAGCAATATCCATTCCGTTCGAGCGCACCGCCTAAGCACTTGATTTTGCCTCGCGAAGCCGTTACTCCGCCCGCCGCCATGTAGGCATCATGCAACAGCTCCGTCGTGAGCACGCTACTCCTGAATTCGCGCCCGCTCCAGGTGCTTGTAAAGGTTCGTACGGTCGATTCCCGCCAGTTCCGCCGCTCTGGATTTGTTCCCGTTCGCCCGTCTTAGCAGCCGCCGGAAATACCGGCGGTCGAATTCCGTTACGGCCTCGCGATACGGTGATTCCAGCACCTGCTCGAACCGTCCATCCGTGGCGCGATCCAGCACCAGATCCTCCGCGAGAATCGTCTCCGACTCGGCGTAGATAACCACAGCCGCCTCAATCACGTTTCGCAGTTCACGGACGTTCCCGGGCCAGTTGTACTGTTTCAACTTCTCCAGCGCTTTGCGGTCGAATCCCTTGATCCGACGCTTCTGCTTGCGATTCAATTCGGAAAGAAGATGGTTCGCGATCGGCTCAATGTCCTCCGGCCTTTCACGAAGTGGGGGTACCTGGATGCGCAGCACGCTCAGCCGGTAATACAGGTCCGCGCGAAAGCCGCCTTCATCAGTCGCCTGTTTTAGGTCCTTGTTGGTGGCCGCGATCAGCCGGACATCCACGGGTCGCGTCCGCGTGTCTCCAATTCGCGTCACCGTCCGCTCCTCCAGCACGCGCAACAGCCTCATCTGAACCTCCGGCGTGGCTTCGCCGATCTCGTCCAGGAACAGCGTGCTGCCATGGGCGATCTCAAACAGTCCGGGACGGTCCGCGTCGGAGCCCGTGTACGCTCCTTTCTTGGAGCCGAAAAGGGTCGACTCGATCAACGTTTGCGTCACCGATCCGAAATTCTCCGCCACCATCTCGCGGTGTTTGCGGGGGCTCGCGGCGTGGATCGCCCGCGCCACCAGTTCCTTTCCCGTGCCCGACTCGCCCTCGATCAACACCGTGGAGTCCGTGGCAGCGATTCGCCGTATCGTTGCAATCAATTTCTGTATCGCCAAGCTCTGACCTACGATCTCCGTCATCCCGGCGTCGCGTGCCGCATACCAACGGTGGCGCCGGGCCTCCCGAACCAGGGCTGTATCCTGCAGGGTTCTGCGTACCGCCTCCAGGAGTTCGTCACCGGTGAACGGCTTCGGAAGCATGTCCGTCACGCCGGCGCGCATGGCCTTGAGAGCCATCTCGAGGTCTGCGTGCCCGCTGATGAGAACGGCCGGCAACCCTGGGTGGGAGAGACGAATCTCGCCCAGGAAGCGCGTCCCGGTGTCGCGTCCTAACCACTCGTCGATTAGCATCAGATCGACACAGTTCTCCTCCAGTGCCCGTCGCGCCTCGCCCAAACTGTTAGCTCCCAGGGAATGAAATCCCGCGCGCTGCAACTTTCCTCGCACGCCTTCAACGAAGTCAGGTTCGTCGTCCACCACGAGAATTATCTCGTCATTGTTCTCAGCCGGAAGCACCGTCGGTCACCTTTGTGATCAAGCCCCAATACAGTTGCAACGCCAAGTCCATGGCGTCTTCATATTCAAGATACTCAGTATCCCGGATATCGATCGGTGACGGGAACCGGTCGGTGAGATGCTTGCACGGCACGATGATCTTTCCGGCGGCTTCGCTAAATCCGACCTCGTAAAAAACGTTTGGATTGAACCGTCCATCGGTTTCCCGAATGTTGGCCGCGATGATCTTGGATTCCAAGATCATGTCCCGAACTTTGTCCGCGATTTTTCGACCGAGCCGGTACTCTTTTCTCGGACTCTTGGACGTGATCCCAAGCCCGTCCATAGCAGCCTCGACGCCTTCGTCGAAGACCCTGCCGTCCGGGTCCTCAAAAGTCGTGGCGATGAAACACGCGTCTCCGGAGCAGATGCGGTCGACATGTTGGATCGGATCGTAAGCGGCTGCGCCGGCGAACAAACGTTCCAGACGTGCGCGGAATCGCTTTAGCCTGCGCTCGAACGCTTCTGGCACCGCTTGGTCGCCTGCGATCGCGTCATATACCCGATTCTGCCGGCAGTACCGGATTACTTTGGACGAAGCCAGAGTGGTTCCGCCCGGCGGAAAGTATAGAACCTTGCTGGATGTCACTGAGACGACCTCTTTGAGTAATGCCGCCGGCTTGATACCCAGGTTCACAAGCGCCAGAGTGTCTTCATCCCGGTTGGCCGCGAATTCGGGCAAACGCATCGCCTTGGAAACAAGTCCGTGACGATCCGCCTCTAATTCCCATATTGCCTTCACCGGGTCGCCGTCGCTGTACTCGCCCACGAGCAGCAAACGCACGGGAAGCATCGGCTTCAAACCGTTCACGGTGAAGCCTCCGGCGCCAGTGGCAATCGAATTGTGAATTCCGCGCCCTGCCTTGCTCCGTCGCTGTGCGCATGAATCTCTCCTCCCATGGCTTCGATCAACCGCTTTACGGTGAATAGCCCCATGCCATCGTTAGGTAACTCGGCGCCGCGGGTCGCCTTCGTGGTGAACAAGGGCGTAAACAGCCGTCCTTCGATCTCCTCGTCGAACCCGATTCCTTCGTCCCGTACGCGGAGATCACACGATCCTTGAGCAGCCAGGATTGAGATCGTGACATCAGCCCTTGCGTCTTCGGCCTTGCTTCGTGCAGAGGCGATCATTGTATCCAAGTCGGCGTCCGGCTCCACCCCCCTGTTGCGTGAATCGGCCACATCCCAGGTACGACGTTCCATCACAGCCTCGAGCGCATTTTGCAAAATACATTTCACGCAGTATTCCAGCTTGGCCCGGTCAGCCTGAACAAGCGCGGCGTCACCGACCGCACCAAGCTCTACCGTCACCCTTGCCTGGTCGAAGTCCTGCCGCTTCTCGGTGAGAACGTCGACAAGTAAGTCGCGCAGCCGGAGTCGCTCCACCGAGATCTCGACTGCGTTGGTAGCGTCCCGCAGTTCTCTTATCACCGCAACGAAATTGTTGAGGTGCTTCTTAACCACTTGTGCCTTCACCACCACTCCCGGTTCGGCTCCCCGTGCGCCCAGTTCTTCGATGATAGCTTCGACATACTGGTACATCGTGCCGATGGATGTGGATAATCGATGGCGCAACTCGCGATTGAGGAGTTTCAGATTCTCGATCTCGCGATCGCGCGCCGCCTTTTCAAGTTCCCTACGCCGCCGCTCGGCATCAAGCTTCTCTTCTGTCGCGCGCCGGATGGTTTTTGAAAGACCTACGAGATCAGCCAGATATGCGAGAACCTCCTGCCATCTCGGGTCGAAGGCGCCTTCCTGGCGGGACTCCATCACCACGACGCCGTAGGGCTCGGTTTGGTTAGTAACAACACCTACCGCCATCAATGTACCCGCATCGGGCAGCACGGGATCGTACTTGCGAACGGCTTCACGCGTCCCGGCGTACAGGAAGGACTTGCCGGCGCAGATCTCGCGCACAAAACGCCGGTCCATGGTCACCGTCCCTCCGCTCATCATGTCGCGGCAAACGTCGTCCAGCAGCACGATCACGCGAAAAAGATCCGGCGCCAAGGTGTGCTGAACCACTTCCTGAATCAAGTCCACGATCGATTCCGTAGTCTCTTCGCTCGCCACGCGCCGCCGCAGCCGGTGGCACTTCCTGAGCGCGATCCCAGGCGCCAGCAACCGGTAGATGTCCCTAGGATACAGCGGCTTCTCAAGATATTGCCACGCTCCCATACTCAAGGCATTGGTAGCGCTCCGCAGTTCTCCGTATCCGGTGAGCATCACTACGCAGATCTCGCTCAACATCTGCTGATCGTAGAGCCACCGGATTACCCTATCACCGGAATCCTCTACCATCTCCCCCGACTTCTCCGGCATCTTGCGGTCGAGCACAATGCCATCCAGGTTCAAAGCCGGGATGAGCCTGATTGCATGGTCGGCGTCCTGCGCTTCGTACACCGTCCAGTCGAATTCTATCTCCAGGTATCGCCGCAACGCCAGGCGATGGTGTTCCTCATCGTCCACGATCAGAACGTTCGCCATCTTATTCCTCCGACTTCGGGAAGCGAAGCTTCCATACTGTTCCTTTGCCAAGCATTGTCGTGACGCTCAATTCAGCTCCGTGGTGACGTACTATGTTTACGACTACCGGGAGCCCCAGACCATTTCCTTTGGGCTTGGTTGTGTAGAACGGTTCCAGACACCTATCCTTCGTGCGCTTGTCCATTCCCTTTCCTGTATCGCCTACGCGGATCGAGACATGCCCCTTCTGTTCGCTGGTCCAGTAGGTAAGACGCCCTCCTTTTGGCATTGCCTCCAGGGCGTTCTGCAATAACATCCGGATCGCAATCTGAATTTGTGTAACCTGAATTATGCACGAAAAAGCCTTCGGCGTCGGCTCTTCGTCGGCGCTGCGTGATCCTCGCGTGACCTTTACGATTGGATTGACTCTATCTTTTCTCGCCTCCTCCTGATTCCGGTTCCTCGACCGCCGTCCTCTAA
>SXGT01129001.1_pt1 | contig 22546 bp, 27 predicted proteins | sample 3176221 | NCBI WGS metagenome assembly SXGT01 (sample SAMN11356862, study PRJNA531348) | freshwater metagenome | isolation source: freshwater sample F1-120 | place: China: Fuxian Lake, Yuxi | collected 2017-12-25
CCTCCTTAACGTTATCTAAGAGAAAAAGCGAAGAATGTCCTCCGAAGCTTTAGCGAAGGAGGACGGTTGTACAGTATCGGGGAGGCTACGAATGGCGCAGCCACCGGAAAAGTAGGCATGGGTAGGTACCGAAGCGGTCAAACGGGGCAGACTGTACATCTGCTGGCTTACGCCTTCCTAGGTTCGAATCCTAGCCTACCCACCATAAAAGATATTGAGTGATCGTGCCGACGTAGCTCAGCGGTAGAGCAGCGCATTTGTAATGCGTTGGTCGTGGGTTCGATCCCCTCCGTCGGCTCCATGCGTTATGCATAGTAAGTCAAAGGGAAGTTTGGCTGAACTCGCGGTTGCCTCGATTTTAATCGAGGAGGGTTGGCACGTACTTTTTCCATTCGGAGAAAACAGTCGTTACGATCTCGTCATAGAAAAAGGCGGTCAATTTTTGAGAGTCCAAGTAAAGTATGTGACTCCAAAAAATGGTTCGTTGATCGTTAATTGTAGAAGCAGCAATAATTGGTCCGTGAAGTCATATACTGCAGATGAGATTGATTTTATTGCCGCGTATGACTCGCATGAGAAACGAGCATATTTTATCCCCGTTTCTGAAATAAACGGTAATGTAGTAACTTTGCGTCTGTCACCGACACGGAATAATCAGTCCATTAATGTTCGATCGGCAGAATATTACTCTCATTTGAGGGTGCCGGGGTTGTCTCTAGACAAAATTTCTGATTTCCGGTAGTGTCTCCACATTGCGGTTTTTTAGCAAAAAATATGTCTCAAGATAATCTTATCAAACTGGAATGCTCGGCCTGCCACCGCATCAACTATTATTCTCACAAGAATAAGAAGACGCTCAAGGCACGGCTCGAGATGAAGAAATTTTGTCGATGGTGCGACAAGCACGCGGCGCACAAGGAGACGAAATAAAAAGAACGGGGCAGGAAGTGATTCCTGCCCCGAAGCGTTTTCAGCACGCGTCCATGATGTCGCCGATCAGACTCTCGATTTCTGCCTTTCCGACTCGAAAGCCGAAGAGGAAGGTTGTCGAGTAGTATCCAGCCTGCCACGAGTGGATGATGTTATCCGCGAAGCCGTATGCACGGCCGCGTTCCCACTTCTCCATCGCGGTCGGGTCGTCATGCTTTATCGGGCAGCCATCGTTATGCTGCCACGAGTCTTCGCCGCCTCGCGGGGCGTAAGGCCGCCAGCAGTATTCACAGCATCGTCGCTCTCCTTTGTGCTCGTTCATCGCTCGTCCTCCTGTTATTCACAGAAAGACGAACGAGAACCATTCCCGTTTTAGGTTTTTCTGTGAAAGTGAAACGTATCTATTCTTTACCATATTTTGAGGAAAAAGTCAAGCTTGCGTAAGGTGCTTTCGCGTTATATCATGCGTTCAGTCAGAAAATTAAGGGGGCGTGGTGAAATGGTATCACAAAGGTCTCCAAAACCTTTGTCGTAGGTTCGATTCCTACCGCCCCTGCCACGAGAGACGATCACTGCATGGTGATCGTTTTTCGATTGCAGAATACGGTAACTTCAGCGCAAAAACTGGCTCTCCGTCCTTGATTGTCGAGTTCGATATAAAACTGCGAGAATTCAAGCATACCTCATTGACATCGTAGACGAATATTGCTAGGTTGACTCCTTGCTGTGAGGCAAGAAGGACTTTGAAATTTTAGACCAAAAGGAGGTCTGCAATGGCCGAAAAAGAAGCACGCAAGACGCCGCATTTTTTTGCGGTACCGGTTCTACTAATGCGCACTCTTGCGCTCAAGGTACCGCCAGGCGCGGTCAGTCAGCGCATGTCCGCGGTCGCCGAGGATTTCGACATCGTTGTCGATGTCTTCAGCTTTTCCGGACAGCGGAATCGAGCCGCTGCCATCGCGACTCTAAAGAAGAACGCGGCTAACCGTGGTGTGAACCTTGTTTCGGCAGTATGCAACGCCTCGGGTGTCGCCTGCGACATGCTCGTCGCGGCGGAACCGACGGCCGAAGAGGCGCTCGAAGAGGAAGAGGGTTCGTCTGATGAGCTCGCAAGCTACCTCCTCGCAGCAAAGGCGTTCATCGAGTCGGACATGCGTCAACTCAGGCAGTTCTCGCGGTTCACTGGTCTCCGCATCGTCTATCGTCACGGTACGGGCTACGTCCGTCCGGCGCTGCCGGAGGAGCCGAATACCGTTCGTCTTATCTTGTGCGGCCGACCGCCCGGTCTCTACGAAATGGAGATGGCGGTCAAGGACCTCTTCGGAATCAAAGTCTGGAAGAATGGCGAGGTTCGCTACGTCAACACGCCGTCCCGCGGCCGTGGTCGCGTCATCGAGGAAAGCGGAAATTCCGTTTTTCAGGTGATGGGTCGGGACTATTACCAGCTTTGTCTCACCTTCAGCGATGCGCACGACGTAGTGGGACGGGAGGTGATCTTCCGTAAACTGCTCGGTTGCATGTATCGCGACCTCGCCCTCGACGATGTCTGGAAGCAGACTCCTTGGATCGAAACAACCGAAGAGGAATTTGCAGCCTTCGGTCGCGAGCGGGCCGGCAAGGTCCTCGCCGATCTTCGGAAGAATCTCCGCACCACCGAGTTTAATATCGAGAAGTTGGAGGACGATCTGGCCAAGCAGCTGCGCGAGCGGCAAGTGCAGATCACTCGAATCAAGGCCATGGAGAATTCGGCATTCGTCCGCGATCTCCACGAGCGCTTGCCGCGCGAATTCGGCGAGATGAGGCATATCGAGGGCGTCTCGGCAGTTCGGATCGTTGACGATGGCGTGCATCTCGAGACCGAGTCGATCGTTCTCGAGTACGGTGGCCGTCGTTACGATCTTGGGCCGTTCGTCATCCGGCTGGACCCGACGGACGGTCACGTTGAAGTCTGGAGTGAGGCGCCCCGTCATGCAAAGGGGCATCACCATCCGCATATCAACCGGAAAAGCCTGGCCTGCTACGGCAACGTCACCATTCCGATCGCCAAGTTCATGGCGGCGTACCGCTTTGCTGACGCGGCGCGCATCGTCATGCGGTGGTTGAAGACCTATTCACCGGAGACGACCCTGATTCCGATCGAGGAGTGGTCAGCGATCAGCACCACTGAAACGCAGAAGGAGGATACACACGATGGAACCAGTCCTGAACCTGTCGCAGCAGCATAATCTGTTCGATACCACCGCGGCCTGTCCAGTGACCGTCATCGGCGCAGGCGCAGTTGGTAGTCATGTCGTTCTGGCTCTCGCCAAGATGGGCGTGCCGCGCATCACGGTATACGACGGGGATTACGTGGAATCCCATAACATCCCCATGTCCGTCTATCGGCCGTGTGACCTCGCCCGGTCGAAAGTGGATGCACTCCGCGATATCGTCGAAGAGGCGTCGGGTGTGCGGATCGACGCACGACCGAAGTACCTTACGGACGAAGCGCTGCACGACACGGTCGTCTGCTGCGTCGATTCCATGGAGGCACGGCAGTTGGTCTGGCGCTCCGTCGAAATGCAGCCCAACACCAAGCTCATCGATACGCGAATCGCGGCGGAACTCATCTGGGTTTTTGCCATCGATCCCTCGGATCTCGATGACATCGAGTTCTACCAACATCACCTGAGCTTCACGAGCAAGGAGGCCGCGCACCCGATGTGCGGACTCCACGGAATCGTCTACGTCTCGATGCGGACCGCTGCTGCGGTGTGCGCGGAGTTGACGACTTGGTGGCAGCATGGTAGAAAGAAGCGTCTGCACAAGGAATTGGCAGGCGAACTCGAAACCCTCGACTGAAAGGAGTCGAACAATGGCAGCAAAGCTGAAGATCCGCGTTTCCGTCGTTCCCACCCATGGCAAGACGGTCAAGCAGACCGTCGAAGTCGCCCCGAGCGGCGCCTCTGTGAAGGAGATCTGCGCGGCCGGCAACATCGACACGCGCAACAAGGACCTGACCGTCAACGGCCGTCCGGCACAGCTCGACACGCACGTGGGCCCGAACGACACGCTCGAGGCTGCGGAGCGGGGAAAGCCCGTCGTCGCCGTCTCCGAACGCCCGCAGGGTTCGTAACCGCACTTCAGTGCGGTAACGCATACACCATGGCCGTCCACTCTTGGGCGGCTTTTCTTTTTTCATGAATTTTTTTGTCGAGCATTTTCAAACCAAATCCGCACCTGTGTTATTTGTAAACTAAAGTCCTCATCTCACGTAGCAGCCCCTGCCAGCAAAAGCATCGCTCAGCCGAGCGGTGTTTTTGCTATAGGGCTCGTGCAAATCGAACTTTGCTTCTTAAAATATTGTTTTTTGCGACCATGGATTGACAAAAAGCTAAATTTATTCTATACATACTTGTTCTTTACAATGATCCCGTCAAGGCGGTCATAGCCACAAGCGACTGAAAAGTTCGGTAGTTCGTGGCTATGACTGTTCCAGTTGCGGTTTTTAGCAAAGACAAAGGAGAAGTGTCATGTCGAGTAAGCATGTGAACATCGCCCGTCCGGTAGGGACCGTAACGCTTGGCAAGTGTTCGGTGAGGAAGCTCCACGAATCGCTCGTCACTCGCTGTGAGATCGTCAGCACTGCGAACGATATCCTCGAGAAGACGCCAATCAGCGCAACGCCCATCGACCTTGAGCTGTTCGTGGTTACTTGGTGGGATCTCGGTTTCCTCCAAGGTGGGACCCTCGCAGACATCTATCGTCGAATCAGGGAGCTTGGATTTATGGAGGTACCAGCAGAGGCTGGTCCGTTGCTTCGCCTCCTTCTTCCTCGCAAGCGCCAGGAGCGCGGCGAGGAGCTGCTCCTTGCAATGGAGCCGCTGACCGACCGCAGCAACAACCGATACGTCTTCAATGTTTCGTGTGACATCGAGGGCGGGGAGTGGCTGGCTGCTCGCTACATCAGTACCGGCATCATCGATCCACGCCTTGTCGAAGTTGAAGGTCAACCTTCATATCCACGCGGTGGTTGGATCGTCTGCTGCGTCAAATAGAGCGTCGAGCTTGATTCGGTGTCGCGATATTGTTTCGATGGGGTCTGATTCACAATGTGTATCGGGCCCCTTTTTTATGAAGTGTGTTGTTGAGAATTTTTAAACCAAATCCGCTCCTGTGTTACTTGCAAACTAAAGTTCTCATTGCATAGAGTAGTCCCTGTCAGCAAAAGCATCGCTCAACCGAGCGATGTTTTTGCTATGGGACTCGTGCACGTCGAACTTAGTCAGTGAATATTGACAAAATTACCAAGAAATGATAAGAATAAGCGTCAGATTGCCCATGGTGGGACGTCTGAGCGCAACCCAAAACCCTCAAAAAGGGAAGGGATCCATCATGGCCGACAACGACACAAACACAGGGTTGGTCCTGTGTAACGACTCGAAGACCAACAAACCGAAGAAGCCAAGACCGACCGCCATGGCGTTCTTCCATGGGGACGGTCTGGTCCCGTCGTACAACTCCGCGAAGGCGTTCGCGGGCGAAGGTGGTCACATCGCCACCATGCCCGACATCTGGAACGCACGCATCTCGCAGCTTCAGGACAAGCTCAGCATAAGGCCGGGATGGGGTCGAGTCGGAGCGCCGTGGGACACCTACTACACCACGACGAGCGCGGAGTACATGGGACGGTCGCGCGGCGGCAACCTGATCATCATCGTGGCGCACGGCATCGGTCCGATGCGTGACCTCGACTGGATGATGAAGGCCTACCGTCATCAGTTCCGCGACAAGACGCGCGACATCCGCGGCGGACGCGTCGAGCGGGAGTACTTCCTGGATCTCGAGAGCGGCCGCTACGGCGACGTCGCGATCGTGGATCTTGGCCGGTACCTGAAGAGGTATCCGTACCCGTTTCTGAGCGGCCTCAGCGCGGAGGAGGCGCATGCGGACGAGCTGTTCAAGGCTCGACTCGGTTCCCGCTGGATGGAGTGTCTTCAAGCGCAGGTGAAGATCTCCGACCGGTGGCACGAGGCGAATAAGGAGGACGAAGAGAGACGACTTCGCGGATGGCGTGTCACACACCCTCGTCCGAAGAAGGTTTTCCAACTCGGCGACAATTCGAACTGGAGCTACAAAGCTCTGGCCGAGAACCGCAAGTATCTGGAGAGGGCGACCGAGGGCGGTAAGTACGCCATCGCGCACCTTCTCTCGACTGGCGGCGTGCAAGTCATGCACTACTGCAGCAGTGATGCCGACTACACGGGAGTGATCTCTGAGGTTGATCTGCATACCTGGCACACGGGTACACGGTTCGTCGGTGTGCTAGCGGGATCGGATCTCACCGACATCCACCCCGGACCGAACAACCTGCGCGAAGCGATCCGCAAGCACTGGGAACGCCTCGGCGTGCCGGTCGGGTCGAAGGACATTCGTCCTCGTACTCGGCCGTTCTACCGGTTGGACGACGAACATGAGTTCGCCCTCTACCAGGACGACGACAGCAAAGAGCTCCAGACGAGCGAGCCGGAGTTCAAGGTTCGCGGTGCGATGGAGCTCGGGCGGAGTGACTTTGTGACACCGATCGATGGGTACCACGGTTTCTTCCGCTACAGCCCGAACGACGTGCGACGCATCGCTCCACGCGAAGCAAACGCGTTCTGCTTCGTGAACGAACCAACGATCGTGTGGAACGACAGAAACCCGACACACCACACGGTCGAAGTGGCGTTCTTCCGCGCGAACGTGGACACGAAGCTACGTCTGCCGACCGAGAAAGAGATCCTTCGGGACTTCGATCTCACCATGAAACTCGCGCTCGACGAGTTCTAGACAACGATCGATGCACCAAGCTGGTGCATCAGCCGCTCCCCGATGCATTCGGGGGGCGGATTTTTAATCTTTTTTTGGAACGAGGGGATTGACTTTACGTGCGTAAACCCCTACCCTCTCACGAGGAGGCACTATGCGAAAATTTAGTGATCGGGAGCTGCTTCGTGCGTATGCGCAAATCGAGCGTGCACGTGCTGCGGAGCGGGAGCAGGCCGAGCGTGCCGCGCGGTGGCTCGTTGAACGTTGTGGATTGCTCGTCACCGCGACTCTGCCACCACCATACATCGAGCAGGGGAAGGAGAATCGTCCGTATTTGCCGGCGTTCCGACTGGTCATCTCGCGTGGCGAGTTTGATACCATCAACGACTGGCTCGCGTCGCGACTTACGACGCCGCCTGCGCTCCAGGGAATTCCCCGTGAGGAAAGCGGGTTCTGGCTCGAGCTCGGGCGACGCGAGGGGTTTCCTGCGGGCACGCGTTACTATTGCCATACGAAGCACGTCGAAGCGTTCTCCTTCGGGTGCTGATCGCAAGCATGGAGGAATCATGAGTCTTCAAGATTTTTTGCAGTCCAAAGCAGAGGAGATCGCAGCGGCATGCAAGGAGGTTCTCGGTACGGAGGCGATTGAGGTCACTTCGCACCGTCGGCTCATTTGGAATGACGATGGTTCTGGTACATGGTGGATGCATGTTGGCGTGTTCCACGAATTTCGTATCGTCCAAGTCGAAGAGCGGAACCGTTTCGGATTTCGATGGTGGCGGTACCGCCACGAGGAGTGGCTCGTGCGCATCGGAGGACACGAGTTTTTTGAGGACGGATATCTTCTTGAATCGTGGTGCACGGTGTATGACGAGCGACTTGCAGAGTTTGTGAAACCGATCGTCGAGCCGATAAAAAGTTGGCTCGGATTCTTCCAGCGGGTCCCGATCAAGTTCACCGTCTTTCCAAGATCGTCGCCACCCTAAATACGACATGATCTCTGAGACCCTCTCGTGGGTCTCTTCTTTTATATCTATGCTAAGATTACTTGCATGAGCGAAGTCAGAAAAAAAATTCCTCGGAACGTGTTGATCCTCGGATTTGTTGCGCTCGCTTCGGGGTTTGGGCAGGATTTGATCACGCCAGTTTTGCCCGCATATCTCACTTTGCTTGGGGTTGGTTCCGCGGGGATCGGTCTTATTGATGGATTGCTCCAAGGAACGACGAGTGTTTTTCGATTTATTTCGGGCATTCTTTCGGATCGCCATCACAACCGAAAACGATTCGTGTTTTTGGGATACGCGCTTTCCTCGGTCGCACGGCCACTACTTGCGTTCACCTCGTCTTTCGCGCCACTCGCGTTTTTACGAATCGTCGACGGCGTTGGAAAAGGGATGAAAGACGCGCCGCGCGATGCACTCGTCGCTGATTCCGCAAGCGCCGCAACACACGGTCGTGCTTTTGGATTTCATCGTCTTATCGACACTGCGGGTTCGGTGCTCGGTCCTCTCCTCGCTGGTGCGATTCTGCTCTCGCTCACACCAGCACTTGGCACGTATCGATTGATTTTTGCTGCTTCCGCGATTCCCGGTCTCGCCGCGCTCACATTGATTTGGTTCGGTATTCGTGAACCGGCAGCCGCACCGCGTGTCGCGCAAATAAAAAAACAAAAACTTCCGTTATTGTTCTGGGTGTTCACGTTCGGCGTCGCGATCGCAATGCTCACCAAAGTAAACGATTCGTTGTTTCTTCTGCGCGCACATGAGATCGGCATTTCGCAGTCATGGATTCCATTCATTTTTGCCGGATTCACACTCATCTATGCAGCATGTGCGTATCCGATCGGCGTGATGAGCGACAAGCGAGGAAAGTTGCCGTTTATCGCCGCGGGTTGGCTCGTGCTCGCGTGCATCGAATTCTTTTTTGCTCGCACACCGACCGTGCCGGTTGCACTTACTTTATTCGCATTCTACGGTATATTTTATGCGCTGACCGAAGGATCCGGCCGCGCACTGATCGCCGATCTCGTTCCCGCAGAACTTCGGGGGAGTGCGTATGCGATTTTTCACACGATCATCGGCGCCTGCGTTATCGCTGGTGGATTCGGCATCGGTCGCCTGTGGGATACCGTTTCTCCAGAGATCGCTTTCGACATCGCCGCACTCGGTTCATTTATCGGCTTTCTCATTTTTTTGTGGATGGCGTTCAAGCTTCCTAGGACGTCCTCTCTGCACTGATATGCTGCAATTCCCGCGTCACCGTGAAGAACCATCAGAAGATCCACTAGAAATGCGAGCAGGAGAACGCCGACTCGCTGATTGTGTTCGAGAATCATCCTCGGAAATTCCTCGAGTAGTAAGAGATGTTGCACGATTTGCGATCGAGGAAGATTCGATGCTTGCGAAAATCTGGTTCAAAACATTTACTCCGCGCAGCGCGTTCGATGCTGGTGGTTATTACGAAATCAGTGAGGATCCGCATGGAAATCCGTTTGTGACTATTTGTATTTCAGAGGGTGAATCACAGGCCCTTGCGCCACTGTTGCACCTCAGAAGACGCGCGGTAGAAATCAACGCAGAGATGTTAGGCATCGCACCAGAGCAGATGACTCCAGAACTGTTCCATGCATTCATCGTTGCTCATGAATTGGGACACGCGACCGACTTTCTTCGCAACTATCAGAGTGATCCGACTGTCTCAGGCTGGGAGGGGAGCGAGGAAATGGCGATGCATCGTCGCGAGATTTTGAAAACATTACCTGCAGGAAATGTGCCTCCTGGAGATCTCGCAGAGATTTTGAGTGGTATGCATTCTCTTGATGCGGCACTCAGTCTGTATCCTGGTTTAAAAAAGCACCCACGGTTTTACGAAATCAAAACGATCGAGGATCTCCTTGCAATTCAAGAGGAAGAGTATCGTGCCTCAGAACCCGAGCGCTACGCCGATGCATTCGCTGCGCGGTTGCTCAAAAAACATGCGAAGGAGATAGGATTTTGAATAGGTTCGCTTATCCTTTTTGGTATGCATGCATCGATTATTACTGGCGGTGGCCGTGGGATTGGACGGGCTATTGCACGTCGACTCGCAGGAGATACCGCTGTGGTTCTCGTTGGTCGTACTGAGGTCGATCTTATTTCGGCCCGTGCGGATATTCTTGGAGATGGCGGCAGTGCCGAATACGTCGCGGGCGATGTCACCGATCCTGACACTGCGCAGCGTGCGATCTCGCTCGTTCGTAAAAAAGGATGGACGGCGCGTAATCTCATTTGTAACGCAGGGATCGGGAAGAGCGGAGCATTCGAGATGTTTGATGCTGCGACGTGGAAACAGATTTTTGAAGTGAACGTGTACGGCACATTTTATTTTTTTCAGGCGTGCGTGTCGGAAATGCTCATACACGGTGGTGGAACGATATGTATCATGAGTAGTGTTGCGGGACTGAAGGGATATCCTTATAACGCTGCATACGTGGCGAGTAAACATGCACTTGTAGGAATGGCGCGATCGCTTGCACTTGAATACCGCACGCGAGGCATTACAGTTGTTCCTGTATGTCCAGGATTTGTGGAGAGCGACATGACTGAACGCACGATTCATGGGGTGATGGAACGGCGCGGTATGGGGTATGATGAAGCTCGTACACGAGTTGCGCGTGCAAATTCACAACAGCGCATCATCCTTGCAGAAGAGGTCGCGGAGACGATTGCGAATGTGTGCGCAGGGAAAGTATTGTCGCCTGGAGGAGAACCACTTATCATATGACAGAAAAAATCGACACACTCTTGAAATGGATCGAGTGTGTCGCCGTATCTGCGAATGGACTATTCATTCCCGTGAGTGGTGGATCGGATAGCGCATTGTGTTTTTGGTTATGTGCAAAAGTGTTTCCTAAAAAAACTGTCGCGGTGCATGCGGGGAGCAACCTTCGTGGCGCCGAGTGGTTTGCAAACGTTGGCGCGGTGGAGGGCGTTGAAACGCCTGGCGCATACGAAGAACGTGAGGAGATGCGCTGGGCGCGGTTTTTATCGATGAGTCTCGCGCGACATGCGTGGCTCGTGGGGAGCAGAAATAGAACAGAGCAGTTGCTCGGGACATACAGTCTTTCCAGTCGCGTATCCACTTTTTTGCCGCTCGTCGGTACATGGAAATCCGATGTGCTTGCGATGGCGAGGCACGTCGGTGTGCCAGAGGACATTCTTGCCTCCAGTCTTCGTGCAGATCCTGATTGCGGACGTCCGAAAGAGCTCGCAGAAATTCCGTTCGCATCGGTGGAAGATTTTTTAAAAGTACGATGTGGTGAAGTTGCTGAAGATGCCTCGCGCACACTTTCCGATGCGCAGATACGGTATCTTGATGCGATATGTATACGAAACGCGTTTAAATCGACCTTGCCGATACGTGGTCCGTTAGTTTTCTAGAGTATGTGGCATCTTCTTTATTTTTTGTTGTTCCTCGTACTTCTCACCGCGGGTTATGCAGGACTGAAGGGTGCGCCGTGGGTACCGACACGTAAGCGCGATGTTGACCGTTTTCTTGGTGTTGCGGGGATCACGCCGGGGATGGTGATGGTTGATCTCGGCTGCGGCGATGGGCGATTGGTCATTGCGGCAGCAAAGGCTGGCGCGATTGCGCGAGGATATGAAATCTCCATCTTTCCTTATATACTTGCACGACTGCGCGTGATTTTTTCTGGAACGGATCATGCGACGATTCTTTTTCGGGACCTCTGGAAAGTGGATCTGCGCGACGCAGATCTCGTTTATTTTTTTCTGATGCCAGATAAAATCGCCGCGCTCAAAGAAAAATTTGAACGTGAGCTCAAGCCGGGCGCGAAAGTTGTGGCATATGTGTGGCCGGTGAAGGGCTGGACGCCAGAGCGATTGCTCATCGAACCCGGACTCACGAATCTCTATCTCTATAAAAGGTGAGTATGGAAGCATTGCGGATTAAGGGACTTAAAAAAATATACAAGGGAGGCATGGAGGCGCTGAAGGGCGTTGATCTTTCCATCGCAGAAGGCGATTTTTTTGCGCTTCTTGGCGCGAACGGCGCGGGGAAAACAACGCTGACTAATGTCACTGTCGGTCTTGTCATAAAAACCGATGGGAAGGTTACGGTGTTTGGCGTAGATCAAGATAGTGATCCAGATACCACCAAACTCAGTATCGGCATTGTGCCGCAGGAATTCAATTTTAATATTTTCGAAACACCGCTCGAGATCGTTGTAACGCAAGGAGGGTTTTATGGCATGACGCGTCGCGACGCTCTCGTGCGCACAGAGGAATTACTGAAAGCGCTCGGACTATGGGAGAAGAAAGACACGCAAGCGATCAGACTTTCCGGCGGCATGAAGCGACGACTGATGATTGCGCGAGCACTCGTGCATCGTCCGCGTTTGTTGATCCTCGACGAGCCGACCGCTGGGGTCGATGTCGAGCTTCGTCGTGGGATGTGGGAGTATCTTCGTGCTCTGAACGCCGCAGGAACAACGATTCTTCTCACTACGCATTACCTTGAGGAGGTGGAACAACTTTGTAAAAACATGACGATCATCCAGCGCGGTGCGGTGGTGAAGTCCGGTTCAGTGCAAACACTGCTTGCGGAAGCGAGTGATCGACGCTATCGCGTGACGCTTGCGGAGCAGCCAACCGAAGCACAAGTGAATGCGCTGCGCGCAGAAGCTGTTAATGGCACAGTAGTTACTTTTGCTCTCGCACCAAATGAACCGCTTGATGCAGTGTTTGCTCGAGCTCGCGAAGTTGGCGTGCATATTCACGACGTCGCTCCTGCGCAGAATCGCGTTGAAGAATTGTATCTTTCTACTTTGAATGGTGCGTAGTATGCAAGCGAGACTTCTCAGAAATTCTTTCTATACCATCATCCGCCGAGAGATGATCCGCATTTTTCGTCTCTGGACGCAGACGCTGCTCCCGCCGGTGATCACCCAATCGCTTCACTTTTTGATTTTCGGCGCGTTCATCGGTTCACGCGTTGGACTGGTCGACGGTGTTCCGTACATTGCATTCATCGTGCCGGGCCTCGTAATGATGGCGGTGATTCAAAACAGTTTCATGAATGTGGTGAGTTCGTTTTTTTTAGCAAAGTTTCAACGAAGTATCGAGGAGATACTCGTGTCGCCGACCCCAGATTGGGTTATGATGGCGGGGTATGTATGCGGAGGCATCGCGCGCGGTGTGGTCACCGGTGCGCTCGTATTCGGGGTGTGCGCAGTGTTCGTGCATCCACCCATTCAGCATCCATGGGTCGTGGTGTTGTTTCTCTTCCTCTCCGCCACATTGTTTTCTCTCGCCGGATTTTTGAACGGTATTTTTGCGAAAAAGTTTGATGACATCAGCATCGTCTCCACATTCGTGCTGGTGCCTCTCACGTATCTCGGTGGCGTGTTTTACTCCGTGCAACAGCTGCCTGGCATCTGGCAAACTGTTTCGCGCTTGAATCCGATTCTGTACATGGTTGACGGCTTTCGGTACGGGTTCTTCGGTGTTGCGGGCATTCCGGTGTGGTGGAGCGCACTCGTTATTGCGCTCGCCTCAGCGGCATTCGCAGCGGTGAATTTGTATTTGCTTCGTCGAGGCACGGGGATGAAGCAGTAGTGAGAGTCTGTGCATAATCTCTCTTTTCCGCCATTTCCGTGCCTTTTCGGTCAGGATTTTTGGAAAACTCATCAAGGTACTACCAGTACCTTGATCTCATTTTCCAAAAATCCTGTCTCGAAAAGTCATCGGAAATGATTGGAAGAAGAGATTATGCACAGACTCTGACGTCATCGACGGGATTTTTTCCATTGCACGATTTCTCCCGCGCGTCGTTCTGTTGCGTCTGCAGGGCGGAGTGAGGCGATTTGACTGCGAGTGAGAATTTTTTCGTGGCGCACATCGCAGAGATATTCTGGGACGTACCACACATCTTCTTCCGCCGTCATCCAGCCGCGTTTATCGAAACGTCGAAGATCAACCGGCTCTGAAAAACTGCGCAACGTTTTTTTGCCGTTCGCGATGAAATATTCGTGGAAGTACGACATCACGAGTTCCCGAAGCGTTCGATACACCGGATCGCGATATCGAAGCGATGCGTGGTTGGTTTTTGAAATCGCACCCCAGTAGCCGCGTTCGCGAAACACTGCGATCACATGGTCGTGATCGTCATTTGATGCTTCGAGATCAACAACAAGCGGTGGTCGGCCTTGCAGTCGCAGCGCAACTCCCGCGAGCATCGCTCCTTCGATACAATGTGCGCGTCGCTCACGAAGCACGCGACGCGGCGAAAGACATCCATCACCATGAAGTTCAAAATTTTGCGGAATGCGATCCAAAAAATCCTGAATCTTCCCCGGGGTGTTCAGTGTGCGCAGCGTGCGAAGCTCATGCGGAGAAAGTGTATTGGTGATCATATGTATATGGTACCAGGTACCGATGGATTTTCATGCTGTAAAGGGAAAATTTTCTGTCTAGAAAGCTTTTTTTGCAAAAAATTTGGTACCAGGTACCATTATTTTTACGGAGGCAAAGATGAGAATAGTGGTCGCAAGGCATTGCGAGACAGAGTACAACGCGCAAGGACGCGTGCAGGGGATGATCGATATTCCTTTGAATGCGAACGGGCTTGCGCAGGCAGCGCGGCTCGCAAGCGACGTGCGTCGTTACAACATCAAATTGATTTGTACTTCGGAATTACAGCGCGCAAAACAAACCGCGGCTATCGTTGCGAAGACGATCGGCGCGCCGGTGTGGACGACCGCGCGACTGAATGAATGTCACTTCGGCAAACTCGACGGCGTGACCCTCCTCGAGTTCGGACTGCGTGGTGGATGGAAAAATTTACCACGCGCGAGGCGAGTACTCGAAACAGACTATACAAAGTTTGGCGGCGATCGAGGGCAAGATGTTTTTGATAGACAAAAGCTCCTTCTCGATGAGTACAAAGCGTCATTTCTTGGCGCGATGACGATCATGGTGATCGGCCACGGCCGAAGCCTACGAACTCTTCTTGCGCCGCTTGGTCATCCGACCGACTGGTTGCGCCATCAGGATTCGCATATCGTGATCAACTATTAATCCTGCACCATCTGGTGCAGGATTTTCATGATACTCGTCGTTGTCGACACAGCTCGACTGCGTTTCGCAGAAGCAGCGCGACGGTGACCGGTCCGACACCGCCAGGGACTGGAGTGAGGTGACCCGCAACACCTTCTGCTGATACCGCATCGACATCACCGACAATGCGATCTCCCACGCGGTTTGTGCCAACGTCGATCACAATCGTGCCGGGCTTGAGCATTGCGCCGGTGATGAATCCTGCACGACCGATTGCAACAATAAGGATATCTGCAGCGCGAGATTTTTCTACGAGGTTGGCATCATCGGGTTGCGCAAACCCGGCATCATGCAGTGCAGGGCGCAGCACCGCCTCGAGCGGTTCGTAAAACGCTGCGCTGTTTGCGATGACGAGCGCGGATTTTTTTTCAAGCGTGACGCCAGTTGAACGGATCAACTCCATGATCCCCGCAGCGAGTCCAGGCACGATGCGTGGGTTGTCGGTACGAAGCGCTGCGACATTTTCTGGATGAAATCCATCGACGTCTTTTGTGGGATCGATCGCTGCGATCACACGTTCGGCACTGAGCGGTACGGGGAGCGGCAATTGCACGAGGATCGCGTCGATGTCGGTGCGCGCGTTTAATTTTGCGACCGCACGGAGCACTGATTCTTCCGACGCGTCAGCACGAAAAAGTAACTTTTCAAAATCGATTCCCGCAACACGGCACGCTTTTTCTTTCAGTCGCACGTACAGATGCGACGCCGGATCATCGCCAACAAGCACGACCGCAAGACCTGGCGTTACACCAAGTCGCTCACGTTCATGAATCGCGTCTGCAGCGATGCGACGCGCGACTTCTTTTCCGTCGATTTTTTTTGTCACACTTCAAATCCAGGATAGATGGGATGGAGTGCAGCGAGCTCTCGCACTTCACGAGCAACCGCAGTTTTTACTGCGCCATCCTCGGGTGATTTCAAAACACGCGTGATGAGTGAGGCGGCTGTGCGCATCTCATGTTCTTCAAATCCACGCGTTGTGAGCGCGGGTGTACCGATGCGCAGTCCCGACGGATCGGTCGGTTTGCGCGGATCGTAGGGGATCATGTTTTTATTCGTGCAGATCCCAACTTCATCGAGTACAGTTTCTGCAGCTTTTCCACCGATGCCGAGAGGAGTGAGATCAACAAGCACGAGATGATTGTCCGTGCCGCCGGTCGCAATGCGCAGTCCTTCCGCGGTGAGCGCATCCGCGAGCGCACGCGCGTTTGCAAGGGTGCGTTTTTGGTAATCCACAAATGACGGCGCGAGCGCTTCTTTGAATGCGACCGCTTTCGCTGCAACACAATGATCGAGCGGACCGCCTTGCATTCCCGGAAACACCGCGGAGTCGATTCGTCCCGCAAGATTTTTTTTGTCGTTCGGCCGTAGACGATCAACCATTTTAGAAAGAATCATCGCGCCGCGCGGACCGCGAAGCGTTTTGTGTGTGGTTGTCGTGACGACGTCGGCGTAGGGGATCGGATCAGGATGCACGCGCGCCGCGACGAGCCCTGCAAAGTGCGCCATATCGACCATCAAATACGCGCCGCACTCTTCCGCGATTGCGCGAAACATTGCGAAGTCGAGGTGGCGGGAGTATGCAGTGAATCCCGCGACTAGCACCTTCGGTCGCTCACGAAGTGCGATCTCGCGCACTTCGTCCATGTCGATTCGCTCGGTGTCGCGGCGAACACCGTACGACACGATGCGATAAAATTTTCCGGAAAAATTTACTGAAGATCCGTGCGTAAGATGTCCGCCGTGCGCGAGATCCATCGCCATGATCGTGTCGCCGAGTTCTGCCAAAGCGAAATACGCTTCGGCGTTCGCGCTCGATCCCGAGTGCGGCTGGACGTTCGCATGTTCCGCACCGAATAACCGTTTCGCGCGTTCGATCGCCGCGGTTTCGATCACATCGATGTGTGCGTTGCCACCATAGTAACGCTTGCCCGGGTATCCTTCGGAATATTTATTGGTAAGCGGTGTGCCGAGCGCTTCGAGCACCGCTTGCGACACGATATTTTCGGATGCAATTAACTCAAGCCCGTCGCGTTGGCGCGTGAGTTCTGCGCGGACGGCGTCCGCGATCTCTGGATCTTCATTTTGGAGATGAGTAAGCATGCGGACATCCTATCAAGAAAAGAAAAATCCTGCACTGTATGGTGCAGGATGTTGTTTTAACTTGGCTGAAGATGAGGTGGAAGTTGGATTTTGAATTGCGCGTACGATGCGCCATCATCGTCGGTTCCTTCGATTTGCTCCACCCTGACGCTCGTGTATGGAAGCTTGAATCGAATTTCGATTGGGGTCTTGTCCGGCACGTTTCGCATGCGAACGGTTTCACCTGGCGCGAGATCGAAATGTTTTACGGTTCCGGAAGGTGTGCGAACTCGACGCGTTGAGATCAGGAACCAGAACGCAGACGATGGGCGTTGGATGACCGCGACATGCACCGGAATTCCGAGATCGTTGTAGACGTAGATGTTCATCGATCACTCGCGTGGATGAGCTGGAACACCGGCCCGTCGATGTTGCGATATTTTTCTGGCTGCACCGTGAACGGTTCGCCGGTTTCGTTCTTGAAGCCGTAGCGCATTTGTTTGTTGCGCGTACAGGCGCGAATCGTATCGATGTCGTCGAAGATCACGGTGTGCCCGGGCAACACGCACTCTTCGTTTTCGCGCCCAAACTTGTCGACAGTGATACAGAGCGCGTCATCTTCGATGGCGAAGTGCAGATGCACGGGAATCAGCAACCAATTCTCGATGTAGATTCTTTTGTCAGCCACAACACTTCTCCTTGTGAGAAAAGACCTTTCGCGATCCTAGCAGACCACAACATCATTCGCAACCTAGCCACGTGGGTGTTTACACCTTTACGTGGATTGACCCGCGAGGATTTTTTTGCTACGGTGCGAAAATGTTCGTCTCGCGAGAATATGAACAGGCTCTAAGGAGGACATCATGGAGTTTTTTAGTGAGTATTGGTTTCTGTGGGTGTGTATCTTTGCGTTGGCGATGGGCTGGTTAGGACTCGGTCGTGTCGCGAAGGCAGAGATCGTCGGCATGCGTCTCGCATACGTCGTTGCCTAGATCTCCGGCGCGTTGCTCATACTCGAATTACTACACGTCACCGCGCGTGTCGTCGTGGACACCTTTTTCTAAGGATTGCCACATCGAAAGATTTCTGCGATGGTACATATTCGCGTAGTTCATTTCACAAAACCTTCAGCCGCGGCTCGTCAGACGGGCCAAGGGCCGTCAGACGGCCCAGGGAGGACCCCATGGCAAAATATCACAACGATCCATACATTGTGCCCGCGTCTGACGATCGGCGTCGATTGGACCGGCATCTTGCGAACGCATTCATGTATACGACTGCGGACACACCGCTCGGCACGCGCATCACGTTCACCCATCCACAAGCGATGCACGATCTATTCGAAGTGGTCGAGCGCCGTGGGGGCGATGCGCGTGAATTCGCCGCGGCGCTGTTTCTGGAGCGGTTCAGAGAGCAAGATCATCCACGTGACGTACGCGCCGCGCTACTCACGAGGTACGCACGCGCGATGCACGACATGCACGTCGTTGATCATCACACAATTCGCGAATCAGAAGTCGCGCACGCGGGAAAGTTCGTGAGCGCGCTGATCACCGAGATGCCGCAGATGATTCTCGACTGGGTCGAGGACATGGCGACCGGTCTCGCGAGCATCGCACTCGAGCCCCAGCCGACCGAGGTGATTCGCGGCGTGCTGCTCTCTCCGTCATTCGATCAGCGTCGCGCGTTCGTATTTTGGAAACTCATCGCGAAGTCGTCGCGTTTCCCGATGTGCATCTTCTCGGATCCATGCGCTGCCGCAGAAGGGACGTTGTTCACCGAGTGGCAGTGTCGCGCGTTCGCGCTTATGTTCACGCATGCGCCGGATGAGGTGGTGGAACGAGCGGTCGCGTACATGTGCAAGGAGGCGACGAGGAAGTACGTACTCGTGTACAGCAAAATCAACGAGCTATGCTACGAGCGACTCGAAAATGCGAGCGAAACCGAACGCGGCAACGTCTTTAAGTCGATCGTGAATCACGTCACGCCACACACGCGTCGTGAGTACGTTGCGGGGCTCTACGACCTCGCGGCGTAACCGCTACCTTAAAGAGGATGCACTCGCATCCTCTTTCTTTTATACTGGTACTATATAGAATAAGCAGGCTATGGATTTTCTTGATTCATTCACTACGGTGCACGTGATAGGCGCGGGCGGGATCGGCGTTTCTGCTGTGGCGCGTCTTTTGAAGCAGCGCGGAAAGGTGGTGACGGGGTCTGATGGTACCGACTCTGATACCACGCGGGAATTGGTTGCTGCGGGTATTCCTGTAGCTGTTGGTGCTCGTGCGGAGAACGTTCCTGCTGCGTGTGATTTTGTACTGTACTCAACTGCAGTGCCTGCGAATCATATCGAACGTGTTGCTGCAGCAGCGCGTGGTATCACACAGATGAGCTATCCGGAATTTCTTGGTGAGTTCACGAAATCGATGCGCACGGTTGCGGTGTCGGGTACGAATGGAAAAAGTACGACCACCGCGATGCTTGCGTTGATGCTGCAGAGCAGTGGCGCAGATCCGACCGTGATCGTCGGATCGAAAGTACCGACGTTTCCAGAAAAAAATTTGCGCATCGGTGAATCCGATCTTTTCGTAGTGGAAGCGTGCGAGCATCAGGCACATTTTTTATTGTATACGCCCGCGGTGATCGTGCTTACGAACATCGAAGAAGATCATTTGGATTATTATCGCGACCTCGCACACATTCGCGAGACGTTTCAGACGTATATCGCGAAGTTGCCGGCAGATGGTTTGCTTGTATTGAATGCTGATGATCATGTGAGTGCGCACGAGCTTGCGCCGACATCGCGTGTCGTAACGTATGGCATGAAGAACGCCGCGGACGTGATGGCAACGGAGCTGCGTGTGTCATCTGGCTCGCAACGATTTCACATTGTACGTCGCGGTGAAGATCTCGGAGAGTTTGTGCTGCGTGTGCCAGGTCGATTCAATGTGATGAACGCGCTCGCTGCAGCGACAACTGCGTTTGAACTTGGCGCCTCGGTTGCATCGGTGCGAGAAACGCTCGCGGCGTTCACTGGAATTTGGCGACGGTTTGAACGAGTGGGGGAGCGCGATGGTGCGATTATTATTTCCGACTATGGTCATCATCCGACCGCGATCGCGGGAACGCTCGCTGCTGCGCGTGATTTTTACGAAGGTCGTCGCATCGTGCTCGCGTTTCAACCCCATCACCACAATCGCACGAAAAATTTGTTTGATGAGTTTGTGGTGTCGTTTGATGGTGCTGATGTTGTTTTGCTCGCCGAGGTGTATGACGTTGCGGGACGTGAAGAAGCTGAGGCTCGTGTCAGCTCTCAAGATCTCGTGGATGCAGTGAAGGAACGCGACCATGATCGTGGTGCAACGCGTGATATTCGTTTCGCTGCGGATCTTCCCACGTTACAAGATATGCTCGAGAGCGTGATCGAATCGAACGATGTCGTGCTGATCGTTGGTGCGGGAGATATTTATACGATCGCGGAGAAGCTCGTATGATCGCCCAACTGCGCGCGAACATTTCTTCTGACGTAAAAGAGCGCGAACCGCTTGCGAACCATACGACGTTTAAAATCGGCGGACCTGCGGAATATTTTTTTTCTGCGAAAAACGCGGACGATGCGACACGGGCTGCGCGCGTCGCAAAAGAACTCAACCTTCCATTATTTGTGTTCGGCGGAGGGTCGAACATGCTCGTTTCCGAACAGGGTGTGAAAGGGCTCGTGGTGAAGATGGTGAATCAAGAGATCGCGTTTGATGGTAAAAAAGTGATCGTCGGTGCGGGCGCACCGACAGGTCTCGTCGCGATGCGTACTGCAGAAGCAGGACTCACCGGGTTCGAGTGGGCGGTCGGTGTTCCAGGGACGATCGGTGGCGCAGTGCGCGGCAACGCGGGGTGTTATGGTGGTGAAATTAAAGATGTCGTGGTGTCGGTGCGTGTATTGGAAAATGGCGAGGAACGCGTGATGATAAATGCAGAGTGCGGCTTCGCGTATCGCAATAGTATTTTCAAACGTGAACCCGGTCGTACGATCATCTCCGTAACGCTCTCGCTCGCAGTGTCTTCGGATGCGAGTGTATCAAAAGCAAAACTTCGCCAGATTCTCCTCGATAGAAAAGAAAAACAACCGGTGGAATATCCGACTGCAGGATGCATGTTCACGAATTGGATCCCGACATCTGAGCACGATGTCGAATCACTGCGTCGATCGCTCGATCTCGACAAAGACGAAAATATTCCGCGCACACCGCACGGCAACGTTCCCGCAGGATGGATCATTGATCGCGCAGGACTCAAAGGAATGAAAGTCGGTCACGTCAAAGTCTCCGAAAAACACGGCAATTTTTTCTTAAACGACGGCAAGGCGACCGCGGGTGACGTAGTTGCGCTCACCGCGAGCATTAAAGAACGCGTACGCAACATGACCGGCGGTATTGTACAGCTCCGCGAAGAGGTCGAGTACGTGGGATTTTGAGTTTTTAGAATAAGTAAGCTACACTGTTCCCACTATGCAATTAGACATTAAGGCTAAAAATATCACGCTCACGGAGGCGATTCGGGCTTATGTTGAGGCAAAGGTAGCGACATTTGATGCAAAAGTCGCGCGATTCGGTACGTCAGTGAGCTGCGAAGTTGAAGTGGGGATGACCACGCGACATCATAAAAAAGGACCGATTTTTCGTGCGGAGATTCATGTGCGGCTTCCGGGAAATCTTGTGTACGCTGAAGCTGAGGATTTTAATTTGTACGTCGCGTTGAACGAAGCGAAAAAAGAAGCAGAGCGGCAGATTCTTGCATACAAAGGACTGAGGGCGCAAAAAGCGAAACGTGGTGGGGGAATGGCTCGGCGACGAGAATAATTTTAATGCCCCTCCTTAGCGCTTTGCGCTAAGGAGGGGTTGGGGAGGATTTCCTATCTCACATGTCTTTGCTTACAAAAATTTTTGGTGACCCGAACGCGAAAGTGATCGATGAACTTCGTGATGTTGTTTTGAAAGTGAACGATCACGAAGCAGCACTTCTCCCTCTTAGCGCATCCGAATTACGCGATGCAAGTTTAGCGCTACGTGACCGCGTGCGCGCCGGTTCGGCACTCGATATCGTGCTTCCTGAAGCGTTTGCGCTCTGTCGCGAAGCAGCGAAGCGCACACTTGGTCAGCGCCACTATGATGTGCAAGTGATGGGCGGTGTGGTGCTCCATCGCGGGCAGATCGCGGAGATGCGCACCGGAGAAGGAAAAACGCTTACCGCAACGCTCGCGGTGTATTTGAACGCGCTCACAGGAAAAGGTGTGCATGTGGTGACGGTGAACGACTACCTCGCACGCCGTGACGCAACGTGGATGGGGCAAGTGTATGATGCGCTCGGGCTCTCGGTCGGTTGTATCAACCACGAGGCAGGGTTTGTGTACGATGCTGCTTGGAAGTCACCGGCGGAGGGGACTGTCCCCCTCGAAGGGGGACTGTCCCCCTTAGCAAGTTCTCCTGAAACCGGCTCCTTCCTCGTACAGATGGACTACATGCGACCATGCGAACGTCATGACGCGTATGCGGCTGACATCACCTACGGCACCAATCACGAAGTCGGTTTTGATTTTCTCCGCGACAACATGGTGATGCGACCGGAGTCAC
>SXGT01216391.1_pt1 | contig 22545 bp, 24 predicted proteins | sample 3176221 | NCBI WGS metagenome assembly SXGT01 (sample SAMN11356862, study PRJNA531348) | freshwater metagenome | isolation source: freshwater sample F1-120 | place: China: Fuxian Lake, Yuxi | collected 2017-12-25
AACTCTGCTTGCAACCGATCAAAATCGGTCTGTGGCCCGCCGTACTTCAACTCACGGGCAACCTTGGTCTGCTTGGCTTTTGCCCGGCCGCGCCCCATGGCTCGACCCCCTCATCCGGGACTATCGCCCCAGTCGTGTGGATGGAAATTGCGTCTGCGGCCGGGTATAACCCGGGCCGCCACGCGTGCGCCTACAGTACCGGTCCGCCTTGGCGGGCATTAACCGCGGCCAGCGATTCGGTCCTCAGCGAGGGCCTCCGCGGCGGCCACCGGGGTGCAGCCGGTGCCCTGGGCCCGGACCAGCACTTTTTCGGTAGTGGTGAAAACCTGCATGACCTTGGCCCGGGCCCGCTCCAGATCACAGCCGGTGAGCTCTTCGGCAACTTGGATCACGCCCCCGCAGTTGACCATGAAATCCGGGGCGTAGAGCACCCCCCGGGCGGCCAGCACGCCCGCGACCTCGGGGCTGGCCAACTGGTTATTGGCCCCACCGCAGATCAGCGGCACGCTCAGGTGCTCGGCTAGCTCCATTGTTAAGAACCCGCCCATGGCATTCGGGGAGAGCACATCTAGGTCGGCGCCGAGGAGCGCCGCGGTTGACTCTAAGACTTGAACCTGCGGGTATTGCTTGAACAGGGCGGCCAAGGTGGCCGACGCAGGATCGACCACGAAGACAATGGCGCCCTCGTCGATTAAGTGGCCGACCAGCCGGCTACCGACTTTGCCGGCACCGACCACCCCGACCCGGCGCCCGGCTAGGTCGCAGGTGCCCCAGACCTGCCCGGCCGCGGCGCGCATGGCCTGCCAGACGCCGACCGCGGTCAAGATTCCGCTGTCGCCAACGCCACCGCTCGACGGCGACCGGCCGGTGGTCCAAGGGCAGGTCTGGCCGATGGTGTCCATGTCCGCGACGCTCATGCCGACGTCACCGGCGGTGATGTAACGACCACCCAGTGAAGTGACCAGTCGGCCAAATGCGTGCAGCACCTCGACCGACTTATTCCCCGGATCACCGAAGATGACGCCTTTACCGCCACCATGATCGAGGCCGGCGAGGGCGTTCTTGTAGGTCATCGCTCGCGACAGCCGCAGGGCATCTTGGTGAGCGGCGGTCGCCGGCTCGGTTCGGTCGGCATATATCGACATCCGGACCCCACCGAGCGCCGGGCCGAGCACGGTGGAGTGCACCGCGATCACCGCCTGCATGCCACTGGCCGCGTCGTAGGCGACAACGACCTGCTCGTGCCCGTCGAAATCCGCCCAGGGACCTGCTAAATCGGTGCTGGTCATGGCCACCTTTCCGGGGCTTTAGCAGGGATCTCGAGGGACCGGGTCGAATTACCGGTTTTTGCTTGCTGCATTGGTGGGTCGGTGGAACAGTAGAGCCGTTCGATCCCGTCAGGTTAGCCGGGAGGCGGGCAAATCGGGAGGTGCGCATGGCCGGACGGAGCCCGGAGCCCGAGCAGTTGCTCACGCCAGCAGAGGTGGCAGCTTTGTTTCGCGTTGATCCAAAGACGGTCACGCGTTGGGCGAAAGCCGGCAAGCTCAGTTGCATTCGCACCCTCGGGGGGCACCGGCGCTATCAGGCTGGTGAAGTCCAGTCGCTGCTTGCGCAGCAAACCCCGACAGCGCAACTTGATCAATAGCTAAAGCGCCGCCGGTTCGGGCAACCATCACAATTGAAAGCCCAACTCAAACGCGCCGATTTTTTGGGACGCAACCCCTGTTCAGGTCTTGTCAACCGGATGTACCCAGCATCGCAACGTCCTGTATCCTCGGGGGTTAGGGTGTGTTTGAATGTGGTTGGCCAATACGAGGTGGGTAAATGCTGAGGATCGTCGGCTACCTAGATGCCGGAACTGGTTCGTACCTCTTGGCGGCAATCGCCAGTGGCGCCGCCGGCACCTGGTTCTTCCTGCGCTCTAAATTCGCCGACCTTCGGGGCCGCGGTGCCAAGACGACCGAACTGACTCCCGACAGCACTCCCTCCGAGTAGTGCCCGCGGCACCCACGGGGTCGGCGAGTTTTCGGGACCCTGAGAATGCCGCGTATCGGCACGGGGGTTGCTGGTACCGGGTCGCCGGGCCTTCGTCTAGCGAGGCCTTGACCCGCCTTCGTGCTTCATCCCGGTATTCGCAATTGGTCAGTGCCGGTTCCATCGTCGCCTACGACCCGGTGACCGCCGAGGTGACACGCGAGGTTATTGGCGCCTATGCGGTGGCGTCCGGGCGAAGCCCGCAGCCTGGCGCCTGCGTGTTTGCCGTTGCCGCTGTTCCGCTGATTACCTATCCGTGGGAGTGGCCTAACTCCATGCTGGAAGCCGCGGCCCGGTTGACCTTGACTCTTCGCATGCAGCTGCTCGAGATTGGCCTGGACCTGAAGGACGCCTCGGCGTTCAATGTGCAGTTCATCGGAATGCAGCCGATCTTTATTGACATTGGGTCCATTGAAGTCTGGCGACCCAATCCATCGTGGAATGCCTCGCGCCAATTCATCGAGAACTTCATCAACCCGCTAGCCGTTGGTTCGGGGGCTCACGTAACGGCGGCGGATGCCTGGGAGTTATCAAGGCACCGGGGATTGAAGTCCGATGCGGCTCGGCAGCTACTACCCAAGGCTAAGCGCCGGAGCATGTCTCTGCGGCTGCTGCAAGCGACGACGCGACCGGTGGCAGCCAATGCCCCGAGTGAAACCAAGTTTGCTGAGCGTGCGGCGCGAAATAAGGACCTAGCGCTGAAGGCGACCTTGGGATTGACCCGCAGGCTGATGAAACAGGTAGGGAAATTGCACGGTACCGAGCACAGCACCACCTGGGTCGATTACGGAACGCGGGCGCACTACGGGAGCGAAGATCTGGTGCGCAAGTCTGATTTCGCGGCCGACTTCGTCAACGCTGCCCCGGGTCGCGGGGATCTGGTGCTGGACGTCGGAGGCAATGACGGCCTCACCGCAGCGCACTTGGTCCGAACCACTGGTGCGAAAGTTGTCGTCCTCGATGCAGATGCTGGTGCGCTAGATGTCCTCTACGCAGGCATCTCGACCACCGCTGACTTGGTGGGCAAGGTCACGCCGGTGCTCGGTGACATCACCAACTTGATGCCGGCCGCGGGGCTGCTCGACGCCGAGTTCGGAGCTTTCACCAGTCGAGTCCACCCCACCGCCGTCACCTGCCAGGCGGTTCTCCATCACGTGGTAATCACCCAAGGCACCCCGATGGGATTTGCGGTAGACGCCCTCGCGCGCTTTGGCGCACCGGTGCAGATCGAGTTCGCGAATGAAGAGGATGCGAAAGTGAGGATCCTGCTCTCGCAGATCCCGAACTGGCAGGGTGCCTACTCGACCGAGGTGCTTCTTGGGGAGCTTCGGGCCAGATTTGAGTTCGTCGAGGTTGCTGGCACGACGTCACCCACTCGAGTGGTCGTAAACGCCTGGAATCAGGTGAAGATTTCGTGATCAGCGCACGACAATCTTTCGCCCGACTGGTCGGAACCCGCCGCAACTACAGCCCGCGTGATATCGCGGCTTGGGTGGTGGCGCCAGTTACCCTAGTAGTGGTCATTCCGGCAAACGAGAAGATCGCGAGCAACGCGGTTTTCTTCGCGGCCCATAGTGTCTCGCCGATCACCTGGGTTGTGGTGCTCACGGTCTTCATTGTGGGAATCTGGATGCTGCTCATCGCGATTTTGACGCTCATTAGACGGCGCGCAACACCGCAGGCTTTCGATGTGGCCACCTCGGCCTTGATGTTCGCCACAATTTGGTTCCTCGCGGGTAACCTGGGGTCGCGGCTGCTAGGTGCGAGTGCCCCGCTGCTCGGCCCGGTTATCGGGTTGGTTGTCGCCGCGCTACTGACCCAGCTCTCGCGCCGCATCATGATGGGCACGGTCTTAGTGGTATTCGCGGCTATTGCCGCGGTTTTTCCGGTGGTCATGAGCCTGACGGTTGGCAGTGACGCGTCCGCCGCCGCGCTAGCCTTTGAAGAAACGACCTCTCGGCCCAACATCGTCTGGGTGATCTCCGACGAGCTGCAGTATCCGCTCGCTTTTGATGAGCAGGGCAAAGTGCGTAAGGAACTCCCCAACCTTGCACAATTGCAGGAGTCGTCAACCACCTATACCAATGCGTACGCGGCGGCTAATTACACCGACTACGCGGTGCCGTCACAGCTCACCGGGATCTCGGATGTGGCAGGTGCGGGACCTGCGCGGATGGCGAAGGTGCGCAGTGGCATCGGCATCGTGCCTAGTCTGGCGGCTAAGTACTCGGTGGTGATGGAGTCACCTATTTACCAGTTTGAGTGCGATACCACCGAGTGCGCCAGTGCTGGTTCGGACCAGGATTCAAATATTGTTATCCGGTATTTGAATTTCGCAAAGGATGCGGTTGCCGTAGCCGGCCGCAGTGCCCTCGCGCCACCCTTCTCGACGGCATTTCCGTCCCTTGATGGCAAGTGGCGGGATTTCTGGAGTGGCGGCGACGAATTCGGCGACAGTGCCCAGGGCAATTCTGTTCAAAAGGTGATCACCGGCATTGATCGGGCGCAGGCCGCTAACAGCAGCAATCCGGTATTCGCTTTATGGCACAGCATTCGCACCCATGCGCCTTGGTCCGTCGATCGCGAGGGTAGGGAGATCTACCCGGCGCGGCTGCCGGTTGTTGAAGGTGCCCACATGGTCGGCAGTGACGAGGATGGGCTTTATTCATCACCCGAGCTGCAGTCGATGGAACGAAGGCTGTATGCGAATTCGGCGGTTGACTTCGACCGGCAACTTGGTGAGTTGCTCGAGACTTTAAAAGCCGATGGCTTGTTCGAGAACACCATGATCATTATCACCGCAGATCATGGCGCCGGAATCACCGGAGCAAATGATCGTCGCATGGGTGATACCGAGCAGCAGCGCTGGACCGAAGTGGCGCACGTGCCGTTGCTGATCAAGGAACCGGGGCAGGTAGCGGCGAAGACAGTGACCAAGCCAAGGTCCACCGGGCAGATCGCGCAGAGCGTTATCGACACCGCGCGCGCTACCACGGCGAAAGAATTGGCGCTGTCGGCCAATCTCGGCCAGGACCTGCCGCGCGGGCCGGTGTTCACCACCATTGCTTTCGGGGGGGTGTTGACGCCCTGGGTCTACTCCGCCGCACCCGAGCCCTCACCTTGGACGCCCGAGGATCTCTCGCCGCCCGACCAGAACCACCCGTTCGCAATTGGCATCGACCTAGGGCTCCTGGACCGTCCGGTACCCTCAGATTGGGTTGAAGTCGCGGACACCACTATCGAGGCGCTGCCGGGTGAGTCAGATCAGCAGTTGCTGGTGGTGGAGCGGGCAACCAGCGCCTGCCCGGCCGGACAGCGTGTTGGCTTGGTTACCGAAAACGGTGTAGTCATCGGCTCGGTACTGTGGGAGCAGGGACGGCAGGCGACGGGGCCGCGAACGCGCGGCTGGGCGATCGTGCCGAGGGCAGCTGACTTCGCAGTGTGGTGCTCGAACTAGATCTAGCGAAACGGCAGGCAATGAATGCAATGAGTAATCAGACCGAGACCACCTGGCCGGTGACTGTTCGCACCTTGGCCGTTGATATCGGTGGATCAGGGATCAAAGCCTCCGTGCTCAATCCGCAGGGCGAGATGGTGGTTGATCGAGTTCGGCTGGATACCCCTTACCCGTGCCCGCCGGCAACCTTGGTGCGGGCCATCGAGCAGGTTGTCAGCGGGATGCACGATGTGCAGCGGGCCTCGGTTGGCTTCCCCGGTTTGGTCCGCGGCGGCCGGGTGGTCGAAGTCCCGTCGCTGTCGCGTCGTGAATACGACGGTGATCCGGATCCGGAATTGACTGCGGCATGGGCGGGCTTTGATCTGGGCGGCACCTTGGCCAAGACCTTCGAGGTGCCCACCAAGGTGGTCAATGACGCCGACATGCAAGGCTGCGCGGTGGTCGAGGGCGGTGGCCTGGAATTTGTGATAACCCTCGGGACGGGTGTTGGTACCGCACTGTTCTACAACTCAAAGCTGCTACCGCATCTGGAGCTATCACATGGCAGATTCTCCAGGAAGTTGACTATCGACAAAGCACTTGGCAATGTTGAACTGAAGAGAATCGGGAACGAGGAATGGACCAATAGGGTCCAAGCGTGTGTTGAGATCTTCGCCGAGATGATCTGGTTCGATCACATTTATATCGGCGGCGGCAACGCCAGGCTGCTCAAGGATTCAGACTTTGGCCCCAAGGCGACGATCATCTCAAACTCAGCCGGCATCATCGGCGGGGTTAGAGTCTGGGAGCTCGACGGATAAGGGTTTTAATGGGGCCCGACCAGGGGAGTTACCCCGCGGTTTCAGGAGAGTGGCTGGCGGATGCTACTTCCCAAGGCGTTCACCGTCACCGGCAAGCACGCGGCACGAGCATCCAGTGCTCATTCAATTGCAACCTTTATGGTGGGATACTCATATGACTGAGTCCAACGCTCGCCGCCCAATCCCGGCGATGCTGCTCGCAGCAGCCATCAGCCTGATTCTCGGCTACTTCGTCTTGGAGATCGTCAACGCGGGAATAATTTTGATGTGGGAGACCATCCCCGAAACCTGGACGTCCACTCCGGCCTGGTACGTCATTGGGCTCCTACTTGTCTCGGCCGTGTTGGTGTTTGTGATCCGTAAGTTCGTGGGTGATGCCGGCCACTCGCCAATAGGCGGCATCAAGGTCAGCAGTATTACTCCAAAGGAGTACGTCGGGGTGATCTTGGCGATTGTCGCCTCGCTCTGGGGTGGCATCGTGCTCGGCCCGGAGGTGGCACTGGTCGCAACCGGATCGATGATCGGTGGTCTTGTTACCAAGTGGATGCACTGCAGTGATGCCAAGGGTCAAAAGCAGGTCGTCGGGTTCGGTGCGCTCGGTGCGATCTTGGCATTGTTCGTCGCCCCGATCCTCTCTGGCAGCCTTAAACTCGGCGGCATCCCATCGGTCATTGAGGTAGATCAGCTGGGCTGGGCAATTGCCGTCGCCATCATCGTCACGGTAATCGTCACCCTAGCTCGCGTGGTGGCGGCATTGATCGCACGCGTGGTGGGAAGTGGCCCGCACCTGCCGATCCTGATTGCTGCTGCCCTAATCGTTGGGGCCAGTGCACTTATCGTCCAAAATCAAACCGGTGCCAGCATCACCTTCATCGTCACCTCCGGCGAGGAGTTCATCACTCAGCTGCCTACCTTGACTTCGGTGTCGACAGTGATCGCGATCATCGTCTTTAAGGCCATCGCCTATGCCGTATCCCTTGGTGCTGGATTCCGTGGCGGCCCGTTCTTCCCAGCGATGTTCGTTGGTGCGGCCGTCGGCCTGCTTATCTCCCTTGTGATGGGTGATTCGGGCCCTTCGGTACCGGCAGCAGTCGTCGTCGGCGTCATCGCATCGCTAATAGCCACGGCACCGCTGAAATGGCCGATCGTGATCATTCTAGGTGTCGTGCTCGGACTGCTGATGGGCTCCTTGACGCTGGTGCCCGCAGCGCTCATCGGTGCAATTGTCGCGCGTCTCATCCCGCGTTGGGGTGATCGCGTTAAACCCAACGCGCAGGTTGTCGGGCACTAGTCCGAGGCTGGTCAAGTGCCGCTCCCGTGGCCTAGCCGGCGAGTAGATGCGAAAGCTTTGCGCCCCATGCATATCCGCATTATTCATGATGTCTCCCCAGCAATAGTCGTGGATCTGCTCTCTCTGCGCGGACAGTTTGTTGGGGAAGTAAGGCCATGATCTGATTCCTAGGCGTCCGTGGGTTTATCTAGTGCTGACAGTCGTGTGAAGAATGGACGAACTCCACTGCCATCGCCGCCGGCCGCGTCGCCTTGGCTCCGAAAGGGGATTGTCTGGCCGAGACACCAATTAGGTGCATGGGTGTCAACATGGGGCGCACGGACTGCCTGATCCCAGCAAGCTGCCGGTACGCACTAGCCTCACCAATCGCCGTCAGGAAGTCGCTTCGACGGGGCTGTCCGCTGGACCGCAAGGCCGTTAGATAGTGGTCGGGCATCCGGCGCTAGCTCGGCAGTCGGTTTTCGGCCTAGTCGATTCTCCGAAGACCGGCACAAAGAGAGCAAGTTGCTGGTCCCAGGTAGTGGCTTGACGAATAGGGCCCGGTCACAGGCTGCACACTCGACGATATATTTCTGCTCTGTACTTGTTTTGACTTCGTGAGGGTGTGTGGATTGTTTGAGGTGAGAGTTCCTGTTCGTCCGCCAAAGATTTTGACCCCGATTATCGGATCAGAACGGGTGGCGCGAATTGCGGCAGCTGGCCTTGAAATCGTCGAGATCCTTGGTGGTCGACGCATTGTGCACGTGAACTCGACCGCCGAAGGTGGTGGCGTAGCCGAGATGCTGCCCGGACTCCTCGGGTACGCAGGGCAAGCCGCGCAGGACAGCAGGTGGTTCGTCCTTGAGGGTCACCTAGAGTTTTTCACCGTCACCAAGCGTCTGCACCATCGACTTCATGGGGAAATCGGTGACGGTGGTCCACTTGGAGAATCGGAACACGCGGTGATGCAGCAGATGCTCGAAGTTAACAGGTTTGAGGCGAGGGCGATGTTTCGCCAGTCTGACGTCGTAGTTCTGCACGACCCGCAGCCGGCACCGTTTGCCAAGTGGCTGGCGGATCGGGGGCAACCCGTGGTCTGGCGCTGTCATATTGGCGTAAGCCAGGTGAATGACTACTCCACACAGGCATGGAACTTCTTGCGCACTGTTCTTGAGCCGCACGTAGATTGGTATATTTTTTCTCGGGAAGACTATGTCCCCACTTGGGTGCCAAAAACGCGGCTGAGCATCATAAAACCCTCTCTTGACCCGTATTCTGCAAAGAATCGATATCTCAGTGCGGATTATTCAACGGCAACGCTGCAGCAGATCGGGATTCTAAGTGGGAAACCATTTCAGGATCGAGCATCAACTCGGAACGGTTATTCAAGGACAAGGGTTGCAGGTTCGGCTTCAATTACGCGCCAGGGAGTTGCCCCTGCTCCGACGACACCATTGGTCCTGCAGGTATCACGATGGGATCCCCTGAAAGATATGCCGGGCGTCCTTAATGCTTTTGCGAATGAGACTGGATGCGAATCTGCGCACCTAGTCCTTGCCGGGCCTGACGTAACGTCAGTCGCCGATGACCCCGAAGGCCTTGATGTATTCAATGCGGTGGTTGAGCAATGGCGCGAGCTTGGGGAGACGAAACGTGCACGAATCTCGATCGTTTGCCTGCCGATGAATGACACGCAGGCCAATGCCATTATGGTGAATGCACTGCAACGTCACGCGGCCGTGGTGGTCCAAAAAAGTCTAAAGGAGGGTTTCGGTCTGACCGTGACAGAGGCCATGTTTAAGAGGCGCCCGGTGGTCGCTTCAGCAGTCGGAGGCATAGTTGATCAGATACAAGATGGGACCAATGGAGTCCTAGTCAATGCGGATGACCCCCAGGAAACAGGTAGGTCTATCGCCAAGCTACTCGCAGAGCCACGGTTGAGGAGGCAATTGGGCAACGCGGCGGTCCAAACGGTCGTAGCCAAATTCATGCCGGATTTCTCGGTGCTGCAGTTAGCCAAGGCCATCGAAGGCTTAAGTGCCCGGCGCAATTGACCACGATGGGATCGCTGGCCGAAGCGTTTTGGCAGCTGAGCACGAACAGGTCATCTGGTGGAACTAGCCGATGGTATCGCGCCCGGAGATTAGCGACTTGGCGATGATCATTCGCAGGATGTCGTTGGTTCCCTCCCCAATGGCCATCAACGGGGCATCGCGGTATAGGCGCTCCACCTCGTACTCCGTCGAGTAGCCGTACCCACCGTGAATTCGCATCGCTTCAAGAGATGAATTGATAGCCACCTCAGAAGCAAAGTACTTTGCCATCCCCGAATGCATGTCAGCACGCTTACCGGCAGCCTGTTCTGAGGCAGCCCAGTAGGTCAACAGTCGGGCGGCTTGCACGTTCGTTGCCATATCAGCCAGTTTGAGTTGAATTGCTTGAAATTCACTAATTGGTTTGCCGAAGGCGGTTCGTTGGCGGGAGTAAATTAGAGCGGCATCGTAGGCGGCTTGGGCAATACCGACAGCCCGCGCGGCAATGTTGATCCGACCAGATTCCAGCGCTGGGAGGACCTGCTTCATTCCACAGCCTTCAACTCCGCCCAGCAGATTCTGCACGGGCACGCGGACGTTGTTGAGAAGCACCTCGCAGGACTCCGGACCTTTATAGCCCAACTTGCCGATATCTTTCAGAATCTCGAAGCCAGGTGTACCCGCGTCAACGAGTAGCACGCTGATGCCGAGGTGCCGGGGTTCGGCACCAGGGTCCGTTTTAACCAAAACCGGCAGGGGATCTGCATGGCGCGCATTAGTTATCCAGGTCTTGCGGCCATTAACCACGTAACTATCGCCCTCGCGGAAGGCGGTGGTCCGAATCCCCTGAAGGTCTGAACCAGCGTCGGGTTCGGTTAGTCCGATTCCGGTTCGACGCTCCCCGGTGGCCAGAGTAGGCAGGTAGTTGGTCTTTTGCTGATCGGTGCCGAATTGTGCAATCATCCAGCAGGAAAGGGAGTGGCTGCCGAGAGTGCCAGCGATCCCCATCCAACCTCGGGCAAGTTCTTCGAAGACGATGGCAAAGGACACGGCGTCGAGATTTAGGCCGCCGTACTCCTCTGGGATCGTCATACCGAATAGGCCCATATCTTTGAGCTTGTTGATGATCGCAGTCGGATACTCCCCGCTACGCTCCATCTCGTTCGCGACAGGTTTGATCTCCCTTACAACAAACTCTCGCATGGTTCGCTGAAAGGCAACCTGCTCGTCGCTGAGCTCAAAGTCCATTTCAATATCTCCTATCGATGCCCGGATTCTTGGGGCGCGATTCTTAAGTACGAGTGAGATCGGTGGCCGGGGAGAGTTGGGCGATGCGTTCTTGGTCGTAACCCAAAATGTTGGCGAAGATTTCCTCGCGATGTTCGTCAAGTAGCGGTGCAGGTCGGTGTGAGGTAGGGGGTTCACCCACTCGCATGGCGGAGGCAACAGAGCGGACGTCACCGAGGCCAGCCGCGTAGGTTTCAACAATAAGGCCACGCTCAATCGTGTGTGAGTCAGTAAGGGCTTCTTTCACGGATTGCACCGCCCCACAAGGCACGGTGGCAGCACGGAGATCTCCAACCCATTCCGCAACGGTGCGCGATGCGAAAACTTCGTCAAGGATCCGGAGGAGTTCAATTGAATTGATGTTCCTATTTTCAAAAGAGTCAAATCGTGGATCGATGGACAACTCGGGGCGGTTAATGGCCTGGGCGAGCCGTACCCAGAACTTCTCTTTGGCACAGCCAACAACGAACCAACCATCAGAAGCCTTGAAAGCCTGAAACGGCACCAGAGATGGATGAGCGCTATTGAGGGTCCGCTGCGGTTCGTATCCGGCGCTCAGGTGCCAGGTAGCCACGTAGGTCAACATCCCGATTGCTGTGTCATACAAGCTCAAATCGCAATCCATTCCGACTTTGTCGCGGCGGGCTGCGATGACACCGGCGAGGATAGCGCCCGAGGCGACGAGTCCGCCCGAAAAGTCCACCAGAGAGAGACCTGTTTTTGTCGGTGCACCTCCGGGGTCTCCGGTAAGTGACATCCAGCCGCTAAGCGCCTGAAGCATGTAGTCGTAACCGGGATCTTTAGCGCGCGGACCGGTCATGCCGTAGCCGGAAAGCGAACAGCACACGATCGCCGGATTGATGTGCTTTAGGGCACCGTAGGTGATTCCAAGTTTTTCTGGGACATCGCCACGAAGATTGGAGAACACTGCATCGCTGACCCGAACAAGATCATCGAATACCTCACGGCCCTCCCTTGAATTGAGATCAAGGACCAGGCTCTTCTTATTGCGGTTGAAAGTCTCGAAGAACAGGGAGGTATCGCCGGATTGGTAAGGCGGTACGTGACGGCCGACATCACCGCGCACCGACGGGTCCTCAATCTTGATTACCTCTGCACCGAGATCCGCCAATTGCAAAGTTGCAAATGGACCGGCGCCGTACTGCTCCAACGACAAGATACGGATCCCATCGAGTGGTTTCATAATGCCCCTACCTGCCTAGTGGGAAGATCAAACTCTCGTTTTTCGGCAGCCTTCCAATGCCTAATTTCGCGCACAACACGGAAAATTGTGCACCGACAACGAAGACCGCGGCTATCGAGAGTTTTCATAATACAGGTTTCGCAAAACTGTGGGTCCGGGCTAAGACGGCTCCGAGAATGGCCAAGAGGGCGAGTACGATCCACGCCAGCGACCAAGAAAATGCCTGAACCAGAAATCCAGTAATTATTGGAGACAGGCCCCAGGCGACAAAGATTGACGCATTCAGCACGCCCTGGCTAGTGCCTACCCGCGCGTGCGGAACGAGGGAGACGGTCAGGGTGAAAGCCAAAGCGTTCCACCCCATGCCGATGACGCCGGCGATGACTATGACGATCCCTGTGACGGGAGCCGGGTTCGTGAGAGCCGCGAGAATTAGAAGAGCTGCTGTCACCAAGCCGCTAGTTTTAAACATCCGCAAGCGCCGGTGCTCCCACCTATCGGCAGCAAGTCCGACCAAGACCCGAAGAAAAATAGTGGCTGTCATTACCCCCGCGAAGACAGTTGCTGCCGCGGGCGTCGACCACCCTCGAGCGTTCACGAGGTACAAGGTCAGCAGTGACACAATCCCAATTTGTGTTGTTGTGTACAAAGCACTCGCAATAAGCATCGGGGCAATTTGCGCCCACGGGGTTGGCCCCAAGGGTGCTCGATGAATTGTTTGGCGCTCACTATGCACTGCCCTAAAGACGCCAAGTGCGGCAATGAAAATAACTGTAGTAAGTACCCAAAGAGACGCTGCGAGACCCCAACGCAATGCAATAAGTGGTAGGACGATGGCCGCAGCAGTTGCACCTAATGGGACGGCGGCCTGTCGGATACCAAAGGCTAAACCCATGCGTCGACTGGATGTGAATGCAAGAACAATGCTTTTGGTGAGTGCGACCGTCGGAGCGGCAGCGAAAATACCGGTAGCCAATAGTCCGATCAACAGAGCAGGCAGCGAGGCCACATGCGCAGCAAATCCGGCAAATCCTAGAGAGGTAGCGGCGAGGAGTAGGCCAGACGTGGCAATAAGTCGATCCGTGGTGAGGTCGGTAAGTCGGCCCCAAATCAGGACCGCCGCAGCCGTGCCGAGACTTCCTATTCCGAGAAGGACACCGGTTGACATGGTGTCAAGTTCAAATGTGTTCTGAAGGATTGGCCCGAGGGCAGGCAGGCCTTGCTGGAAAGCCGAGATGCTTACCTGCGCGAGGACCGCTGCTCCAAGAACCCCGGTTGCTGCGCGTACAGAGGGCCGGCCGTAGATCAGCGTTCCCTAAATAATTGCCCGGCCACCACGACGCGTTGCCCGTGATTGGCGCCCGCATTGAGGTGAAGAACATCAGACTTACGCAGAATTGGTTTGGCTTGACAATTGCGGCTATCGCAATATGCACCGGACCCCTGAACGGCACCTGTGGTGACCGTCAGGGCGGTGCCGAGGGCGTTTGCCGTCTCAAGAGGAAAAGTCATGGTCGGTAAATCAGCGCAACCGTCAATAGACGCGATCGCATTGCGGGAGAAGGGACGTACTTCTGTAATCATGCGACCACGCGTGAGAGTTTAGTGCGGTGCTTGAAAATCGGCAAAAGGATTGCCGATGACGCGAGCTGCGCCATTCCACACCTTAAAAAGATCTCCCTCCTCGGATAGCCTTATGCCACCGCTGCCTCTGGGTGCTCCCGCAGAGATGCCCTGACCGGTGTGGTCAAAAAGTGAGTCGTTATCCAAATTCAAGGTTCCTAGCGACCCACCACGACCGCATGAGGCGTGCAACATCTGCTGACTCCACTCCCTGGATTTTGGCCAGCATGGAGGGGGGTGATCGACTTGGGCGCATTTTCGGAATTCTCGATATAGTTCTGCAAATTAGGGGTAGCGAAAGGGACGTTCGTCGAGGCCCAAGAGCCCAGAAGCCGCAAGAACCGTCGCGGGAAAGTTGGTATGAGCCATGTCAGATCAGTTTGCGGAGGCCGGCTACGGGGTCACTCCCGTAGGCTGGGGCAGCTGCCCAGCCATAGTCGCAGTCGATTTCCAGCAGGCTTTCTGTGATCCGGCCTTCCCGGCAGGGCGAAGCGAGCATGTCTCGCAAGCCGTGAAGAACGCTGAAGACGTGCTCGCAGCCGGACGAAAAGCAGGGATTCTTGTTGTGCACACTGCCGTAGCTTGGGCACACGATGATGAATTCACAAACTGGAAGATCCCGAGTCTGCGTGATATTGCTCCACACTCTTATGCTGCTTCAATCCTCCCGCAGTTGTGGGAGGAATCAGACGTGTACTTGCTCAAGCGGTATCCATCGGCATTCTTTGGCACTGACTTAAGCACCATCCTCCGTAATCGCGGCGTCGACACGGTATTGGTCATGGGGGTGACCACATCGGGCTGTGTGCGAGCGTCAATCGTTGATTCATTCAGTCATGGTTTTAGAACAATCGTTGTCGAAAATGCCTGCGGTGATCAAGAGGCTCAGCCGCACGACGACAATATGCGAGATGTATCCCGGCGATACGCAGATCTCGTCAGTGCTGCTGAAGCTGTCGACAAACTGAGGTCGCTGGTCGGGTGATGAAGCGGTGCTGACTTTCGCTGCGGTGACGGGTCGCTTTCAACCTTTTCATATCGGTCATTGGGAGCTGTTGACTATGGCATTGGCTGAAGCAGACATCGTCTTTATCGGGATTACTAACCCCGATCCTGAGTCGTGTAAACCGAATGCCTCGTCAGCACATCGCCATCAGCCTGAGTCAAACCCATTCACCTTCTGGGAGCGCCAGAGTATGATTCAAGCGGCGCTAGAACATAAAAGTCTGCAGGGGCGGTGCCGTGTAGTCCCGTTTCCCCTTGATCGTCCACAGGTCTGGTCGAGCTACATCCCTTTGGATGCGACGCAGTTTGTTCGGGTCTTCACGGATTGGGAACGTGACAAGGTGAAGGTGCTACAGGATGGCGGTTACCCGCTGCGTGTTATCGAGGGTGACCCAGCGCATGCCGTCAGGGCAATAAATATTAGGCGGGCATTGATTCAAGGTGACGAAGAAGGCTGGCGACCACTCGTGCCAGACGGCGTTGGCGCGGCGATGCCGACCAGGATGAGCCCCCAATGACAACGGTCTGGCCACTGCGTGACGACCTTCCCGTGGTTCTCGTGGTTCTGGATGGTTTGGGTGATCGTCCTTGTTTGGCACTTGGTGGGCGCACTCCATTGGAAGTTGCTTCGACTCCTGTGCTGGATGAATTGGCTGCACGAGGTGCAAGCGGCGTACATGTGCCTTTTGGACCAGGCTGGGCAACGTCAAGTGAGCGTTCGCATTGGGCGATGTTTGGCCTGCCAGAAATGGCGTTCCCAGGACGGGCCCTCCTTGAGTGGGTTGGCTTGGGTGGAAGCCCGCCACTTGGCACCCCGATGTGGCACCTCGCTGCCCGGCGCGGTGAAGTTGCCGGCGGCGTGATGCGAATCACGGGTCGAATGGGTTCGCAGCACGCTGATATTGCCCCGACTTTGAATCAAGTTTTGCAGAGTTGGACAGATAATTTTTTGGTTGATGGTGTCTATTTCACTATCGTGCCACTGCGACTCGGTGAGTGGGTTTTGCTGGCTCACGGACTCGAGTCGATTGAGATCAGCGACACGGATCCACTCTTTGAACATATGCACCCTTGGATGCTGCCCGTACCATTACAAGAGTGTCTCTGGGCCGGTGGTAGTCGGCTACGCGAGGCTTATCGGAGTGCAGAGGCGCTGACGGAATACTTACTGGGTGCGCATGAGACCCTACTCGCCGCGGGTTTGGAAATTAGCGTGCCCACCACAAAGTGGCCATCGGTGGCCCGACAACCGCTTTCGTTTCTTGATCTGGTGGGAGTTCAGGGCGCCATGGTCACGAGCAGTGCGCTGTACCGAGGAATGGCCAGAACCCTAGGTATGCGCGAGGTGAATATCACCGCAACTGCAAAGGACGCGGCGCTCGGCCTGAGCGCTCGGGTGAAAGCGGCCATTTGTCTGCTAGGTGAAGAACAGCGTCCCGACTTTATCCATGTGCACACCAAGGCACCGGATGAAGCCGGACATACGAAGAAACCGGAGGCCAAGATCGCTGCGATCGAAGCTTGTGACAATGCCATTGCAGCATTGATTGACAGTGTTGATCGGGGAGATCTGGTTTTAGCCGTGACAGGTGACCACGCAACTCCTAGTGAGGGGCTGCTATTGCATAGTGGCGACCCCACGCCATTTGTCGTTGTCGCACCCGAGCAGCGCAGTGACTCGGTGCGGAAATTCGGCGAGACTGCAGCACTTTCGGGTTCGTTGGGCTCGCTTCGAGCTGTCGATATTGCACCCCTCCTGCACGGTTTGGCGCGTCGCCCATTCTTCGTCGGGCATCGACCAGGTTCCTCAATAAAATCCTCGCTGCCTGTCTCGCCTATCCCCATGCCCTTAGCGAAAACCAATTCCGCACAGATAAAGCCGTTCCCAACCAGGGTGGAGTCCCTTTGATGATAAGCACCGCGGCACGTGAATCAGACGTCCTGTTGCAAGATGCCCAGGCTCCCGAGCACCTAAGCGACACACTCACGAAGGTGCGCCGGCTGCATAGCGAGGAGGTTGCGCCTCGTGAAGTATCGCTTTCGCACCGTCTCAACGACGAACGTCAATTTTTGGACGACGATGGCAGATTGCACCCGGAGGTCGTACAGGCTCGTCGCGAGATCATGCGTGCTGCGGGAAAAGTGGGGATTTATAGTGCCCACCTACCGAAGCATTTAGGTGGTCTTGGCCTGGGGCGCGAGGAAATGATCTATGTGGAGGAGTTGGTCTATGGCTATGGCGTGGGCCTGAACCCGGCGCTACTTTCGTGGTCCGAGGGCGCAACTCCCCGTCTGCTTTTTGCCCACGATCACCAACGCCAAGAGTTTACCGATCCGCTCGTTCGTGGTGAAAAAACATCTCTTCACGGTGTGACCGAATCAGGCGCAGGGAGCAACCTTTTTGATATGTCAACTCGAGCCGTCAAGCGCGGCTCTGACTGGGTGTTGAGTGGTTCCAAGGCCTACATCACGAATTATTTTGATGCGGACGTGGCCCAAATACTCGCGGTGACGGATCCTGATGGTGGACGTCGAACCTTCACTTACTTCATGTTTGACGCGAAAGAGGCCCAATCGCGCGGATACCGATTGGGACGCCTTTATCAAACAATGTTTGGTGATGGGTACACCGGTGAGATTTTTTTTGATGATCTGGTCTTGCCCGAGAGTTCGATTCTGGGGGAAGTGGGTCAGGGATTCGATATTGCGGTGATGTCATTTAATTACACGAGGATGCGGAGAGCTGGAATGTGCTCTGGTTGGAGTCGCTATCTAATCGAGCGCACTCTAGAGCGGGCGACGGATCGACAAATCGCTGGGCGGCCGCTGGGAGCAAATCAGGGCATTCAGTGGATGATTGCGGACATGTACGTCGACTGGTTGCAGTCGAGATCACTTTCACTTGAGGTGGCGCGAGCAATCGATACTCCGGGCCCCTGGTACCGCATGCCCCGGCCGCGCGATGAGATCCGCCGTATCTCCGCGCTGAAACTGAGTAATGATGAAAGTTTTTATCGTGTCGCCGATCGTGCTCTGCAAGTTCATGGTGGCCTTGGTGTGATGCGCGACACCTCTGTCAACAAGCTTTTCCAGATAGCACGTAATCTCCGCATCCCAGGGGGTACCGACGAGGTCCAGCGAACGACCATCGCAGAAAGCCTTGGACTTCGATTCGACGTCAGCAAAACAGCAGACTTGCCCACCCGTTAGAGAGGGACAGTTTAATGACAAATGATCCAATCGCTGCGCGCATTGCCGATTGGGCATGTCGCGTTACCTGGAATGATGTTCCGGAGATGGTGCGTGAACGTGCTGCATTGCATATTCTCGATTGCGTCGGGCTGGCATTCGCCGGTGCCCTTGATGATTTTGCAGCCAGCGCGGTACGGGCAACGTTAGGGGAGGGCTCCGCAGCTGTCATCGGAATGCCACAGCGATTGCCAGCGGGTGACGCGGCCTTGCTAAATGGCATCCTTATCCATGGTCTCGACTACGACGATACGCATCCAGCCGGAATCCTTCACGCTTCGGCCTCTGCGCTTCCGACAGCCATGGCCATCTGCGAACGCGATCGTCTCTCGGGATCGGATCTACTGTTGGCATACATCATTGCGGTCGAAGTGTCTGCGCGCGTCGGAGCAGGGGCTCGAGGTGGTTTCCATGCCAAGGGTTTTCACCCGACAGGTTTGGTCGGTGCCTTTGGCTGCGCGGTCGCCGCTGCACGCATGAGCGGTCTTGACAAGAAGGGTATTTCGGCCGCGCAGGGGATCGTGGGGAGTCTTGCGGCTGGCTCATTGCAATTTCTTGACACCGGTGCCTGGACGAAGCGCATGCACCCTGGGTGGGCTGCGTCCACCGCACTTACCGCCACGCGCTTTGCGGCGGCGGGGTGGGTAGCACCCCCTGATGTTTATGAAGGAAGGTTCGGCCTGTACTTGGCGCACGTACCGAATGGCCATGAGGTCGATATTGAGGCGGCTACCCGTGATTTGGGCGAGGAGTGGGAACTTCTCCGGGTAGCGATCAAGCCTTACCCTGCTTGCCACTTCACTCACGCTTTCATCGATGCCACATTGACGCTCGTTGTCGAAAACAATCTTGCTGCCGATGATGTTGCAGAGGTGGTGTGCCTCGTCCCTGAGCAGATAGTGCCGGTGGTATGTGAACCCGCTGAGGCGAAACTGACCCCGAGTTCAGATTATGATGCGAAGTTCTCCCTCCCGTATGTGGTCGGAACAGCAGTCACCCGTCGGAGGTTCACCCTTGCTGAACTCGAATCGGAAGCGTTATTGGATCCGGTAAGTCGGGCTGTTGCCTCCAGGGTGCGATACGAGTTGGATCCGAACAGCACCTTTCCAAAGCATTTCTGCGGGGAGGTAGTAATTAAGACTGCTGATGGCCGTGAATTCGCCCATCGCGAGTCGGTCAATCGAGGGGCGGATGAACGTCCACTCTCGGCCACTGAAATCGAAGAGAAATTCATGTCAAATATCGAAATTGTGAGTACTCGTCTCGTGGGACAACAAATTTTGGAGAGTGTGCTGGAACTCGCCGATTTAAAGGATTCATCCGAGGCCATTAACGCCTGGCGTGGGCAGAGTGACTAGGTGTTAGCGCCGTCACCACGCGAATGTGGTGGTTGCGCAGCCAAAGCCTCGCCACTCTCGGTGGCAAAGCTGGTGGCCCAGGTGCGTCGAGATGATGAGCCAAAGCATCTCCTAGTTGGCCTAGCGGCGCCCGATGATGCTGCTGTACACCTTCTTGATACCGAACGAGCCATTGTCACCACAATCGATGTCAGCCCGCCACTAGTTTCAGACCCGTACGTCTCGGGAGCGGTAGCCGCCGCAAACGCGGTAAACGATGTTTACGCTATGGGCGCGGAAGTGTTGGATGCACTTGCCCTTGCCGCATTTCCACGCGACACGGACATCGAGATCATTGCCGCCATGATGGCGGGTGCTCAGGATGTGATGTATCGATGTGGCGGTGTTGTAACCGGTGGTCATACGGTCCATTCGAAGGGGGTGCTGTTCGGTCTTTCGGTCACCGGGATCGTGCACCCGGATCGTGTGTGGCGCGTACGTGGTGCCCAGGCGGGTGACACTCTGGTCTTGAGTAAGCCGCTAGGTGTTGGCCTAGCGGTCACTTCGCAGGACCCGTCAGTCCTCGCCGAGGCCCTTGTTTTGCTGCAGACCCCGGCCATGGATGCGGCCCGAGAACTTTCGGCGCTGTCGCATGGCCCCCATGCAGTCACCGATGTCACGGGGTATGGGCTGCTGGGTCATCTGATCGGGATGGTTACACCTGGTATCAGGATGAAGTTATCGGTGGACAAAATCCCACTAGTTGCTGGGGCGCATGCCCTCGCTTTGGCCGGCTGGCGCACTTCTGCCCACGATTCGAATCTGGATTGGGTCAAGTCCCGAACGGATATTCGGGTAAGTGACGAATGGGTTGCTCTCTTGGTAGATCCACAGACCTCTGGTGGGCTGTTGGCCGCGATTCCTCCTGGACCCATACCCGCAGGCTTTTGGCCGATTGGTCAGGTAGAGGCGAGAAAATCTTTAGTAGAAAAGGATGTCTTGATCACGGAGGAAGGGTGAACATGGTGACCGTTTCGCGGGCCCATGGCAACCACCTTGGGGCGCACCAACATCGACACTGATGAAGACCTGGGGCACAGTGTGATGGTGCGCTTTCGGCTTTCAACCAAGCGGGAAGCGGTCGGTTAGGCCCTTCGTCATCTGGCGGGGTAGCCGATGGGTTGCGAGCGGGCCGCCGTGATCCGTGCTGATCCAACTGTCTGGGTAGATCTCCTGCGCGCTGTCGGGTGTGGGCTGGAGTTCGTGGAGCTCATCAAAGGTGGAGTAAAAATGGCTGCTACGCACCTAAACCTCATTTCCGCCAAATGTATTCGGACCAGGAGCATCTCGCCGATAACTGTGGTGCTAGACGTCAGCTACTGGTGGTCGAGCAGGACCCTTTAGCCGGCAAGCTCGACGCTGCGACACTGCGAAGGTACCGATTAGGTGATCGACCGCTGCCCGGCGGCAAGCCGGGCTCAAAAGTTTCCCCGGTTCACCTCCTTCAGCATCGCATTTTCCAAAGCCTGGTCAGCGACGATGCGCTTTAACTTCGCGTTCTCCTTCTCCAGCTCCCGGGGCGCTTAGCATCATCAGCCTTCATTCCCCCGAACTGGCTACGCCACCGGTAATAGGTCTGCTGGCCACCTCAAGGTGCTTACAGACCTCCACCATCGTGGCGCCCTCACCGAGCATTCGGTCAGCCTCACGCAACTTACGCACGACCTGCTCAGGGGCGTGACTGCGTCGCTTCATATCGTCCTCCTCGCCCTAAAGGGCAACCTTGGGCTCGCAAAGCAACTCGATCAACCAGCAGGGGGCAGGTCATGGGCTCATACAGCAGGTGACCGTCATCGTAGGCAGGCGCGCATGCTCCATACGACGTGACGAACCCGGTGTAGCCTTCTAGGACGGTATCGTCACCAGGAGTCGCCATGGAGGGGACTCGCCGGCGGCTCGACGCGCTTCGGCAGGGGTCGGCCGTGGAACCATGAGTCGGAGGGGAAGGCGGGGACGTGCGAGCACAGCGTCAGCGGGGCCTACTCGGGGCCCTCGCCGTGTCAGCACTGCTGTTCAGCGCCTGCAGCTCGGGAACATCGGAGTCTGCTAGTCCCGTCACACCGGCGCTGGAGTCAGCGGCAGCAGTTGAGAGCGCTGACTACTACAACGTGGGCGACACCGGTCCCGGGGGTGGCATCGTGTTCTATGACGCGGGTTCAGCGCAGTCGTGGGGAAGGTTCCTAGAGGCAGGGCCGCTGCTGCCTCCGACGGAGTGGTGTGGTGATGATTGGGAGCTGGACGTTCCGGGAACGAAGGACGCGATAGGAGCGGGTGCGGCGAACACGGAGTTGATGGTTGCTGCATGCGAGGCGGGTGCCGCGACCACAGTGAGCGACTATGACGGCGGCGGCAAAACCGATTGGTTTCTGCCCTCCAAGGACGAACTGAACGAACTGTATGAGCAGCAAGACAGTGTTGGCGGGTTCGGTTTGCCCGGCAACGACTGGAGTTCCTCCGAGACCTACTGGAGTTCCACGCAGAGCGACGCGAGCGTCCCGCAGGGGTTCACCGACGTCGCCTGGGCCCAGGACTTCGACGGTGGCGCTCAGCAGGGTGATTGGGGCAAGGGCAACGTGTTCGGCGTCCGCCCGGTCCGGGCCCTTTAGCCCGCCATCACCTCATCTATGTTTCTGTCCTGATGTGCGTGGGTGTTCACTGTCGCCGGGACTACCCCACCACAAACCGCCGGGATCTTCGTCTCGTTGAGGCTCGCGAACGTGACGAATCAGACGGATCTGGTGTGGCAGCGGTCCCCGCTACTTCATGAGCCTCAGCACGACCTTGAACTTCTTGCCGTCCTCGAGAAGGGTCATCGTCCCGGAGCCGCGAGCACCCACGTACTTGCCGGTGCCCCCGATGATCGCGGAGGACTCCTGCCACCCGGGCTGGGGGACTGCGAGCGCCGAGTACTCGACCAGCCCGGTGACGAAGAGTTCCCCGCCGGGCAGTTGATTCTGGATGTTGACTCGTCTCACGTCGGGAAACGTAGCAGTAAATGATTTCCCTACTGGATGCGGTTGTTCCAACGGGTCGGACCCGGCGGGCCCGGACGTCCTGGGACGAGTGTCGTGCTAGGGTCAAGAATGCCTTGGGTATCAGCCGGTTTGCCCAGTGGTGTTTGGACCCGGGTCGGGGTGGGGCTACTGGCAGCGGTGATCGCGCTGGGGGCGGGGACGCTCGGTGCGG
>SXGT01241117.1_pt1 | contig 22545 bp, 16 predicted proteins | sample 3176221 | NCBI WGS metagenome assembly SXGT01 (sample SAMN11356862, study PRJNA531348) | freshwater metagenome | isolation source: freshwater sample F1-120 | place: China: Fuxian Lake, Yuxi | collected 2017-12-25
CGCTTGGTGGCTGTGCGAGCCCTCCTCTTGCGGATCACGGCGATGCTCACCGCGATGGTGCTGAAGCTCGGCTCGTCTTCGTCGGGCTCGGGCTCGGGCTCGGGCTCGACGTGAGGAAAATGAGGGGATGCCTCAGCTTCACACCCTGACCGAGCCGCGCCGTCCGCCCTGGGCTCTGATCCGAGGACGCGGCGCCCGACAGCCGCTGGCGTGATGCGGTACTTCCCGCCCGGTCTCGCGGGACCACGCGCGCGTCAGCTTCGTGGACGGCATCGCGACGATCGTCGACCTCGGCAGTATCCGGGTCGCCCTGCCCGTTTCACGCGCCGGGACCCGCCTCCGAGAAGTGACGCACGGCGCCCGCGATCATGTCCTTCAGCGCGGTGTCCGCCGGCGTACGCTGGTAGGTGGCGGCCTTCAGCGCGAAGCCCTGGCCGCCCGGGATCTCGCAGCCGCCCTGGTCGTCGCGGACGACCGCGGTGACGATCTTGCTCGTGACGACCTTGCCGGTCTCCACCGAGACGAGCCGCACGTTGACCGAGGTCGCCGAGTAGCTGACACCGCCATCGATCCCGCCGAGGCCTCTTCGAGCTTGTCCAGGAGGACGACGCGGTCCCGGTCGACCGCGATGTCCTCCGGCGAACCATTCCGGTGGAGCGCGGTGGTCGCGATCTCCCCCGCGAGCCGGAGCGCCTCGGCGGCGGCCTGCGGATCCCCCGCGGCGTCGAGCTCGTACGCGCATTTCCGCAGCTCGATGCCCTCGCGCAAATCGGCCATCCCCGTCTCGAGGCCGTCGTAGGCGCGCCGGAAGACGGCGTTGATCCACGCCCAGCCGGAGACCTTGCGCGCCACCTCGATCCGGCGCGCCTCCACGTCGGCCATCGCCTTCTTGTCGCTGGCGGCGCGTCTCCTCCAGTAGCTCCTGTCGACGGAGGACACACGAACGAGGAGGCGTGACATTCCCGTGAGCTCCGACCAGTCGAAGAGGAGAAGGAACGACGGACCTCGACTTCGCGGGTCAGGCGCCTTCCGCTTGTTCGGGCTCGAGGGTGAAGAAGAGGGTCGTGCCGCGACCGAGCTCGCTCTCGGCCCACGCGCGCCCCCCGTGCCGCTCGGCGACGCGCTGCACGGTGGCGAGCCCGACGCCCGTGCCCGGGAACTCCGCCTCGCCGTGCAGCCTCTGGAAGGGGCGGAACAGCTTGCCCACGTAGGCCATGTCGAAGCCCGCGCCGTTGTCGCGCACGAAGTAGACCGCGCGCAGCCCGCGGACGTCGGCGCCGACCTCGATCTCGGCGTGGGGCGTTCGCGACGTGAACTTCCACGCGTTGCCCAGGAGGTTGTCGAGGAGCACGCGCAGGAGCCGGTCGTCGGCGTCGATCGTGAGGGAGGGCTGGATGTGGACGGCGACGTCGCGCCCTGGATCGGCCGCGCGGAGCTCGCCCACGACCGTCTCGACCAGGGCGCTCAGGTTCACGGGCGTCTTCCTGACCTCGGGGAGGCTCACGCGGGAGAGCAGGAGGAGGTCGTCGATGAGCTCGCTCATGCGCTGCGCCGAGGAGCGGACCTTGTCGAGGCACGCCCGCCCCGCGTCGTCGAGCGAGCCCCCGTGATCCTCGATGAGCACGCTCGCGTAACCCGTGATGCTCCGCAGGGGGGCCCTGAGGTCGTGCGAGACGGAGTAGCTGAACGCCTCGAGCTCCTTGTTCTTTCGCTCGAGCTCCCCCACGAGCTCGGCGCGCGTCTCGGCCAGCCGGCGCGCGGCGTGCTCCTCGGCGGCCTTCATCTGGCTGCGCAAGAGCTCCTCGCGGACGCGACGGTTCTCGTCCTCGAACTGCTTTCGCCGGATCTGGGCGTGCAGCCGCGCCTTGAGGACGGCGAACTCGCTCGACTTCGAGATGTAGTCGTCCGCGCCCGTGGCGAGGCCCGCGATCATGGCCTCGCGATCCTCGAGCGCCGTGAGCATGATGATCGGGATGTCGCGCACGGCCGGGGACGCCTTGAGCCGCCGGCAGGTCTCCTTGCCGTCGATCCCCGGCATCATGAGGTCGAGCAGGATGCAGTCGACCGGCTGGACCGCAACCATCGCGATCGCCTCCTCTCCCGAGTGCGCGAGGACGACATCGTACCCTTCGCCGCGCAGGACGTCGGCGAGCTCGTGCAGGTACGTGAGGCTGTCGTCGACCGCGAGCACGCGCTTCGGGCCGACGAGGCTCTCGGCCTCGGCGCGCTGGGTGTGCGCGCTGCGCAAGGCCGCCGTGAGGCGCGCGAGGATCACGTCGACGTCGCCGTCCTTGCGCACGAACACGTCGGCCCCCGCGTCGAGGGCCCGCAGCTCGGCGAGGTGGTCGTCGGCCCCCGTGAGCAGGATGCACGGGGTGCCCCGGAGGGCGGCGTCGAGGCGGATCCGCCGGATCACGGTCACGCCGTCGATCCCGGGCATCACGCCGTCGACGATGATGGCGCCAGGCCGTCGTGACGCCGCGAGCTGGAGGCCCTCCTCGCCGGTCGAGGCCGTGACGACCGCGTACCCGCCGCGCTCGAGGGCCGGTCGCAGCTCCTCGCGAGACGTCGCGCTGTCGTCGATGACGAGGACGAGCACGCGATCCTCGCCCTCCGCGCCCTTCCGGCGCCGGCGGACGAGATCGCGGCTGCGGGCGAGGACGTACCCGGGATCGTAGGGCTTGCCGACGTAGTCGTCCGCGCCCGTCCGGAGCCCGCGGATCCGGTTCTTCACGTCGGCCTCGGTGGAGAGCATGAGAATGGGCAGATCGCACGTCCCGGAATCGCCGCGGATCTCTCCGAGCAGATCGACGCCGTCGCCGTCGGGCAGGACGACGTCGAGGATGACGAGCGCGATGGGCTCGGCGCGGAGGGCCTCCCGGGCCTCGCGCGCGGTCGCGCAGAGCCTCGTGCGGAACCCGGCCGCGCCGAACTCCTCCGCGAGGTGCATCCGCACCGTCAGGCTGTCGTCCACGATGAGGACCGTCTCGTTCACGGCTCGCTCCGCGACGCGGGCGAGAGGACGCGCGCGAGCGCCGCGCCGATCTCCCCGAGCGGCAGAACGCGCTCGGCGGCGCCGATCAGCGCGGCCTCTCGCGGCATCCCGTACACGACCGAGGTTGCCTCGTCCTGCGCGAAGGTCATCCCGCCGGCACGGCGGATGTCGAGCAGCCCGGCCGCGCCGTCCTTGCCCATCCCCGTGAGCAGGCTCGCCACGACGGACGGGCCACACTCGCGCGCGAGCGACTCGAAGAGGACGTCGACCGAGGGGCGGCACGAGTGGCGTGGGGCCTCGCCCGTGAGGTGAAGCCGTCCGGCGCGGACGACGAGGTGGCGGCCCGGTGGCGCCATGACCACGCGACCCGCGAGCCCGTCGAGGCGCTCGCCGTCGCGCGCGTAGGCCACGGGGTGGTTCGTCTGCGCGTCGAGCCAGTCCGCGAACGCGGAGCTGAAGGGCTCGTCGATGTGCAGCACGAGCAAGAGGGGCGTCGCGAGGACCGGGATCGCGCGGAGGATCTCGACGATGGCCGGCGGACCGCCCGTCGAGACGCCGACGGCCGCGACGCGGATCGCGCTGGGCCCCGCGCCGGGGGGCGGCGGGGCGGTCGTGGCGGGTGCGAGCGCCCCCGCGGGGGACGCGCCGAAGCGCCCGAGCCGGACCCTCGGGTGGGTGATCACCTTGATCCTCGCGAGGAGCTTCAAGGCTTGCCGGAAGCGCACCTCCCATGACCCGTCGAAGTCGTCGCCCCGCGGCTTCTCGAGCACGTCGAGGGCGCCGGCGGCGAGGGCATCGTAGGTCCTGAAGAGCTCGGCGCGGTTGGTGGACGCCGACACGATGAGGATGGGCGTGGGCACGTGCGCCATGATGTATTCGGTGGCCGCGAGGCCGGTCATGACGGGGAGCATCATGTCGAGCGAGATCACGTCCGGGCGAAGGGACGTGCAGACCTCGATCGCCCGCTTCCCGTCCTCGGCCTCGCCGACGAGCTCGAGCTCGGGGTCGGCGGCCACGATCTCGCAGAGGTGCCTGCGCACCGTGAGGGAGTCCTCCACGACGACGACGCGACGCCCCGTCATCGCGGCCCCACGAGCGCGCGGATCTCCTCGAGCAGCCGGGACTGCTCGAAGTCGCTCTTCACGATGTGCGCGGAGGCGCCGGCCCGCGCGCCCCGCTGCCTGTCCTCCGGAGACGCCCTCGACGTCACGAGGATCGCCGGTACGTCGCGGAGCGCGGCGTCGGCGCGGGTCCGCTCGATGAACTCGAAGCCGTCGATCCCGGGCATCTCGACGTCCACGAGGAAGAGCGCGTAGCGGCGGGCCCGCGCCTTCTCGAGCGCGTCCTCGCCCGAGACCGCGACGTCGACGTCGTACCCCGCCGACTCGAGGATGCTCTGCTCGAGCATCCGCGTCGTCAGCGAGTCGTCGATGACGAGCACGACGGGCGGAGGTGCCGCCGCCGGGCGCGCGCCAGGGCCGACCGAGCGCGTCTGACGGACGAGCCGGTCCGGGTCGAGGACGAGCTGCGGGTTGCCCTCGGCGTCGAAGGAGGCGCCGGCCACGACCGGATCGAACGGCCCCAGATCCGCGATGGGGCGCACGACCACCGTGGCCGTGCCCCTCAGGCGGTCGACGCCGAGCGCGGCGAGGCCGTCCGCGTCCTCGAGCACGACCGCCGACCACACACGCGCGCGCGCGCCCTCCGGACCGCCGAGGAGACGCGCGAGCGGGGCGAAGGGGACCACCCCCCCGTCGAACGGCACGGTGACGCCCTCCGTCGTCTCCAGCAGATCCGCGTCGGCGACCCGGACGGTCGTCCTGAGGGACGCGAGCGGGATGGCCGCCGTCCACCCGCCCGCCTCGACGACGAGGACGTCGATCGAGCTCAGCGAGACCGGCGCGACGATCTCCAGGGTAGTCCCCTTGCCGCGCTCGGTCTCCACGCGGGCCTCCCCGCCGAGGCGGCCCGCGGCCTCGCGCACGACGTCGAGCCCGATGCCGCGGCCCGACATCTCGGTGACGGCGCCGGTCGTCGTGATGCCGCCCCTCAGCAGGAGCGCCAGGATCTCCTTCGCGGCGAGCCGGTTCGCGTCCGCGGGCAGGGCCCCGCGCCGCTCCACCACGCGACGCACGAGCTCGAGATCGACGCCGCGCCCGTCGTCGCGGCACACGAAGGCGACCTTGTTCCCGCGACGGACGACCTCGAGCACGACGGCGCCGGCGCGGGGCTTGCCCGCCGCGACCCGCTCCCCCGCGGGCTCGATCCCGTGCGCGACGGCGTTGCGCACCGCCTGCACCATGGCGCGCTGCACGACGGCGAGCACATCGGGGTCGAGCCGCACGTCCCCGCCGCGCGTCGTCAGGGCGACGTCCCTCCCCAGGCTCTGCGCGGCATCGCGCAGGGCGCGCTCGAGCGCGCCGAACATCAGGCTCGCGGGGAGCAGCCGCAGCCGCTCCGCCGCCTCTCTAACCTGCCTGAGCTCGCGATCCATCTCCTCGATGCCCGCGGTCAGGGTCCGCTCGAGCGTCTCGACGATCCCGTGGAGCTCGGCGGCCATCGAGCGGACGCGGGGCCCCGACCCGTTCAGCGGCCGGGAGGCGCGGAGGGACGCGAGCTCGGTGGAGAGCTGCTGGGCGACGCGGCCTCCTCGCGCGAGGGGCAAGAGGCTCCGCCGGAGCTCCGCGAGCCGCACGCTGGCCTCGGAGATCCCGTCCATGAGCCCGTCCATCTCGTCGAGATCCGCGCCGATGCGTCCCGGGGGCTCGTCGTGGGTCGGCCGCTCGGCGCGGGCGGCGCCGGGGGCAGCCTCGGGGCCGAGCGCTGCCGTGCGCGCCTGGATCGCGTCGAGGCGGGCGAGCACGGCGTCGACCGCGCTGCGCGGGACCGGACCCCGGACCTCGCGGAAAGGGGCGAGCGCGTCCTCGATGGCATGGGCGTTCTCCGCGATCTCCTGCTGCTTGACGACGCGCGACGCGCCCTTCAGCGTGTGCGCGAGGCGCAGGAGCCGGGCGACGAGGTCGGGCTCCGCGCCGCCGCGCTCGAGCTCGAGGACGCCCCGGCCGAGCTGCTCGAGGATCTCGCGCGCCTCTACGCGGAAGTACCGGTTCAGATCCGAGGCCATGGCGTCACCGCGCGAGCTCCACCTCGGCCGCGCCGCGCGCCTCGACGCGGGGCCGCACGAGCCGGAGCAGCTCGCGCGAGAGGCCGCTCAGCTGACCGGCCGTCTGCAGCGTCTGGCCCGCGCTCGCCTCCGTCTCCCTCGTCGCCTGCGCCACGTTCATCGCGGCGATGTTGACCTGCTCCACCGCCGTCGCCTGCTGCTTGGTCGAGAGCTCGATCTCGCGCGCCGCCTCGGTGGTCGTCCCGACCATTCCCGCGATCTCCTTGAAGGCCGAGGCGACAGCCGAGAACTGCGTCGCGCCGGTGTCGACGGCCTTGGAGCCGGTCTCCGTCGTCATGACCGTCGTGTTCACGGCGCTGCGGATGTCCTCGATGAGGGTCCGTATCTCCTTGGTCGAGCCCCCGACGCGCTCCGCGAGCTTGCGGATCTCGTCCGCGACGACGGCGAACCGCTTGCCCGCGTCGCCGGCCCCCGCGGCCTCGATGGTCGCGTTGATCGCCAGGATGTTGGTCTGCTCCGAGAGCTCGCCGACGATGTCGAGGACGGCGCCGACCTGCTGGGACTTCTTCCCGAGGTCGACCATGTGGTTCACGATGAGATCGACCTGCCGTCGGGTCTGCGCGATCGACCCCTGGGCGCGATCGACGGTCGCGTCCCCGTCCCGCGCCGAGGACGCCGTCTGGCCCGCGATGTGGGCGACGCGCTGCGCGCTCTCGGCGATCTGCCTCGAGGTCGCAAGGAGCTCCGTGATCGTGGTCGTGATCTCGTTCATCGCGGTGGCCTGCTCCTTCGTCGCGGTCGCCTGCTGGTTCGCCGCCGCCTGCAGCTCCGTGGACGAGCTCTGTATCTGGCCGACCGCCGTTCCGATCTGAATCGCGAGCGCCCGCGTCAGCGGCACGGCGATCCCGATCGCCATGGCCAGCGCGAGGAGGGCGAAGACGGTCATCAGCGTCGCCGCCGTGTCCGCGGCCTGCGTCGACGCCTTGTTCTCCTGGTCGAGCGTGCGTCTGGCGAACGCGATGAACGCGTCGACCGCCCGCCTCAGGACGAGGCGCCGCGGATTGACCTCCTGATCGAAGACCTTGATGATGGCGTCCAAGGGTGCGTCGGCCTGGCGGAGCGCGATCACGCGGTCCGCGGCCACGCGGTGCTCCCCCTCGGCGTGCTCGATGTCGTCGAGGAGCCTCCGCGTCTCCGGGTCGGTGTTTCGTTCGCGCAGCTGCCGGAGCGCGGCGAGGAAATCCTGGCGTCGTGCCCCGGAGGGTCTCCGCGTGCCCCAGGAAGAGGTACCCGCCCGGCGCGAGCGCGCGCGCGATGCGCCCGACGAGGGCCGACGCCGCCTCCGGCGTGAAGTACATGAGCATGTTGCGGCAGAAGACGACGTCGTAGGTCTCGGGGGCGAAGAGGGCGGCGTCCTCGCGCGAGAGGTTACCCTCGATGAAGGTGACCGCCGCCCGGACCGAGTCGTCGAGGACGAGCTCCTTGCCCTCGACGCGGAACCACGCGCGCTCGACGTCCTTCGGTGTCTCTCGCATGGACCACGCGTGGTACCGGCCGCGCGCGGCCCGGTCCAGCACCGCGCGGTTGACGTCCACCCCGCGGATCGCGACGTCCCAGCCCCGATCGAGGAGCTGCTCGCGCACGACGAGCGCGAGCGAGTAGGGCTCCTCGCCAGACGCGCAGCCGGCCGAGAGGAGCCGGAGCCTGCGCGTCGCGGCTCGCGCCGCGATCCGATCCGGGAGCGCGATCGAGCGGAGCGCGCGGAACTGGTCGACGTTCCTGAAGAAGTACGTCTCCGGGACCGTCAGCTCGACCCCGAGGGCGCCGAGCTCGCCCTCCTCGCCGCGGTGATCCAGGCGATCGAGGTAGGCGGCGGGCGAGCCGCCCGCGGCGTCGACCCGGCGCGCGAGGACGTCGCCGAGGAAGCCCGTCTTCGTGGAGTCGAACGCGAGCCCGAGCTGACGCGCCACGAGCGCCCGGAAGCGCTCGATGTCCTCGACGCGGACGGGCGGGGTCACGGCCGCGCCCCCCGCGCCGCGAGCGCGGCCCACACCGACTCCGGCAGGGCCCGCGCGGCCTCGAGCAGGACGAGCAGCTCCCTGTCGAGCGCCCCGATGGCCGACACGATCCCGGCCCTCGACCCACCGAGGAGGGGCGGGATCTCCTGGAGCGACCTGGGGGCGAGCACGCGGACGCCGAGGACCTCGTCGAAGGCGAGCGCCAGCGGCGTCCTCCGGGTCTTCACGGTCACGAAGCGCGCGGGCGCGCCCCTCGCCCCGCCGACGAGCCTGCTGACGTCGACGACGGGGGTCGGCGCGCCGCGGACGATCGCGAGGCCGAGGACGAAGTCCGGCATCCCGCCGAGCGCCTCGAGCGGCAGCGCCCGCATCGTCTCCGACACGTGGACGAGCGGCAGCGCGCACACGCACGAACCCGCGCGGCACAAGAGGTGCGCCTCGTCCATCCCGCTGCCCACGGCCTCGACCGTATCACTTCGCGGGGGAGTCGTTGGCTCTTCGAGAGCGATTCAGTACCGCCGCATCCACCTCAGCCCGCGAACGTGCAGCACGTCGAGCACGCGGGGCACCACGTGCTTCGGTTCGGCGAGTCGCGGAACAGTTGAATGAAAAGGTGCCACCGAAGGGCCTCGCCGTGTTCGCGGTGAACGGCCCCGCGTCGCCTGCCGACATCGGCTGGCAGACCGACCCGAGCCCCGCGTCCGCGGGTCCGAGCCTCTTCCTGCTCGCGGCGGACTACCTGAACCGCCCGTGCCCTACCTGTATCTACAAGTCGCCCTGACGGGGCGGTACGCGGCCCAGAAAACCGCTGGACGACTCCCGCCGTCAGCTATTCTTCCATCATGCCTGTCTCTGGCCTTCGTCTCGCCGTCGCCGCGAGCATCGTCGCCACGATCCTGGTGATGGGTCCCGCGTGCGGGACGACGACCGCGCAGCCCGCCCCGCCGGAGGTGGTGGCGGTGGAGGAGACGCCGACGCCGGCCGCGCTCCCCGACGCCGCCGTCGTGCCGCCTCAGCCCCCGCCGCCCGAGGCGGGCTTGCCGCCGTACTGCGGAGACGGCAAGATCGATCCCGGCGAGCTCTGCGACGACGGCGTCAACGATCGCCTCGGCGGCGGCTGCCTCCCGGGCTGTGGCGCGTTCGACGACAGCGACGCGGTCTTCGCGCCGCCCCTGCGCACGATCGAGATCACGCTCCCCCCCGCCGACTACGAGCTCATGCGCCACGAGACGCGGGACCGTCACCTGATCCTCGGCGGCGCGGACTGCAGGGCCTTCCCCCTCGTCAGCCCCTACACCTGGTACCAGGGCGAGGTGAAGATCGACGGCAACGTCTTCACGAAGATGGGGATCCGCAAGAAGGGGCTCATCGGATCGCAGTCGACGATTCACCCTTCGATCAAGCTCGACTTCGACCGCTTCGTGCCGGGCCGGAGGTTCCACTCGATGGACGGGTTCTCCATCGACAACAACAAGTCGGACCCCTCGTACGCCCGCGCGTGCGCCGCCTACAAGACCTTCGCCGCCGCGAAGGTCCCGGCGCCCCGCTGCAACCACGCGCGCGTCTTCATCAACGGCGTGGAGCACGGCATCTACACGCTGCACGAGGAGGTGGACAAGGGCTTCCTCAAGCGGAACTTCGCCGATCCGACGGGCAACCTCTACGAGGGCACCGTGAACGATTTCGTCCCGCATTCGGTCTACGGCTTCGAGAAGGAGACGAACGAGACGGATCCGTCTCGCGGGGATCTCGTCAAGCTGATGGAGGCCCTGACCGTCGACGACGCGAACCTGCTCAAGGAGGTGGGCAAGCTCGTGGATCTCGAGGCCTTCTACCGGTTCTGGGCGGCCGAGGTCCTCGTGTGGCACACCGACGGCTACACGGGGAACGCGAACAACTTCCTCGTCTACGCCGATCCGAAGGACGGCGGCCGCTTCCACTTCCTCCCGTGGGGCGTGGACGCGACCCTGAGGGCCGCCAACGCCGGAGCGGTCCAAGCGTACGCGATGCTGCCGTGGAGGCTGTACCAGATCCCCGCGGCGCGCGACCGGTACTTCCAGATCCTCGACGACCTCCTGGCCAAGGCGTGGAAGCCCGGCGCGCTGATGGCAGGCGTCAACGCGATCGGGGCGCTCGCCGATCCCCTGCTCTCCCCGGCCGACCGGGGGGTGCGTGTCGCCGCCGGGACGGCGCTGAACGACATCATCAACGGCCGCGCCGCGGCGATCGCCAAGGCGCGGGCCTCAGGGCCGCCGCCGTGGACGCAGCCGCCGCGTTATCCGGCGTGCCGGATCAAGGTCGGGACGGTGAGCGGCGCCTTCTGGACGACGTGGGGCACGATCGCGGACGATCCGTTCACGTCCGGCGCGGGCACCCTCACGTTCACGGTCGATGGCGTCACCACGACGACGGGCCTGACGGGGACGCGCGCGGGCTCGACACCGTCGCTCTCCCCCCGGTTCCAGTTGATCGGGGACGACGGGCTCCTCCGCTACACGATGACCGTGCCCTATCCCGACACCAACTGGTTCGATTCCATCGACGCGGTGGGCTCGAGCCCCATCAACTCGCCCCCGCACGCGATCACGATCGTCGAGACCGATCGCTCCGTGACTCCGAACGTGACGCTCCGACGCTTCGAGCTGGGGCTCGGGACCTGGACGTTCTCGCAGACGAGCATGACGGACGGACAGCCGGTGACCGGGACGTTCACGGGGAACCTGTACCTCGCGCCCTGAGCACGCCCTCCGCGGTCAGCTCACCCGCACGACCTTCACGAGCGTGCACGCCACACTGCGCAGCGTGGCCGTCGGCTCCTCGATCCGGCGGCCTCCGGCGTACGTCGCCCGGAACACGAGGGCGCGGCCGCCCTGCGCCCATCCGAGCGGTTCTCCCATGCCGAGGTCCTGGATCGCCCCGTTCGGGCGGCGGGCCCACGCGTGGTCGTCCGGGTAGGTCTGCCACATCAGACGTCCGGCCTCGTCGTCGGTGTAGGTCCCCATCTCGTTGCGCACCGAGAAGCGCTGGAGCGCGCGCCCGTCGGTCATCGACACCACGGTGAACACGCTCGTCGGATGCTTGTCGTTGTCGTTGAAGACCCCGAAGGCACCCCGCGACGGAGACGGATCGATGTCGTGGAAGCGGTTCGGAGGCAGCGGCGCCGCCGGGATGCCGAAGGCGCGCGTCATCGTGCCCGCCGAAGGGCTCACGTGCATCACGGTCACCTCGCGCGGGATGTCGTAGCGCACGACGACGAGCGCCTGACCGCTGGGGTCCATCCCGCGCAGGAGGCCGCTGCCGATGGGGATCCGACGGGGGGGCACGCTGTCGTCGGCGGCCACCACGCGGACCTCGCGCGACGCTTCCGGGCACGACTGGTTCCGACGCGCACCGTCGGCGCAGCGCTCGTAGAGCACCCACTTCCCATCGGCGGTCACGGCAGGGTAGCGGCTCATGTTCGCGTCGAGCCGGTCGAACGTGGCCCCGCCGTCGCGCGACCGGAAGACGGCCTCCGACGCCTCGACGAGCATCGTGCGCCCGTCGGCGCTGAACGCGACGTCGTCGGCCCCGATCATGCCGAAGCCCAGGCGTCGCTGCCCGAACCGACGCCCCGCCGCGACGAAGCGGACCAGCTCGTCTCGCGTCGCCGCATCGGCGAACCGCGCCTCGGCGTCGCGGGTCGTGTCGACGCCTCTCGTCGAGCCGAACGCGCTCGCGCCGGCACCGGCGAGGAGCCGGAGGCGCGCGAACGTCGGGAGCGTCTCGACCATGCAGCCCGTGCGGAGGTCGATCACGCCCTCGTCGATGCGCTGCCCGCCGCGCGTGTGCATCGCCACCCAGGCCTCCGACGCCGTCGCGCCGCGGAGCGCCATGCCGAAGGGACGGGGGAGGTCACCGTCGAAGGTTCGTGGGGGGAACGTTGCCGCGGACGGCGGGGGCGATGCGCTCTCGCCCCGCGCGGGCGAAGGGAGCGAGAGGGAGAAGGAGGCGAGGACGAGGAGGAGGGGGGCGATGCGGGAGCGGCCGGACGAGCGCACGGTGGATTGGACGGATGGGCGAGCAAAGCGGTCCACTCGGGCCGCGGTCGGCGGTCCGCGACAGCGGCCGCGAGATGTCGGACGGCCTCCCTACAGCCCGAGCCACGCGCTTGGCGGGATCGTCTCCGTCCCGTGCCGGATCTCGAAGTACAGCATCGGCCCGTGCCCCTCGTCCCCGACCGATCCGATCCGCTCCCCCGCGGTGATCTCCGCGCCCGGCTTCACGTCGATCGCCTGCAGGTTCCCCGAGATCGTGTAGTAGTGCTCCCCGTGGTCGAGGATCACGAGCCGCCCGTACGGCCCGTAGCGATCCGCGAAGGCGACCCTCCCCGGGAACACCGCGCGCACCGGCGTCCCGATCGCGGCGCGCACCTCGAGGCCGGGGCCGTCGGTGCCCTCGCGCTTCGTCGGCTTGACCTCGGCCCTGCCGATCACCGGGAACAGCAGCCTCCCCTTCGCCGACGGGAACCCGGCGCGGTTCGACACGTCCGCCGGCGCCGCGCCGTTCCCGCCGTAGACGGCGACGTACTCCGAGTTGGCGCCCGTGGTCGTCGAGAACGCGCGGTCGAAGGCCGAGGCCCGCCGTACCTCGTCCGCCATCGCCATGCGCGCCGAGTCGATGGCGCTCCGCTGGCCGCCGTAGGTCACGCGATCGCGCGCGACCCGCTCGAGCGCGTGGGAGAGGTCCGCGCCGCGCTCGCGGAGGTGCCGCTCCTCGGCGAGGTCCCCGGCGAGCGCCCGGCGGGCGCGCTCGGTGCGGAGCGCGTGCGTGACGAGCGAGTCGAACCCTCCCCCCACGGGCAACATGCCGGCGCGCGTGATCTTGTAGTACGCGCGCCCCCGGGCCAGAGACCGCTGGCGCGCCTCGGCGAGCCGGGTGCCGAGCTGGGCGAGCTCCTTCTTGCAGGCGTCCTCCTCCGCGTCGAGGTCGGCGATCTTCCTGTCGAGCGCGGCGAGCGCGAGCGCCGGGGACGACGCGGCGGGCGTTGCCGGCGGCGGGGCCGCGACGGGCACGTGCTTGTCGCGCGGCGCGGCGTGACCGATGAGCGCGAACGAGGACCCGCCCGAGGCCACCGCCGCGAGCGCGAACGCGAGCCGCCGGAGCTTCACACGGTCACCAGCTTGCGGAGGCCGAGCGCGGCCGCGGCCATCCCGAGGAACGCGCCCACCGCGATCATGCCGATCGCCACCGGCCACGGCAGGAACGTCGGCTCGAGGCCGATCAGCGTGACCAGTTCGCCGTCGAGGCGGCCTCGCACGATCGCGAAGAGCAGACCGAGCAGCACCACCGCGCCCACGGCGCCCATCGCGCCCTGCGCGCTGCCCTCGAGGAGGAACGGGCCCTTCACGAACACATCGGTCGCGCCCACGAGCTTCAGCACCTCGACCTCGGTCCGGCGCCGCTGGAGCGCGAGGCGGATGGTCGAGCCGACCACGGCGAGCACGGACGCAAAGACGACGATCGCGAGCAGGCTCGCCGCCGCGACCCCGCCGCGCACGAGGCGCGAGAGGCGCTCCGTCCACGCCTGGTAGGTCTCCACATCCTCGATCGCCGGGAGCACCTTGAGCTTGCCGGTGATCTCCGCGATGTCGGCGTCGGGCATGTCGGGCCGTACGAGCACCTCGATCGACGCGGGGAACGCCTCGACGGGCAGCGCCGCGAGATCGCTCTTCGCGGCGCCCTCCGACATGCCGAACTCGGCGCGGGCCTGGCCGCTCGACACGTAGCGGACCTCGGTGACGCCCGGTACCTTGGTCAGCGCCGACTTCACGAGGTCGATGTCCGGCTGCGTCGCCTGGTCCTTCAGGTAGACCGAGAATCGCCCGGCGTGCGCCCAGCGCTCCTCGATCGCGCGGAGATTGGCGACCACGAGCAGCGCCGCGCCGAGACACACGAACGCCACCGCGAGAGAGAAGACGCTCAGCGTGTGCAGGCGCCACTCGCGCAGCATTCCCCGCCGGGCCCTGCGTGTCATTCCATCGAACATGAGGTGGTTCCTCCGCTGGCTCCGCTAGAGCGGGAGCTGGTTGTCGTAGTCTTCGTCGGGCGGCGTGCTGACGCCGTTCGGGACGTCCATGGCCTTGCCCTCGTCGAGGACGATGAGCCGCCTCGGGCGCACCTCGAGGAGCGTGCGATCGTGCGTCGCGAACAACACGGTGGTGCCCGACTCGTGGATCTCGTCGAAGAGGCCCAGGATGTCGAGCGCGAGCTGTGGGTCCAGGTTGCCGGTGGGTTCGTCCGCCAGGATGAGCGCCGGCTCGCCGACGATCGCCCGCGCGAGCGCGACGCGCTGCTGCTCCCCGCCGGAGAGGACGCCGGCGACGTCGCCACCGCGGCCCGTGAGGCCGACCCGCTCGAGGACCTCGCCGACCCGCGCCTTGATGAGGCGCGTCGGGAGCCCGAGCACCTCGAGCGTGATGGCGACGTTCTCGTAGACCGACCACGAGCTCACGATCTTGAAGTCCTGGAAGACGACGCCGATGTTGCGGCGCAGGAAGGGCACCGACTCGTCGCGCAGCCGCGCGACGTCGCGACCCATGAAGAGGATGCGCCCCTGGTCGACGCGCTCGGCACGGTAGAGGAGGCGGAGCAGCGTGCTCTTACCCGAGCCGCTCGGCCCGGTGATGAACACGAACTCGCCGCGCTCGATGATCAGGTTCATGCCGCGGAGCACCGGGACGCCCGCGCGGTACGACTTGTAGACGTCCTCGAACATCAGGACGGGCCGCTCTGCCGCCTCGCGCCCGAAGCGCGCTCCTGCGCGAAGGATCGGACGGAAGGGACGGGGCGTTCGGTCGTCTTCGCCTCGGGGCATGGTCTCGTCGGTAACAAAGCCGCCAGGATCGGGACAACTTTTGTGCTCTCATGACGTGCAGCGTGAATAGCCTGCCCGGCGCGCAGTCTTACCCGTCCGGGCGGTCGTGCCACGCACGAGGAGCGATCATGATGAGACACCTTGGCAAGCTCGGGCTCGTTTCCCTCCTGCTCTCGGCATGCGCCGTGAGCGTCGGCGGCGGCGGCGCTGCGGGCGCGCCTCCTCCTCCCCCCCCTCCTCCTCCCCCTGCCCAGGTCGCGCCACCGCCTCCCGCCCAGGTGACGCCGCCGCCCGCCACGCCGCCCGCCGCGCCGCCCGCCACGCCCGCCCCGATCACGCGGCGACCGACGGGCGCGGCCAGCCCCGTCACGCCACCACCCGCGGCGCCCCCCGTGACCCCTCCGGCTGGAGGCGATCTGTCGCACGTGGGCCCGAGGTCGATGGCGGTCGAGGCGGTCAACGTCGCGAAGCTCCAGGAGATCATCAAGCGCGAACCCAAGTCGTGCGGCACGCAGGAGGTCGCGCCCGGTGTGTGGGTGCGGCTGGAGTGCCACCACTACACGCCCGTCACGCGCGCGAAGGAGGCGACGTCGGCGCGGAAGCGGCGCGCGATCCAGGCGCACCGCACGTACATCAACGCCCGCGACTTCTCGCAGATGACGAAGGCGATCACCATCAACCCCGCCCTGCGGGCAGCCATCATCGCCAAGCGGGGCGGGTCGACGCCCCCCGCGCCGTCGTCGTCGGGCAGCGCCGCGCCACCGACGCCTCCGTCGGGAGGCGAGCAGGCAGGGCCGGCGCCGACGGAGTCGTCGACCAAGGTGGAGGGTGACACGGCCCCCGCGGCCGTGGACCACCGCTCGAACAGCACCGAGGGCCCGGTCAAGAACCAGGGCGCGGTCGGCGCGTGCACGGCGTTCTCGCTCTCGACGGCGATCGACAACGCGCTGCGCCGCGCGGGAAAGCAGGAGACCGCGTCGCCGTCGCACGTGTGGTCGTTCTACGGCGTGCCGCAGATGAGCGTCGCCGGCGACGAGACGCTCGGGAAGTCGATCGCCTCCGTCACCACCTGGGGCGTGAAGGGCAGCGAGCTGTGCAAGCTGCTCCGGCCCAACCCGTGGGGTGACGACTGCGAGTCGGCGTACGGCGTGCGGCTCGGGACATGGCAGACGGACGCGGACATCCAGGCCAAGCTGAAGGCCTCCAACGCGAGCGCGACCTTCAAGGTCCAGAGCATCAAGAAGCTCCAGACCCTGCCCGCCGACATGGACGAGCTCACGAGCGCGCTCGCGAGCGGCTACTCGCTGTGGATCGCGATGAAGATCGACGGCTCCCGGTGGACGAACAGCAAGATGGCCACCGGCGCGGTCATCCCCGACTGGACCTTCCCGAGCGGCGGCCACGCCGTGGTCATGAGCGGCTATCGCACGACACCCGGGGGCAAGCAGTTCCTCATCCACACCAGCTGGGGGGAGTCGTGGGGGGACAAGGGCTACGCCTGGGTCTCCGCGGCGATGGTCACCAAGTTCATGCACTATGCATACAAGGTGTCGCTGGCGGGCGACGCGCCGCCTCCTCCGCCGCCGGGGACGAACCCCCCGCCCGGCAAGGTGAAGCCCCCCGTGCTCGTCCTCACGGACGACGACTGCGACGCCGACGAGCTCATCGACGTCGGGGCGGGGACGTGCGCACAGATCTGCGAGGACGACTCGCGTCGGTTCAACGGGCAGTGCCTCACCATCGGGGGCGGCGCGGGGAAGAAATAGACCTGTCTTATAACCGCGCCGTAATCATCCTGTAAGCCGGGTACCCAGTTGGGCTAGACTGCGGCGGATGTGGATGCGGTCGTGCTCGTTTGCCGTGGGCCTCGCGCTCGCGTGCGCCTTCACAGCCTCGTCCTCGCGCGCGGCGGAGCCTCGGAGCACGCTGGCGCTCTCCGTCGACGACGTCCTCCGGCGCGCGGAGCAGTCTCCCGGTGTCATCCTCGCGCGGCTCGCGGTCCGCGAGGCCGCGGCGCGCCGCGTCGGCGCGGGTCTGCGCTTCCCCACCAACCCGCGCGTGCAGGCGGACGCGAGGCCCCCGGTGACCGGGGGGACACTGCACGACATGGGCTACGCGTTCACGTTCGAGCTACCGTTCGACGTCGGAGGCGCGCCGTCGGCGCGGCTGCGAGAGGCGGATCGAGGGGTGGACCTGGCGCTGACGGACGCCACCTTCGTCGGGAAGCGCGCGCGTACCGGGGCGTGGGCCACGTACATTCGCGCCGAGGCTGCGGGCCTCCGCGCCTCGGAGACGCGCGATCTCGTGGCCATCGCGGACCGCATCGTCCGCGCGTCGCGGGAACGCTCGGCGGCGGGAGCCGCCGGTGACGTGGATCTGTCGACGTCGACGAGCGAGCTCGCCCTCCTCGAGGCGCAGCAAGAAGGTGCGTTGCGCCAGCGCGAGGAGCAGGTGGCGGAGCTGAGGAGCACGCTGGATCTGTCCCCGACGCTCTCGCTCGACCTCACGACGCGGCTCACGGAGCCCGGTCCGCCTCCGGAGGAAGCCTCGCTCGTCGCGCAGGCCCTGTCGCACCGGCCGGAGCTCGCGCGGCTCCGGGCCCGGCTCGCGGTCCTCGCGGCGACGGAGGAGAGGCTCGTCAAGGAGACGTTCCCACGGCTCGGGCTCTACCTCAGCGTCGACGCCGCGCCGGTCTCGCCGATCTTCGGCGCCGTCGGCCTGTCCGTGGAGCTCCCCGTCGCGCAGCGCAACCAGGGCCCGCGCGCGGTCGTCGAGGAGGCGCGGCGGGCGGAGGTCACACGGCTCGACCAGCAGCTCCGGCAGGTCGTGCGCGACGTCACCGCCGCGCGGGAGTCGTACGAGGCCCGGCGCCGGGAGTTCGCGATCCTCCAGAGCAAGGCCCTGCCCGCCGCGGAGAAGACGCTCGAGCTCGTCGAGACGGGCTGGCTGGCGGGCCGGTTCGACATCTTCCGCGTGACGTCCGCGGCGCGAGAGCTCGGGCGCGTCCGCGTCGCGCGGGTCGACGCGCTCGAGGCCGCGTGGCTCGATCGCGTCGCGCTCGACGCCGCCGTCGGGGGGCTCCCGTGACCGCGCCGCACGAGACGAACCCCCTCGGTCCGGCCGTCGTCATGGCGGAGCGCCCTCCGCGGGCGCGAGGCCGCCGCGGGATCGTGGGCGTGGTCGCCGTCTCCGTCGTCCTCGTCGGCGCGCTCGCCTTCGGGCTCCGCCAGGGCCCGAGCGCGACGAAGGACCCGCCGCGCGACGTGCCCACGTTCGACGGCAAATGGATCCGCTTCTCGCCCACGTTCGCGAGTCGTGCCGGGCTCGTCTTCACGAAGGTGGAGACGGGCAGCCTGTCGCCGCAGATCAACGTCGTGGGCACGGTCACCTTCGATCCCGAGCGCGTCGCCGTCATCGGCGCGCGCATCCCCGGCCGGCTCAAGCGGATCGTGAAGTTCCAGGGCGATCCGGTGAAGCACGCGGACACGCTCGCCGAGATCGAGAGCGCCGACCTCGGTCACGCCCAGTCGGGCGTCCTCACAGCGCGCGCCCACGCCGAGGCTGCGGCGGCGAACGAGGCGCGCGAGACGCACCTGGCCGACGTGAAGGTCTCATCGAAGCGCGACGCAGAGCTCGCGCGCGCGACGTCGGAGGCGGCGAAGGCGGAGCTCGTGGCCGCCGAGCAGCGCGTGCGGGCGCTCGCGGGCGAGTCGGCGGGCGCCCTCGGGCTCCTGCGGGTGACGAGCCCCATCGCAGGGAAGGTCATCGAGAGCCACGTCTCGCTCGGCCAGTCGGTCGAGCCGAGCGCGACGCTGTTCCGGGTGGCGGATCTCTCGCGGGTGTGGGTCGTGCTGGCGGTCTTCGAGCGCGAGCTCCCGCACATTCGCGCGAACGACGCGGTCGAGCTCTCGCCGCAGACGAACCGCATGCTCGTCCTCAAGGGGACCGTCGATCACGTCGGCGACGTCATCCACCTCGAGACCCGCAGCGCCGAGGTCCGCGTCGTCGTCGCGAACCCCGAGGGCCTCCTCAGGCCGGGCCAATCCGTGAGCGCGCGCATCCAGACGAAGACGACGCCGGCCCAGGGGTTCCTCGTCCCGCGCGACGCCGTGACCACGATCGACGGGAAGACGACGATGTTCGTGAACAAGGGCGACGGCGCTGTCGAGCCCCGCACGGTGACCCCGGGGGCGCAGGACGGCACCAGGGTCGAGATCGTGACCGGGCTCTCGGAGGGCGAGGAGGTCGCGACGAAGGGCGTCTTCGCGCTCAAGTCGGAGATCTTCAGGTAGCGAGATGCTCTCCGCGCTCGTAGAGGGATCGGTCCGGTTCCGGCACGTGATGGTGGTGCTCCTGGCGGTCGTGCTCCTCGGAGGCGGCGTCGCGGCGCGCTACCTGCCGATCGACGCGGTGCCGGACGTGTCCACGGTGCAGGTCTCCGTCCTCACCGACTGCCCTGGGCTCTCGCCCGTCGAGGTCGAGCGCGCGGTCACGTTCCCGATGGAGACCGCGCTGAACGGCCTGCCTCACCTCGTCGAGCTCAGGTCGGTCTCCCGCAACGGCCTGTCGGCGGTCACGGTCATCCTCAAGGACGGCACCGACATCTGGTTCGCGCGGCAGATGGTCCTCGAGCGCGTCCGCGGCGTGGACTTGCCGAAGATGGCGGGCCGACCCGAGCTCTCCCCGGTGTCGGGCGGTCTCGGCGAGATCTACCAGTTCGTCGTCCGCTCGGACAAGCACTCGCCGATGCAGCTCCGGACGCTCCTCGACTGGGAGATCGTCCCGAAGCTGCGCGGCGTGGCGGGCGTCATCGAGGTCAACACGATGGGCGGCGACCTCAAGGAGTACCAGGTCGTCGTCGACCGCGGGCGCCTCCACGCGCACGAGATGCCGCTGTCCGCCGTGGCCGCGGCGCTCGCGCAGTCGAACCTGAACGTCGGCGGGGGGTACCTCGATCGCGGGTCCGAGTCCTTCACGCTCACCGCCGTGGGCGCGCTGAAGAACGAGGAGGAGATCGCGAACGTCGTCCTCCGGACGGCCGCCGACGGCACGCCGCTCCTGGTGAAGCACATCGGCCAGGTCCGCATCGGCTCGGCCCTTCGGCACGGGGTCATCACGCGGGACGGCGAGGGGGAGGCGGTGACCGGCATCACGATGATGCTCGTCGGCGCGAACAGCCGCGACGTCGTCCACGCGGTGAAGAAGCGCGTCGCCGAGATCCAGCAAGCGCTGCCGCCCGGTGTCCTGATCGAGCCCATCTACGATCGCGCCGACTTCGTCGGTCGGACGCTGACGACCGTGATGAAGAACCTGATCGAGGGGGTGCTCGTCGTCACGGTGATCCTGGCGCTCCTGCTCGGCACGATCCGCGGAGCGCTCGCCGTCGTCCTCGGGATCTTCGCCTCGATGGCCGTCGCCCTCTTCGGGATGCACGTCTTCCACGTCACGGGCGACCTCATGAGCCTCGGCGCCATCGACTTCGGCTTCCTCGTCGACGGGCCGATCATCATCCTCGAGGGGATCATGGCGGCGACCGCCGGTAGGGACCTCGTGGCTCGCGCGCGAAGGCGAGAATACACGGAGATCTCCGTCAGCCTCTCGCGGCCCGTCGCCTTCTCCGTCGCGATCATCCTCCTCGTGTACCTGCCGCTCCTCGCGCTCGAGGGGATCGAGGGCAAGATGTTCCGGCCGATGGCGATCACCATGGCGTGCGCGTTGTTCGGCGCGCTCGTCTACTCGGTGCTCTTTTTCCCGGCGCTCCTCGTCCTCTTCGTGCCCCCTCCGCGGAAGGCCTCGCCGCGCTGGCTCGTGTTCCTCGAGCGCCACTACGCCTCCTGGCTCGTCGTCACGACGCGCTACCGCTGGCCGCTGCTCGGGTGCTCCCTCGTCGGGCTCGTCGCGAGCTTCCTCCTCCTGTCCCGCGCGGGCGCGGACTTCGTCCCCCGGATCGACGAAGGGGACGCCGTGGTGACCATCCGCAGGGCGCCGTCGATCGGGCTCACCCAGGCGCGGGAGCTCGACCTCAAGGTGGAGCGCGTGCTCAAGCGCTTCCCCGAGGTCGTGACGACGCTCGCGATGACCGGCCGCGCCGAGGTCGCCATCGATCCGGTGGGCAACGACAACACCGACATGTTCGTGCACCTCAAGCCGAAGGCGCAGTGGACGACGGCCCACGACCTCGACGACCTCTCCGTCGCCATGAAGAACGCGATCGAGAGCGAGGTCGAGGGCACGTTCGTCTCCGTGTCGCAGCCCATCGAGGACAAGACCAACGAGCTGATCTCGGGCTCCCGCGCGGACGTGCAGATCGCCATCTTCGGCGACGATCTCGTTCAGCTCAAGAGCCTGAGCGAGCAGGTGGGCGCGATCGTTCGCAACGTGCGCGGCGCGGGCGACGTCCGCGTCGAGCGCGTGCTCGGCGCCCCCACGCTCATCATCCGACCGGATCGCGTGCGGCTCGCGCGCTACGGCGTGACGGCCGAGGATGCCCTCTCGGCGATCCAGGCCGCGCGCGTCGGGATCCCGGTCGGCTCGATCTACGAGGGGCAGCGTCGCTTCGATCTCCGCGTCCTCGTCCCCCCGAGGTCCACCTCCCTGGAGGCGCTCGGGGAGCTGTTCGTGGGGGCCGGCGGCGGGACGACGGTGCCTCTCGCCGAGGTCGCGTCCGTCGTCGAGTCCGAGGGGCCCACGCAGGTCCGCCGCGAGGCCCTCACGCGCACCGTGCGCGTGGAGGTCAACCTGCGCGGGCGTGACCTCGTCTCGTGGGTGGACGAGGCCCGCACGAAGGTCGTGGCCGACGTCAAGCTACCGCCGGGCTACGAGGTCACGTGGGGCGGCCAGTTCGAGAACTTCGAGCGCGCCCAGAAGCGCCTCGGCGTCGTCGTCCCGATCTCGATCGGCATCATCTTCGGGATGCTCCTGTGGATGTTCCAGAGCGCGCGGTATGCGACGGGGGTGTTCCTCGTGGTCCCGTTCGCGCTCATCGGCGGGATCCTCGGGCTCGTCGGCCGTGGGCTGTTCTTCAGCATCCCGGCGGCGGTCGGCTTCATCGCGCTCGCGGGGGTGTCCGTGCTGAACGGGGTCGTCATGGCCGCCGACGTGAAGCGACGGATCGAGGGCGGAACGCCCACCGACGAGGCGATCCCGTCCGGCGCGGTGCACTCGCTTCGTGCGGTGCTCACGACGGGCGCGGGCGCGGAGGTGCAGCGTCCCCTCGCGACGGTGGTCGTCAGCGGCATCGCGTTCTCTACGCTGCTCACGCTCTTCCTCCTCCCCGGCGTCCTGCAGATCTTCCTCCGCGGCTGGACGCCGGAGGAGCCGGAGCCGCTGAGCATCGTGCCTCCGGCGCCCGAGTCGCTGCACCACTAGCGGCAACGCCGTTCACTTAGGCGCGATCCAGCGAAAAAGAAGGGGTGCCCCACTCGCCGCGCTACGCGCGTCGGTCTCCCCCAAATCGCGCGCTACGCGCGCTCAAGAGCTGTCCAACAATTGCCCGGGGCTGCCCTTCGTTGACGTTGACGTTGACGTGAGCGTTGACGTTGACGGCGACGGCGAC
>SXGT01744448.1_pt1 | contig 22538 bp, 20 predicted proteins | sample 3176221 | NCBI WGS metagenome assembly SXGT01 (sample SAMN11356862, study PRJNA531348) | freshwater metagenome | isolation source: freshwater sample F1-120 | place: China: Fuxian Lake, Yuxi | collected 2017-12-25
CTGGATGCGGGTGCGCGCTGAGTTTGCCCACCCGGCGCCCTTGGAATCGGAATTTTTGGATGCCAAATCGGTGACACGAACCGAACGTACCCTGGAGATGGTTGTGAATGGAAATGGCGAGGGCATCTTGGAGAGGCTGCGAGTGCGGAAGCCGACGAGTCTCCAGACTGAATCGCTGACGTTGGAAGAGATTTTTTTGAACACCGTCCGTTGAAAGAGTCGTATGAACCTCGCCCTGCCGCTATACCGGAACAGTTTTCATCCAGCGTGGCTTCTTTTGATCCTACCGCCGTTGGTCGGGTTCTGTATCCCAGAGTTGAGCGAGGGTTTGGAGGTTCGCGTCGTGCTGATTCTCCGAATTCTGTTGGCGCTCACCTTGGTGGCGCCGTTGGTTTACTTGAGAACTCGGCCGGTTTCTGGGCGATTGAGTCGATTGTTGAAAGAATTGAGGCAGCAGGTGCCTGGGAGCTTTTTGTCGATACTCGGCGTGGGGGTGTTCGGGTGGAATGTGCAGAGCCACATGCCGGCGCTGGCGGTAGTCGCATTTGGATTTGGCTGCCTCCTCATGGGAGCGACCGCGTTTGGTGTGGAGTTTGATCAACGAACCATCGGATCCCTGCTGACTCAGCCCATTTCTCGATCCACGATTTACCGGGAGAAACTCGTCGTTGTGGCCTTCTTGTCCCTATTGGCTTGGTTGAATCTCGTCCTGGATGTGGGGTTCGGTGGCGGCCACCGGCCCTAGAATGAGCAGTGAAGCTGCTCTATTTTGGTCCAAATCGCTGGGGGTGGTACTGCTGGTGCTGGTTTTGGTGATATTAGGCGAACTCGTGCGTCGGAATTTCCAACGAGCCTATATCCCATTGAAGCTCATGGAACGTCAGGTGATGGGTGTCCTTCTCGTGACGCTCCTGTCGGTTGGGGTGTTCGGCGTTGCGTTGCTACAGTTCGGTCAATGGGTTTTGCGCGAAGAACTGGCACGGGAACAGGCACGTTATGGATTGCCATTGGGAGTAAGAACCCAAGGGGGGAAAAACTCCAGGGCCAACCAATGGGGTGGCGACCCCGCCTGGAGCTGGGGGGTTGCTGCGGGCACCGGTCTCAATGGATCCGGATTTGAAGAAGCGCAATGGCCTGATTGCTACGTTGCGACCATGACAGATCTGGGGAAGTGGATGGTCTTTGCTGGTTTGGGAGTTGCGGTGCTGGGAGCGATCCTTTGGGCGTTTGGGCCCAGGCTTCCTTCAGGCCCTTGGCTTCCTGGGGACATCTCGATCCAGCGCGGTAATTTCTCCTTCCACTTTCCGATCGTCACCTGCTTTGTTCTCAGTGTGGTGCTCACCCTATTGTTCCGGCTACTAAATCGATGAAGAACCCATCGGAACTCGTCGTGCGATGTCCCCGATGTCGGGAGCGCGGACCGTGGTTTGCGGCCTCGTGGGGTCCATTCTGTTCGGAGCGGTACCGACTGATTGACCTGGGAAAGTGGTTTAACGAGGAGCACAAGCTATCCCGGGAATTGCGCCCGGGAGACTTTGAGGGCTTCGATGATGATCTCGGAACTGGACCCCATTTGGATCGACCATAGAATCCGGAGGTTTGACATGGTTCTGGAGGTCTAGCGGGCTCGCGGCTCGGAGTCAGCTCGCTCGAAAACGCCAAGGATTTGGTTAAAGGAATCGCGAATGGCTTCCAGCGATTGGACGTCCACCGTGTAACGTGCCGAGCGGTTCTCGAGGGACGCCACATGGCCATCCGAGTAGAGTGTATTCGCATATTGTTTCTGGTGATGGGTCCTTGGGCGGATGTTCAACGGTGCGAGTTCGGGGGGGCAGAGGAATTGGCTGTCGATGACGAGCGCTCGGATCGGATTGCCGAGACGATTTGTCCCGAGTTGATCGAGCTTGAGGTGGCTTGGGAGCGACTCTGGACTCATAAAGAGTTGGGTAACTCCGGCATGGCGGTAGTAGTAGCTGCCTTGGGATTGAGTTGTGCCCACCTTGGCAAGTTCTGCGACCCCATTGCCCGGTTGATCGGCACCTGGACAGAATAAGACTCTGGACGTTTCGGCGAGGTGCGCTTTCAGCAACAGTCCGAGAGCGGCCGGACTCCCGTTTCGGAGGGATAACAAGCTGGTTGGCGATCCTGTAGTGGGATAAAACTCAGCTGGATTGGTGAACGGCGGGGCAATGGGGCCATAGGGAATTCGGCCTTCGAAGTCCCCGGCGTAAAGTTCTATGGCGATTCCGACTTGTCGCAGATTGGAGAGACAAGCGGCTTTTCTGGCGGCGTTTTTTGCGGCACTCAACGCCGGGGAAAGCAGTGAGGCCAGGATCGCGATGATGGCGATCACCACGAGCAGTTCGATAAGAGTAAAGCCGGGAGGACATGGTCGTGTCCTTCTATCGGGGAAATCCGGCATAAACGAAATTGCTCCGGAATTACTGGGCCGTTGTCACGACGAGGCGGACGAATGCTTTCGGATTTTGGTCTGTGGCGACAGTTTTTGAGAGCCGCTCGCCGGTGCCCTGGATGGGGGATTCGACGTTCTTCCAGGACTGGAAGTCCTCGGAAATCTGCACCTGATAACGACGTTTTGGGGAGGACTGCCAGAAGATCTCGAGGGTAGTGTTTGTCGGTTTGGCTAACAATTCCAGCGGGACATCCTCCGTGGCTTGGAGTCGGAAATTGTCGAACACCCAATACCCTCCCTTGAGTTCATCGGTTACCGTGCTGCGGAGTTCGATGCCCATGGTTTGATTGGCCCATGGATCCGACGGCTTGACGCTTGGCATCTCGACGGAAAAATCGACCAAATGGTTCCTGTCAGGGAAGAGTTCGCTGGAATTAGTGATGGTCGTCGACGCGATGAAGACCTGTCTGCCGACAGCGTCCCTGAAGTAGAGGCTAAGTTGAGCGGTGACGCCGTTTCGCATGGCGCCCCCATTGCCAATGGCGCCAACGGTGAGTGTGTAGGATTTGCCCGCCACAAACCGTACATCGAAGTCATGACTGGGCTGGAGATCATCCGAATCGACCGAAGTGGCGTCCTGAAAGATTCCAGCTTCGGGCACTGCAAAGATCCAGACTGCCTGACTACCGTCTATATTGACAATGTGATCGGAGCTTCCAGCTGCGGTGTTCTTGAAGACGCCAGACAACTGGCTCCACAGGAAATCCGCCGTTTCCAGATACCCGTCTGGCTTTGGCGTCTTTTGCCACGACTGAAGGTTGAGGTTGACGAAGAGAATTTTCGGCGACTCAAATGACTGGTTCGGTACCGGGATGAATTCGGGCTGCGCCTGTGCTTGGCTAGCGAAGCACAGGCAGGTAAACGCCATGAAGTGGGAGGTCCAGGAGGAGGCCCAGTTATGGATTCTCTCTGCAAAAATGTGTGTCGAATGGTTCAACAGTCCGCAGATTGATTGAGCAATTTTGCACACAGGCCATTAGTTCGCGACTCGAATCGCCAAGCTCTGGTGGAACTCCAGCGCAGGTGCTCCTAGCGGATTCGTCGGTGGCGTCGAGCGAGGAGGAACCCAAACCAACTGGCGGCACCGATCACCAGTAATCCGGTCGTGGTTGGTTCCGGAATGGCGGTGAGACGGACATTGTCGACGTCCCAATAGCCGGCGCCTGTTCCGAATGTGGAGACTAACTGGACGCCGATCTTCTTTCCGGCCCACGCATCACCCGCCTGTACCGTGGGAACGGAGGCGGTGATATCATTCAGATGGTTTGGGGTCGGAAACGTGGCGGCGGTGTAGGCAACGGTTGTGGAACCGAGAGAAACCGGTGTATTCCCGCTATCGAGGTAATAAAGGCCGATCTGGAAGGTGCTGTTTTCGGCAATACCTCCGGCACCGAGGATGCCGACCGATAGGCTGTAGGCATTGCCAGGCTGGTAGGTGGATTCCAGCTGTTGAGACATTCCAACACCGGGGATCGCGAAGAGATAGGCGGCTTGGGATCCGACCACATTGTCGATGTGATCGGCGGATCCGGGGGATGTGTTGGGAAACACCCCGGAGAGTTGATCCCAAGTGATGCCGCCAGGCAGAGGGACACCTTGGGGTTGCGGAAACTTCTGCCACAAGTCGATCTGGGGGAATGCCGGGAAACCTGCCGGTGGAGTCGGACTTTCGAAAGAACTATTTGCCACCGGGATCGATTGAGCCTGCACTTCACCCGAGGTCGCGGCGATCCAGCCCATGAGGGCCATGGCGGTCGGGAGAATCGGGCTCCTCGGACCTACTGAAGGTCGCTTATCAGAATTTGAGTCGGATCTCATTGTATAAAAACAGACAGGTCGGCTCATAACAGCCGACGCCACGCCCACAAAGTGCATCGGAACGAACTGTTGGGCAACCGCTAGTTCCCGGAAAATTTCTCCTTCCTCTGGGTTGTCAGTTGCCTCGGGCGATCGTGAGTTTAGGCTAAGCGCTCGTGAATATTGAACTGGTTAACACGGGCTCGGAGTTGCTGCTGGGCCGCGTGCTCAACACCCATCAACAATGGATTTGCCGCCAGTTGAGCGATCACGGATACACCGTCAATCGTCAGGTCGCGATTGGCGATGGTTCTCAGGACATTCGCAATGCCGTTCGAGAGGCTTTAGAGCGTGCGGACTTGGTCATCACTACGGGTGGATTGGGGCCCACTTGTGATGATGTGACGCGCGAACGGATTGCAGAGCTTCTCCAGCGGAAGCTGCTTCATATTCCCGAAGTTGAGGAGGCAATTCGGCGTTACTTTGAATCGCGTGGAAGAACCCCACCTGCCAAGACGAGAGTGGAATCATTTGTGCCAGAAGGTGCGGATTGGCTAAAGAACCAGTTTGGCACCGCGCCGGGCTTGGTCATCTCGGTAGATCCCAACACGTTTCGAGCATCCGGTGAAAGATCCCTCCTGGTCATGCTGCCTGGCCCTCCCCGAGAGTTGAGGCCCATGTTTCGCGACCAAGTGTTGCCGTTATTGGCCCGCGAGTTTCCTCGAACCGATGGGTTTGTCTGCCGCACGCTCAAGACCACAGGTTTGGGAGAGTCGCTGATGGAAGAACGCTTGGAAGCTCCACTCAAGCCGTTAGTGGAAGGCGGGATGGAGTTGGGGTTCTGTGCGCGAATGGGCGAGGTGGATGTCCGGTTTGTGGCGATTGGGCCTCGGGCAGAATCGATCGTTGCCGAGGCTGAGCGGTTGACGCTAGAGAGTGCCGGTGAGTTCGTATTTGGCAGTGGTGATGACCAGCTGGAATCAGTTTTGGTTCAGGAAATGTCTGCTCGCTGCCAGACCTTGGCCTTGGCCGAATCCTGCACTGGTGGGCACATCGCCAATCGGATTACGAATGTGCCGGGAGCTTCGGCGGTACTCTTGGCTGGGTTAGTGACGTATCACAATGACGCGAAGATTCAATTGCTTGGTGTACTCCCCGCGACATTGGCGGCGCATGGAGCGGTCAGTGAGCCTGTCGCCCGAGAGATGGCAGAAGGGGCTCGAAGGGTAACTGGCGCCGATTTTGCTTTGGCCGTAACGGGGGTTGCTGGGCCTGGCGGCGGATCGAAGGAAAAACCCGTAGGCACGGTGTTTCTAGCGCTCTCCAGCATCGAGGGAACGATCGTCTTGAAGCAGCTGAATGCCTTCGAACGAGAGACGTTTAAGCATCTGACGACCCAGCAGGCCCTGGCGATGCTTCGCCGCGCGGTTTTGGAAACGTCGCCGGCATTGGCATGAGAGATTTCGATAATTGTCAGAAGCATTCGTTCTGGATTAGGGCAGGCAAAGAGGCCGAGGCACACTTCACTTGGCAGCGGACGCTTATGACTTAGTGTGCGGCGCTGTCTTGAACGAAACTTCCTTGACCTTGAAATCGAACGGCTCCCTCCTCGGTAACGGCTCTGAAACGGTGGCGTCGGAAACCCGGGCTTCCGGGCCTCCGGCGCGACCTGGATCTGCGCTCACGCGCCTGAGCGATTCACTCTCCGACCTCGCCCAACTGGCACTAGCGGGCAAGTCTCCCGAGCAACAAAAATTGATCATCGCGGATTTCATTGAAGACCTGCGCTCGCAGGGCCATCAGATCCCGCCGGTGACCAGTACGCCCTACATCAACACCATTCCGGCAGATAAACAGCCGGCGTATCCGGGCGATCTGAACGTGGAGCGGCGGATCAAGTCCTACATTCGTTGGAATGCGATGGCAATGGTGGTTAAGGCCAATCATACCACGAATGTGGGTGGGCACATCTCCACATTTGCAAGTTCTGCGACGCTCTATGAAGTTGGGCAAAACCATTTCTTCCGGGGTGGAGATGGTGGGCGCACGTCTGATTTCGTCTACTTCCAGGGGCATGCATCCCCGGGACCCTATGCCCGCAGCTTTCTCGAAGGACGTCTGACGGAGGCTCAGCTCCACAATTTCCGTCAGGAACTGGCTCCAGGCGGTGGTCTGAGTTCGTACCCGCATCCTTACCTGATGCCGGACTATTGGCAGTTCCCGACCGTTTCCATGGGTTTGGGGCCTATCATGTCGATATACCAAGCACGCTTCAATCGTTACCTGGTGGCGCGGAAGTTAGTGCCGGCACAAGATCCTGAGCCGCACATTTGGTGTTACGTGGGCGACGGCGAGTGTGATGAACCAGAAACACTGGGCCAACTCACGCTGGGCGCTCGCGAATCACTCGACAATCTCACCTGGGTGATCAACTGCAATCTCCAGCGTCTTGATGGCCCGGTTCGCGGCAACAGCAAGATCATCCAGGAATTGGAAAGCCTTTTCCGAGGAGCAGGCTGGAATGTGATCAAAGTGGTCTGGGGCAGCGATTGGGACGAACTATTGGCGCGCGATGAGAGTGGGCTTCTGGCGAGGCGGATGGAGGAAGTGGTCGACGGCGAATACCAGAAGTATATCGTCGAACCCGGCAGCTATATTCGGAAGAATTTCTTCGGCAAGTATCCCGAGTTGTTGCCATTAGTGAATCATCTGTCCGACGATCAACTGAAGAAATTGATGCGTGGTGGGCATGATCCATTGAAGGTCTATGCCGCTTATGATGCCGCGCTCAAGCATAAGGGACGCCCGACGGTAATCTTGGCCAAAACGGTCAAGGGCTATGGATTGGGCGAGGCAGGTGAAGGCCGCAACCCCTCGCATCAGCAGAAAAAAATGAACGAGCGTGAACTCCGGGAGTTTCGCCGCCGATTCAATGTCCCAATTTCTGACGAAGTCATCGCGGACGCTCCCTTCTTTCGGCCAGCGGAAGACAGTCCAGAGATGACCTACCTGCATGCCCGCCGTCAGGCTTTGGGTGGCTACTTGCCTAAGCGAACGGTGCGGGTGAAACCGATACAGGCTCCTTCTCATAAACAATTTTCGTCGATGCTCGCTGGAAGCAGCAAACCGGCATCCACGACGATGGCCTATGTGCTTCTCCTGAATGCTCTGCTTCGGAACAAGGAAGTCGGTAAGTATATCGTGCCGATCGTCCCTGACGAAGCCCGCACCTTTGGCATGGATGGATTGTTCCGCACGATCGGCATCTATTCTCCCAAAGGGCAGCTCTATTCGCCGGTGGATCATGCCGACCTTAATTACTATCTGGAAAAAACGGATGGTCAGTTGTTGGAGGAAGGGATCAATGAGGCGGGCTCCATGGCCTCTTTCATCGCTGCCGGCACCGCCTACGCGAGCCACGGGGTGCCGATGATCCCGATGTACATCTACTCCTCAATGTTCGGATTCCAGCGCATCGGTGACATGTGCTGGCTGGCGGGAGACATCCGTGCACGCGGGTTCATGTTTGGCGCAACTTCTGGACGCACAACCCTGAACGGTGAAGGGTTGCAGCACGAAGACGGCCACAGCCATCTATTTGCGAGCACGATTCCATCGTGCGTCGCTTACGAACCGACCTTTGGTTATGAGCTGACAGTCATTGTGTGCGACGGAATCAAGCGGATGTACCAGGACCAGGAAGACATTTTTTATTACATTAGCGTCCAGAACGAAAACTATGTTCAGCCCAGCCTGCCATCCGAAGACGTGGTGCCTGGAATTCTGAGCGGATTATACAAGTACAAACCCGGTTCTCAGGAACCGAAAATCAAAGCGCAATTGTTCGGCAGTGGCTCAATCATGCTACAAGCGTTGCGGGCTCAGGAAATTCTGGCGGAAAAGTACGGAGTGAGCGCCGATGTCTGGAGTGCCACGAGTTACAATCGGTTGCGTCGTGAAGCCCTGGCGGCCAAACGCTGGAATATGCTCCATCCGATGGAAACCCCACGTCGCAGCTATCTTGAAACCGTGTTGGCTTCTGAAAAGGGACCATTCATCGCGGTGAGCGACAATATTAAGATGTTGCCTGACCAGATTGCTCCCTGGGTACCGGGTGGGCTTATGACTCTGGGAACCGATGGATTTGGACGCAGCGACATACGTCCCCGATTGCGTCGGTTCTTTGAAATCGATGCGGAGTCCGTGGTCATCGCCACTCTCTATACCCTGAGCCAACGCGGTGAGATCCCGGCGACATTGGTGGCTCAGGCCATCCGGGATCTGGGAGTCGACCCGGAGAAAATTTGGGGCGAATCCTCTTAAGCGAACTTTCTCAATCCGGCGACTTACCCTTTTCCGCTTTCATGGGCCACCTCATGGCGGACAGGGGAGGTTGAGCGCAAGAATTCACACTGTTTTGAAACGAGCCCCCGACACTGGGTTGCTGGTGGTCCTTGAAGGGATTGACGGCACAGGTAAATCCACGCTCGCTCGATCATTGGCCGAGCAGTTGACCCGCTTGGGTCAGGACGTCGTCCTGAGTCGCGAACCAACCGATGGACCTCATGGACGTCGATTGCGTCAGTCTGCGACGCTAGGGCGGCTCAGTGCTGACGAAGAACTCGAAGCGTTCATCGAGGATCGAAGAGAGCATGTCGCGAGTTTGATTCTCCCCTCATTAGCCGCCGGCAGAATCGTCGTGTTGGATCGATATTACTTTTCCACGGCGGCTTACCAAGGAAGCCGCGGATTGGATTGGCGGGAAATACTAGAGCGAAATGAAGCGTTTGCGCCCGAGCCGGATCTCTTGTTGATATTGGAGATCGATCCTGCTCGAAGCTTAGGGCGCATTCAAGGGCGTGGGGATGCGGCGAATGAATTCGAGCGGTTGGAGAATTTGCAGAAAGTAGATGCGGTATTTCGCACATTGGACCGACCCTATCTGCGGCGATTCGATGCAACGCAATCGCGGGAGCAATTGCTGCAGAGTGCGTTGGACGCCGTCTTGACGGCGCGGCAGCAGCGATCCACGACCTGATCGATCGTGTCATTCGGTTTTATGGAGCGCCGATGCATTGAGTGCACGGATCAATAATCCAGGATAATCAACCGATACGTCTTACAATGCCCCCGGCATCCATTCGGGCGAGAATTGGTTGGGAATCGACGGCGGCACAGACGGGAAGGTCATCGGCGAGATCGGGAATCCGGTCGAGACGTCGGCCGTTACGGGCGAATGTTCTGAGGGCTTGAAGGATATCGGGTTTGGCGGCGAGGAAAGCCTGTCGCGAGGTGTGGGCGGCGTCTCCCAAGTCACCAATACCCAGAGTGGGAAGCAGCTGATCCACTGCGGCACCGGCGGCGAGAGTGTCTTCGTACGCGGCATCCTCGGCTGTGCCGCTGCAGACCAACAAAATTTCGCGCGGGGCCAACCGTTTTAGTTCCTGGACGGCGCATGTGACATTGATTAAGGCGCCTACCAGAACCGTGTTTGCCGCCTGACAGGCCTTGAGGGCACGGGTACCGTTGGTCGTGGTCGTCACGATCCGCCGTCCTCGAACCCGTTCCGCAGTGAATTCGCGCGGCGAGTTGCCCAGATCAAAATCGATGGACCCAGTTTGTTCGGAGCGAATACGGAGTCCGTGGCGTTCTCCGGCGAGGAGGACATCTGGTTGGCGTGCCTTCCAGGCGAGCGCTTCCGAGATTTCGGCGACTGGCACGATGGAATCCGCCCCATGGGCGAGGGCTGTCAACATGGCCGACGTGGCGCGCAGGACATCAAACACGACACAGACGGTGCTTGAGAGATCGCGTTGAGAGACATGGGCGTACTCCGCAGGCGCTAGCAAGACTTCGAGGCGGGGTTTGGGCAGATCAATCATGGGTGGCAGTCGGTGTAGGAAGGGAACGGGTGGAATCCCAGGTTCGCCCTAGAAACGTTCGCACGTAGTGGAACAAGTATTGTTGGGCGAATCCCCCATAGGGTCCGAAGTGCGATTGGGAGAACTTTTGCAATTGCTGCAGACTTATCCGGCTGGCTGTCGGAAAATAGAGTCGATGCAGGGCTTTCTGGACCCAGACATCCACGGGAAACGCATCGTGTCGACCGTAGGCAAACAGCAGGACGCAATCCGCGATCTTTCTTCCAACGCCGGGGCAGCGCATGAGGGCTTCACGTGCGTCGCTGGTATCCAGTGTTTCTAAGTGTTGCAGCATAAGGCTGCCGTCCGCGATTTGACGTGCGGTGCCCAGCAGGTAGGGCGCGCGAAAACCGAGTTTACACTCACGCAACGCCGTTTCCGATGTGGCAGCGATGGCCTGCACGGCGGGAAACGCGGAGATCGCCATCTGGCCTGGAGGCGCGTCTACCGGACGTCCAAATCGCTCGCACAACAGCGCGACGATCTTTTGGATTTGGACAATTTGTTTGGTGGATGAGCAGATGAATCCAGCCAGGCATTCCCAGGGATCCTGGCGAAGCAGCCGCAATCCGCGACACGCCTTCACGGCAGCCTGCATCGGCGGATCCTTGGGAAAGGATTTCAGAATGCGATCCATCGGATCGTCCAGCCGCAAGTACTTGGAAATTCGATCTTGAATCGTCTCCGCATCCGCTGGGTTGGTGAATTCGGCGGTTAACTGATTGCCGCGTTGAGTTAAGCACACCCAGTGCTCCCCGATGACGCTAACCCAGCCCTTCGGGCTTGATTGCCATCGGAACGCTTGACCACTCCCTAATGTCGCCGCCAGATCATAGTCGTCGACAGGGAATCGAATGGTTCCGAGTTCCGTCATGGCTGCTTGCTCGGTGGGTTGCCCCTCAGGTTTCGGCAGCCGTAGATCTGATATCGATGGAAGAATCGGTCTCGGTATTTCACATCGATGACTCCTAGATCTGTCACGGTCTCAAATTCTCGCTTGAGACGATCCGTGGATTCTGTTGGTTGTTCGGCATCCTGAACGTAGACAGCGTCGTCACCCACGCGAGTTTGGTTATATCGATAGCGAGGCCAGAACCAGAATTGATTTTCAGGCACGTCGCTCGAGCGCACGAAAACCAGCGGATTGTCAGGGATCGATTCGCGGGCTTTGGGGTTGTAGAACGACAGCAACCCGGTAAGGCCATAGTGATTGGCGATCAAGAAAGTTGGCCGTCCGTTTTTTTCCCAGCGGGCTCGGGCCTCCTCCATCAACCGCGAAGTTTCTCGATGTGCGCGCACCCGTCTCAACGGATCGATGCGCGACGGAAGCAGGTGCCCGGTGAGTTTGGCGATCAAATTGGTGTCGTGAAGGAGAATGACCATCGGAAGGCCGAAGGCGAGTCCTGCAATAAGGAAGCGGCGCGGCGCGAGTCTTCCGCTTTGATGCAGACGAAAGCCCTGGATGATGGCGGCGAGAAATAGAGGAAGGATGCTGGTGCAAATCCAGTTAGGTTGGACGCGCGCCTTGAAGGTATAAGCGAAGTAGAACAAGAATACCGGAAGACCCATGCAGAGGAGATAACGTATCAACCAGCGGGACTCCCAGTCAGACGCGGCCGACCTTGGAATGGTTGGAGCGATGTGAATCGCTCGTGGCGTCCCTGTTGAGCTTTCTGGTGCGCGTCGAGCGAGTGTAAACAACGTCCAAATTAGGCCCACGAAAAACACCGGATTCATCAAGGCAGGCACCGATAGGATAAAATCAAAAAAGAACCGAAGAGTTGGCTGCCAGGACTGCTGGAGGCCACCGCGTTCGCTCAGGTGGCGGACGGTGATCCAACCGTTTTGACTATTCCAGATGGCGACTGGCAGGAGGCAAACAAGGTTGATGGCGAGTGCTATCCAGGGACCTGGGCGTCTGAGTTGGACACGGGACGGAGGACAGAGGACAAAGAAAATTGCGAAGCTGGCCCATTGAAAGGGTGAGAAATATTTGCTGAGAAATGAGCCGCCGAGCCAGATGCCCGTCAAGATCCAAGCCTGTATGGAATCAGTAGTGATGGCGCGCCAACCGGAGAGCATGGCGAGGGTCCAGAAGGTGACGGTGATGGGATCAATCGTGATGAGGATGGAGCCCACTGCCAGCAGAGGAGTGGCCTGCATCGCAACCACGAACCAAAATGCCGTGCGCGCGTCGGTATGCCGGGCGGCAAAGCGCAACAGCAACCCGCTGAGCAGGGCGGCAAGTACAGGCGAAAGCAATCTCGAACCGACTTCACGATCACCCACCAAATGCGTGCCGATCCAATGGGCATAGGCAATGAACGGCGGTTTGCTGTAATAAGACCAGTCGGGATGTTTCGACCAGATCCATTGGTAAGCCTCATCCTCGCTAAGTTCGATGATACCCGAGGCCAGATAGCCCCATCGAACCACCAGCAAGAGCCCTATCAAAACCCAACCAAGGCGCATCCAGTGTTCCCCGACCGAAACAGACGGCGGATCGGCGGTCCCGACCGGCGGTGTCCGCAGTTCTGGCTCTAGCAAGGAAGGGCATCGTGCCCACCAACGGGGAAACCATCGATGGCCAACATTTTTCCAGAGACGTTCGATCCCAAAGACAATGCACAATCCGTAGGTAGTTCCGACGGCAAAGCCCGCCACGACATCGGTTGGCCAGTGAACCCCGAGATACATCCGAGAATAGCCGACGCCCAAAGCAATGGGGAGCATCACCCGGCCGGCTCGCCGATAAAATAGGAATGTGACGACCGTGGCGGCTGCCCAGAGGCCGGCGTGGCCGCTTGGCATGGCTTTGCTGCCGGCTTTTCCGGCGCGGAGTTCGACGTTTTCCAGGACTGCGTAAGGTCGTTCTCGACCGAAGGTGCGCTTGAGAGGGGCGGTAACCATGCCTTCACCACAAACCAGCGTAATGGTCAGAACCGCCACGAAGCATCGCCCGCGGCGCCCGCCCCGGTAGATCAGGATTCCAGCGAGCAGAACGAGGGCCGGAATAAAGACTTGGTTGCCGCTCAGGAACGGCATCAGATGATCGAACACGACATTCGACCAAGTCTGGTTGATCCATCGGAACACCCATTCATCCATTTTGAGGAGCCAATCCATTCGAGAGGATCGATAGTGGCGAGATTCAGAGGAGATGTCGACGATTCGTCCCTTGCCTTCGATTGCTCCAGTTGCCTAAGTTGCCTCCCGCATGCAATCGCAGTTGTCGCAGTATTTGCCGGTACTGATGTTCCTGATGGTCACGATCGGATTTGCCGTCGGGACGTTGGCGTTTTCGGTGATTGCTGGGAAAGTAGGCCGCCGAACGCGCACCAAGGATATTCCGTATGAATGCGGAATGGTCCCTGAAGGTCCCGGCAACGCACGACTGTCAGTGAAATTCTTCCTGGTGGCGCTGCTTTTCGTGCTTTTCGACATTGAAGTCGTATTCATGTACCCATGGGCAGTGACCTACAAAGAGTTGCTCGCCAAGCATTTCGCATCGGTGGTGGGCGGAATGCTGAGCTTCATGGGCATCCTATTCGTGGGTTACCTCTACGCTCTGAAGAAAAAAGCCTTCGACTGGAAGAGTTGACCCGGTTGGTCCCGACCCGCTCCCATCATTGATTCAGTCCTTCGATGGGCAGCATTGAAAGTGGAAGAGCTCTGTTGGGTTCATGTGGCGAGCTTGGAGGAGTTCGACGGTGAGCCATGGCAGCTGTGGCGCGTTTTCACAATTGTTCAAATTCGGTCACCAGATCTACACGAACGGCAGAAGCCGCTTGGTTTCGGCCGGTTCTGCTTTAGGTCACTGAGCTTGGTCCGCTGAGGGCTTGCCAAGTGCGCGCCAATAGGGACGCTCGGCGAGTCCACATGAGATTTCTTCACAGGCAAGCGACTGTCGCTGAACCGGGGTATTCCCGTTGGTTGGTTCCACCGGCGGCGATCGCCGTGCATATTTGCATTGGAGAGGTTTACGGGTTCAGCGTGTTTAACGTGCCGCTCACGCGATTGATCGGAGGTAGTCGGTCTTTGCCGGGACAGGACTGGACCATTCCCCAGGTGGGTTGGATTTATTCGATCGCCTTGTTCATGTTGGGGTTGTCTGGCGCTGTTTTTGGGAAGTGGGTGGAGTCGAGGGGACCCCGTCTAGCGATGGTGGCGAGTGCGGCCTGCTTCTGCGGCGGGCTCTGGATCTCTGCCATCGGTGTGAAAACTCATCAGATTTGGCTGCTCTACCTGGGGTACGGAGTTCTGGGTGGGATTGGGCTTGGCTTAGGTTACATCGCACCCGTGTCCACCCTGATGAAATGGTTCCCTGACCGACCGGGCATGGCGACGGGTATGGCGATCATGGGATTTGGTGGTGGGGCGCTGGTCGGATCCCCGCTGGGGGTTCAACTCATGGATCATTTCAAAAGTTCCTCATCGCCCGGCGTCGCCGAAGCCTTCTCAGCAATGGCAGGATGTTATGCAGTCCTGATGCTTTTTGGAGCTTGGTTGGTGCGGGTGCCGGCGGCGGGATGGACTCCCGTAGGATGGCTGCCGAAGCCTGAGTCCAACGCATTGGTTTCAACTGCCAATGTGGGTGTGGATCGTGCCTGGAAAACGCCTCAATTCTGGCTTTTGTGGGTGGTGCTTTGCTTAAATGTGACTGCGGGTATTGGTATCCTGGGGCAAGCGTCGCTGATGTGTCAGGACATGTTTGGAGTCAGTGCCGCGATTGGCGGTGGCTTCGCCGGGTTGCTTTCTCTCTTTAATATGGCAGGACGTTTCGTGTGGTCTTCCATCTCCGATTTCACCGGTCGCAAAGCCGTCTATTGTCTCTTCTTTCTCTTGGGCGCGGTCCTCTATTGCCTGATCCCCTTCACTCAAAGTTCCGGAAACCAAGCGCTCTTTGTCGTGATCACAGCGGCAATCATTTCAATGTACGGTGGGGGATTCGCCACCATTCCTGCGTATCTTCGGGATTTGTTCGGTACCTACCAAGTGGGGGCGATCCACGGTCGACTGATCACCGCATGGTCGATCGCTGCAGTCCTGGGACCCAGCTTAGTCAACTATCTCTCAACAGCACAGAAGGAGGCTGGGATGCCAAAAGCCGAGGCCTATAATTCCACACTTTATCTGATGGCTGGCTTGTTGATGGTCGGCTTGGTAGCAAACTTGGTAGTGCGACCGGTAGACCCTAGGCATCACCTCAAAGAGTCCATTTAACCTTGATCTCAAGCGCACCATGAAAACCAAGCTCAAACTCGGGCTGGCCTGGTTAGTCATCGGAGTTCCCCTGGCCTGGGGTGTGTTTCAGTCCGTGAAGAAATCCATGCCCCTCTTCACAATTTCGCCCTCTGCGGGGCAGTCGTCGCCGGTTCCGCAGTGACTCGACATCCCTTCAAAATGTGGCGTGAAGGTCATGGCGGAACTGTTGGCGCCAGGAAATGCCAACGGGGCAGAACGGAACAGGCAACCCCTTAGTTACGACCAGGAGCCAGTTCGCCCTGCTTTGTGACTTACTTTCGGGTAGCCCTGGGCGTGTCGGAGGCACCGAGCGATCGCTACGGTTGGTAGATGGGGCCGTTGAAAATCTCGTTGGGAGGGCGAGTCTTATTGATGAGGACTTGGGAGTAGTTCCACTTCACGTTTTGTGCACTGCCGCCGAACATACCGACCACGGCTCCGCCCGGAAGATTGGTGGTGGTGCTCTGCCCATTGGGGTTGTTGAGATTGGCGTAACCGGCGAATCCGGCGTGTCGAATCGAGATGCCGTTACCGGCGTTGCCTGGCGGTGGCACGTTGGCGGCGTCGTTGAAATTGAAAGCGTCCAGTTCATTTTGCTCCCACATCTGCCAATCCGTCCCCAGGAAATCACTGAGCTTGTAGGTGCGTCCGTCGGGACTTAGCGATGCCTTCCCCACGTTGTTGTAGCCGCCGATCGTTCCATTCCAGCAATAGGATGTTAGCTTGAGCGGGCGAGCCAACCATAGTTGACGCAACTTGCCGCTATTTCGCAGCGCAACGTCTTTGGGGCACCAACAAATCTTGTGCGTCGCAAGAAATGGACCGAGCTGGCTGATACGGAAGAACGAAACTTGGTTGCTGAACTGGGCGGAATCGATATCCCGACCAGCGGCGGATACAGGGTTGGCTGGGCCGCCCGGAATCCGGCCGTTGTTCTTGCTGGCATAAACCCAGCCATCGGGACCGCTTAAGTCGCCTCCCCAAGTGGGATGCGCGTTCAGATCCTGGTTGTCGGCGGCATAGAGATGATTCGCGAGGACGATCTGTTTGACATTGTTGAGATCTAGGGTCATCTGGGCTCTATCCTTGGCCCGGCCCAGGGCGGGCAAGAGCATGCCTGCCAAGATCGCGATAATGGCGATCACCACCAGGAGTTCAATCAAAGTGAACGCGGCCGTCCACCAACCCGGTCGGCTGGGGGTGCGAGAAAAAGCGAGTGGGAAGGTTGGAAAGAGTTCGGCAATCTTCATCGAAGGATAGGGTGGCGGTTCGATCTGGCGGTAGGACTTGCAATCCTATCGAGCTGATTCCTGGCTTCAAGGAAAAAGCGGTGTTTGTGGAAGATTTGCTTCAGGAGTTCAGCAAAGATCGTGCTTTCGCGAGGCATTCCTCGATCTTGCTCGCGTCTTTGCCGCCGCCGCGAGCCGAGTCGGGTTTACCGCCTCCTTTGCCTCCGACGATGGGGGCGATGGTCTGGATGATCTTTCCTGCCTGGACCTTGGAGGTGTGCGGCGAGGAAACCGAAGCAATCAAGGCGACAGTGCCATTGGCAGAAGCACCGGCGAGCACCACCACACCTTGGAATGCAGTCTTCAAGGCATCCGCGATGGATTGGAGGGCATCTCCGTCGGCTCCGGGAACGGTGGCGATGATGGAGGGGATTGCGTTCAAGCACTCCGCATGGGTGACGAGCGATTTGGCAGTTTGAGAGGCTTCGCGTTGAGCGGCGGCTTTGAGCTGTTTTTCGAGATCCCTCTGGTACGCCAACAAGCCCTCCACCTTCTTTTCAAGTTCCGCCGCAGGCGAACTCAGCGAGCTGCTGAGCGAGCGAATCAAGTCCCGGTCTTCGCGCATGGAGTGATACGATTCGAGGCCGGCCACCGCTTCGATTCGGCGTACCCCTGCCGCAATGGCAGATTCAGCGAGGATTCGGAACACTCCGATTTCACCGGTGGCACGGGTGTGCGTGCCGCCGCAGAGTTCCATGGAATAGCCGTCGAATTGAGCCGCATGTCCGCCGATTTGAACCACGCGGACGACATCACCATATTTATCGCCGAAGAATTGCATGACATCCTTTCGCCCCTTGATGTCGGCATACGGGGCCTCACTCCAAAACACTCCGCAATTCTCCAGAATGCGTTCATTGACGAGTTTTTCGATATCGGCCACTTGAGAGGGCGTGAGCGGTGCCGAATTGAAATCGAAGGTGAGTTTGTCGGGGGTAACGGAGGAGCCTTTTTGCGACGCATCGCGGCTGGCGACCTCGTGGAGAGCCCAGTGAAGCAGGTGAGTGACTGTGTGATGACGTTCGATCGCATGACGACGTGCGGCATCGACGGATAGTGTGACCATGGAGCCTACAGCGGGGGCGTCGTGGCTGTTGATGAAATGCAACCAGGTGTTGCTTGATTTCTGGGTGCTGACCACACGCCAGAGCTGTCCGGAGCCCGCGAGCGTGCCGGTATCGCCGACCTGACCACCCATTTCGGCGTAGCACGTGGAGGCATCGAGGACAACGGCGGTTCGGTCCTTGAGTTCGACCACTTCCAAGACCTTCGCGGGTGTCTCGAGAGCATCGTGGCCGATGAACCGAGTTGGGATCTTGGTCTCGACCTGAGACAATTCGATGACCTGCTTCTTTTGGGCGTCGCGGGACATCTGCTTCTGTTTTTCCATGAGGCCATGGAAGCCGACCTCGTCCACTAAAAGGCCGCGTTCGCGGGCCATCACTTGGGTGAGATCGATGGGGAATCCCTGTTCGTCATATAGCTTGAAAGCGAAAGCCCCGGAGATATTGCCCGCGAGCGCCGCTTCATTGAATAGGGCAATCCCTTTGTCCAAAGTGCGGTTAAACCCTTCCTCTTCGCGCTTTAAGACTTCTTTAACGTGATGGAGTCGGGTGCGGATTTCCGGAAAGACATCGCCCATGGTCCGGGCGAGAACATCCACGAGTTTATAGAAGAACGGCTCATGGAAACCGAGGGTCCGGCCGTAGCGAACGGCGCGGCGGAGGATCCGACGCAGCACATAATTCCGGTCGGTGTTGCCTGGTTCGATGCCGTCGGCAATGGCGAAACTGAGAGTGCGGATATGGTCCGCGATCACTCGAAAAGCAACGTCCTCTTTTTCTTGTTCCGTGTTGCCTGTGCTACCGGATTGGGGAAGGGTCGAACCGTACTTCTTGCCGCTCAGTTTTTCGATCTCATCGAAAATGGGGCGGAAAATATCCGTTTCATAATTCGAGATTCGGGAGTTGGCGAAGTCGCTGAAGCTCTGGGTGCCCTGAATGATCGAGGCGACACGTTCAAAGCCCATACCGGTGTCCACATGTTTGGCGGGCAGCGGAGAGAAAGTGCCATCGGAATTCGCATTGAACTGAATGAAAACGAGGTTCCAGATCTCGATGCACTGGGGCGACCCCTGGTTGACAAGTGCGCCGCGCGTGTCGCCCAAAGGGGTCAGGTCGACGTGCAGTTCGGAGCACGGACCGCACGGGCCGGTCTCGCCCATCATCCAGAAATTATCCTTTTTGTTTCCGTTGACAATATGTGCGGCGGGGTCGAGGCCGACGCTGCGAAACTTTTCGGCCCAATAGCCCCAAGCTTCTTCGTCGCGGTCGCTGGGATCGCCGGCGGACTTGTCCGGATTATAGATGGTGGCGTATAGCCGTTGGGGTGGGAATTTCCAGATACCGATGACGAGTTCCCAGGCCCAATCGATCGCCTCTCGTTTGAAGTAATCGCCAAACGACCAGTTCCCCAACATCTCGAACATCGTGTGGTGATACGTATCCAGGCCGACGTCATCGAGGTCGTTGTGTTTGCCTCCGGCGCGAATGCACTTTTGAGTGTCCGCGGCACGGGTATCACTGCCGGGAATGACCCCGGCCCATTTGGAAACGTCGGGGGTCCGTTCACCAAGGAAAATTGGCACGAACTGGTTCATGCCGGCGTTGGTGAACAACAGGTTCGGGCTGTCCGGCATCAGGCTGGAGGACGGAACGATCGTATGCAATTTGGACCGGAAGAAATCCAAAAAGCTTTGGCGGATTTGAACGGACGTCATAAAAACAACAAACGGAGCGGTGTGTTTAGCGGTCAACGCAGAGGTTGCACACAAAAAAGCAAGGGGATTCGACCCGGTTATGCTGCGGAGGGCGCATTTCCGAGTTGTGGGAATTTTGGAGATCGGTCGTCCCTGCAATTCCCCAAAAACGGTGGAGGGCCACCGCAGTCCAAAAGGCGCGGTGTTTTTTTGAGTGCGGCAGCCCGCTGCCGCTTTTCCCCCAGCATCCCATGCGGCGCCGCAACTCGGAGATGCGCCCTGCTGCGGATTGAACAGACGCGTCGTCACTCGGTTTGGTGGCTTGAATGGGTCGTTTATGGGGCGTCCACGACGCGTTTATGCCGAAGCCGGCAGTATCTCTAATGCTGGGGGCGATTCGGTATTGTACGTAACTCTCAATACTGGAATGACCTGCGATGAAGAGTATCTCTGAGGACTAAATTTGCTTGGATTGATTTTCTTTGGCTTTTTGTATCGGAACACGCCACGTTGGCGGCGGCCTCAACTTCCGTGAAACGCAAATGGGTGGAAAACAAAGTTGACGCCTGGGGACGTGATTGTTACTTCCACCGCTCCTTTTCTGTAATTTAGATGAAGACATACCTGCCGAAGCCCGACATGACGCGACGCGCCTGGCGAAAGTTTGACGCCAACGGTGCGGTTCTCGGGCGCCTGGCCGTCCAGATCGCCGATGCACTCCGGGGAAAAGACAAGCCCGTCTTCACCCCACACCTTGACGCCGGCGACTTTGTCGTGGTCGTGAACGCTGAGAAGATCGTCCTTAAGGGCAACAAAGAGAACGACAAGACCTACATGTCGTATTCTGGATGGAAGGGTGGCGAACGGTATCGCTCCGTTCGCGAGGTGCGCGAAACGCACCCTGAGCGTTTGATCATGCACGCCGTCAAAGGCATGTTGCCCAAGAATCGTTTGGGTGACCGATTGCTCACCAAACTCAAGGTTTATAAGGGCGACCAGCACCCGCATGCCGCCCAGCAGCCGGTGGAGACTCCCTACGCGGGCTGATTGTTGATATCTACGTAACTGTTTTACCTCATCATGGCTCAAATCACCGAATTCCTGGGCACCGGCCGACGCAAGACCGCGGTAGCCCGAGTCCGTCTCGCTCCTGGCACTGGCAAAATCACCGTCAATGGCCGTCCCTTTGAGGTCTATTTTCCGGTCGAATCACAGCGCGGAGCGGTTCTCCAACCGTTTATGGTCACCGCCACCACCGGCCGGTTTGACCTTCGTATTAATGTGCGCGGAGGCGGCCCCGCCGGACAAGCCGTGGCCGTTCGCCATGGTGTGGCACGCGCGTTGATCACTTCAGACGCGAATCTTCGTCCGCTTTTGAAGGCAGAAGGTTTGCTCACCCGCGATCCTCGTATGCGCGAGCGTAAGAAGTACGGCCAACCGGGTGCTCGCAAACGCTTCCAGTTCTCAAAGCGTTAATCGAAATCCTTTCGAAAACCCGCTGGCCTCAAGCCCGCTGGTTTTTTTGTCGAGATTTTTTCCCATACCGCTCATCTCTTTCCTATGAACGTCGCCATTGTCGGTGCTTCCGGTTATTCGGGTGAAGAACTCGTCTACCGATTGCTTCAGCATCCACACGTGACCTTGACGGCCGTGACGTCGCGTCAGAATGCGGGTCAGTCTTTGGCGCAGGTTTTCCCCAAGTTCGCCAGCCATCCCCGGGCGCGAACCCTGAAGTTCACAGAGCCGAATTGGGCGGCGTTGGCCGCTGCCGCAAAGTTGGTCTTCCTCGCGCTGCCGCACGGTGTCGCCGCTGAATTTGCCATTCCGCTGCTGGAGGCCGGATGCACGGTCATTGACCTCAGCGCCGATTTCCGCCTGAAAAGCGCTGAGACATACCAGGAATTCTACGCGCATCCGCATCCGGCACCGGCCTTACTGCTGGAATCCGTCTATGGATTGCCTGAGATCCACCGTGAGCAGATCAAGAAGTCACGACTGATCGCCTCGGCGGGGTGTTATCCCACCAGTATATTACTTCCCACCATTCCATTGCTCAGGGCCGGTTTGGTCCGAGCAACTGGGATAATCGCCAATTCGATGAGCGGTGTGAGTGGGGCGGGCCGCAAAGCCGAGGTCGATTACTTGTTCTGCGAATGCAATGAAAGCGTCCGGCCCTACGGCGTACCCAAGCACCGACATCTTTCCGAGATTGAGGAGCAATTGTCGGTGGCCGCAGGGACTAACGTCACCGTTCAATTCACGCCGCACTTGATTCCGGTGAATCGGGGTATTTTGACCACACTCTATTTGGCTCCAACAGCTTCTTTCACGTCCGCTGTCGAGGCATCAGAATTTGGGAAACGGATCGCCCAGTGTTATGAGGCGGCGTATGGCCATGAGGCTTTTGTTCGATTGTTGGAAGGGAAGGCCTTGCCCGACATCAAGAACGTCGTGGGGACCAATGTCATTGAAATCGCCTGGAGGTTGGATCCACGAACGGGTCGGTTGGTGGTGATGAGCGCCGAAGACAACTTGGTGAAGGGGGCGAGTGGCCAAGCCGTCCAGTGCATGAATATCTTATGCGGATACGCGGAGACGGCGGGGTTATTGTAAGTGACTGGATAGTCGTCAGATACAAAACGCTGAAGATTCGCGTTGCTGTCGGGCTGGCGATTGCTACGTTCGCCGTTCTCTTTGTCAGTAGAACTGACTGGGGGATCACGGCCTGAAGCGTCCTGGCACTCGTGTGTTGGGCGGCCACAATAACATCTAACAGGAATCCCGAACTTCCGCGGGATGACGTGAATGTGGTTCACGTTTTTAGCAAAAGGAAGCGTCGAACCATGGCCACTATTGGCGTTAAAAAACTGCTCGAAGCCGGTGTTCATTTTGGACACCAGACCCGTCGTTGGAATCCCAAAATGAAGCGATTCATTTTTGAGGCGCGTAACGGGATTCACATTATCGACCTCAGCAAAACCGCTGTTCAGATTGAAACCGCGCTGGAATTCTTGTCGGGCATTGCGTCCAAGGGGGGACAGATTCTGTTCGTCGGC
>SXGT01140369.1_pt1 | contig 22534 bp, 15 predicted proteins | sample 3176221 | NCBI WGS metagenome assembly SXGT01 (sample SAMN11356862, study PRJNA531348) | freshwater metagenome | isolation source: freshwater sample F1-120 | place: China: Fuxian Lake, Yuxi | collected 2017-12-25
AGCTCGACAGGGCCGAGCCCTGGCCGGTCTCGAAGAACAAGACGTTGGGACCGCGGGTGGTGCCGCGCTCCTTCATGGTCGCCCAGGCCTCGTCGAGCAGCTTGACGCTGACCCCGAAGGCCTTGTTGGCGGCCTCGGTGCCGCCCAGCGACTGGAACATCAGATCCATCGGACAACCGAGCTCGAGCGCCTTGAGCTGCACCGTCACGTGCGAGAGCACGCAGTGCTGGGTCGGCACCTCGTGCTTGCGCAGGACCTCGTCGATCGCAGTCAGGATGGCGGCGGTCGACGCCGGCGAGTCGGTGGCGGGGTTGACGCCGATGACGGCGTCGCCGCAGCCGTACGACAGCCCCTCGCGCATCGAGGCCAGGATGCCGAGCACGTCGTCGGTGGGGTGGTTGGGCTGGACCCGCGATGACAGCCGGCCCGGCAGCCCCAGCGTGTTGTTGGCGCGGACCACGACCTCGCACTTGGCGCCGACGGTCATGAGGTCGAGGTTCGACATCAGCTTGCAGACCGCGGCCGCCATCTCGGGGGTGAGGCCGGGCGCCACCGAGCGCAGCGTGGCGCCAGTGGTGGTGGTCTCGAGCAGCCACTCGCGGAACTGACCGACGGTGAGATGCGCGACGGCGCGGAAGGCTTGCTCGTCGAGGTCGTCCTCGACGAGGCGGGTCAGCTCGTCCTGCTCGTAGGGCACCACCGGGTTGTCGCGAAGCTCGGCCAGGGTGAGGCCGGCGAGCACGGCGCGGGCGGCGACCCGCTCGACCGCGCTGCGCGCCGAGACGCCGGCGAGATCGTCGCCGCTCTTGGGCGGGTTGGCGCGACCGAGCAACTCCTTCACCGAGTCGAAGCGGTAACGCACCCCGCGGATGGTGGCCGAGAGCTCCACGCGGCCGTCAGTCTACTGCGGGTGGGCTTGCCGCGAGGTCGGTGGCGTCGAGGAAGCGCAGCCCCAGGCGCCCGGCGAACCCCCGATCGGCCGCACCCTTGCCGGCGTGCAGCGAGCGGCCGAGGTCGAGCTGGTGGCGGCGGGCGAGGACGAGGCCGAGGCCGGGCATGGGCTTGCGGCACCAGCAAACCGGCGGTCCGGCGGGGTGCACGCAGGTGACGATGTCGATCGCCGCGCCGAGGAGCTCGGCGGTGCGGGCGTCGACGGCGGCGAGATCGGCGGCCGCCGGCTGCCACGCGGTGCCGACCACCAGCCAGCCGGCCGCGCGCCAGCGGGCCAGGGCCTCGGCGACGCCGTCGACCAGGCGGACCTCGGCGGCACGCACCGGCCGCCCGACCCGGACCACGTCGTCGAGATCGACGACCAGCGCACGGTTCGTGCCCGGGCGTACCTGGCGCGTGAACTCGATCCTTTCCACCGCCGCGAAGCCCTCGTCGAGCTGCGGCGGCTCGAGCTCGCGCCGCCAGTTGAACTGCGCGCCCGGCTTGAACGCGCCCGGGTCCTGCTTCATCAACTTGTTCATCTCGCCCGGCTCGGGCAGCCGCCCGTGTCGCTCGAGGATCCGGGCCGCCGCGTTCACCTGCGCGTCCTCGATGGTGGTGTCGATCCAGACGCACCGCACCGGGAGGCCATGGCGCCGCGCGACCTCCACCACCGGCGCCCGCAGCGCCCGCGTCGCATAGGTGTTGTCGAGCACCGCGCTGGTCACGCCGCTGGCCAGCGCCTCGTCGAGCAGCACCGCCATCTTCTCCAGCGTCCCGCCCCGCTCGTCGCGGTTGAACCGAACATGACCGAGCTCCCTCGCCACCGTGCTCTTCCCCGCCCCCGGCATCCCCATGACGATCACGACTTCCCCCCCCGTCGACGTGGACGTTGACGGCGACGGCGACGTGAACGATCGGGGCTTCCCTCCTCCGCCCACGTTCACCCATCTCTCATCCAGCTCCCTCCTCTCCCCCTCCTCGAGCTCCACCCCCGCCGCCCTCACCACGCTCTGCACACTCCCCACGGTCCCCACCCCCGGCAACGCCACCACCACCGGGCTCAGCCCGCGCAGCCACGCCAGCACCACCTCCTGCGCCGTCGCCCCGCACCGCTCGGCGATCCGCCGCACCACCGCGTCGTTGCCGAGCTTCTTCACCTTGCCCACGCCACCGAACGGCCGGTACGCCAGCACCGCGATCCCGCGCTCCTCGCAGCGCGCCACCAGCCCGCCGCGGATCGCGTCGACACGGTGCGGCCCCAGCTCCACCTCGACCGCGCTCACCTCCACCACGCCCAGCGCGAGCGCCTCGTCGAGCTGCGTGCGGTTCACGTTCGACAGTCCGACCCGCACCGCGTCGCCGTCCTCCACGAGCTTCGCCAGCGCCCGCACGCTCGTCGCGAACGGCACCTGCGGATCGGGCGCATGGAGCAGGTGCAGCGCCAGCGGCCCGCCACCCAGACGCGCCCGCGTCGCCCGCGCCGCGTCGATCACGTGACTCGCACGACCGTCGGCGACCCAGCGGGGGCCATCCCGACGCAAGCCGCTCTTGGTGACGATCAGGGCCCCCGCCGGCGAGCTGCGAGCCAGCGCCGCGGCGATCAGGCGTTCGTTGTGCCCGAGCTCGGATTCGTCGCGGGCATAGACGTCGGCGGTGTCGATGACAGCGACGCCGGCGGCAAGCGCGGCGTCGAGGACAGCGGCCGAGCGAGTCTCGTCGCGATCGTCGGCGGTGGAGAGCCGCATCGCGCCGATGGCGAGAGGGCGGGTGGCGCCGAACATGGGTAGAACGTAGCGGATCGGGCACGGGCACGGGCACGGGCACGGGCACGGGCATGGGCATGGGCACAGGCGCGGCCTCGGGGTGTAACGTGGGTGGATGGAGCTGGGGACCCTCGCCAGTCGGGCGGCGGTGCGGCCTTCCGTCGAGGAGCCGCTCGATGCGACGCGCCTGCGCGGCTTCTGGGCGATGGCCCGCATCGTCGCCACGCTGGCCTTCTTCATCGACATCGGCCTGTGGCTGGGCCTGCGCGCCGATCCGCGCATCGCCGCCCGCACCCTCGACACCTTCGCCGCCATCAACCTGCCGGTCCTGGCGTTGCTCTACCTGCTCGGCCGCCGCCACGCCGGACGCGAGGTCGGCCGCGGCGTGATCGTCCTCGCCATCGTCCTGGCCCAGCTCAGCGTCGTGGTCTGGATCCAGGTCACCGGCACGCTCTCGAGCTATTTCCTCGTCGCCGGCGCGATGCTGGTCGCCGGCCACCGCGCGCTCCTGTCGTGGTCGATGGGCGTGGTCAGCCTGGCCGTGCTCCTCGTCCTGCACGGCGGCGCTTTCGGCCTCGAGGAGGCAGGCGTCCTCGATCGCGTGCCGCTGTTCAACGCCGCGCCGGGCCCGGTCTACGAGGCCGCCAGCATCCGCGTCGCCGTCATCCTCTCGATCGCCAGCGTCTACACCATGACCTGGATGGGCTCGAACCTGCTGGTCACCGCGCTGCGCCGGACCGAGCGCGCCCTCGCCGTGGCCGAGCGTCGCCTGGTTGCCGTCACCGAGGGCGCGCGCGAGGGTCGCCTCACCGGCCAGGTCGTCTCCGGGTTCCTGCTCGGCGACGTCATCGGCCGCGGCGGCATGGCCGAGGTCTACCGGGGCGCCCGCGCCGGCCAGCCCGACGGCGCGCGGGTCGCGGTCAAGGTGGTGCACCCGCACCTGGTCGACGACGAGCACCTGCTCGCCCGCGTGCGCCGCGAGGCCAAGCTGGCGGCCCGGCTGCCGGCGTCGGTGACCGCCACCGTCCGCGAGGTCCACCTCGCCGGCCCCGGTGAACGCGTCGTCGTCTTCGATCACCTCGACGGCGAGGATCTGGCGGCGCGCCTGCGCCGGCAGCGCCGGCTGCCCGTCGGCGAGGTCGTGCCGCTGATGATGACGGTGTGCCGCGCCGTCATCGCCATCCACCAGGCCGGCATCGTCCATCGCGATCTCAAGCCTCACAACCTCTTCCTCCTCGATGACGGCACGGTGCGGGTGCTCGACTTCGGCGTGGCCAGCTCGAAGGACGACCACGACGAGCTGACCCAGACCGCCGCCGTGCTCGGCACGCCGGGCTACATCGCGCCCGAGATGGTCGAGTCGGGCGCCGCCGACATCGGTCCCGAGGCCGACGTCTACGCCCTGGGCGTGGTCGCGTTCCAGCTCCTCACCGGCGAGCGGCCGGCCGCCGAGAAGCCGACCGAGCGCCGCACCTCGGGCGAGACGCCGCGGCCCAGCCAGTTCAACCCCGACGTTCGTCCCGCGCTCGACGCCGTGATCACCCTGGCCATGGCGCGCTCGCCGACCCGCCGCTATCGCACCGTCGAGGAGCTGGCGATCGACCTGGCCCGCGCCATCGACGGCACCTTGCCGCCCGAGGTGCTGCGCAAGGCCGACCCCGCCACCGGCGGCTCGCTCGAGGACACGTTCGTGGCCCGGCCCCCGCCTTCGGTGGCGTAGGCCGCTCAGAGACGGGCGTGCACCGCGGCGACGAAGGTCTCCCAGTCGGCGAGGAGCGGCACCGCGAAGCGCGCGCACACCACCTCGATGTTGCCCCTGCGCCAGAAGCCCTCGGGGCAGCCGACCACCACCTTGCCGCCACGCGCGACGAGGCCCAGCTCGAGCAGCGTGATCGGCGCCTTCGACGCCGGCGTGAACCACATCGCGATCACGTCGGCGCGCTCGAGCCCGTCGAGCTCCCACTCGACCTGACCGCGGAAACGTGGCTCGTCGATCGACTGGCGCCAGCTCGCGTCCCAGGCGTCGCGACGCGGATTGAGCACGACGAGCTCGCCATCACCGACGCGATCGAAAAGCGCTGCCGTCAGCCGGGTCTGCCAGTCGTCGGCCGCGCCCATGTCGATCGATCCGGCCAGGAACACGACCCGGGCTCCGGCGGGCACGGCGAGCGGTGTCGGCGGCTTCTGGACCTGCATGGCTCCAGTATCAACCGCGCTCGCTCACCGCGTACAGCACCACCGGCTCGCGCCGGCCGCGGATCTCCTCGGCGGCGAGCCGGGTGCCGCCGAAACGGTCGCCGCAGCGCTCCCACGTGGTCTCGCTGACCAGCACGTCCACGCCGTGGCGCTTGGTCAGGCCCTCGATGCGCGAGGCCACGTTGACGGCGTCGCCGATCACCGTGTACTCGGCGTGCTCGGCGCCGCCGAGCATGCCGGCTGCCACCGGCCCGGTGTGGACGCCGATGCCGATGCGCAGCGGCGGCTGGCCGTCCTGGGCGCGGGCCCGGTTCACGTCGGCCAGCTCTTTGTGCATGTCGAGCGCGGCCCGCACCGCCTTGCGCGCGTGGTCGCCGTCGTCGTCGGGTACGCCCCAGTAGGCCAGCATGCCGTCGCCGAGGAACTTGCCGACCACGCCTTCGTGGCCCTTGACGATCAGCGCCATGCGCCCGAAGTAGTCGTCGAGCAGCTCGAGCACGGCGCGCGGCGGCAGGTGTTCGGCCAGCGCGGTGAAGCCGCGGATGTCGGAGAACAGCACCGTGACCTCGCGCTGCACCGGCGACAACGCGCCCGCGCCATGGGCCAGCACGCGCTCGGCCACCGCCCGAGGCAGGAAACGGGTGAGGTTGTCGCGCCGCCGCAGCTCGGTGAACATGCGGCGCACCGCGCGGTTGGTCATGCCGATCATGAAGCCCAGCGCGATGAAGCCGGCCAGCACGAACAGCGTGGTCGGCTCGTCCAGGCGACCGGCGCGGCCGGCGATGATGGAGAAGCTGGCCAGCGCCAGCGCGACCGTGGTCGCCACCTGCCACAGGGCGATGCGGGTCACCGCGAAGCTGATCAACACGCCGCCGGCGGCCGCGGCCAGCTCGGGCCGGAACCCGAGCGAGGTCTCGAGGTCCGACAGGCCCATGTAGGTCACGAACCCGAAGTCGACGACGGTCATGATCATCGGCCGCACCCGGGCCTTGCCGGGGTCGGGCCGGACGCGGCGCAGGATGAGGATCGTTCCGATCGCGAAGGCGGTGTAGCTCCCGCCGACGAGCTGCCGGCCCCAGCCGCTGACGAAGTCCTGGCCCTGCAGGCGGGGCAAGACCTCGGCGCAGAAGGCGAACAGCGCCACCATGGCCACGCGCGCGATCGACGCGCGCCGCTCGCCCTCGAGCGCGCCGGCCGCGAGGGTCTGCTCCTCGTTGCGACGCGCCTCGAGCGCGGCGATCTGCGTGGCCCTGGTCCCGCGTGACACGCGGGGCGATCGTACACCCGGGTTCAGCCCTGGCGCAGCGCTCCGTCGGGATCGACGCCATCGGCGATCGCCGCCAGGGTCGCCGCGACCCGCTCGACGTCATCGACCGGCGCGAAGCGGGCGAAGCCGCCCTCGAACTCCTCGACCAGCTCGAGCACCGCCGCCAGCATGCGCGTGCCCTTGGTGGTGAACGCCACCACCGTGGCCCGACCGTCGTCGGGATCGGGTCGGGTGGTGACGTAACCGGCGGCCTCGATCTCGACCAGGAGCTGACCGGCAGCCTGCCGGGTCACGCCGGCGCGCTGGGCCAGGGCGCCGATGCGGCTGCCCTCGGTGTCGAGGTTGGCGAGGAGAGGTGGATACGCCGGCGAGAAGTCGCGGAAGCCCCGGGCATGGAGCTGCTCGACCAGCCAGCGATTGTAGACCCGCGTGATCCGGCTCAGCGATCGGTAGATCTTGCGGTTGCGGTGGGCGCGCAACGCGACCGGGTCGGTGAAGCGCGGCTTCATGCCCCGACCGTACTATGAAACCAGGTTGACAATTTAGGCAATTTGGTTTCCTATCGAGCCGGGCCAGCAAAGGAGGCACCGATGAGCGACGAGCGCGGTGAGATCGGTAGGATGTTCTTCGCGGCACAGGACCGGCTCCGGGGTGGACCAGCACCCGAGCTGTGCACCCCGGACTACCGGGCCCACCTGGGCGGCAACCCGGCCATGGGCCTGGCCGGCCACCAGGGCTTCGCCCAGGCCTTCTACGCGGCGTTCCCCGACATGAGGCACGAGGTGGTCGACGTCTTCGCCGCCGGCGACAAGGTGGCGGTGCGCTTCGCCATCCACGGTCGCCACACCGGCGCCTTCTTCGGCATCCCGGCCACCGAGCGCGAGATCCACGTCCACGGCAACGTGCTCCTCCACCTGCGCGACGGCCGGGTGCGCGAGCTGTTCGGCGTCTTCGACGAGGCCGGCATGCTGCGCCAGCTCGGCGTGCTGCCCGGCTGAGGCCGGCGCGGCCGCTGCACCGTCAGGGCGGCGGCGCGATCCAGACCGTGGCGTCCGCGGTGAGCTGCGCGCTGGCGACGCGCCAGGGCGTGTCGGACGCCACCGCCAGCGGCGCCCGCGCCGGATCGAGGGTCACCCGCAGCGACCCGGTCGGCTGCGGGGTGTAGAGCAGGCGGAACATGATCGACCGGAACGCCGGCAGGTCGAGCTTGCAGTTGCACTCGATCAGCGACGGCTCGATGGCGCGGATGATCGTCTCGGCCTTGGAGCCGCCGTCGTCGCTGGCCACGCTGCCGAAGGCGCGCACCATCGCCGGACAGGTCTTGACCACCTTCTCGGTCATCCGGGCCAGCTCGGTCGCCCTGTTGCCGGCCTCTTCCGACTCCATCAGCCGATCCAGATCGGCGTCGATCCAGCTCCGCGGTGGCTTGGTGACCGGCGCCGTCGGCCGGGCGAAGACGAACGCGGGACGGGTGAAGCCGGCCTCGTGGGCGGCCGCGGCCACCGCGCCGACGCGCCCCCAGAGCGCGGCCTCGTCCACCACCAGATAGACCAGCGTGGTGTCCTGCATGTCCTTGCGACCGTAACGCTCCGCGTTCTCGACCACCTGACGGTGAGCGGCGGCCAGCTCCTCCGCCAGCCCGCCGAGGTCCACGCGCCGTCCGCTCATGCTGACCGCCGTCGGTGTGACCACCACGATCGTCCCGAACGACAGGCCGGCGGTCGAGAGGCCCTCGCGCACGACCAGCTTGGCGTCGTCGGCGCGGAACAGCGAAGGTTCGTGGTCCATCGTGGACAGGAGCGTCGCCAGCTCGGCGGCCTGGCGCCGGCACTGGGCCGGGTCGTTGCCTCCACCGCCGCAGGCGGCGAAGCCGATCACCGACGCCAGGATCCAGACGCGCCTCATCGGCGCGACGGTATCAGTTGATCGGAATGTCGGCGGTCCAGTACGGGCTGATGTTGTTGGTCTGGTAGTTCTGGCCGGGCAGCCACATGGGCGGCGCGCTCGGATCCACGCCTGGCGTGGCGGCGAGCGTGGCCTTGCTGATCGCGCCGATCCAGATCTGCTTGCACTGGCGGACGCCGTTGGCGATGCACGACGGCGACGTGTTGGCGGTGGTCAGCTTGTGGCCGTAGTCGCGCTGGCTGGCGAAGACCACCCACTGGTAGTCGCTGGTGGCGCCCGGCGCCCAGTGCGGCCAGGTGATGTCGACGTCGACGTCGCCGCCGTTCATCTTCGTGAGATCAGTGGACCACGTGCCCGCAGCATCGGACAGGAATAGACGCTGGCCGGCGGCGCGGGCGTCGGTGAAGTTGCGCCAGGTCGCGCGCGCGCCATTGAAGACGATCAGCGTGCCGTCGCCAGAGTAGCTGGGGAAGAAGAAGTTGGTGTAGCTGCCATTGGGCAGCGTGATGGGACCGGTGACCAGGAACTGCGGCTCGCCGAAGGTGTGGGTGCCGCCGCTGTACGTGTAGTCGAGCCTGGCGATGGCGCCGCCGTTGAGGTCGATCCACTGGCCCGCGTTGGGCGTCGAGGCGTAGACCACGCTGGCGCCGTCGGGCGACCAGTCGGCCATCAGACCCGAGCGCGGCATCCCGGGTCCGTGGGTCGACACGGCGGGCAGGTTCGAGGGCACCACCTGGCCGGTGTCGGGATCGTAGAGCTGCAAGTTGCCGGTCTGCATCGACACGATGGCCAGCGCCTGGTCGTCGGTGGGAAACGGATTGCCAACCGGGGCGAACGTCGAGTACGAGCCGCGGATGGTCGCGCCGTCGGCGTTGACCTGCTCGACCCAGGTCTGAGTATTGCGGTCGTACTTGAGGAACCCGGCGAACAGGTTCGAGCAGTTGTTGCCGACGCAGCGGCTGTAGCCGAGGCGGGTGCCGGTCCGCGACAGCGAGTGGCACGACGTGCATTGATCGCGCACCTGGGTGGCCGGCGTCACCGCGCCGAAGGTCTGGCTCATGATGCTGCCCTGCGACGACGCCCAGTAGTAGATGGCGGTGCGATCGATGGCGTCGCGCGACACCACCAGATCGACCGGCGCGCTGGCGTACTTGGTCGACGGCGAGGCCTGGGCCAGACCCTCGACGGTGATCCGCAGATCGCCACCGGCAGCGGTGTACGAGATCGCGGCCCAGTCGGGCTCGCCCAGCGGGGCCTCGAGCGACGTGGTGTAGACATCGATCGAAGCGTGTTCCGAGGTGAGGATGATGTGGAAGAGATCGTTGCCGGCCGCCGTCCACTGCGGCTCGAGCGCCGGCATGTTGACCGGGGTCACTGCCCGATCGAACGGGTACTCGATGCGCGGTTCGCGCAACGGATCGACGGCCGGGGTGGCGATCACGAACAGGTCGGGCGCGTTGGCCGGTGTGTTGGGGCCGATGATGATGCGGCCACCGAGATCGACGATGAGCTGGGAGGTAGCGGTTCGTGCTCCACACGACGCCCGCACCAGGGTCTCGCCTCCGTGGGGCAGCACGGTGACCACCGAGGCGGCGACGGTGCCGAAGGTGGCGTCGAGTGACAGCGCGCACTGGGCGGTGATGTCGGTGCGAACGCCGCGCATGCTGGTCGAGTACACCGTGTAGCCCTGGGTCACCGTCGAGCCGAGCGGGACGGTGAGCCGGACCATGGACGGCTCGAGCTCGATGGGATCGTCGGGTCCGGGCCCGTCGTCGTCGCCGTCATCGCCGGTCGAGCCGCAGGCCACGACCAGCGCCAGCAAGATGAGCGGAGCCAGCACAGGCCTCAGCCGCACGACGAGATCGCGTCCCTGCATGGGTCCGACGATAGACCAGGCACCGGCCCGGCACGACAGCGATCTCGACGGTGTCACTCGAAGTTGTCGGCCCCGACCGCCCCCGGGGCCTACACCCGGGGCCGTCCCCGCCGACGCGGATCCTCGGCCTGCACCGCCAGCAGCTCGGCGATGCCGGCCTCGACCTCGGTCCGCACGTGATCGCGCAGCTTGCCGGCGGCGACGTCGTTCTCGTGGCCGAGGCCGCGGGTCGGCACCGGCGCGCGGAACGAGAAGTAGAAGCGCTCGCGCCGCGGAAACGGTCCGACCGCGCCGCGCACCAGCGGCATGATCACGTCCTCGCGCACGTCGAGCTTCTTGAGGATCGTGCCCAGCGGGCTGGCCATGATGTCGTCGGCGTCGAGCACCACGTCGTAGACGTCCTCGGCGCCGACGGCGGCGAACGGTACGATGGTGGCGCCGTGGCGCAGCGCCATGCGAGCGAAGCCGAGCCGCTCCTTCCACAGGAGCTGGTACTTCTCGCCCTTCCGCTTGGCGACCTCGCGGCCGCCGCCGGGGAAGACCAGGATGGCCTCACCGTCCTCCATGAGGCGCGCGCAGTTCTCGCGAGTGCCGTCGACGGTGCCGAAGCGGGCCAGGAGCTCGCGCCACACCGGCACCTTGAAATGAGCGTGATCACCGAGCGAGCGCAGGAAGATGCGCTTCTGCTCGTACAGCTCGGCGACCATCAGCGGCGCGTCGAGCACGCCGAGCAGCGTGTGGTTGCCGACGAACAGGAGCGGGCGATCATCGGGGATGCGCTCCATGCCGAGGAACAGCGGGTCGGTGAAGCGACGCCACGGCGCCAAGAGGCGCATCGCCATCGTCATATCCCGCGCCGACGGCGCACCGGCTGCCATCCTCGCATCGTATCCCCGTATGATGCGCGCGTGCGGCGCCTGATCCTGTTCCTCGTCGTCGGCCTCGCCGCGGCCTGCAGCAAGCGCGGCGGCCACGCCGCCGCTCACCGCGCCCAGCCCGGCGACATCGCCATCGTCGGCGCGACGGTGGTGCCGATGGATCGCGAACGTGCGCTCCCTGACCACACCGTGCTGGTGCGCGGCGATCGAATCGTCGCGCTGGCGCCGTCCGCCGACGTCGACGTCCGTCTCGCCACCGTGGTCGACGCCACGGACGCCTGGGTGCTGCCCGGGCTCGTCGACATGCACGTGCACTTGTGGAGCAAGCGCGATCTCGATCTGTTCCTGCTCAACGGCGTCACCACGGTGCGCGACCTGTTCGGCGAACCCGCGCGTGTGCGCTGGCGCGACGCGATCGCGAAGGGTGAGCTGGCCGGACCGACGATCCTCACCGCCGGCCCGATCCTCGATGGCGATCCGCCGGTGTGGCCGGGCAGCGACGTGGTCACCACCGCCGATCAGGCGCGGGCCGCGGTCCAGGCCCAGAAGCAGGCCGGCTACGACTGGCTCAAGGTCTACAGCGGACTCTCGGCCGACGTGTACGCCGCCATCATCGACGAGGCGCGAAAGGTCGGGCTGCCGGTCGGGGGTCACGTGCCCCGCGCGGTGGGCCTGGACGGCGTGCTGGCATCGGGCCAGGTGACGATCGAGCACCTCGACGGATACGTGCCGTTCTTCGGCGAACCTGTGAAGGAGTCGAAGACCGCGCTGACGGTGAAGGCCGGCGTGTGGAACTGCCCGACCCTGGTGGTGACCGACCGTTTCGGCAAGCTCGACGACCCGGCCCAGCTCGCCGGCACCCGCGGCCTCGAGCTGATGTCGCCGATCGAGCGCGAGGGCTGGAAACCCGCCAACGACTTCCGGCTGCGGGCGTTCACGCCCGAGATGTTCGAGGACGTGCGCCAGAAGAACCTGCGCCGCCGCGAGCTGGTGCGCGAGCTGAACGCGGCCGGGGCCAAGCTGTTGCTAGGCACCGACACGGGAAATCCCTATATCGTCCCCGGCTTCGCCGTCGTCGACGAGCTCGGCCTCCTCGTCGAGGCCGGACTGACGCCGTGGCAGGCGCTGCGCACCGCCACCGCCGCCGCCGGCGAGCTCCAGGGCCGACCCGGCGAGCTGGGCGTGATCGCCGCAGGGGCGCGCGCCGATCTGATCGTCGTCGGCAAGGATCCGCTGAGCCAGGTCACCAACGTCGCCGATCCGTCGGTGGTGATGGTGCGCGGCGTGGTCCGCCGCCGCGACGAGCTCCTGGCTGAGGCCCGCAAGCCACCGCCGTCCCCTGCCGACGTCCTGGCTACCCTGCCGGCGCTGCCGGCCGAGGGGACCGCGGTGGCCAGCGCGCGCTACGACGTGCTCTTCCGCGACGCACCGATCGGGGCCGAGCAGGCCAACCTGTCGCGCGGCGACGGCGGGCCGCTCGTCGTCCACGGCCACGCCGTCTACACCGTGCCGGGGTCGACACAGACGACCTACCGGGCCACGCGCGATGCGATGGAGCTCACCACCGACACGCTCGCCCCACCTCGGGTGTCGGTGGCGCGCAAGGGCGGGTCCGTGGTCGCCACCCAGGACGCGAAGCCACCGCTCGAGCTGGCAGCCGACGACGACGCGGTGCTCGCGCCCCAGACCATCGCCGAGTTCGTCTGGTACGGCGAGGCGCTGGCCACTCTCGCCGTCGGCGACCGGCGCACGTTCACGCTGGTCAGCGTCCGCACCGAGACCGAGCTCGTGCTGGCGGCCGGCTTCCTCACCTTCACCCGCACCGCCGACGCCGACGGGCGGCGCCACTACAGACTCGCCGGCCGCCACGGCACGCTCGACGCCACCGGCACCTTCTCGCTCGACGCCGACGGCGCACCACACCGGGTCTCGCTCGCCCTGGACTTCGGCACCATCGTCACCCAGCGGGTACAATAGCGGCCGTGGACTTCGACGTGGCCTTCGAGGGCGGCGGCGCCAAGGGCGCGGTCTTCATCGGCGCCCTCGCCGAGCTCGAGGCCCGCGGCTTCACGCCGCGCCGGCTGGTCGGCACCTCGGCGGGCGCCGTCATCGCCGTCCTGGCCGCCGCTGGCTACAACGCCGACGAGCTGGCCGAGGCGCTCAGCGAACGCATGCCCGACGGCAGCTCACGCATGGCCACGTTCCTCGACGTGCCCGACGGCTTCAGCGAGCCGGAGCTCGACCGCTCGGCGATGCAGCAGCTCTTCGACCGAGTCGACATCCCCCTGATGCCGGCGGCCACCGAGGCCCGCCTCGAGCGCGCCCTCATGCGCGGCCTGCTGGGCGTGGGCGCCTTTCGCATGCTGTTCTCGCTGCTCGAGAGAGGCGGCCTCTTCGCCGGGGATCGACTCCATGCCTGGCTGGTCGAGCGGCTCGACGCCCGCCGCCCCGGGCTGGGCGAAGCCGGCTTCGCCGAGCTGGCCGCGGTGTGCGGGCGCGACCTGTCGATCACCGTCTCCGACACCACCGGTGAGGAGATGCTGGTGCTCAATGCCCGCACCGCGCCGGCCTTTCCGGTCGCCTGGGCGGTGCGCGCCTCGATGTCGATCCCCCTGGTGTTCCAGGAGGTGGTCTGGCAGCCGGCGTGGGGCAGCTACCGTGGCCGCGATCTGAGCGGTCACGTGCTCATCGACGGCGGCGTGCTCTCCAACTTCCCCATCCACCTGCTCACCTCCAACCTGGCCGAGATCCGCGCCATCATGGGCCCGCACGACCCCAGCGCCTCGCCCAACCTGGGCCTGCTCATCGACGAGCGACTGCCGGTCGAGGGCCAACCCGCGGCGGTGCCCAGTGCGCTGGCCAGCATCGTCGAGCTTCCGCCGCTGCGCCGCATGACCCGTCTGATGGAGACCGTGCTCAACGCCCACGACCGCGCCGTCATCGAGGCGTCGATGGCGATGGGCGAGATCTGCCGCCTGCCCGCCGGCGGCTACGGCGCGCTCGAGTTCGGCATGTCCGATCCGCGTCGGCGCGCCCTCATCGCGGCCGGCCGCAAGGCGACCGCCGCCTACCTCGACGCGCGCGCGTTCGGCGGCGCCACCCAGGAGTAGCGAGCGCCACATGTCGACCCGGACCCTCGTGGTCTCCGCCACCAACCTCCTGTCGCGCGGCTTCCTGGTGGTGCCGACCGATCGCCGCACCCCCGACGGCGATCCGGTCAACGCGCTGTTCGCGGTGGCGCGAGGCATCCGCCACGCCGTCGGCTTCAAGACTCCGGCGCGGGCGGTGGCCGTCATCGACCCGACCCCGGCCGCGGCCTGGCCCGAGATCCTGAAGGCGCAGCTGCCGCGGCTGGCCGAGCTGTGCCGGACCATGGGCCTCCACGTGGTGGAGTCAGCCGACGAGCTCAACCTGGTCGCGTCGTACGCGCGGGCCGCGCTCGACGCCGGCGACGACGTGGTGGTGGTCGGCGTCGACAAGCGCTACGCCCAGCTCGTCGGCGATCGGCTGTGGTGGTACGACGCCAACAAGGACGCGCGCTACACGCCGGAGATGGTGCAGAAGCGCTTCGGCGTGCCGGTGGCGCAGGTCGCCGAGTGGCTGGGCCTGGTCGGCGACGAGGACGCGCTGCCCGGCGTGAAGGGCATCGGCGCCAAGGGCGCGACCGGCCTGCTCGAGGCCCACGGCACCGTCGCGCAAGCGCTTGCGGTCGTCGACACCATCGGCGGGCGCAGCGGCAACGCGCTTCGCGCCGATCCCGACGCCGTGCGTGCAGAGCTCGCGCGGGCGCGCCTCGACGATCAACGCGACCTGCCGGTGGCGCTCGCCGAGACGCCCTATCAGCCACCGGCGGCGGCGGCCCAGAACGCGCTGTTCGAACGCCTCGGCTTCGTCGAGTTCCTCACCGCCGAAGGACCGAGCACGACGGTGAGGGTGTGCGACTCGGACGCGGCGCTGGAGACCGAGCTGGCCGGGCTGACCGAGCGCGCCGCCGCCGCCGCACGTCCGATCGCCATCCACCCCAGCCTCGACGACGATGGCACGCTCGCCGGCCTCGCCTTCGCGGTCGGCGATGGCAACGCGCTCTACGCCGCCTTCGCCGGCAAGGGGCCCACGCTGTCGGGACCGGCGGCGGTGCGGAGCTGGCTCGAGGACGCGACCGTGCCCAAGCTGGCCCACGCGCGCGAGGGCCTCCTGGTCGCGCTCGCCCACGCTGGCCTCGCCGTGCGCGGCATGATCGGCGACACGGCGGCGGCCTCGCACCTGACCGAGCCCAGCAACTGGGCGACCCACGACCTCACCATCGTCGCCAAACACGCGCTCGGCCGTGCCCTCCCCGAAGAGGACGCGGTGCGCGGCGTCGGCGCCCAGCGCAAGCGCTGGGCCGCGATCTCGGTCGACCGCGCGGGCGAGCTGGCCGGCGCCCACGCCGATGCCTGCGCCGCCGCCTGGCACGCGCTGGCCCCGGGCGTCGCGCCCGCGCTGCTCGCCGAGTACCTGGCCCTGTCCGACACCTGCGTGCGCATGGAGCTGGGTGGCATCGGCGTCGATCCCGACGAGCTCACCCGGGTCGAACACGACTTCGCGCTCATCGAGGCAGACCTGGAGCGCGAGATCTACGCCCTCGCCGGCCACGAGCTCAACATCAACTCGAGCAAGCAGCTCGGCGAGCTGCTCTTCGCCGAGCTCAGGCTACCCATCGTCAGCCACACCAAGACCGGATGGAGCACCTCGATCGAGGCCCTCGAGCGCATCGAGCACGCCCATCCGATCGTTCCCCTGGTGCTGCGCTGGCGCCTGTTGCGGCGCATGCGCGACACCTGGCTGATCGCGCTGCGGGCCTGCATCGCCGCCGACGGGCGCGTCCACTCACGGGTCCATCCGGCGCGTTCGTTCTCGGGCCGGCTGGTCCACACCAACCCCGATCTGGCGCGGGTCCCGGGCCGCACGCCCGAGATGAACCGCATCCGCCGCGCCTTCGTGGCCCGCCCCGGTCACGCGCTGGTCTCGGTCGACTACAACCAGCTCGGCCTCCACGTGCTGGCCCACCTCACCCGCGATCCAGCGCTGTGCGAGCCGCTGCGCATCCGCGCCGACATGCACCGGCTCACGGCCTCGGCCCTGCTCGACAAGCCGCCCGAGTCCATCACCGACGACGAGCGCCAGCTCGGCAAGGTCGTCAACTTCGCGACCTTCGCCGGCCAGGGCGCCAGCGCGCTCGCGCTCCAGCTCAACGTCTCGGCCCAGGAGGCCAGGCAGCTCATCGCCCGCTTCGACGCCCACTACGCCCAGGTCCGCGCCTTCCAGGACGAGCAGCTCCGCCTCGCGCGCGCGCAGGGGTACATCGTCACCATCGCCGGACGACGCTGGCCCATCGGCGGCCTCGAGTCGCTCGATCCCCACGATCGCTCGTACGCCGAACGCCTGGCACGCCGCGCCACTCACGAGGGCTCGGTGTCCGACGTCGCCCGCCGCGGCCTGCTCGACGCCGACACCGCGCTGCGCGCCGCCGGCCTCGACGCCCAGCCGCTGTGCCAGATCCTCGACGAGGTCCTGTTCGAGGTCCCGCTCGCCGATCTGCACCGGGCGGCGGCCCTGGCCGCCGATGCCATGCGCAACGCGTTCGCGCTCGAAGTCCCGCTGGTGGTCGGCGTCGAGGCCGGCCCCACCTGGGGCGACCTCGAGCCGCTGGATCACTCGACCGCCGCGGCGTCCTCGCCGGCGAGCCAGTAGAGGACCAGCAGGCGGCCGTTGTCGACCGGGTAGCTGGTGCTCGATCCCTTGACCGTGAAGGTGTGGAAGTTGGGATCGACGACGTCGACCTCGGCGAACATCCATTCGCTGCTCCAGTGGTGGGCGTCGCGCTGTGACGGCGGACCGCGACGAACGTCGCGGTAGACCAGCAGGCGCCGGCCCGGCTTCAGTTCGGACTCCCTGGCCGGACGGGTGCGATAGGCCAGACCCGCCTGCTCGATCGCGAAGTCGGGATCGGCGGCGCGTACGAAGCTCTTGCCGGTCCAGCGGGCCGGCACCGGCTCGCCGCCGAGATCGACGAACCACACCCACGGCCGCAGGCAGTGATCGACCGTGCCCGTGCAGCGCTCGGGCAGGTTCGACATCGCGTGGGGATCGCTCACCGCGCGAGGCTGGTGGTCCTTGCCGACCTGCGCCCACGGATCGCTGACCGCCGCGACGCGGCCTGGCGCGATGGTCTCCGCCACCGCGGGCGCCCGAGCCTCGACGCCGGCGATGGCCTCGACGCCGCCGGCCTCGGTGTAGCGGATCACGGCGAGGCGCGTGGCCGACAGGAAGTACGGATCGCCGTGGCCCTGGAACCAGACCACGCCGCTGTCCCAGTCGATCGATGCCACCGTGCCGACGCGCCAGTCGTAGAAGTTCCGCACGTAGCCGGACTGGTGCGCGCTGGAGTCCTGGCCGCCCCACACCCCGTCGGCGTTGGCCAAGGCCAGCGCGCCGACCCTCAGGTTGGTGCGCGTGACCGGCACGGTCCGGTACGCGATGAAGCCCGCCGGCGCCGGGCCGCTGTTGCGTCCGGGCGCCTCGTCCATGAACGTGCCGTTCACGTCGACGTGGTAGGTGACCGCGAGCCGGCCGCCATTGTCGGCCGGATCCGCGACCAGCCAGCTGCAGTCGCGCAGGCAGTGATCGTGGGCAGCGTCGCACACCGCGGTGGAGTTCTCCTTCAGCAGCCCGTAGCTGTCCTCGGGGAGCCTGGTCCGCGCCGGCTTGCCGTCGACCACGGCCAGCCACGGATCGGCGGGGCGATCGAGGTAGGGCCACGGATCGGCCCAGGCCTGCGGCGCGCAGCGCGAGCCAGGCGCGGCGCCCGCGTACACCATCGCGCCGGTCGACGGCGCCGAGCCGGCGCCATTCGCGGCCCCGGCGCCGTTCGCGGCCTCGGCGCCTGGCGACGCCGACGGGCCCGAGCCGGGCAGCGCCAGCGGCTTGCCGTTGACGGTGCACGCCGGCACGGCGGCCGTGGAGATCAGCGCGATCACGCGCGCGACCGAGGACCAGTCGATCACTTGCACGAGTAGTCTCCGTCCTTGCGGAACCGCTTCTGCGTGTACTTGACCTGCTTGTCGCCCTTGAACTGGGTCTTGTAGACGATCCAGGCCAGGTCGTCCTGACCGAGGTCGAAGAACGCCGCCGAGGTCTTGAGCGCCTTGCCGGTCAGCTCGACACAACCCTTGCCGAGCACCGGCTTGTGGCCCCACTTCACCAGGTACTCGAGCCGGTCGCCGGCGATGCCCAGCTTGCCGTACTTCGTCTTGAGTGCGGACACCTCGCCGGCGGCCTTGGCGTCGTCGGCCTTGGCGGCGCCGGCGCCGAACGACAGGTAGTCGCTGCACACCTTGCGGGCGTCGGTGAGCGTGATCAGCGTGTCGCCCTGGTTACCGAACGGTGCGTACGGCACGTCGGCGGGCGCGCTGGCGTCGATCGCCTTGTCGATGATGGCGAGGCACGGCGTCACCCGGGCGACCGTGGCGCGATAGGCGTCGCCGGTGACGCTCGGGTCAGGCTTTCCGTCGGGGCCGCTGAAGGCTCGGATGGTCTCGAACATCGGGCGGATCGCCTCGACGGTCTTGCCCAGCCCAAACAGCCGCGCGTAGTCGGCGCAGATCTGCGGCGCGCGCTTCCACAGCACGGTCGCGCCCGCGCCGTCGAGGAACGGGTCGGTGGGCCCGAGCCCGGCGGCGGTACCGCTCGCCACCGCGGCGGCGCACGCGGCCGGCTCGATGTAGAAGTTATTGCCGAAGACGCCGGTGGCGGTCACGTCCTTGACTGACGACGAGAATCCGGCCAGCGCGATCTTGGCCTCCCTGGCCTGTTCCTCGTGATCATCGCCGCGCGCGACGCGGGGGTCGAGCCCAGCGAGCAGCGGCAGGGCCGCCGCCGCCGCGAACCATCGGACCGTGAATCGGGGTGGGTGCATGGCCCTGGCAAGAGCAACATCCGCGCCGCCGCCAAGTCCGCCGCGCGACGCGACCGTCGACCGCGGGTTGTCAATTCGACCGGTCGACCTGGCAACCCAGATCGTCAAGCGCGGCCAAGGCCCGACCGAGGAAGCTGCACCGACGACGCACCGTAGTACGCTGGAACAATGGGGAACGAGTCGGACCTTCCGACCCTGCCGATGACCTCGGACAGCGGCGAGACCCGCGCCGACGGAAGCGCGACCTACGGCCGCTTCATCTCCCTCGGCGTGATCGGTCGCGGCGGCATGGGGCTGGTCCTGCGGGCGCGCGATCCCGAGCTCGATCGCCACGTCGCGCTGAAGCTCCTGGCGCCGTCACAATACGGCGAAGCGGATCCGACCAGCGTGCAGCGGCTGCATCGCGAGGCCCAGGCCATGGCCAAGCTGCAGCACCCCAACGTGGTGACCGTCTACGAGATGGGCCAGATCGGCGCCGAGCGATTCATCGCCATGGAGCTGGTCGAGGGCACGACCCTGCGCCGCTGGCTCGCCGACGGCGGCCACCCGTGGCGCGAGATCGTCGCCGCCTTTGTCCAGTGCGGGCGAGGGCTCGAGGCCGCCCACGCCGCCGGGCTCGTCCACCGCGACTTCAAGCCCGAGAACGTGCTCATCGGCGCCGACCGTCGGCCGCGAGTCACCGACTTCGGGCTGGTCGCCTCGGGCGTCCCATTCGGCAGCTCCGAGCTCGGCGACGTGTCGACCAGCAGCGAGCTGACCGTGCGCGGCGCGGTGATCGGCACCCCGATGTACATGTCCCCCGAGCAGTGGACCGGTCAGGAGGTGGACGCGCGCACCGATCAGTTCGCGTTCTGCGTCGCGCTATGGGAGGGGGTGTTCGGACAGCGCCCGTTCGAGGGCACCTCGGCCTCCGAGCTGCGGGCGCATGTGCTGACCGGCAAGGTGCGCCCGCCACCGCGCACACATCCCGCCCGCAAGCCGCTCGAAGACATCCTGCGCCGCGGCCTCGCGCCCGAATACACCGCGCGCTGGCCGTCGATGACCGCGCTCCTGGCGGTGCTCGATCGACCTCATCGCCGGCGCTGGCCCTGGGCGGCGGGCGCGGTCGGGCTCGCCGGTTCGGCGGCGGCCGCCGCCGTGCTCTTGACCGCGACGCCAGCGAGCGACCCGTGCCCGGATCCGCGCAGCAAGCTCACCGGCATCTGGGATGCCGCGACCGCCGCACGCTTGACGGCCGCGTTCACCGCCGCCAACCCGGCGATCGCGTCGGACACCATCGCGCGTGTGATACCGGCGCTCGACACCTACGCCAGCGCGTGGCGCAGCGCCAGCATCGCCGCCTGCCGAGCGACCAGGGTCGAGGGCACGCAGTCGGAGCAGCTCCTCGACGAGCGCGTCGCCTGTCTCGATCGCCTGCGCGCCGATCTGGGCGGCTTGACCGCGGCCCTCGGAACCGCCGATCGCGATCGGGTGGCCGGCGCGGTCGATGCGGTCGGAGTCCTCGGCGACATCGAGGCGTGCAACGAGCGCGACCGATGGCTGATGTTGCCTCCGCCAACGGACCCGGACCTGCGTCGCCGTTACGACGAGCTCGATCACGAGATCGCCGCGACGCACTCGATGAAGTTCACCGGCAAGGCGGCCGAGCGACAGACGCGTGCGCTGGCCATCGTCGCCGAGGCTCGCGACCTCGGACACCTGCCGATGCTGGTCTTCGCGCTCGAGGAGCTCCACGACGCCGCCCACATCAACAGCGACGTCGCGACCAACGAGGCCACGCTACGCGAGCTGGCCCAGAAGGCGGCGGAGGCCCGCCACGACAAGCTCGCCGCCACCGCCTGGATCGATCTGATCCGCATCCTCTCGCAGCGCCACAAGCGCGACGAGGCCAAGGCGCTCGAGCCGGTCGCCGCCGCCGCCGTGGCCCGCACCGGGTCGCCGAGCTCCCTCCGTTACCGGTTCCTCATCGCCAAGGGCGTCCGCCACCAGTACGCGCAGGAATGGGACGAGGCGATCGCGGCGCTGCGCGACGCCGTCGACCGGGCGCCCTCGGACGTCGACCGCGCCACCGCCGAACTGACGCTGGCCCAGGTCATGAATCACAAATCGGGTCCCAAGGAGGCGTTGCCCCTGGCCGAGAAGGGCCTGGCCACCACCCAGACCGCGTACGGACCGACCAGCCCGTTGACCGCCGACGCGCTGCACGTGGTCGCCGAGTTCCAGTTGCTCTCGGGCCAGATCGAGCTCGCCCGCACCAACGCGACCCGCGCCCTGACCATCAAGGAGGCCGGGCTGACGCCCGACCACCGCGAGCTCGGGATCGAACTCCACCTCCTGGCCAACATCGCGGTGCGCAGCGGCGACCGCAAGCAGGCGCGCGAGCTCTACCAGCGCGCCATCCCCATCTTCGAGGCCGCGCGCGGCGTCGAGGACGCGGCCCTCAGCAAGGTCATGCTCGCGGGCCTGGTCTCGGACGAGGACGGGCTCGTGCCCGAGGGCAAGCGCCTCTACGAAGAGGGCCTCGCCGGTCTCGCTCAGACCCTCGGCAGCGACAGCCTCCAGTACGCTCGCATGGCGGGCAACTACGCCCAGCGGCTGTTCGAGGCCGGCAGGTGCGACGAGGCACGGCCCCACATCGAACACGTGATGGCTGTCTTCACCCGCATCAACCCACGCGAGATCTCGACCGTGCTCGAGCTCTCGGCAAAGTGTCATGCCGCGCAGAAGCGATGGCCGGAGGCGATCACCACGATCAAGCGGGCGCGCGAGCTGTGCGCCAAGACCTGTGGCTTCGACGAGTGGTTGATGTGGGAGCTGGGCCAGTACCTGGTCGAGTCGCGTCTGGATCGCGCCGGCGGCCTCGCGCTCGTCGATCAGGCCGCCGGCGCGGCGACCGAGCACGACGACAAGGAGCTCCTGGCCAAGATCGAGGCGTGGCGCAAGCAGCGCCGCTGAGGCCTCCGGCGCCGTTCAACCGCGGGGGCGGGCGATGCGGAAGAGCTTGAGCCGGTTGACCAGCGTGGTCCGCGAGACGCCGAGCATCTTCGCGGCCCGGGTCTGGTTGCCCGAGCACTTCTCGAGCGCGTCGATGAGCTCGCGGCGCTGGGTGCGCTGCTCGGCGGTGAGCTGGGCCAGGGCCGGATCATCGACGGGCGCCGACGCAGCAGCCACTGCGACTGTCGCCGGCGCGATCACGGCCGGCGCGCCCGCGATCGGCGCGGACGCCGCGGCCGGGCCGTCGACCCGTGGTGAGAAGGCGAGATGACGCGCGCCCAGGTCGCTGCCGCGGGAGATCAGCAGCGCTCGCTCGATCACCGCCTTCAGCTCGCGCACGGTGCCGGGCCAGTCGTAGGCCTCGAGGGCGGTCAGCACGTCGGGCGCCATCGGCGGCGGCGCCCGACCCAGCTTGCGCGCGGCCGCGTCGAGGAAGCGCACCGCCAGGGTCGCGATCCGGTCCTTGCGCTCGCGCAGGGGCGGGATGACCAGGCTGATGCCGTCGAGCCGGAAGTAGAGATCGTGGCGGAAGCGCCGGGCCGCGACCTCCGACGGCAGGTCGCGGGTGGTGGCCGCGATGAACCGCACGTCGATCGTGACGGGCCGGATCGACCCGATACGCAGCACCTCCCTCGACTCGATGGCGCGCAGGAGCTTGGCCTGGATGGCGAGGGGCAGCTCGCCGATCTCGTCGAGGAACACGGTCCCGCCCTGGGCCGACTCGAGCAGGCCGAGCTTGCTGCCGGTCGCGCCGGTGAAGGCGCC
>SXGT01386248.1_pt1 | contig 22531 bp, 24 predicted proteins | sample 3176221 | NCBI WGS metagenome assembly SXGT01 (sample SAMN11356862, study PRJNA531348) | freshwater metagenome | isolation source: freshwater sample F1-120 | place: China: Fuxian Lake, Yuxi | collected 2017-12-25
ACTTCACCCTGGGCGATCAGGCATCCATTGACCAGGACGTCCATCGGCTGGCCAGCCAGACCATCAAGTTCGACGACCGATCCCTGTGCCAATTGCAGCAAATTTCGAATGGCGATCTTGGTCCTGCCCAGTTCGACATTGAGCTGAACCGGGATGTCAAGAATCAGGTCAAGATTGTTCGCGGCAGGTTGTACATTGTCGGCATCGAGATTCTGAAAGACATGGGCCGGTGGCGGAGAGGGCGGGCTTGCTGCGGCGCTTCCACTTGATGCTGCGGATTGGTTGGCCGTTTCCTGTTCGGCCAGTGCGGCGCCCCAGTCATCATCGCTGACTGCTGCTTGCGTGGCAGAGGCGGTTTCCTGTTCGGCCAACGCGGCTGCCCAGTCATCCGCGGAAATATCGTCTTCTTTCGGTTGTGCGTCTTCGCTCATTGCTTGCCTCCCGAGCAGGAAACGCGCTCCTGGCCTTGCAGGATGCGTTCCACTTTCAACGCCAGTTGACCGTTTTTCTGGCCATAGTGGCATTGAAACAACGGTACGCCATCCACTTGGGCGATTACAGCTTCAGGAACTTCCAGGGAAATCACATCGCCCACCTTGAGATCGACAATCTGCCGCAAAGTTACCGGCGCCTGTCCCAGGTTGGCCACCAGTTCAACTTCCGCATCCTGTACCTGCAATGACATTTGCGTTACCCACCGCTCATCTGCTTCGGCGCGATCGGCTTGCATGGTGCTGGTCAACTGATCGCGAATGGGTTCGATCATACTGTAGGGCATGCAGACGTGAAAATCGCCGCCACCTGCGCCGAGCTCAATGTTGAATGTGCTCACCACCACGACCTCGGTTGGCGTTGCGATATTGGCGAACTGGGTATTCATCTCGGAGCGAATGAATTCGAACTGCACCGGAAAAATGCTTTCCCAGGCTTTGCTCATTTCATCGAATACCACTTCGAGAATTTTCTTGATGATGCGCTGTTCGGTCGGCGTGAAGTCGCGACCTTCGACACGCATGTGCTGACGGCCATCGCCGCCGAACAGGTTGTCCACCACCAGAAAGACCAGATTCGGATCGAACACGAAAAGGGCCGTGCCGCGCAGAGGCTGGATATGCACCATGTTCAGGTTGGTGGGAACAACCAGATTGCGCACGAATTCGCTGTACTTGATCACGGTAACCGGGGAAACCGAGATTTCGGCGGTGCGGCGGATCAGATTGAACAGGCCGATCCGGAAATTGCGGGCAAAGCGTTCATTGATGATCTCCAGCGTCGGCATGCGCCCACGCACAATCCGCTCCTGGCGGCCGATGTCGTAGGCGCGCACTCCCCCAGCGCCCTCATCTGCCACGGATTCCTCGGACTCGCCGGTGACCCCGCGCAGGAGTGCGTCAACGTCCTCCTGGGAAAGAATGTCGTCCGCCACGTCGCTCCTGTCCGCTACTGGATGATGAAGGCACCGAACAACACCTTCTTCACCCCCTTCAGTTTGCCCTTTATGCCGAGAATCTGGTTGATCTGTTTCTGAATCTCCCCAGCCAGGGCATCCTTGCCTTCTTGCTGGGACAGTTCCTCGGCCGTTTTGCTGGACAGAAGCCGGATCATGGCATCGCGTACTTCGGGCAGGCGTGCATTGATTTTCTCGCCGACCTTGGTATCGGCGACCAGCAGTTGCATCTCGGTTTGCAAGTAGCTTTCCTGGTCGGCCAGGTTAACCGTGAAGGCTTCCAGCTTGACGTAGACGGGTGCATGAGCCTCGCCATCCCCTTCCTCATCAGCGGCCTCTTCCCCCGAGGCGGTCTCCTCGTCACCATGATCGGCCTTCTTTTCCGCAGCAGGTTTGGAGAGCAACAAATAGGCACCCAGACCACCGCCAATCACCAAAACGGCGACAACAGCAAGAATGATGATGAGCATTTTGCCTTTTTTCTTTGGCGCCACGACCTCCGCCGCCACTTCCTCTTTTGCCATGTTGCCCTCGAATGAAAGTGTATTGCTGAAATATCAAACAAAAACAGAATGTTCCTTCAAGAAGCTTATGTTCTTTATTACATGATGACAAGCAGTCAAACAGGTACCGTTACAGCCATGTCCGGATTTATACGATCGGTGCAAGGACGCGGCGCGAGAATGCGCTAAATGTAGAGATCGACAAGGCCCGAACCGCTGGATATTGCCCTGCCGATTCCCGCTGCCACGAGGGGGTGCGTGGGAATGTCGGTTTTTGTCGTCGAGGTCTGTTCGCGAGCGCCGGTTTGCTCGCGCCGTTCGAAGGCTTCCCCGCGAACTTCCGTTTCGCCCAGATTGATCCCCGCCTGTGACATCAATTCACGCAATCGAGGCAGCGCGCCATCGATTACCTCGCGGACTACCGGGTTGGCCGAAAAGAATTGCGCGCTTGCGTCGCTGCCGGAAAGTGTCAGGCGCACCTCCAGCGTCCCCATTTGGGGGGGGGTCAATGACAACTCGGCAAACTGTCCCTGGCGGCTTGCCAGCCAGATTACCTTGTCACCCAACTCCGGCACGAATGCCGGGCTTCGCAAAGGGGCTTCGATTGCCGCATTGATTCTGGTCTCGGCCTGGCGCAGAGCCTGTACGAATGGATGTGCCAGCGTGACAGGCGATGCTGGGCTATCGCTGCGCGGTGCGAGCAGGGGTGTGCCGGAAGCGAGCGGAGGTTCTGCCAATGCCTGTTCCACCTCAGGACTTGTTGCTGTAACCAGCGCACGGGATGGCTCGGCAAAACTTTCGAACGGCAATGCTTGCCCGTTACCGGCAGCAATTGCCGCTCCGCTGCCTTTCGGAATTGTCTCCTCCTGGAGGGTGCCAGTGGATCTTGTGGCGAGGGCGGGGGCTGTGCCGATCGACTTCAGCTCAACTTCAGGCAGAGTTTCGGCTGCGGGCGGAGGTGGCGGTGGTGCAACCAATCCTTGCTGTGCGAGCGGCGCTGCGGATGGAGCCGGGACAGGGAGTGGTTGTAGTTGAGCCGGGAGCTCGACCACCGGCGTCGGGGGGGGGGGCGGGGAGGGGCTTCGCTGCTGCCGGCTCGGTTGCCGGCTGTGTCGAGTCCAATGCCTCAGCCTGAATATGTGGCATAGGCGCGGCTTTTTCCGACGCCATCAATGCTGCAGCAAACTCGGTCTCATCCTGTTTCTTCAATTGGGATTTGAGCGCACCGAAAAAGGCATTTGGTGGCAGCGCTTTAGCGGTCAAAGCTTCTTTAAGGCCGGCCTTGTGGACGCCAATGACCAGGTTGAATTTTGTCAAAATCGCCGTTTGTATCTCCGACATGCCTTACCTCCATTCTGTCTGGGGGAAGTAAAAGCAAGCTGCGTGCCGGGAGGTTTTCAGCCTGCAGGCATGCACGCATCGAAGCGAGTCTTTCAGAGATCGTTTTGCCGCACATGCCTGCGCAGCGCGGTTTCATCAGTGACGCGCTGATCGTTTCGTTCCTGCCTGCGTAATTCCTGGTGAATATGGCGAGCAGCCAGGGTTTCATAGGCTTTGACCTTTTGTCGCAACGCCAGCCAGTTCTCGTGTGCGGCCCGCCAGCGGGACTGCGCCTGAGCGACATCTGATTCCTGGTGGTCAATGGCACTGTCGAGCTTGACCATGAAGGCATAAAAATCACGCAGCAGGAGAATGTTGATGCCCGCTGCGCCGCCCCCGCTCAAGCGCGCCTGGTATTCCGATTTGTAGCCCTGCAGTTCCTGCAGGCGCTGGCGGGCAGATGTTTCCTTGCGCATCAGCATGCGCAGCAGACGTTCCGCAGCCTCCATGCGATGCCGGGAATGGTCCAGCAAGGTTTGCAATGGGAAGTCGACCGCCATTCAGCCCCCTTCAGGCCGGTTCTTCGGTTTCCTCCAGACGCCGCGCTTCATCAACCAGCATGACTGGGATACCGTCGCGGATCGGGAAAGCCAGACGATCGGCCTTGCAGATCAGTTCGTGGGTCTCGCGTTGATGCAGCAAGGGGCCTTTGCACAGTGGGCAGACCAGGATTTCAAGTAATTTGGGGTCCATGCGAAATTCTCTCTCTTGCGTTCAGAAGTTTGATGATCAGGGGTTGTAGTCCGCCTTCGACATCGGCGTCAACCGCCAGAAACCAGAGATCGCTGCGTGCCGTCTGTTCGCCGAGGGCTGCGCATTTGACGGCGTCCTTTTCCGTCATCAGCACGCAGCCTGCCGGCAGGTCGGCTGCGGCATAGGCGTGATGATCCGGAAACGCATGCGGGGAAACTTCAAGGCCAAGATGGGCGAGTTGCCGGAAGAAACGTTCGGGATGGCCAATCCCGGCAATCGCATGCAGCGAGTCGCCGGCCTGGTCGGACAGAAAGTGCGCGGCTGTAACCTGGCAATCAGGATGGGCGAGGTTGACGAATTGCGAGCCATTGATGCGCATCCTGAAATGAGGTGGGGTAGCGGGTAAAGCCGGCGTCTCTTCGCCATTGATCACGATGGCATCCACCAGCGCGAGCCGGAACAAAGGTTCCCGCAGCGGGCCTGCCGGCAATAGCCGACCATTGCCGAATCCGCGAGCCGCATCCACGACGACCAGTTCGATATCGCGCGCAAGCGCGAGATGCTGAAGGCCGTCATCGGCGATCAGGACGTCCACTTCCGGATGAGCAGAGAGCAGTTGTCGCGCTGCATCGGGACGTTTGCGCCCGATCCAGACCGGGCATCCGGCTCGCCGAGCCAGCAGCACCGGTTCATCGCCGACCTGTACGGGATCGCTCCGAGCAGTGACTGGCTCCGGCAGTCGTGCGTTGCCGCCATAGCCCCGGCTGACGATGCCGGGTGTATAGCCGGCCGCGCGCAACCATTCAACCAGGGCGAGAGTGAGCGGTGTCTTGCCGGCGCCGCCCACGGTCAGATTGCCCACCACGATGACCGGCACCGGCAGGCGCTGTACGCGCATCCAGCCGCGTCGATAGAAGGCACGTCGCAGCCCGGCGATCAGGCCGAACAAGAAACTCAGCGGGATCGCGAACAGGGCGTGAACAGGCACGAACCAGGTCGGACAGCGCCCGTACCAGCAAAGCGCAAGCAGTTTTCTCAATGGCCGGAGTCGGAACTCTGGGCCACGAAAGTGACCCTTGGATAGCCGGCGCGACGGGCTGCATCCATCACCCGGATCACGGATTGGTGCGTGGCATTTGCATCGGCGGAGATCACGACGACCGGATCCTTCTCGTTGCCGGCGGCCGCCCGCAGTGATTCGACGAGTGTATCCACCGAGGCCGAGCCGGCCGCTACCTGGTTGATCGCATAGCCGCCCTGTGCATCGACGCCCACATTGATCTGGACCGGCATCTCCTTGGCACTGTCGCCACGCGCCTCGGGCAGGTTGATCTGCAATTCGGAAAAACGTGCGTAGGTGGTGGTCACCATCAGAAAGATCAGCACCACCAGCAAGACATCGATCAACGGAATCAGGTTGATTTCCGGTTCATCACGCCGGCCACGGCGAAATTGCATGATGCGTCACTTCCTTTCGCCATGAATGGCTTCAACCAGGCGCACCGCCTGCTGTTCCATCTCGACCAGGAAAGCATCGACGCGGCCACGAAAGAAGCGATAGAAGATCATGCTCGGAATGGCCACGATCAAGCCGAACGCCGTGTTGTACAGCGCGACTGAAATGCCATGCGCCAACACGGCCGGATTGCCGCCTGTGGGGGATTGCGAACCGAAGATCTCCACCATGCCGACGACAGTGCCGAGCAAGCCCATCAAGGGAGCGACAGAAGCAATCGTGCCCAAGGTCATCAGGTATCGCTCGAGGTCGTGCGCCACCGCACGGCCGGCTTCTTCCAGTGCTTCCTTCATCATGTCGCGGCTGACGCCGAGATTGCGAATTCCGGCCACCAGCACACGGCCAAGCGGGGAACCTTCGGAAAGTGCGCGCAGCAGGTCAGGATTTGCGCCGTGCTGGCGCAGATTCGCCAAAGCCTGTTCAAGCAGGTTGGGGGGCAGAATCCGGACCCGGCGCAGGGTGTAGCCTCGCTCGAAGATGATAGCAAGGGCCAGCACGGAGGCGATGATCAGGGGCCAGATCGGCCAACCGGCGGCTTCAATGAGAGCTAACACTACGAGGAGTCCTCCGGGACGAATTCTGAATGGAAACTGTCGTGCTAATGTAGCTTGCGTGCCCGGTCCGGGGCAAGGCCGGAGCAGGCGGGGCGATGTGTATAATCCGCCGCCTCGGGAGACCGCCCATGAACGCATATTCTTTCCGTAAGCCATGATTCGCCGGTTCATCAATAAAGTCTTCGGCAATGCTGCGCGCACCAAGGCCGCTGCGGGACCACGCATCCTGCCGCTGGCCGAGCATGGAATCAGGCGCGAACAAATTCATCCCTGTGCGCTGAAGACCACGCGCGCACTGAAAGATGCAGGCTATAGCGCCTTCGTGGTTGGCGGTGCAGTGCGCGACCTGTTGCTAGGACGCGATCCGAAAGATTTCGATGTCGCCACCAATGCCCTGCCCGAACAGGTGCGCCAGGTTTTTCGCCGTTCACGCCTGATCGGGCGCCGCTTCCAGATCGTGCATGTCTATTGCGGTGCCGATACCATCGAGGTCACCACCTTTCGCGCCGCATCCATTGAGAAGGAAGTGGAGGGCGAAGAAGCCGATGATTCCCGAGTCACGACGGCAGATGGCATGCTGTTGCGTGACAACGTGTTCGGTAACCAGGCGGAAGATGCGGAGCGTCGCGATTTCACCGTCAACGCCTTGTATTACGATCCGGAAACGGAAGAAGTCTGGGAATGGCATGGCGGCGTCGAGGACGCCAGGAAAAAGGTGCTGCGCATTATCGGCGATCCCGGCCAGCGCTTCCGTGAGGATCCGGTCCGCATGCTGCGTGCGGCGCGTTTTGCCGCCAAGCTCGATTTCCATATCGATGCCGCCACGCGCGCCCCGATCGCCGAGCTGGCCGGGATGCTGGAACGCATTCCCTCGGCGCGCCTGTTCGACGAAATGATGAAATTGCTGCTTTCCGGCCATGCCGAGCGCGGTGTTCGCCAGCTGCGCGCGGAGGGTTTGCACCACGGCATTCTGCCGATGCTGGACGCGATTCTGGACGACGCAGACCGGCAAAGATTCCTGCATGCTGCGCTGCATGACACTGACGAACGAGTGCGCGAGGGGCATTCCGCTTCGCCTGCGTTCATGCTGGCCAGTCTGCTCTGGTTCGACATGCAAGCGGAATGGCGCAGCAATCAGGCCAAAGGTCAGCGCGACCAGACTGCCTTGTATGACGCAATGGATGCCGTGCTCGAGCGACAACGTGATTTGCTTGCCTTCCCGCGCCGATTCGATGGCACGATCAAGGAGATCTGGTCGCTGCAACCGCGCTTCGAACAACGCAGCGGCGCGCGTCCGTACCGTTTGCTGTCGCATCCGCGCTTCCGAGCCGGCTACGATTTCCTGCTGATTCGCGCCAAGGGGGGAGATGCGCCCCAGGAACTGGCGGATTGGTGGACGCAATTCCCGGAGGCCAGCGATGCCGAGCGAGAAGCGATGCTGATCAAGCCGCAGCCTGGCGAAGCCAAGCCAAAACGTCGTCGTAGCCGACGTAAACCTCCTGCGAACGAGGCTGCTGTAGAGGTCAAGCTTGGCTGAAAATCCGGCCGGAATTGCCGCGTATATCGCACTGGGTGCAAACCTTGGCAACCCGGTTGCCCAGATCGAGCAAGCCTGGTCTGAACTCGGTGGTCTGCCGGAAACCCGACTGTTGGCGTGTTCGGCGCTATATCTTTCGAAGCCGGTCGGTTACGCTGATCAGCCCGACTTCATCAACGCCGTGGCTGCTGTGCGAACCCAGTTGACGCCGCGCGCTTTGCTCGCCGAGTTGCTTGGCATCGAGGCTCGACATGGCCGCAACCGTACATTCAAGAATGCGCCCCGCAGCCTTGATCTGGATCTGCTGTTGTACGATGGTCTGATCATGCATGAGCACGGCTTGACCTTGCCGCACCCGCGCATGTGCGAGCGTGCTTTCGTCCTGGTGCCGTTGACGGAAATCGCACCCGATGTATTGATTCCCGGTCATGCCCGTGCAAGGGATTGCCTGGCGCAACTCGATAGCGCGGTCATCGTGCGATTGCCAATGGAACCCGCGTGCGTTGCAGGCTGCCAGTAGTTTGCCGTGCCAGCCCGGATATCTTTCCAAATTCAACCTTCGGAACCGCCGCCATGTATCTGCCGCAACTGCTTGCCCGCGCCGGGAAAGGCGAAAAGCTCAATGTCCTGACTTGTTATGACGCCAGTTTTGCCCGCTTGCTGGCCGAAAACGGCGTCGATGTATTGCTGGTCGGAGATTCGCTCGGGATGACTGTGCAGGGCCATGCCTCGACTTTGCCGGTTACGCTGGAACAGATGATCTATCACACCGATGCCGTTGTTCGCGGTGCAGCGGGCAAGGCTTTCGTGGTTGCCGACCTCCCGTTTGGCAGCTACCAATTGAGTTCCGGACAGGCGTTCGAATCCGCCGCCCGTCTCATGGCTGCCGGCGCCAACATGGTCAAGCTGGAAGGCGGCGGCATCATGGTTGAAAGCGTCCGATTCCTCAGCCAGCGTGGCATCCCGGTTTGCGGCCATCTAGGTCTTTTGCCGCAATCGGTGAATCTCACCGGTTATCGCGCGCAGGCACGCGAAACCGAAGCCGCCAGCCAACTACTGCAAGATGCCAGTGATCTGGAAAATGCCGGCGCGAGCATGCTGGTGCTTGAATCGATTCCCTCGGTCCTGGCCGAGGAAGTCACGCAGCGACTCAATATTCCCACCATCGGCATCGGCGCCGGGCCGCATTGCAATGGTCAGGTGCTGGTGCTGCAGGATCTGCTCGGCCTGACCTTGAAACCGCCGCGTTTCGCAAAGGATTTCATGTCCGGCGCAGGCGACCTTGCCGGCGCGATCCGCAACTATGTCGCCGCGGTGCGCAGTGGCGAGTTTCCCGGTCTGGAGCACAGTTTCTGATGCAACTCATCCAGACCATCGCCGAACTGCGCGCTGCCCTCACCGGACAGCCTGAAACCGCCTTCGTGCCGACCATGGGCAATCTGCACAGTGGCCACATTTCGTTGATCGAACTGGCGCGCAGTCAAGGCAGCCCGGTGGTCGCCAGCATCTTTGTCAACCCGATGCAGTTCGGCGCCGGCGAAGATTTCAGCCGTTATCCACGCACGCTGTCGGCCGATTGCGAGCAACTTGAGGCTGCCGGCTGCGACATCGTGTTCGCGCCGGATGCCGCCGAGATGTACCCCGAGCCTCAAACCTTCAGTGTTCAACCGCCGTTGGCCGATACGCTCTGTGGCGCACATCGGCCCGGGCATTTCCAGGGCGTGGCCACGGTCGTACTGAAACTGTTCAACATGGTGCAACCGCGCTATGCCGTGTTCGGCAAGAAAGATTACCAGCAACTTTTTATCCTGAAGGGTCTGGTACGCCAGTTCAATCTGCCCATCGTGATGCTGGAGGGTGAGACCGGGCGGGCTGATGACGGACTCGCCTTGTCCTCCCGCAATGGCTACCTGTCTACTCAGGAGCGTGCGGAAGCGCCGCGACTCCAGCGCCTGCTGCGAGACGCGGCCCTGCGTGTCGAAGCAGGAGCGGCCGATTTCAGCGCGATTGAACAATCCGTCGCCGACGAACTGCAACTCCATGGCTGGCGAGTGGACTATGTATCCCTGCGCAGCAGGGCAACCCTGCTGGCTCCGGCGCAGGAGGAAACCGGTCTGGTTCTCCTCGCCGCGGCCCACCTTGGACGCACTCGCCTGATCGACAATACCGAGTGCTGTCGACCCTTGTAGTGGATTCAACCTGACAGGTATTTCGCTTCAAATTCCACGGCAGGCAAGGGTTTGGAGAACAGATAACCCTGCGCGATGAAGCCCTCCTCTCCTGCCAGACCGTTCAGGCACTCGAGCTGCACCGCGTTTTCCACCCCTTCCGCAACCACATCCAGGTGCAGGCTGCGCGCAAGGCTGATGATGGCCTGGGCGACGGCGGTGTCCTCCGCTTCCACACCAAGTCCATCAACAAAGGATTTGTCGATTTTCAGCACATCAACCTGGAAACGCCGGAGATAGGCCAGCGAAGAGTAGCCGGTTCCGAAATCGTCAATTGCAATGCGGCATCCCAACGCCTTGAGTCCGCGCAGGACTTCCTGGCCGCGCGCGACATCTTCCATCACGACACTTTCGGTGATTTCGAGTTCCAGCGCCGAGCCTGGCAGGCTGAATTCGTGCAGCATTGCCGCGACGCGTTCGGCGAGTCCTTCATGCCGGAACTGGGCGGCTGACAAATTGACCGCAACACGGAAATCGGAGCCCAGCCGCTCCCGCCAACGCGAACATGCGCTGCAAGCTTCGTGCAGCGCGAATTCGCCCAATGCGGTAATGATGCCGCTCTTCTCGGCAAGCTGGATGAAGCGTACGGGCGGCACATGTCCCATCTCCGTGGAATGCCAGCGCATCAGGGCTTCCACGCCGAGAAGGTGTCCGTCAGGGGTGAACTGCGGTTGATAGTACAGCGACAATTCCCCCTCCTTGATCGCATTGCGCAAGCCGCTTTCAATACGCATGTTCTCGGCCAGGCCGGCGGCCATGTCGCCGGTAAAGAACTGGAAGTTGTTGCGGCCGCGTTCCTTGGCGCGATACATCGCGACATCGGCGTTCTTGAGCAGTTCTTCCGGTGTCATCGCGTCGTTGGGGAAAAATGTGATTCCCAGGCTGGCGCCGCCCGCGACATCATAGCCACTCAGTCGGTAGGGGACTGAAAGCGCATCAATCAGCTGTGTGGCGATGCGGACCATCTCCTCGGCGCCCTTGGCGTCGATCAGGATGATTGCAAATTCGTCGCCGCCAAGACGCGCAACCGTATCGGATTCGCGCACCCGGTCCTTCAGTCGCCCTGCTACCTCGATCAGCAACTCATCGCCTATCGCATGGCCGAGCGTGTCGTTCACCGTTTTGAAGTTATCCAGGTCAACGAAAACCAGGGCCATCACGGAATGATCGCGCCGGGTCTGGATCATCGCCTGGCGCAAGCGGTCCTGAAACAGCACGCGATTGGGCAGTCCGGTAAGGGTGTCGAAATAGGCGAGATTGGCCAGTCTTTCGCGGGTGCCGACCAGTTCCGAAATATCGGAGCAGATGCCGACAAACAGCTTTTCTCCGGCATCGCTGCTGACCGCGTCGATGTTGATCCATTGCACATAATGCTCGCCAGATTTGCGTCGATTTCTGACCTCGCCGCGCCATCTGCCGGAATCGTGCAGACTGTTCCACATGGCACGATAAAACGCTGCGTCCTGCAAACCGGACTTCAGAATGCGCGGATTCATCCCGATCAATTCAGCCTGGCTATAGCCCGTGATATGGCAATAGGCCGGGTTGACCCGAATGATCTTGCCATCAACATCGGTGATGAGGATGCCTTGCTGACTGCTCTGGAAAACCGTGCCGGCGAGAGCCAGATCCTTTGCGCGCTGCCGCAGGCTTTCCAGATAACCGATTACGACCAGCGCCAGAGCGAGCAGCAGCACGATGACGCCGGCCAGAAGGCCGACCCGATAGCGACCGGCGCGTGTCTGTTCTTCGATCAGCAGAGCATGGTTGGCCTCGGCCAGTTTGACCAGGGCATCGCGCCCGGCGCCATGAATCAGACCTTGCACATCGGCTTCCAGAACCGGGCTGTGTTTACTGATAATCTCGGCGTGGCGGGACAGTCGGCCAAATTCCAGTCTCTGCGCCTGGGGCAAAGTCGCTGCGAGCGGACGCAATCCGTCCAGACTGGCTTGCGCAACTTCGCCGATTTCCCTGCTCTCGCCCAGCGCTTGCAGAAACAGCGCATTGTTCAGTCGCAACAATTCGTGGCGCAGGACTTCACCTGAAATGTCACTCGGCAGCGCGCGCATCAAGTCTGTGGCATCACTCTGGAAATAGCGCAACGAGTTGCGGACCAAGGCATTGCGCAGCTTGAAATCGTTCCACTGTGCTTCACGCGACCGCACGGCGCGTTGGTAACGTTCCAGCAAGGGGCGTAGTTGGGTATCCGAGCCGACTTGTCGGGCCAGTTCGACCTGATCCCGCTGCATGCGGACCATCCACTGGTTGGCCTCGTCGTAATTGGAAGTCACGCCATGACGCAGACGGATGACCAGTTCGCGGAATCGGCTTTCCTCGGTCTGCAACGTCTCCAGGCGGGCGCGCAGTTCTTCCAGGCTGGAGACTCTGCCGAGTACGGCCGGAAGCAGCATTCCCGCCACAATGGCGGCAAGGAGAACCAGCAACAGCAACCACGGCTTAATTTTGCGGGCGCTGATCATGGAACAACGACGGGAAGCCGGCCGTTCAGTGATTGCAGGAAGGCAACCAGGGCGGTCTTGTCCGGGGCGCTTAATTCGACTCCAAGTTGATAACGCGCCATGGTTTCGACGGACTGCTCCAGTTTGGCGATGGAGCCATCATGGAAATATGGTGCGGTCAGCGCAATGTTGCGCAGTGTCGGCACTTTGAACACATGCCGGTCTTCCTCGCGGCCGGTGACGTTGTATCGCCCCAGATCACTCTTCGTGATCGGTGTGCCGCGATCGACGAAGAAATCACCCATGACGCCCAGATTGGCGAACATGTTTCCCCCCATGTTGACGCCCTGGTGGCAGGCGATGCAGCCCAGGTTGCGAAACAGATCCCAACCCTTGCGGGCTTCGGTGCCGAGTGCCTGATCATCTCCCTTCAGGTAACGATCGAAAGCGGAATCCGGCGTGATCAGGCTGCGCTCGAACTCGGCGATTGCATTTTGAATGTTCGCCGCCTTGATGCCATCCGGCCAGATGGCGCGAAACTCACGCTGGTATTGCTCATCACGCGAAAGTTTTCGGATGACCTCGGTCCAGTTTGTCGCCATTTCGATCGGGTTGTGTACCGGACCTTCCGCCTGCTCCTCCAGGGTTGTCGCACGGCCATCCCAGAACTGGCTGAAGTTGAAGGCGCTGTTCAGAACGGTCGGACTATTCACGGTACCCATTTGGCGTTCCACACCAATCGCAACGACCTGCCCATCACCGCCAGCCCTTCTCATGTCATGGCAGGAGGCACAGGACACCGTGTCATCCCGGGAAAGTCGTTTGTCATGGAACAGACGTCGGCCGAGTTCGACCTTGCGCGCATCAAGTGCGAGGAATTCGGGAATCGGGGTGATGGGTTGCTCGGTAGCTGGCGGGATATAGGTTTCGGTCGGGCGCATACCGGGCTCTTCGTGTGACAGGAATAGCCACCCTGCCAGGCCAAACAGCCCGGCAAGCAACAGAAATGGAATTGCGCGTGAAAGCGGCATGGAGACCTTTCCCTTCGAGGAAAAGCCTATCGGCCTCATGCGCGCAAACTTGAGTCAGACGATCCGATCGCCTTGTTACGAAGCCTTGCCTTGGAACGGCCATGGCTGTGGTTCGCACTCGGACTCCCCGGATGCCACCCGGTTCAGGAGCGGATTTGTGCAGGCAAGTATTAGTTGTTTGCCCGTGCGCGCAGAACCTTGATCTGGAACAGGGTATTACGCTCGTCTTCTTCCAGTGCGGCGCGAATGTGGTGAACCGTCGCGGTATAGCGGGGAATGATGTTGTACTTGAGCGCGTTGACCCGTTTCTGGGTTTTTCGGCTGGCAGCCAGCAAACGCCACAATGCGTTCTCCGCTTCGCCCAGGCGCGCCAGGGTCACAGTCAATTCACGCAGGCGCAGGCGGGCTTCGTCAAAACTCACATCGGTCCACATCAGCCCAACCGGCTGCAAGGGCAAGGGTTCGGCGCTGACGCTGGGGTACTCGACGCCGACGCTGGATCGTGCCACCACCTTGAGCGACACGGCCAGCCGCAGTCCGACTGAAGTCTGGCGCAACATCTGACCGCCCATGCGCATCTGGACAATGCCGAGCCAGTGATACGCTTCGGCCAGTTCGGCAATGGTCTGTGCACGCAATTCGCGGTATTGCGCCAGCCGTTCGTAAACCAGACGCGTAAGCAGGTCGCGTTTTTTTTCCAGCATCTGGCGGCCCTGTTCGAGGAACTTGACCTGCCGGCCAACCTGCAACAGCGCGCTTTTGGTGGGCGGAACGGAGAGTCGTTTGGTCATGGCCGTAAGACAGTAAAGGGTGAAGGGAGAAGGGTGAAGGGCGAACCTGCCCTTCCCCCTTGAGCGCGTAGCGCGGACCCTTTGCCCTTCACGCTGTTCCACCTTTGTGATACTTCGCCAATTCCTCTTCCGATACCCGGATCAGCGCTTCTGCCGGCAGCATGGAGAGCAGATCCCAGGCCAGGTTGAGGGTTTCATAGACGCTGCGATCCTCGTCCTCGCCCTGGCCGATGAAACGGCGTTCGAACGCATTGGCAAATTCGAGGTAGCGGCGGTCTGCATCCGACAGTTCTTCCGCGCCGATGATGGCGGCCAAGCCGCGCACTTCGAGCGCCTTGGCATAACTGGCGAACAATTGGCTGGCGACGTGGGGGTGATCCTCGCGCGTGAAGTTTTTGCCGACGCCATCCTTCATCAGACGCGATAACGAGGGGAGAACGGTGACAGGCGGATAGACACCCTGGTTGGCCAGTTCGCGGCCAAGCACGATCTGGCCTTCGGTGATGTAGCCGGTCAGGTCAGGAATCGGGTGCGTAATGTCATCGGACGGCATCGACAAAACCGGGATCATCGTGATGGAACCGCGCCGGTTCTTGATGCGTCCGGCGCGTTCATAGATTTCAGCCAGGTCTGAATACAGATAGCCGGGATAGCCCTTGCGCGCCGGCACATCGCCACGCAGCACGGCGACTTCGCGCAGCGCCTCGGCGTAGGCGGTCATGTCGGTCATCACCACCAGGACGTGATAGTCGAGGTCGAACGCCAGGTATTCGGCTGCAGTCAGCGCTGCGCGTGGAGTCAGCAGGCGTTCGATCACCGGCTCGTCGGCCAGGTTCAGGAACATCACCACCTTGTTGAGTACGCCGGATTCTTCAAAACTTTCCTCGAAGAAACGGGCATCGGCATGGGATGCACCAAAGGCGGCGAATACCACGACAAACTCCGAGGCCTCCTCGCCCAGCAGCTTGGCCTGGCGCACGATCTGCGCAGCTACCCGGTTATGCGGCAGGCCGCCACCGGAAAAAATTGGCAGTTTCTGGCCACGGGTGAGTGAATTCATGCCGTCGATGGCGGAAATCCCGGTCTGGATGAATTCGCGTGGGTAGGCGCGGGCGGCCGGGTTGAGCGGTTCGCCGTTGACGTCGCGACGGTCGGCGGAAATGATCGGCGGGCGGCCATCGCGCGGCAAGCCGGCACCGTTGAAGATGCGGCCAAGAATGTCGCGCGATACCGGCAATTTGAATGGCTCGTCCAGAAAGCGAACCCAGGTCCGTTCGAGGTCAAGTTCGTCCGTGCCTTCGAATACCTCTACCAGCACGGCATCATCGGCGGCGCGGATGACCAGACCGGAGCGCAGGCGACCGGCGTGATCGCGCAGTTGCACACGGGAACCGGAGGCTACGCCGGGCACGCCACCCATGACGATGAGGCCGCCCTGGGCCGAGGTTGCAGTACGGAATTCAATATTTTTCATGAGCTTATCCGTGGGATTGGGTTGGCGGCGTCAGGCAGTCTGCTCGTATTCCAGCATCAACTTTTCGAACTCACCCGGTATCGCGGCAATTTTGGCTTTCAACGCGGCGATATCCTCGGATTTGTGCTGGCTCTTCCAGCGGCGAGCCTGCGCCAGGAGCGGCATCTGGATCAACCTGCGCGCCGGTGCGCCCAGTTTCACCAGCTTCATGCCCTGGTGATAGATTTCCAGCATGGCCGCCAGCAATGCGAATTGCTTCTCCGGTGAAGCAAAACTGTCGGTTTCATCGATGGCCGACTGCTGCAACAAGCCTTCCTTGATCAGACCGGCAGCTTCCAGGGTCCATCTTTGTTCGCTCGACAGGGCTTCGACGCCAACCAGATTGACGATGCGCTGGAGTTCTTCCGAGGCGGAAAGCAGGTCGAGCGCTTCGGCGCGCGCCGACTCCCAGTTTGGATCGACATTTTCCGCCCACCATTTGGCGGCGGAGCCGATGTAACCCGAGAAGCTTTCCAGCCAGTCCACCGAAGGGTAGTGGCGCGCGTCGGCGAGTTCTTTCGACAACGCCCAGAAGGTCTGGATGATTTCCTTGGTATGGCTGGTCACCGGTTCGGAGAAGTCACCGCCCGGCGGCGAGACTGCGCCGATCAAGGTCACGGAACCGTGATCGCCGGCCAGTGTTTCAACCCGGCCGGCGCGTTCGTAGAAAGCAGCCAGACGCGAACCCAGATAGGCCGGATACCCCTCTTCGACCGGCATTTGGCCGAGGCGGCCAGCGACTTCGCGCAGCGCTTCGGCCCAACGGCTGGTCGAATCGGCCACCATGACGACGTCGAGGCCCTGGTCGCGGAAGTATTCGGCCAGCGTGATGCCGACATAGACCGAGGCTTCACGCGCCACCACCGGCATGTTGGAGGTGTTGGCCACCAGCAGGGTCCGTTCCATCAGGGGACGACCGGTGTGCGGGTCTTTCAATTCGGGCATGAATTCAAGCACGTCGGTCAGTTCGTTGCCGCGCTCGCCGCAACCGACATAGATGACGATTTCGGCGTTGCACCAGCGTGCAATCTGCTGTTGCAACATGGTTTTACCTGCGCCGAAAGGCCCCGGAATCGCCGCCTTGCCCCCCTTCAGCAGCGGGTAGAAGGTATCCAGAATGCGTTGTCCGGTCAGCAGCGGTGCAACTGCATGGTCGCGCTGTTTGAACGGACGCGGCGTGCGTACCGGCCAGCGATGGAACAAATGCAGTTTTTCGATGTGGCCGCTGTTGGTGCCCCCGGTCAGGCGAACCCGGCCGAGTATTTCTTCGATCGTGTAATCCCCCTCCGGCGCCAGTTCAAGCAATTCGCCGTGCAGCAGGGGTGGGGTCAGGATGCGATGCAGGATGGATTCGGTTTCCTGCACGGTACCGAGCACGTCTCCGCCGACCAGTGGCGTCCCCGGACGGCGATGCGGGTCGGGCACAAAATGCCAGCGTTTGTCGCGTGGCAGCGAGGGTACTGCGACGCCCCGCGCCATGCGGTCGCCGCTCTGTTGCCAAACGGCTTCCAACGGTCGCTGCACACCATCGAATATCGCGCCCAGCAATCCAGGCCCAAGCTCGACCGACAATGGCCAACCAAGACCCTGGGCTTCCTCACCGGGGCGCAAGCCGGCCGTGTCTTCATACAACTGAGCCAGGGCAGTATTGCCATCGCGTCCAATGACTTCGCCGACCAGGCCCAAACGTCCAACCCGGACCTGTTCGCCGAGCACCGTTTCCGGCAACTCCAGCTTGACCAGCGGGCCGTTGATTTCAAGAATTTTGCCCATTGCGATTCCTAGTTATATCCAGCTCGTTATCCGTGAACCAGCGTACCCAGGTCCGGCGCACTGGCGAACAGGCGTTCCATGGCTACCCGTGCCAGATCATCGGCAAGGCGTGACTGGCGTGCTTCGAAGGTCTGGTCGAGTTGCGCACGACCATCTGCCAGGAGGACACGAATACCGCCTTCGCTTGGGTGCGTGAAGCTTTTCAACGCTACCTTGCGATCCGGCGCCGCACGCGCACTCAGCTCACTCCATGCCGTGGCCAGCATCTTGCCATCCTCACGCCGCACCTCGGCCACCAGATCGCCTGCAGGCAGGGCCTGAGCCGCCGCCGCAAGCCACTGTTCGAGAACATTCAGATATGCGGTTTCATCATTGACCAGTTCCTGAAATGCCAGCTTTACACCAGACAACGTGGCTTCGGTCAGCGCCCAACGCAGACGATCCAGTTCGGAGGCAAGATGTGTTTCGGCAGCTTGGGTTTGTCGGCGGACTCTGCGCTCGGCTTCGGCCTTGGCAGCCAGAACTTCACGTTCCTCGGCCAGTTTCAGCTTTTCCGCTGATTCGGTCAGGATGCGTGCACGCACTACTTCCGCGTTCTGGCGTTGCTCCCGCGCCAGCGTTTCCGCCTGGCGCAGCAGGGCTGCTTCCAGTTGGGTGACTTGGGTATCGGTATCCATATCGGGTGTCCAATCTCTCTGCCTACTTCAAAGCTTCCGGACCCAGCACGGCGCGCACCACGTCATCGACGGCGGGTGCGTAATCGTACGGGGCAGCCAACGGCGGCAATTCAGTGACGACGATGCGGCCGCCTTCATTTCGCAGGCGGTTCAGCCAATGTCCGCCGGCGTGGGCAAGACGGGTTTCCAGCAGCACCAATGCTTCGTCACCGCTTTTCACCAGTTGTCCAAGCACTTCTTCAACTTTCGCGGCATCGGCATCGGCATACACTTCCGCGCCGATCAGGCTGAAACCTTCAGCCAGACCGGCACTGCCCAGGACCACGAGGCGTGCCGTGCCTGGCGTGCTGTCGGTTTCCGCCCGCACGTTGGCCACCTTAGATCTTGCCAAGCAGCAGGATCGACATGACCAGGCCGTAAATCGCAATCCCTTCCGCCAGACCCATGTAAATCAGGGTGCGGCCGAACATTTCCGGCTTCTCCGCAATAACCGCCAGCGAAGCGGAACCAACCGGACCCAGTGCGATGCCTGCGCCGATCGCAGCCAAGGCGGTTGGCAGTCCGATACCGATCAGTGCCAATCCTTTGCCCATGGAAATTTCGATCAGGCCGGTGCTAGCCGGTTCTGCTGCAAGAACATCCTGAACGCCCAGCAACATGGCGCCTGCCAAACCGGTCCCGAACAGCAATACATTTGCGAGCATGCCGCCCTTGAGGAATCGGGGTGCAGGCAAACGGGTCGGCTTCATTTCCAGCCAGACGCCAGCTCCTATCGTCGCCACCACGGATAGCGCCAACATTGCGATCAACCAAGACATTTTTTTCTCCTTAACGTGAAATGACCTAAACCCTTAAAAACTCGAACCCTTGCCTCGCCATCAGACTTTGTTTCGCTCCAATTCCAGTCGTAGTGGTACAAACTCCGTGCCATCTCCGCTGAAAAAGCGGGAAAAGCCTTCGTAATACATCAGACGAAGCGCCTGGATGGCGACGATGCCGCCCTCAAGTACGATGATGACAACATTGCCGAGCGCGAGAGTGAACCAATGTCCGGCCGTACTGAGGCCGTTTGCCAAGGTAAAGATCGCCAGCGCCAAAGCCACATGGTTAAGGCTGAAGGCGGCCACGCGCATGAATGACAGCGTGTTTGCGAAGAGATTGATGCCGGTTTCCAGTGTTTCGATAGCAGTTACCAACGCACGCTCCCCCCAGCCGGCGCGTGTTTCCACCCACTTGAATATCGCCACTGTGACAATGCCCAGCAGCGCAAGGGCCGCTGCTGGGTTAGCAAGTCTTTCCGCGCTTTCACTGGTATTTGCCAGGCTGACTACGCTGCCAACCGCGCCCAGATAGAAAACCAGGCCGGCAATGCCGGTGGAATCGAACAGTGCTTCGCTGACATGGCCAGCGATAAACTTGTTTCGTGCGTTGACCAGGAGAGTGAGGATGATAAAGCCGACACCAAAGGCAACTGCGATCGTGAGAACATGGATAGGATCGTGCAAGGGCGACAGCCAGACTGGTTCCAGGATGTCTTCATAGCCGAAGATGCTGCCGTAGAACAACCCGAATAACATCGATACGGCACCGGCCGCCATGCCGATCCAGGCCATGCGACCAAGACGCCGATAAAACGCCGCAGCCAGGACCAGAATCACTCCGCCGTGGCCGATATCGCCAAACATGGCGCCAAACAATAATAGATAGGTGAAGGCAAAGGGTAGCGTCGGATCAAATTCACCATAGCGTGGTACACCATAGCTTTTCACCAGCGGCACAAAGGGTTGCAGCCAGCCCGGATAGCGCACCAGCGAAGGTACCTGAGCCGCTTCCCGCGCTTCAGGTGCAGCAATATCCAATAAATAGCGGCCGTGAAAACGCTCTTCCAGCATTGTGCGCAAGGCTTCGACACGACGGCGTGGAATCCAGCCGGCCATGCCCGCCAGCCCGCCCTTGCCGCGCACGCCAACCAATGCGGCCTCCGCCAGCGGACGCGCCAGCGCAACACGCAAGCGTGCCTCCTGCATGCGCGGCCGGAATTGACCACGCAGGTCATCCATCACCTTGCACTGCACACCGGTACGTTCTTCCACGTGTTTGCGTTCCTCGACCAGCCAGGCACGTGCGGCCTGCGGATGTGTACGCAATTCCAGTGGTACCGGCAATTCACGCCAACCGGCCTGGGACAGCACGCCACGCACTTCGTCCTCGCGCTCGCGCGGGCCGGCGATTACGGCATAGACCTGTTCGTTATGTTGATCGAAGGTGGAAACCAGAAAGCCGGTGATCGACAGGGCATCGGTCACACGCTTCAGACTCACTACCGGCAGGCTGCCGATATTCACGGCCAACAGCCCATCCTGGCGCAACAGTTGCGACAGATCGACATTCAACCGTTCCAGCTTTTCCAGGGTTTCTTCCAGCGCTTCAAGATGGCGCTGATCTTCCTGCGTGCGCAATTCGGCCTCATGTTCGCTCATGCAGGTCGTCCAGACCCCTTTCAGCCATTCGTTCAATTCGAGAAGATCGGCCAGTGAGGGGGCTGCCGCGTCGTCCGGAATCTGTAACTCGCCAAGTCCGCCGCATTGTTCCACCAGTTTGGTCAGCCGTGATTCCGCTTGCAGCCAGGCTTCGCGATAGGCTTCGGCAGGTGATTCGTCGAATGCCTGATCGTAGCCTGGGTGTGCATGTTCGGCCGGATTGAACAACCCGAAACGCGCCAGTTCGAGAGCAGCGTCGGGCGCTTCCGTGGCCAGCATCAGCAGCCGGATTTTTGCCAGAGGTTCGGCGCGGAACATTACAGGGCTCCTTCCGCGGTGCGTTGCAGTGCCCGCCGAATGTCGCCGGTGGGCAAGCCGAGATGGCGTCCGCGCAATACGGCCCTGACCGACCGCAGGTCGCGTTCACGCAGAATCAGAAATGCGAAGGCACGTGCAATGGCGGGGGAGCCGGAATGCAAAACCTTGCCAGCCACATCGGCAGCTATTCGATCCATGCGCGAGAACACTTCGTGTATTTCGGTGACCCCGTTCATGTCACGATGCAAGCCATCGGGCAAGGCTGCCAGGATTTCTTCCAGGCTGCCGAGAGCGGCCAGTTGCCGCAAGCGTGAAGACGGCAGGCCATAGTGGGAGGCGACGAGCAGGAAATAGACTTGGGCCGGTGGCAGGTTGTAGTTGAAGCGGTAGCGCAGCAGCCAGACCAGATTGATGCGGTCGATCAATGCTCCCATGAGCCGCCGGAATGCCGCGCCGACTGCGTTTTCCAGCGGTTGGGCGCGCCGTGCGAGACCTTCGTAATAGCCGCGATCCAGCGCCGCATCGAGGATGAACGGGTCATGGCTGTCCTCGAAGGCGCGGCGGGCCTGTCGCACGATACCGGCATAGGGACCGGCCTCCATGCGACGCAGCAATTCGGTGACATCTTCGGCATGCACCAGATCCTGCACGTCGAGTCGGCTGAACGCACCCATGGGTGTCAGGCGCGCCAGCAGCGCAGCCGGCTTTTCACCGGTCATCTTGCCGCGCAGCAGGGTTTTTACGTTGGAAATTTCAAAACGTTCTGTCCAGTAGATCAGGAAGTTTCTCGCGTCACCTGTAAGCGGGCGCAGCAATACCCGGGTTTCTTGCAGAATCTCGGCAATGATGCGCTGTTCCAGCGACAGGGGGTCGTGGTTGTCATAGCCTGTTGCCAATTGCGGCAATCCCCGATCAGCCAATGTTCTGGCAATTCCGTCGTCGGGTGAGCCGATCAGTGCATTGAAGTCAGCGCCTTGCCAAAGCCGGCTGGAGAAAAGACTGACACGCGTGTTCAGATAGGCAGACATGATCCGGGCCAGCCCGTTTCAAACAGTCGGATCAAGCAGCAGATTCAATGCGGCATCGACAGCTTCCTGCTCATGGCGTGATGCCATGTCGCGCAGGCCGCGTTGCCGCTCCTCATATTTGCGGGATAGTTCGGCAACTGCCTGTTCGGCGCGGCCATGCGCCTCTTTTAGGAACGGCGCACGCAATTCGGTACGGTTGGCTTCAAAGCGCACTTCAGCATCATGCACACCCGCCAATGCCTGATCCAGCATTTGCTGTCGTTCATGGCTGGCCGTTTCGATGATGGCTTGCGCACGGGCTTCAGCTTCGAGCAGTCGTTTGAGTTGGTCTTCCATTTTGCTCAACCCGATAAGGGGCTTTTAGTTGCGCCGAAAATTTCGCGGCGCCGACATCCGCCCCCAAATTTGAGGGCGGATGAAAGTTCACATCACTTCACTTTCACTTGCACCAGTTCTTCGCCATCCGGGTCGGTCACATGCACCGCACAAGCCAGGCAGGGGTCGAAACTGTGGATGGTGCGGAGGATTTCGAGCGGCTGCTTCGGATCCTGCATGACATGGTTGTGCTGCAATGCCGCCTCGTAGGCGCCGGGCTGGCCCAGC
>SXGT01467727.1_pt1 | contig 22531 bp, 18 predicted proteins | sample 3176221 | NCBI WGS metagenome assembly SXGT01 (sample SAMN11356862, study PRJNA531348) | freshwater metagenome | isolation source: freshwater sample F1-120 | place: China: Fuxian Lake, Yuxi | collected 2017-12-25
ACGCCATTGGCAGTGGTGCTGACACTGGCGGTCTGGGGGACGCCGTCGACGGTCACGACGACCTCACCCGGTGGCGTCTCGGTCACGGGCGTGCTCGTCGTGGTCGGCGCTTCGGTGGTGGTCGGGGCTTCGGTGGTGGTCGGGGCTTCGGTGGTGGTGGGTGCCTCGGTGGTGGTGGGTGCCTCGGTGGTGGTCGGGGCTTCGGTGGTGGTGGGCGCTTCGGTGGTGGTGGTGACCACGACGGGAGCGTCGATCGCAAGGTTCTTCTGACCACCCAGCGAGAACGTCGAACCGGGCGTCGGCAGTGTGAGTGCCGCATCGAGCGGGCCGACTCCGTAGGTGATGGTGCCACCGGCGAGCGCCAGTGACGAGGTGGCCACGTAGTCGAGGTCCGCCGTCGAGTCGCCCTCCTGGACCGCGTAGTCGAACTGCAGCGAGGCCGTTCCCGAGCCTGCCGAGTAGGTCGCCACTCGGTCGGTGGCGCCGGTCTCGAGGGTGAGCGTGGGCGTGCCGGTCACGTCGACGGCGCGATTGAAGTTGACGACCACGGGAATGGTGGCGCCGGCGCCGTAGACGCCGTTCAGGGCGGTCGACGACACGCTGGTCACCGCCGCAGCGGCGTCGGCTGCGCCGACCGTGATGGACATCGATGCGGACGCGACGCCGGTGAACATCTGGCTGTCGCCGTACTCGACCACGTAGCCGCTGATCTCACCGGTGTTGTTCTCGTTCAGGTCGTTCCAGCACGTGCCGCCCGACCAATTGGTGACTGCGTGATCCTCGCCGACGGTGCCGTCGGCGTTGTTGGGCTCGCCGCCACACCAGTTCGAGTAGCCGATGTCGGTGCCGCCGTCGGGTGGGTACGCATCGATGTCGGGGCACATCGAGGCCGCGCCGTCGCTGTCGACGCAGCTGGCCTGCCAGAACCGGTCACCGCTCTCCGGTCCACCGTCCCAGTCCCAACGGCCCTCCACCGTCCCGTCGGTGGCCCCGATCCAGATGTTCGCCGCATCACCGATCTTCGCGGTGACGAAGTCCTGCTCGGCGGCCGATCCGATGGTGACCAGGTAGCCGGGCCGACCCTTCAGGACTCTGCTCTGGGCGTCGGCCTTGGCTGCGGCGTAGCCCGCGTTGGTCTGCACACTCTGGTAGTAGTGCCCCGTGGCGGCCAAGTAGTAGACGTTGGTCTCGTCGCGTGTGGCGGTGATGGTGAGTGCGACGGCGCCCGTGGTGGCGCCGGTGGAGACGGTCATCGCGTCGAGCGCGGCGTTCGCGTCGGCCTCCGTGCCGGTGAAGTTCAGCTCGGTGATGCCGGTCCACGAGCCGTAGCCGTAGCTGGGGGTCAGGCCGGTGGTGGACGGCAGACTGAACGTGGTGCCGGACGCGCCGGACAGCGACACACTCACCAGCAACGGGTCGATGCCGAAGCCGCTGAGGTCGAAGGTGTCGGGGAGTGCCGCGTCGGTGGTGCTCGGCGCGATGGTGGTCGCCGGTGGCGTGACGATGGCGGGTGGAGCGGCGCTCACGGACTCGTTGCTGGTCGCTGCGCCCGCCAGGACGAGGAACAGCACGCTGAACATGGTGAGCACTCGGGCCCATGGCGTGGTGTGGAGTTCCTGCATGATCTGAACGTACGGTGGTCGACACAGCGCGGACAGTGCCGTTGGTCCTGACCGTTTCGTGACCCTTGGCCACGCCGCACTGCGGTGTCGAAGGGCATGCTCCGCTCCGCCCGGCGGGGCCGTCGTCGTAGGCTCGTCGCCGTGATCGCGGTGCACCACCTCACTCGCGCCGAGGCGCGCCGCATCGCCGTGCGAGCGCAACTGCTCGACGCCGCGAGGCCCACCGACCTGCTGACGGTGGTGCGCCATCTCAACGTGGTGCAGCACGACCAGACCGCGGCGGTGGCGCCCAACGCCGACGTCGTGCTGTGGAGCCGGCTCGGCAGTGCGTACGCGCCGGCACATCTGCAGGCGGCGCTCGACGATCGCCGTCTGGTGGAGCTGCGCGGCTTCATCCGCCCCGCCGCCGACCTGGCGTTGTTCCGGGCCCAGATGCGGGAATGGCCCGGCACCGGCAACCTGCGCGGCTACCAACAGACCCAGGCTGCGTGGGTGACCGCGAACGACGCCTGCCGCAGGGACATCATCCGCCGGCTCCGGCAAGCGGGGCCGATGACGTCACGCGAGCTGCCCGACACCTGCACGACGCCGTGGGCGTCGAGCGGCTGGAACAACAACCGCAACGTGGTGATGCTGCTGGGGTTCATGGAGGAGCGCGGCGAGGTGGTGACCGTTGGCCGCGAAGGGCGCGACAAGCTGTGGGACCTGGCCGAGCGCGTGTACCCCGACACCACAGCCGTTCCTGCGCAGGAGGCCCTGCGGGCACGCGACGAGCGCCGGCTCCGCGCACTCGGCATCGCCCGTGGGCGCGGGGCCGAGTGCCCTGTCGAACCCAACGACGTGGGGGAGGCCGGCGAGCCAGCGGTCATCGAGGGCGTCTCGGGCGAGTGGCGCGTGGACCCGGAGCAGCTCGGCCGGCCGTTCCAGGGGCGGGCCGCCCTGCTGTCACCGCTGGACCGGCTGGTGTTCGACCGTCAACGGATGGTCGACCTGTTCGAGTTCGACTACGCGCTGGAGATGTACAAGCCGGCCGACCAACGCAAGTGGGGCTACTGGGCGATGCCGGTGCTGTTCGGCGATCGCCTGGTGGGCAAGGTGGACGCCACGACGAACAGGAAGACGCGCGTGCTGCGGGTGGACGCGGTGCACGAGGACGTGCGGTTCACGAAGGCGATGGCGGCCGCGGTGGACAGCGAGATCGCCGACCTGACCGCGTGGTTGCGACGCGGCTGAGCGCGGCGGAACGCAGCCCGCGTCAGGACCGCAGGCCCGGCAACACGTCGGAACCGATGAGTTCGATGGCGGGTGCCAGTTCGTCCCACGGCATGCCGCCCATGTCGAGCATCAACAGGTGGGTGTCGACGTGCAGCACCTCGCGGATCTCCTCCATCCGGTCGACCACCTGGGCCGGGCTGCCATAGAGGGCGATGGTTCGGCACCGCTCCTCGAAGTCGAACGCCCCGATGCCCTGTCCGTCGGCCATTCCGGTGGACACCCGGAACAACTCGTTCACCCATTCCACGTAGGCGCGATAGCGCGGCTCCCACCGTGCGCGGGCGCGCGACTCGTCTCGGTCGACCCATGCGTGGCTGCAGCATCCGATGCGCCGCTGCGCAGGATCGTGGCCGTGCGCTTCCCATCGCTCCTCGTACAGCTCCACCATCGGCCGGAACAGCTCGGGAGTGCCGAAGACGGTGGGCAACATCAACCACAACCCGAGTCGGGCGGCGAGCTCGATGCTGTCGGGGGACGTGCCAGCCCCCACCCAGATCGGCGGTCGTGGCTGCTGCAACGGACGCGGTTGCACCGTGACGGCATGCAGCGGCGCGTGATGTACGCCCGTCCACGTGACCGACTCCTCGCTCCACAACCGCACCAACAGCTCGAGGTGTTCGGCGAACATCTCCTTGGCATGTCGCGGGTCCTGGCCCAGCGCACGGTACGTGTGGGGGAAGAAGGTGCCTCGACCGAGCACCGGTTCCACCCGGCCGCCGGACAGCAGGTCGACTGTCGCGTAGTCCTCCGCGACCCGCAGGGGATCGAGATTCGCCCCGAGTGTGACCCCGGTCGACAGTCGCAGGGTGGTGGTGCGCTCGGCGATGGCAGCCAGCACGATGGGTGGGGCCGACAGGATGTAGTCGCAGCAGTGATGTTCGCCGAGGTGCACGCTGCTGAATCCGACCTGCTCGGCAAGGACAGCTTGGTCGACGAGCCGCCGGTGCCGCTCCGCCTGGCTCTGGTGGGCGCCACTGACGGGATCAGCGAGATGGTCGCCGAGGGTGAGCAGGCCGAGTTGCATTGCCGGACGCTAATGAGTGACGTCGTCACAGTTCGTGTTCGGCGAGTTCGCGGAACTCGTCGGGCACCGAGTGCTCGGTGCTCAGCGCCACCGCGGCATACCCCACCGCATTCCGCCCGAACCTGCGGCGCACCTCGTCGAGCGCGTGGTCGACGGCGAATCGTGCTGCCGCGATCTCGCCGGTGTGGTGCACGGGTCTGTCGGCGTCGAGGGGCAACTCGAGTTGCAGCGAAGCCTGATCGACGAGATTGCTGACCGAGATGGCCAGCAGCGAGATCTGCGCCTCGGGTGGTTGCTGCGCGAGTGCCGTCCACACCAGCCGCTCGGCGATCTCGGTGAGTGTGAGCGTGGCGTTCACCGGCGCGCGACCGGTGTGTGATCGTGTGATGGCGCGCATGCCGGCGAACCGGATGCGCACCGTGACGGTGCGGCCGGCGCGCTGCTTCGCCCGTAGACGCCCGCCCACCCGATCGGCCAGGTGGCCGAGCACCTCGCGCACGAACCGTTCCTCGGGGTCGCGGCGGGCGAACGCCGATTGCGCCCCCACCGAACCGGCGCGTCCGTTTGGGCGAACCCGTCGGCGGTCGTCGTTCGACGCGAGTGCGCCCACCTTGTCGCCCAGGGCGTTGCCGAGCAACGACCGCAGCGACTGCGGTGACGACTCGGCGAGCTGGCCGATGGTGCGGATGCCGCGGTCGGCCAGCTTCTGTTGCGTGACCGGCCCGATGCCCCACATCAGCCCCACCGGCAACGGGTGCAGGAACTCGCGCTCGAGGTGCGGCTGCACCACCACCAGGCCGTCGGGCTTCGCCACCTGCGACGCGATCTTGGCGAGGTGTTTGGTGCGTGCCGCGCCGACCGAGATGGGCAGACCCAGCTCGTCGCGCACTCGTTGCCGGATACGCGCGCCGATCGCCTCGGGTGGTCCGAACAGGTGCACCGACCCCGTGACATCGATGAACGCCTCGTCGATGGAGATGCGTTGCACCATCGGCGTGAAGTCGCCGAGCACGGCCATCACCTCGTCGCCGAGGCGCTGGTACTCGCGGAAGTGCCCATCCACGAACTGCAGCGAGGGGCACAGTTGTCTCGCCCGGCTGCCCGACATGCCGCTCGACACACCGAACCGCTTCGCCTCGTACGAGCACGCCAGCACCACACCGCCGCCCACGGCGATGGGCTTGCCGCGCAGTTCGGGGTGCAGCAGCAGCTCGACCGACGCGGAGAACGCATCGAGGTCGGCGTGGAGGATGGTGGGGCCGGGATCCATGCTCTTGCCATGATCGAACATTTGTTCGATCATGGCAAGAGCGGATGATCTGGCGGTCAGGGCTGGCGGTGCACCACCAGGGGGAGCACCGGGCCGCCCCCGGCCTCGTGGACGAGTGCCGCAACGACCGCCATGGTCCAGCCGGTGCGCATGGTGGTGGCACACACCAGCACGGGTCCGTCGGGCAGTGGCTCGTGCGCATCGAACCGGACGGCCTGCTCGACGTGCGCAACCACCGGGGTGCTGGAGGAGTCTCGCGGTGACGGCCCGCCCTGCCAGTCGAACAGGTGGAGCACCGGGAGCTTGCCGATGCCGCCGAGGTGTGCGGCCAGCGCCTGGTTGGCCTGCTGCTCCACACCGTGCGCGGGCGCGGCCACCACGGCCACCGGTCGCGTGCCCCACACGGCCGACCAGCGGCGCAGCGTGTCGACCGCGCCGGCCAGCAACTCGGCCGGTACCTCCCGGTGGCCGCTGCGTTGCAGGGCGGTCAGTTCGTCGGCCCAGCCGGCATCGTCGGCGAACGCCACGGCGCGGCCCTCGCGCAGGCCGTGGATCTTGCCCTTGCGGGCCACACCCGAGGGCCACAGCTTGCGCGGCTCGATGACCACGTCGTCGCCACGCAGGTACTGGCGTGCGGCCATCAGCCGGTCGCGGCTGGGTGCGTGGCCTGGCGCGGGCACCTGCCCGGTGCACACCGAACACTTCCCGCAGGGCGCCGGCGACGGATCGTCGAGGGCTTGCTGCAGGTACGCCATCAGGCATCCGTCGCCGTGTGCATAGCGACGCATCAGGTCGGCCTCGTCGCGGCGCGTGGCCGCGAGCAGGGTCCACTTCTCGGTGTCGTGCACGTACGGAGTGCCGGTGGCGCACCACTTCGAACCGTCCTTGGCCACCACGTCGTCGACGGCGAGGATCTTCAGCAGCGCTTCCAATCGGCCGCGGCGCACGCCGGTGAGGCCGTCGAGCTCGATCACCGAGTGCGGCCCGTCGGCCAGCGCGTCGAGCACCTTCGTGGCGTCGGCGGACTGGGGGATGGAGGCGGTGGCGAAGTACTCCCAGATGCGCTCGTCGGACTGCGACGACAGCAACACCGCCTCTGCGTGTGCGACCGCACGACCGGCGCGACCGACCTGCTGGTAGTACGCCACCGGCGTGGACGGCGAACCGACGTGGATGCAGAAGCCGAGGTCGGGCTTGTCGTAGCCCATGCCCAGTGCCGACGTGGCCACCACGGCCTTCACCCGGTTGTGGCGCAGTTGGTCCTCCACGTCGACCCGCGCCTCGGGGTCCATCTGTCCCGTGTAGGCGAGCACGTGATGACCGACGGTGCGCAGGAAGCCGGCCAGCTGCTCGGCCTCGGCCACGGTGAGCACGTAGATGATGCCCGAGCCGGTGATGGTGTCGAGCGCGTCGGCAACCCAGGCGTAGCGAGCGAGTGGCGACAGGCCCGGCACCACCGACAACCGCAACGACGTGCGTGCCAGCGTGCCGCGGAACGTGACCGTGCTGGCGCCGAGCTGCTGCTCGACATCGGTGGTGACGCGCTGGTTGGCCGTGGCCGTGGTGGCGAGCACCGACGCCGTGGGCGTGCGCAGCAGCGCGCGTGCCAACCGCTGGTAGTCGGGCCGGAAATCGAATCCCCAGTCGCTGATGCAGTGCGCCTCGTCGATGACCACCAGGCCGACCCGCGCCATCAACTCGTCGAGCCTCGCGGCGAAGCGAGGGTTGCCGAGACGTTCGGGCGACACCAACAACACGTCGAGCTCGTCGCGGTCGAGCGCCGCGAACACGGAGTCCCACTCCTCGATGTTGGTGCTGTTGACGGTGGCGGCGCGCAGGCCGGCGCGCTGTGCGGCGGCCACCTGGTCGCGCATCAACGCCAGCAGTGGGGACACCACCAACGTGGGCCCGGCCCCGCTGGACCGCAGCGCGGAGGTGGCGGCCCAGTACACCGCCGACTTTCCCCAGCCGGTGGCCTGCACCACCAGCACGCGTGCAGCAGGCTGCACGATGGCAGCCACGGCGGCCACCTGATCGTCGCGCGGTACCGCAGCCGGCCCGGCCAGGCGCTCGAGCACCGTGGCCAGGTGGTGGGCGGCCAGCGTGGCCGAGCGGTCGGAGTCCATGGCCGCAGCCTCGCACGAGGGTGTGGCGGAGTGCGCCTCCACCGTTCACCAAGCGGCATCTGGCGGCGATCCGTCCCGGATTCCGGGACGAATTCCACCCAGATGCCGAAACGGGACGAACCACGCCCAGAAACCGAGCGCCAACGCGGGGAGGGTCAGAGGCGGGCGAGGTGGGCGTCGATCGCGGCGGTCCACTCGGCGGGGTGGGTGAGCTGCGGCGAGTGGTAGGCACCAGGGATGACGGTGAGGTGGCCGTCGGCGAACGACGCAGCGAGTGCCGGACCCTGGCCCACGAACGGGGTGTCGAGTTCGCCCACCACCACGCTCACCGGGCAGCCGATCTCACCCAGGCGGTCGCGCACCGACACCGAGTCGTCGAAGAGGTCGCGGCCGAGCGCCTTCATCGCGTAGGGGTCGAACCCCGCCGACAGGTCGTTCGCGATGGCCTGCCACTCGGCCGGCGTGGCGTCGGCGATCATCGCCGTCTCGGGGCCGTCGAACGCGTGCAGGTCGGGCAGGCCACCCGTCGGGTCGAACGCACCGAGGAAGGCGCGCATCATCTCGGCCATCGCCTCATCCTCGGGTGCGAACGACCACGCACTGGTGTCCATGAGGACGAGCGAGCGCACCAGGTCGGGCCGGGTGAGCGTGACGCGCAACGCGATGGCACCACCCATCGAGTGGCCGAGCAGGTCGACCGGTCCGCCCGCCTCCGACTCGATGGCCACGACGAGATCGGCCGCGAGTTGGTCGATCGAGTAGGCGTCGATGGTGCCGAACTTCTGTGAGCGGCCGTGCCCGCGGTGGTCGAGCGCGAACACGGGTCGCGAGTCGGCGAAGTGCTCGATGGCGAGCGCGAAGTCGTGCGACGAACCCGAGTACCCGTGGCACAACCAGAACGGCACACCGTCGTCGCCACCCCATCGGTCCCACGCGAGCGTGGCGGCGTGGATGGTGGTGGTGCGCGAGAGATGGGAGATCACCGCCGGAGCTTACGAGGCTGCGCTACCGGGGCTAGGTTCCGCGCGGGGACACGGATCGAGAGGGGCCGACGGATGAGCGATGAACTGCAGTACGAGGTGCACGACCCGGTGGCCACCATCACGCTGCAGCGACCGGCCACGTTGAACGCCCTCACGCACCGGATGCTGCGCGAGTTCCGCGAGGCCGTGGACGCCGCAGCACGCGACCCGCGAGTGGTGGGCATCGTCGTCACCGGCGCCGGCCGTGGCTTCTGCTCCGGCCTCGATGCGTCGGTGCTGCAGGCGACCGCGACCGCGGGCTCCGGTACCCGCCCCGTGAGCGACGACGTGCCCGGGCTGTTCACCTGGCTGTTGCAGGTGCCCAAGCCGGTCATCGCCGCGGTGAACGGTGTGGCGGCCGGCGGTGGGTTCGTGCTCGCGGCGATGAGCGACCTGCGCATCGCGTCCACCGGTGCCGCGTTCACGTCGATCTTCTCGAAGCGCGGCCTCATCGCCGAGCACGGCACCACGTGGATCGTGCCGCGGTTGGTGGGGGCGGGTGCGGCGCTCGATCTGCTGTGGTCGTCGCGCAAGATCGACGCCGCCGAGGCGTTCCGAATCGGGCTGGTGCAGCAGGTGGTGGAACCCGACGACCTGCTGCCGGCCGCGCGCCGGTACGTCGAGGATCTCGCCGCCAACGTGTCGCCGGCGTCGCTGGCCGACACGAAGCGGCTCGTGTACGAAGGCTTCGGGGTGCGCTACCCGGCAGCACTCGCCGAGATCGACGCGGTGCAGTATGCGGCCCTGGATCGCGCCGACGCGAAGGAGGGTGCGGCCGCGCTCATCGAGAAGCGGCCGTCGAACTTCCCGCGGCTCGGCCAAGGCTGAGCACCCTGCGCTGCGGTCGCGACTGCCTCGTTCGGGTCAGCGGCCGAGTGACCAGACGAGGTCGTAGAAGGTCTCGCCGTCGATGTTGGCCTCACCGATGATGACGGTGCCGGACCAGTCGCCGATGGTGACGTCGACCATGTTCTCGAAGCCGTTGAACACGTCGACGTCGTAGGTGAACCCGGCCGACTGCACCACACCGCTCTCCAGGTGTGCACGCAGTGCGTCGAGCTCGGTTGCGGCGTAGCGCCAACGGATGGCGACGAACTGCTCGGTGCCGAAGAGATTGCTCTGCACCCGGCCCGCAGCCTCGGTGACATCGATCAGCGTGCCGCCCTCGAGGGCAGGCAGCGCTGCGGCCCACACCGGCGCGGCGATGGTGGCGGCAGAGGGTTCGACCTCCAGCCCGAGCGGCGCGTACGTACCCGCCGGGTCGGACTCGGCGACGTAGACCGCGCGGCGGCCGTCGGTGTGGGTGAGCAGCAGCGTGCTCAGCGAGCCCGAGGTGGCGAACGACGCGGCTCGCCAGTCGGCCCCTGCCGTCGCGCCGAACGCTTCGAGCGCCGCGCTGTCGAGGCCCTCGGCGAACGCCATCGACTGGGTGTCCTCCACCGTGGTGGGGACGGACTGCTCCCACGAACGTCCCACGCCCGTGAGGGTGAGGTTCGCCGGCATCGGCACATCGGGGGTCACCGCCGGGAGCAGCGACGCCACGGAGGCGGCGGCGCCGGGCTGGCCGATGGCCGCCACGTACGGGGCGAGCGCGGGCTCCACGGTCTCGACGAACCCCGGGCCCTCGAACGGTGCGGGCGGCAACGTGGTGGGCGCGTCGGTCTCGGCCACCGTGGTGTCGGGCGCGGTGGTGGACGGTGCCACGGTCTCGGCGGTCGTCGCCGACGTCGTGTCGGCAGCCGAGTCGTCGGACGATCCTCCGCAGGCCGTGAGCGTGAGGGCGCCGATCAGACCGGCGACGAGCAGTGAACGCGATGAGCGTGGCATCGGTGACTCCTTGCGAGGGGAACCACAGTACCGACACTGTGTCGGTTTACTCGCGGATGGGAAGAAACCCGAGGAGGGCCAGGCGGGTCGCCTCGGCGAGCGCGGCGCGGTCGGGACGTGGCTCGATGCAGGTCGCGATCAGCAAACCGAATGCCACGGACTCGATGACCACCGCGATGGCCGTGGCATCCGCGGCTGTCGTGATGAAGCCCCGCGTCTGCCCTTCGCGCACCACCTCGGTGAGTTCGCGAGCGATGTCCGACTCGAGTGTCGTGACCGGCGGGCGCGCATCGTCGTGCTGCACCGCAGTCGCGAGGACGGAGGCGCGCACTGCACGCACGGCCACGCGGTCGGGTTCGCACAACGCGGCGGTGATGAGCGACACGGTGCCGACGAACTCGTCTCGGTCGCGTGCATCGCGGATGGCCGCCCGGAGTGCGGCGATGTCGCCGCCGGGCTGCCGGGCCAGTCGCTCGAACTGCGCGGCCCGCACCAGCACGTCGCGATCGGCGAAGTGGTGGTACACCGCGCCCCGCGACAGCCCGGTCACGTCGAGCACCCGGGCCACGGTGACGGCGGCCTCACCGTCGCGTTCGATGATGTCGATGGCTGCGTCGACGATGCGCGCCTGTGTGATGGACGCTCGCTCCTGCGTCGCCCGTCGCCGAGGAGTGCCGCCGTCGTGCGCATCGGGCTTCGACAGGTGTGCCACGTGCTCATTGTGCCCGAAGGTGGTGACGTCGCGGTCAGACTGTGGAGATGACCACGCACGCGACCCGCACCGAACTGCAGGTGAACCGCCGTACCTTCGGTGACACCCGACTCGTCACCACACCACTCGCCGAACTGGCGGACGGTCAGGTGCGCATCGAGATCGAGCGCTACGCGCTCACGGCGAACAACATCACCTACGCCCAGTTCGGCGACATGCTGGCCTACTGGGACTTCTATCCCGTGTTCGGCGACGACCGCCCGACATGGGGTCACGTGCCCTGCATGGGGTGGGGCCGCGTGGTCGGGAGCAACGTCGACGGCATCGCCGCGGGCGAGCGGTACTACGGCTGGTGGCCGATGGCCACGTCGATCGACATCGCCGCCACCCCGACGGGTGAGGGGTTCCGCGACGACGGCGCGCACCGTGCGCCACACGCGCCTGCGTACCGGGCGTTCCAACGCACCGACCGCGACCCGATGTACACGACCGCCGACGACGAGCCGCGGCACTCACTCCTGCGCGGGCTGTTCCTCACCGGCTTCCTCGCCGAGGCGTTCTTCGACAGCAACGACCAGTTCGGCGCCGAGCAGACGTTGGTGCTGTCGGCCAGCAGCAAGACGGCCATCGCCTACGCCGACTGCGCACACCGTCGCGGTGCCGTGCGGGTGGTGGGGCTCACGTCGGCCGGCAATGTCGACTTCGTGCGTGGGCTCGGGTGCTACGACGACGTGCTCACCTACGACGACGTCGACCAGGTGGCGCTGGTGTCGTCCACCATCGTCGACATGGCCGGTGCCGGCGCCGTGGTGGCAGCGCTGCACGCGCGACTCGGCGACCGCATCGGGCACTCGATGGTGGTCGGCAAGAGCCATCACGATGCGCCCCCGGTCGCCGTGGAGGCTGGTCCGACGCCGGCGATGTTCTTCGCGCCGGGCGAGATCCAGACCCGGCTGAAGGAATGGGGCGCCGACGGCTACCGCGCTCGCGTGGTCGACGCGTTGGGCGCGTTCATCGTGGGTAGTCACGACTGGCTGCACCTCAGCCACCACCTCGGCACCGACGAGGCGGCGGCGGCATGGGCTGCGGTGTACGGCGGTGCAGTGGCACCCAGCGACGGCGTGATCGTGTCGCTGCACGCCGCTGACTGAGCCCCCGTCGCCGTTCTACGATCGCGGGATGCCGCTGCCCGAATCCATCCTGCGTGCCCAGTGGAACGACCTCGACCTGCGCGTGGTCGCAGGCGAGTGGCCGTCGGGGGTGCACGGTGAACTGTTCATCAGCGCGCCGGTCGTCGATCCGCGCCTCACCTTCCAGCTGTTCGGCTTCGGGGCGATGGCTCGCATCTCGCTGCAGCCCGGCACGTTCGACGCACCGCCCGATCGGTTCGCGCTGCGGGTGCGCACCATCGACACACCGGTGCAGCGTCTGCACGACCTGGTGCCCGATGCGTTCCACGGTGCGCTGCTGGGACTCGAGTCGCCGTTCGGGCACTCCAACATGGTGAACACCGCACCGATGACGTGGGGTGGCCGCTTGTTCGCGACGTGGGACGTCGGTCGCCCGGTCGAGGTGGATCCGGTCTCGCTGGGCTTCCTCGGCGAGGTGGGCAGCGCGGCGTCGTGGGGCGGCGACTCGTTCGGTCACCGCACCCTGCTGCCGCAGGTGTTCAGCACCGCCCACCCGATCGTCGACCCGGAACGCCAGTGCATGTGGACCGTGAAGCTGGGCCTCGGCGCCAAGGGGCTCGAGCCCACCGTGGTGCGCTACGAGGGGGACGGCACCGAGGTGCGCACATGGCGGCTTCCTGGCGCTGCGGTGCTGGGCAGCATGCACACCATCAGTCAGACCGAGCACTGGTTGGTGCTGGCCGACTCCGGCAACTTCAAGGCCGACTTCGGCGAGATCATGGGTGGGCCGCGCACCTCGCAGATCGACGACGAGGTGCCGGTGTACTTCGTGCGCAAGGACGTGCTCGAGGCCACGCCCGACGGCGGCGAGGTGCCGTACGAGCGCGCGGTGTTCGGTCCGACGACGGGCCACTACTACGCGAACTGGGACGACCGCGACGGCGTGCGGGTGCTGTTCGAGCACATGGACCGCACCGACCTCGCGTACCGGTTGTTCGCCGACGACGTCGACGCGCACGGCCATCGGCTGAACCCTGCGTACGCGGGCATGTACCAGATGGCGATGAGCGCGCAGACCGTGAGCGAGGTGCTGTTCCGTCCGGGCATCGACGACCGCGGCCGCACCGACACCAGCTTCCGCGACGACTGGACCTGGAACCTGCAGCTCTCGGCGATGGACTGGAGCCCGGAAGGCCGGCGTGCGCCGACGCACCACCACGTGGTGTTCCAGGGTCGCCGACCCGGTGCGATGGCCCAGCGCGTGCTCGACGTGTACGCGGGGCGCATCGACCCGGCCGAGACCGCGGCGGCCGAGCAGCGCGCCAGCCTCGCCACGTTCACCCGCGGCGAGGTGCGGTTGCACGACCGCTGGGAGTTCCCGTCGGAGGGCGACTTCCCGTCGTCACCCATCTTCGTGCCGCGCCAGGGCGGCGTGGCCGGTGGGGGTGAGGGTTGGGTGATCGTGCCCGTGCTCAGCGACGACGGTTTCCGTGTCGAGTGCTTCGATGCGGCACACGTCGGCCGTGGGCCCGTGGGGGTGCTCGCCGGACCGAACCGCGAGCAGGTGCCGTTCATGCTCCACAGCATCTGGATGGCCGAGGCGCGTCCCGCACCCGCCGTGCAACGGCTGCACTTCGCGGACGACGTCGACGGTGAGGCGTTGGCCGCGCTGCCCGACGAACTGCGCGGCGCGGCGCTGCAGGTGGCCGCCGAACTGGTGTGACCCCTACTGGGTGCGGAGACCGGCGGCCAGCTCGCCCTCGCGCATGCGACGCAGCAGTTCCTCGCTGGGCCGATCGAGACGCTCGAGCGTGACGCCGCGGATGGTGGCGGTGCACGGGAAGTGGTGCGGGTACGGCCCCACCGGTGATCCGGTGTCGATGCCGACGTCGAACGTCTCGCCGCTCATCGAGTAGACCAGCGGCACCGTCTGTTCGATGCGGCCCTCCACCGCCGGCCCCTCGTCGACGCGCAGCGTCAGTGCACCTCCCGCGCCGAAACCACCGTCGTACAGGAACTCGGCCACGACGGTGTGGTCGCCGGGCCCGAGCGGCGCAGCGGACCGAACTGCCGTGTGGTGATGGCCGAAGCAGTTGTAGTGGTACACCGCGTGGCCATCACCGTCGAGGTACATCGACCATCCGGCCATGCTGCCGCCCTGACAGACGATCACACCGATGGGCGGTTCGCTGCCGACGGCCACCTCGGCCGTGACGCGCCACGAGCCGTTCTTCAGGTTCACCACGGAGCTCTCGGGCATGCGCACGTGGGCCGTGGTGTAGGTCATGCGCGTCACACCGGCCAACGACGCGGGCACGGCGAAGTCGCCGTTGCGGGGCCCGCTCGCATCGCGCAGCGGGTACACGCCGAGCGCGAGGGCCTGCTCGTGGAACAACGCCCGCAGTTCGGCCAGCTTCTCCGGGTGGCTCGCGGCGAGATCGACCGATTGCGAGAAGTCGTGCTCGATGTCGTACAGCTCCCACACCTCCTGGGGGCCGTCGAAGTCGAACCCCTGCAGGCGGATCCACGGCAGTCGTCCGTGGAAGCACGACGCGATCCATCCGTCGTGGTACATCGCGCGGTTGCCGAGGATCTCGAAGTACTGCGTGCGTCGGGTACTGGGCGCGTCGGGTCGGTCGAACGTGTACGCCATCGACGTGCCGTGCAGGGGCATCTGCTCGATGCCGTTCACCCGCTCGGGGGGCGCGATGCCCGCGGCGGCGTAGATGGTGGGTGCGAGATCGATGACGTGGTGGAACTGGCTGCGCAGGCCGCCCTGGTCGGCGATCTGTCGCGGCCAGCGCACGGCGAGCCCGTTCCGCGTCCCGCCGAAGTGCGAGGCCACCTGCTTCGTCCACTGGAACGGTGCATCGAGCGCCCACGCCCAGCCCACGTTGTAGTGGTTCTCGCACCGGGCGGTGCCGAAGTCGTCGAGATGCTCGAGCAACCATTCGGGGTCCTCGTGGACGCCGTTCTGGAACGACGGTGCGCTCCAGGCGCCGTGGATGGTGCCTTCGGCCGACGCGCCGTTGTCGCCGGTGAGGTAGATGACGAGCGTGTCGTCGTCGAGGCCGAGGCGTTCGATGGCGTCGAGCACCCGCCCCACCTGCGCGTCGGTGTGGGCGAGGAACCCGGCGAACACCTCCATCAGACGGGTGGCCACCGGCCGGTAGCGCTCCGGGTACTCGTCCCAGGCAGGGATCTCCGCCGGCCGCGGTGTCAGTGCGGTGCCCGGCGGGATGACACCGAGGTCGAGCTGGCGCTGATGGATGCGCTCGCGCAACGCATCCCAGCCGTCGTCGAACTGTCCGGCGAACTGCTGCCACCACTCGGGCGCCACGTGGTGGGGCGCGTGCACGGCCGGCATGGAGAGATAGCAGAAGAACGGCTTGTGCGGGCTCGACGCCTGCTGCCGTTCGATCCACGTGATCGCCTGGTCGGCCAGGTCCTCGCTGAGGTGGTACCCCTCCCGGCCGATGTACGGCTCGATGGGCGTGGTCTGGTCGTAGACCGGCGGTTCCCACTGCGACGCCTCCGCGCCGATGATGCCGTAGAACCGTTCGAAGCCCATGCCCGTGGGCCAGCGATGGAACGGGCCGGCAGGGCTCTGTTCCCACGACGGCGTGAGGTGCCACTTGCCGAAGCAGCCAGTGTTGTAGCCCGACAGTTGCAGCACCTGCGCGACGGTTGCCGCCTCCGGGGGGATGGCACTGTCGTAGCCGGGGAACGAGTTCGCGATCTCGGTGATGCCGCCCATGTGCACGGCGTGGTGGTTGCGGCCGGTGAGGACTGCGGCGCGGGTGGGTGAGCACAGCGCGGTGGTGTGGAACTGGTTGAACCGCAGCCCGCGTCGCGCGACACGCTCGAGCGCCGGCATGGGCACCGGCCCGCCGAAGGCGCCGCACGAACCGAAGCCCACGTCGTCGAGCATCACCAGCAGCACGTTCGGGGCGCCCTCGGGCGCGCGCGGTGGCACGAGCGGGCGCGGGGTGGCGTCGCCGATGAGTCGCGCGATCGTGCCGTCGAACGGTGGTGTGCCGAGGGGGAGTTGGTCGCTCATCGCTGCAACCCTTCGACGTCGAAGCAGGCCAGCGCGCGACGGGCTGTGGTGGCATCACCCTCGATGACGATGTCGCCTGCGTCGATCGCAGTGCTCAGTGCCACGCGCCCACCGATGACGGCCGCCCACGCGGCAGGGCTGCAGGCGATCATCGCATCGGTCACGATGCCGTCGGTGACGGCAGCGATGCCGTTGCGGACGTGCAGGCCGGTCGTCGTGCCGTCGGCGAACCGCCAACCCAGGCGCACGTCGAGGCCGTCGGCGGCGTCGGGTTCGAGCAACACCCGCAGCACGGTGACCGAGGCCTCGATGGGTCCGGCCAGTGCCTGGCGTTCGGAGATTCGATGGCGGTACAGGCGGCTGTTGTCGAGGCTTCCTTCCAACTCGAGTGCGCGGGTGATGCACCAGTTGCGGATGTTGGCCGCCGACGTGCGTTGCGCCACGGTGCGCAACGCCGCAGCGAGCCGCCGCCGGTCGTCGGGATCGTCGTCGACCAGCACCAGCCACGACATGAGTTCGATGGCCCAGCGCACGTCGTCGTCGGCCAGTGCAGCGTCGGCCTGCCGGCGCACGGTGTCGCGCCCGCCGAAGCCGGCGATCATCCGTGCCGCCCGATCGGCCCGAGCGAGCGGGAACAGGTTCGCCGGGTCGCCGTCGAAGAAGCCGAACAGACCGGAGCGGATCTGGCGGACATGGTGCTCGGTGACCCCGTAGTACTCGCTGGTGATGTGGTCGTCGTCGTACAGGTCGGGCAGGCGGATGGCGTGCGCGAGGTCGATGCCCGTGGCACCGCGGTTGGTGTGCCGCACGGTCTGGTCCCACAGGAACTGGATCGAATCGCGGTAGCGGGTGACTCGGCGCTCGATGTCGTCGGCGCCGCTCATCGGCGGACCGTGTGTGGCCACCAGATGCGAGGCGTGCAGCGACAACAGATGGTCCAGCCCCTGCAGCATCACCCTCGGGTCGCGGTACTCCTCGCCGCGGATGGCGAACACGTTGAACAGCACCGGCCAGACCAGGTTGTGCACGGCGAGACCCAACGCGGGGAACCAGAACGTGACCGAGTCGTCGGCGTCGGACGGCGCCGGCTGCACCTGTACCTCGAGCCCCGCGACCTGCAGCACGCAGGCACCGTCGAAGGGATGGGTGACAGGAACGTGGCCGGGCGTGAACGGGGCGTGCGCCGGATTCCGGTAGTGATGACCGAGGCCCACGTTCACCGTGCCGTCGGGGCCGTCGAGCGGCATCGACACGGCGAACTGCTCCACCAGACCGCGGCCGTACGTGGGGCCGATCTCGGCCGCCGCGCGCCGGAGGTTGGTGGCGATACGGGCATGGCCGTGGACGGGCACCGCCGCACCGTCCCGTTCGGCCAGCACCGCCGACGTGCCGTTGACGTAGTGGAAGTGGGTGTAGAGCACGGCGACGACCGGTCGATCGGTGACGGCGCGCAGCTCCTGCATCGCCTCGGACATCTCCTGCACCGACTCGCCGGTGTCGATCGCGATGATGCCATCGGGCGCGTCGACGAACGTCTGGTTCGACAGCCCATTGCCGACCAGGGTCCACACGCCCGGTGTGACGGCGTAGAACCGCCGCACCAGGGTGTCGGACTGGGCGAGGTGCGCCGCGTGTGCCCGCTGCCCGCGAGGGCCGGTGACGGTGTTGCGACCGTCGGTGTCGAACGACCGCGTCGGCCGGATGGTGGCGTTCACGACGTCAGCGCTTCGGCGCGATGACGTCGCCCGGCAGGTTGCCGTCGGGGTGCAGCGCGCTCTGGAAACGACGCATGCCCGCCAACCACCGGTCGCGGTCGGTGGCCTTGCGCTGCACGTACGTGGCCACCTCCGGGTGCGGCAGCACCAGGAAGCGTTCCTCTCGGATGGCATCGAGGCAGATCGCGGCGACATCGGCAGGCTCGAGCACGCCGTCGCCACCGGCCACGCCGCCGTCGATGATGGAGTCGCCGTCCTCGACACCCGCGAAGTCGGGGCTGTTCTTGATGATGTTCGTGCGCACCGCCTGCGGGCACAGCACTGACACTCGGATGCCTTGATGGTGATGTGTGACCGCCAACCACTCGGCCAGCGACACGGCCGCCGCCTTGGTGATGGAGTACGACATCGAACCGATCTGGGTGAGCAGGCCGGCGGCCGAGGCAGTGTTGAGCAGGTAGCCCTCACCGCGGGCGATCATCGACGGCAGCACCGCGCGAGCGGCGTAGATGTGCGCCATGCAGTGCACCTCCCACATCCGCTGGATGGAGTCGTTCGGGTCCTCGAGACCGGCGGTGGTGACGTAGCCGGCGTTGGAGACGAACAGGTCGATCGGGCCGTGCGCGTCCTCGGTGTCGTGCACCAGGCGCTGCACGGCGGACTCGTCGCGCACGTCGATGCCCACACCCGTGCCGCCGACCGACAACGCCACGCGTTCGGCCTGCGCGCCGTCGAGGTCGGCCACCACCACGTGGCGTGCACCGGCCGCCTTCGCCGCCACGGCGAGTGCCTCGCCGATGCCCGACCCGCCTCCGGTGATGACGACCACCCGATCATTCAGTTCCATGGCGTCACCGTAGAGGAGTGGGCGCGTCGTGACGGGAGTCGACCGCGCGGGCAGACTGAGGCCGACCGATCGGGAGGACCCATGGGACTGGTGGCACGAGGCGACAGCGAGGAGGCCCGCGACACGAATCCGCGCGCGGCCGGCGGCCCGCCCGAGGGCGAACCGGGTGCCACGGTGACGGTGATGATCACCGACGTGATGCCGCCCCTGGTGATCATGGCGACGGTGTTGGCCGACGGGTGGTTCGCCGACGAGGTGTACGAACAGATCGCGTCGGCTCGCGCCGCGCGCTGATCGCCTGATCGAGGAGGTCGGTCAGCCCGGCAGGTCGTGGCTCATCGCGTCGACCGCCACGGTGATGGCCAGCACGAGCACGGTGTACTGCGGTTCGCGGATCTCCACGCCGTAGGTGTCGCGGAGCCGGAACCACTTCTTCGACACGTCGGCGATGGTGCGGTCGTCGTGCTCGATCTCGTACTCGTGGTCGACGATGTTGCCGTGCACCTTGAACTCGTCGCCGCCTTCCACCTCCACGACGTAGCGCTCGCGGATGCCGATGAGCGCCTTCTTCAACGTGGCGGTCTTGCCACCGAACTCGATGACCATGGTGTCTCGGACCGACATCATCTTCTCGTGGATGCTGGCCACTTCGCGGCCCTGTTCGTCGCGGAGGTGCCAGGTGTCGCGCACCCGCATCGCCTTGCCGTCGACCTTGTAGGCGCGGTGGCCGTCGTGGTCCTCGATCCAGTAGTCGTCGCCGATGGAGAACATCTTCTCCTTCATCTTGAAGCGCACGTGCTCGCTCTTGTCGTCACTCCGGCCGAACAGGCCCATCACTGCCTCCATGTGTCCGCGCGGCGGTAGCGCGGCGATCGTCGCTGATCACAGCATGACCCTTTCGTGTGTCCGACGCCATCACCCGGCGCGGGTGGTTCGTGCGAGGATGATCTCATGGCCGACGGTTTCGACACGCACATCACGCACGACGGCGACAGGCTCGTCGGACCGTTCCGTACGCCGAAGCAGATGCTGGCCGAGCAGGAGTACGACGGTCACACCAGCGTGCACGACGACGAGACGGCGGAGAAGCTCGGGCTGGCCGGTGCACCCATCGAGGGGCCGACGCACTTCAGCCAGTTCGACCCGCTGGCCGTGGAGTTGTGGGGTCACGAGTGGTTCGAACGCGGCTGCATCAGCGCCCACTTCGAGAACATGGTCATCGAGGGTGAGGAGGTGCAGGCGACGGTCACGCGCACCGGGTCGACGAGCGCCCGCGGCACCGCAGCGAAGCGCACCGGCGAACCGGTGCTCACCGCGTCGCTCACCATGGGCGAGCAGCCCACGGAGCTGAGCGAACGACTCGAGCGCATGCAGGCCAAGGACCCGGGCGAACTGTTCATCGTCGATCGCCTCGAGGTCGGTTGGGTCTCGCCGCACTCCACGACCTCGATGTCGTTCGACGGCTCGAACGGCAACCTCTACCCCTTCTCGCTGGCCGACAAGGTGCGGCTGATGACCGAGCCCTCGCCGTGGTACGTACCGGGCGAACCCACCCCGTGGGGCGGCGCCGTGGTGCCGACCGAGATGCTGAGCGTGCTCGCCCACAAGGGCGGCGTGCACCTACCGGTGCGCGGGCCGGCGGTCGGGTTGTTCATCGACCTCGAGGTGCACCGGCACGCGCCGGTGTTCGTCGACGAGGAGTACGTGCTCACGCACGAGGTGGTGTGCGTGGGGCAGAGCCGACGGGTGGAGAGCTACTGGACCCGTTCGCGGCTCACCGACACCGACGGGTCGCTGGTGGCCACCGTGTTGCTGCACCAGGGCGTGTTCAAGGCGTCGTACGCCGACTATCCGCCCGACCGTCTCTGAGCTCAGCTGCAGGCGTGACGCACGATGGTCTCGTAGAGCCGCACACCGGTGTCGATGAGTTCGTCGGGGAAGTCGTAGCTCGGGTTGTGGATCGGCATCGAGTCGGTGCCGGCACCGAGCAACACCATGCAGCACGGGAACCGCTCGGTGAACAAGCCGAAGTCCTCGCCGCCGCGCAGCGGCCAGTCGGGGGTGACGATCGAGAAGCCGCACTCCGCTGCAGCGCCGTGCACCAGCGCGGTGACGGCGTCGTCGTTGACGTTCGCGTAGAACTCCTCCAACGTCGACACCTCCAGTGCGAGGTGATCACGCACGGCCAGCCGCTCGGCGATGGCCACCATCTCGTCCTGCAGCGCGGTCATCCCCTGGTTGTCCCAGCTGCGGATGGTGAAGTGCACCTCGCCGTCGCCCGCCGACACCCCGTACGCGACGGAGCCGACGCGCACGTGCACCGGGGTGACCAGTCGAAAGTCGTGCGAACTGGCGTCGTTGCGGCTCAGTGCGTCGCATTCGCGCAGCAGATCGGCACAGGCCAGCGACGGGTTCTCGCCCTTCTCCGGCTCGGACGCGTGCGAGGTGCGGCCCGCGAAGCGGAACACGATGCTGCGCACCGCGGCCGTGATGGGGCCGGGCTTGACGACCATCGCATGCATCGGGAAGCCGGGCATGTTGTGGATGGCGATACCGAAGTCGGGCTGGATGTCGGCGAACGCCGGATCGGCCAGCACGGCAGCCGCGCCCGTGCCGGTCTCCTCCGCCGGTTGGAACAGCAGGTGCACCTTGCCGCGCGCCGGCCGTTGCGCCGCCAGCGACAGGGCCAGACCGCACACCATCGTGGCGTGCCCGTCGTGGCCGCACTTGTGTGACACCCCTTCGATCGTGGAGGTGTGGGCCATGTCGGCGATCTCCACGATCGGCAGCGCGTCGAGCTCGGCCCGGAACAGCAACGTGGGGCCCGGCACGCCGCTGTCGAACGTGGCGACGATGCCCGTGCCACCGATGCCCGTGACCACACGGTCCGGCCCGAGCGGCTCGAGGAAGGCCAGCACCGTGGCCGCAGTGCGGTGTTCGTGGTGCGACAGTTCCGGATGAGCGTGGAGCGTGTGGCGGAGTTCGACGAGCGACGAGTTCACGTCGCCGACCCTACGTCGGTCAGTCGACGAGGTCGATGTCGACCATCAGCCGGTCGGCGAGCGCTTCGAGACGGTCGCGGACCAGATCGATGGTGAGGCCGGCGGGCAACACCACCGCGGCGGTCGCTTCGAACAGCGGACCACCCGACATGGGCGCCTCGCTGGTGGCGGTGTCGAGTTCCTCGATGCTGGCCCCCACCTCGGCCAACGCTGCCGCCACCGAGTGCACGAGCCCGGGCCGGTCGGTGCCCACCAGCGACAGCACGAACCGTGCGCCCGTGACCCGCGGTTCGGCGCCGGCGAGGTCGATGCGCACGTGCAGCGCGCCCTCGTCGCTGAGCTCGCGCAGTGCGGTCTGCAACGCGGCCGAGGCATCGGCCGCGACGTTCACCTGCACGATGCCGGCGAACTTGCCGCCGAGGCGCGCCATCTGGCTGCGTTCCCAGTTGCCACCGTGTGCCGTGATCACGCCCGACAGTTGGTCGACGAGGCCCGGGCGGTCGTCGCCGAGCACGGTGAGCACGAAGCTGTTCATGCCACGCACGCTACTGCGACAGTGCTCGGGTGTGGCTCGTCCGCCCGGTGTCGCAATCGTGCCTAGGCTCTCGTTCCCCATCGCGAGGAGGTCTCCCCATGCCGCACATCTCGTCCTACCGCCACGGCGTCCCGAACTGGATCGACGTCAGCAGTGCCGACCCCGACACGGCGGTGCGCTTCTACGGCGCGCTGTTCGGTTGGTCGGCCCCCGAACAGGGTCCGGAGTTCGGCGGCTACCGGATCTTCGAGAAGGACGGCCTCCCTGTGGCCGGTGTCGGCCCGGCGAGGGCCGGCCCGCCCGCATGGACGACCTATGTGAACGTGGACGACTGCGACGCGGCGCTCGCCCGGGTCGGCGAAGC